>JAEEGL010554015.1_pt1 | contig 14728 bp, 15 predicted proteins | sample 9134231 | NCBI WGS metagenome assembly JAEEGL01 (sample SAMN16246548, study PRJNA631951) | gut metagenome | biome: gut microbiome; feature: rumen; material: fiber-attached | host: Bos | place: Iran: Karaj | collected 2018-10 | reverse complement strand
GGCCGACCGGGTGCGTGCGGCCGATGAGGTGCTGGATCTCATCTTGCGTGTTGCCGGTCAGCCAAACGATGGCGTTGGCAAAGAGCTTGCTGTTGCCGTTGGACACGATGCTGTCGTTGCTTTCTTTCAGGAAGCCGGAGCAGCCGAACCAGACGATGCGGCTTTCCGTGTCCTGATAGCTTTCCGAGATGGCCAGGGCCAGGTTGAAGGGGCCGGCCAGGTCGTTTTCTTCCCGGTCGTAAGTGCTCATTTCATAACCGCTGATCTTGGAATAAGCCTTGTCCGAGGTGGTAAGCAGCGGCGTGACGCTGAGCGTGCTGCGATGAGAGTCCGTTTCCCGCAGGCCCTGTACGATGGGCATCAGCGCGTATATCTTGTTTTTGTAGAGAGAAGCCGTGATCTCATGGCTGCTGTCCATGTTCGGCAGCAGGTAGTGGCTGTATCCCTGCAGGCAGTAGTTGTTGTTGCCTTCGATGACGATACCGTCTACGCGTTCCGCTCCATAGCTGTTCATCAGCTTTTCCAGATTCGGCAGAGCCGTGTCGGCATAATCGGTGAGGAGCATCATGCTGCCGCCGTTTTCCAGATAGGCCAGTATCTTTTCATATTCGCTGTCGGAAATATCCGATTTCGGCCCGTTCACGATCAGCACATTGCATTCCGGCGGGATGGCGGCATAGGAGAGCAGGCTGACGCTGTCCAGCTCGATGTTGTTTTTGGCGATGGCGTTCTTTGCCGCTTCGCTCAGCTCCGTTTCCCCGTGGCCGGTGAGGGAATAGGCCATCGTCAGCGTATCGCTGGTGACGTAATTGATGGCGCTGCTGATCTGTCCTTCGCCGTCAAAGGTGATGCTGTAGTTGTTTTCGTCCTCGTAATAATAGCTATAGCTTTCGTTGTTGTAGATATAGATGTCGTAGTAATCGATGGCTTTGCTGCGGTCCTCGCTGCAGACGATGATGCTGTTTTCGTTCAGACCGCTGGCGGAATACTGCTCCACAAAGTTGGGATAAAGAACGGGATCGATGGTGGAAACGGTGATGTGCTTGCTCAGGTTATTGTAGCGTTCCAGCAGTTCCTGCAGGACGCCGTCTTCGTAACCGCTTTCCGCCACCAGATAGATCTGAATGTCTTCGTCAAGATCCGCCAGCATGTCCTTAGTCTGCTGGGAGATGGAATAAAGACGGGTGGAGCTGGCGTCCAGCTTGGTGTAGTTTTCCGGGACAGCGTTCACCAAGAGGTTGATGATGACGACGATGGCGATGGCGAGCAGGCTGAGGCCGACGCTGTAGCCGCCCAGCTTCAACCCTCTCTTATCGCTTTTTTTCGCCATGATTGCTTCTTTGTTTTCTGTCGGGGCATTGCCCGCTTTTCTCAGTTTCATCGCGTGCGCCTCCTTAGCTCCATCTGCCTTTTTCAATGACCTGGACGGTGAAAAAGACGAAAAGTGCCGCGATCGAAACATAATAAACGATGGCGGTCAGGTCAATGATGCTGTAATAAGCAAAGCTGTCCAGCGGATCGAAGACAGCCAGCGTGCCCAAAGCCTTGGTAAATGTGCCGGCCAGCAGGGTGGGGTTGACGAGATAAAGCACGACCAACGTGGCCATGCAGATCAGGGCAACGATGGCAGCCAGCGGCGTCGAGCCCGTCATCAGGCGGATGATGATGCCCAGCAGGATGGCTGCGATGGCAAAGCCGGCCAGAGAAGCCAGGGCGGAAGTGGAGATGAGCGTGACCAGGGAAGAAAGCAGATAGGCGATGAGGAAGACCGCAAAGGTGACGACCGCCGCCACGATCTGGTTCTCCGTCAGAGAAGAGATGAACATGCCGATGGCAAGCAGTGCTGCGCCCAGCAGGAAAAGGCAGAGCAGGGAGCCGTAAGAGGCGGCCATGGGGATCTGCCCGAAAGCGCTCAGGATGAGCGGGTAAAGACACATGACCAGGATGGGGATGGCCATAAAGGAGATCATGGCCAGATATTTCGCAAAAACGATCTCGAAAACGGAGACCGGCGCCGTCAGCAGCAGCTGGTCGGTCTTCTGCTTCTTTTCTTCCGCCATGATGCGCATGGTGAGGAAGGGACCGAGCACGGAGAAGACGAAGGCCATGGTGCCGCAGACGTATTCAAAGTCCGGCGTGCCGCCGGAAACACAGTAGCCGACGGTGTAGATGCCGGCGACAAGGAGGAAGAAGGCGATGAAAAGATAGCCCATGATGCCGGTGAAATAGGTGCGCAGTTCTTTCTTATATATTGCCAGCATGCTATTTACCTCCTTTCGCTTCTGTCGTTTCGATCGCTTCGCCCGGCTGCGCGGTCAGTTCCATAAAGACCTCTTCCAGGCTCATTTCTTCGCTGTCCATATGCAGGATGGGGCATTTTGCCTCGGCCAGCGCGTAGAAGACCTTTTCCCGGATGTCGTTTTCTTTTTTGCTTTGCAGCACAACCTGAAGGGCATTCTCGTTTTCCTCATCAGGCGAAATGGAGATGTCCAATATCTCAGGAATATTGGAGAGTGCGGCACGCACGTTGCTTTCCGTGCCGCGCAGCGTCAGGGAGGTCTGGTTGCTGCCCATCAGCAGACGGCTGAGATTTTCCGGCGTGTCGCTGGCGAGCAGACGGCCCTTGGCGATGATGATGATGTGGTCGCAGACCGCGCTGATCTCCGTAAGGATATGGCTGCTGAGCAGAACGGTGTGTTTATCGGCCAGCGAACGGATGACGTCGCGAATCTCGGATATCTGGATGGGATCAAGCCCCACGGTGGGTTCGTCCAGGATCAGCACTTCCGGATCACCCAGCATAGCCTGTGCCAGGCCCACGCGCTGTTTGTAGCCTTTGGAGAGGTTTTTGATCATCCGGTCCTCAACGTCCGCGATGCGGCAGGTCTCCATGATGCGGGCGATCTGCGCCTTGCGTTCGGCGGCGGGGACCTTTTTCAGTTCTGCAGCAAAACGCATATATTCGGCGACCGTCATGTCAAAGTAGAGCGGCGGCCATTCCGGCAGGTAACCGATACATTTTTTGGCTTCCAGCGGTTCCTCGAAGATGTCGTGGCCGTTGATGCGCACGCTGCCGCTGGTGGCGGCAGTATAGCCGGTGATGATGTTCATGGTCGTGCTTTTTCCGGCGCCGTTTGGGCCGAGGAAGCCGTAGATCTTGCCTTTTTCCACGGTAAAGGAAATGTCGTTCACGGCCTTGTGCGGCCCGAATTCCTTGACCAGATTCTTGACCTCGATCAAAATAAGACCCTCCTTATTGCGGGATACTTTATCCGAAGACAGGATAAACGATGATTGTGAAGACTGTGTGTGAAATGCGGCTGGCAGAGAGAAAAGTTTTCTTGATATTTTGCTTGCCAAACGCCGCGTTTTATGCTAATATAATGGGCGTAAACTTTAGAGGCGGGTGCGTAGCTCAGGGGGAGAGCGCTTGACTCACATTCAAGAGGTCGCAGGTTCGAAACCTGCCGCGCCCACCAGAGAAAGCCTTGAAATCCGGTGATTTTGAGGCTTTATTTTTATCTCAGCGGCTTTTGCCGAGAGGGGAATATCCAAAGATGGAACAGAATAAACTGGATAGGATCAATGCGCTGGCGCGCAAATCCCGCGCAGAAGGTCTCAGCCCGGAAGAAAAAGCAGAGCAGGCAAAACTGCGGCAGGAATATGTGGCGGCTTTCCGCGCCTCGATGACGGATATCCTGGAGCACACCTATCTGCAGCGCCCGGATGGAGAATTGGAAAAGCTGCAGAGAAGGGAAGAGCCGGAGAAGCCGCTCAATTAGAAGGGCTGATGAAAGGATACAGGAGTTGAGAAAATGAGCCTTTGGGAATTGCTGATCCTGGCTGTGGGCCTTTCCATGGATGCCTTTGCCGTTTCCGTCTGTAAGGGCCTGGCCATGCAGGAGGCCAGCTGGCGCAAGGCGCTCGTTCCCGGCATATGGTTCGGGGGCTTCCAGGCCTTGATGCCGCTGATCGGCTTCTTTCTGGGCAGCCAGTTCCAGAGCAAGGTCACTGCGTTCGGCCATTGGATCGCCTTTGCGCTGCTCTTGCTGATCGGTCTGAATATGATCCGGAAAGCCAGCCCGGAAGCAGATGATGCCGGGGCGGAGCTGGATGCAAAAACGATGTTCCTGCTGGCCGTGGCCACCAGCATCGATGCGCTGGCGGTGGGCGTTTCCCTGGCCTTTCTGCAGGTGCATATCCTTGCCGCCGTTTTGTTTATCGGCTGCGTCACCTGCCTGCTCTCCATGGCCGGCGTGAAGGTCGGCGTCGTTTTCGGCGCCCGTTTCAAAAAACAGGCGGAACTGGCCGGGGGGATCATCCTGGTCCTGCTGGGAATAAAGATACTGCTGGAACAGCTGGGGATCGTGCTTTTCTGATCGGATCCTTTTATGAAACAAAGGGCCGCGCTTATGCGCGGCCCGTTTTGTTCATCTCCGGAATACAATAGTTGTGTGCGAGCGGTCCGCTGCCCTTGCCCAGATCCAGGCCTGCTGCCAGCGCGCCGCTGATGTAGGACTTGGCGGCGCGGATGCTTTCCGCCAGGGAAAGTCCGTCCGCCAACCCGCAGGCGATGGCAGAGGAAAGCGTACAGCCTGTCCCGTGTGTGTTGGGATTGCTGATGCGCTTGCCGGGGAACCAGAGCATGTTTTCTTTTGTCAAAAGCAGATCGTCCGCATCATCGGCAAAGTGGCCGCCTTTAATGAGGACGCCGCCAGGGATAACCTTACTTATATTCTGTGCCGCGCTGATCATTTCCTTTTTTGTACTGATGGAAAATTCGCATAATGCGGCTGCCTCCGGAATGTTCGGCGTAATGACGGTGCCAAGCGGCAGCAGGCGTTCGATCAGTGCGTTCTGAGCTTCGGCAGAAAGGAGACGGCTGCCGCTGGTGGAGACCATGACCGGGTCGACGACGACGTTTTCCGCCTGATATTCAAGCAACTTGTCGGCGATGATCTCGATGATGCGGCTGTTGGAGACCATGCCGATCTTTACCGCGTCCGGCCGGATGTCCTGGAAGACGCAGTCCAGCTGCAGGGCTACGAATTCCGGGCTTGCCTCCTGGATGCCGTAAACGCCGGTTGTGTTCTGGGCGGTGAGGGCGGTGATGACGCTCATGGCATACATCCCGTGCACCGTGATGGTCTTGATGTCTGCCTGGATGCCGGCGCCGCCGCTGCAATCCGAGCCGGCGATACTGAGTACAGATTTCATTTGAAAAATCCCTCCATTTCGGTAAGAGAACGGGCATAAAGGTCAGCGATTTTCTCAATCTCCGCCTGCATGCCGGGGACGTCCGCTGTTTTGTCGTAGACCGCGGCGATGGGGAATCCGGCGGCACGGGCGCTCCGGACGGCGTAAAGCGCGTCTTCAAAGACCCAGGTCGTGGCTTTTTCCGTTTGCAGACGGGCAAGCACCGCGTCAAATATCTCCGGTTCATCCTTGTTCAAGCCAGCTTCACGGCAGGTGAGGATGAAATCAAAAAAGTGCAGTATGCCGGCATTCTGCAGTCCAGCTTTCGCCAGATGCTTGTCCGTGGCGGTGAGCACGCAGAGCGGGATGCCGCGCTGTTTCATGCTGTGCAGGAATTCCTTTACGCCGGGTTTGGCGACGGCTTCCTGCCGATAAAAGCCGGCGATGGCCGCATTGATCTGGCGGCAGATCTCTTCCGGCGGTGTGGGGAGCGCGTATTCCCGACAAAGCAGGACAGCGCCCTGGCTGAGGCTGAGCGGACGCAGACGCTCCCGCAGCCCCGGCTTGGGTGGGACGCCGATGCTGTTCAGATAATTGATCCCCGCATCCCGCCAGATGTGCATAGAGTCGAGCAAGGTGCCGTCCATGTCAAAAATGGCGGCGGAGATATCGAATCGCTTCACGGTCTCACCACGCTTTCTGCGGCCTGCCACAGTACGCTGCAGACAGAACCAGCCACTCACTTAGGTAAGTTCGCTGTGCAGGGGGCTCAGTCCTTTGCCGTTTTTTCCGGCAGAAGGCGGTCTGCGGCAATACAGAGCAGAATGATGATCAACATCACCGGCAGGGTGTTGCCGAATGGCGTGCTGAAGGAGAGCGAAATTCGGTAAAGCAGAAAACCGATCAGCCAGATCACGAGGTTTTTCCAGCAGAACGGCGTGCCGCTGTGTTCCCGGTGCAGGATGAAGTAATCGGCGATGAGCACGGCTGCCATGGGGGCAAAGACCGAGCCGATAAAATAGAGGAAGTCCTCAAAGCGGGAGACCGGCGTGAAGATGGCCAGCAGTAGGCCGATCACACAGACCAGCACAGCAAAGAGCTTTTCGTTTGCCCGCGGCCAGATGCTCGCGGAGCTGACGCCGGCAGAGAAGGCGTCCAGAAATGTAGTGGTCACGGTGGAGAAGATGACGATCACGAGGCCGATCACGCCCAGGCCCAGCTTGGCCATGACGACGGCGATGTCGCTCTCGCCGGTCAAAAGCGTCGCGCCCATACCGATCACATACATCCAGCTGCTGACGAAGAAATAAACGATGGCAGCGGTGAGCGAAACGGCTTGAGGTCGTTTGCTTTTGCGGGTGTAGTCCGAGACCAGAGGCAGCCAGGAAAGCGGCATGGCCACCGCCAGCTCCACGCCGGCGCCGAAGGAAAGCGCCTCGCCGCCGCTCTGTATGATGGCGTCACTGCGGAAGATCAGCACGGAAAGCAGCAGAGTGAGCAGAAAGAGCGCGGACATGGCCACGATATTGATCTTGTTCGCACCAACGGTGCCGATAAATATCCAGACGATGATGAGCAGGCTGATGAGCAGGCACCAAAGCCAAGCGCCGCTGCCGGGGAAAAGGATGCCGGCGGCGGAGGCGCCGGCGGCGATCATCACTGCCGTCCAGCCGATCAGCTGCAGGACGTTCAGACCGGAGAAGAGCAGGGCGCCCTTTTGTCCAAAGGAACGGCGCGCGGTCTCCATGGCGCTCTGATCGTTTTTTGCGCCGATAAGGCCGGCAAGATAAAGCAGCAGGCAGCCGATGACGTGCCCGATGAGGATGGCGGCCAGCCCGCGGGCGAAGCCCATGGAGGCAAAATAGCTGCCGGTGAGGATCTCTGCGATAGAGACCCCGGCGCCGAACCAGATCAGACCGCTGCCAAGTACTGTCATTTGCTTTTCTTTCATGTTGTTTGACCTCCTGTTTATGCCCGGATGATAAAAAAAGGGGAATGCCAAAGGCATTCCCCGCATCTGCGTTTGCTGACTCCCTCCGTTGGCATTATCCAAATCAGGTGTAAGGGTTGAAGCCGATTTGCTTACTCTCAGCCTGCCGTGCAAGCACCCCTGTGCATTATGAAGTTTCCTGAATCATTATAGGGTGGCGAGGACGGAAAGTCAAGAGCAGACTGCCGCCCGGCCGGGAACATTTCTTTACAGCTCAAGCGTTTCGCCGGGACGGATGATGAGCGCGCCTTCCACCTGGAAGCGGCGGGCACGTTCTTCGTCAAAGAGCTCGCCGACCTTGGTGTGGATGGGGATGCTGTGCCGCGCTTTGATCGTGCGGGCGCATTCCATGGCTTCCGGGATGTCCATGTTGTATTCGCCGTCCGTGCAGAAGAAAGCGTAATCCAGCTTCATCCCGGCGTAGCGGGGCATGTCGTCCGTAGTATTGGTGTCGCCGCTGCAATAGATCTTCTTTCCGTCGATCTCCAGGATGATCCCGACACATTCCTCGCGTTTGTGGTTTTTGTTGTAAGCCGGCACCGCCTCGATGTGGATATCTTTGATGTCCATTTTGGCGTATTTTCCGTCTTTGATGAGCAGATCGTTTTGGATGAGCTGGCAGTCCGCTTTGCGGGCCGGTTTGTCGATGACGTTGTGATCGAAGTGCTGGTGGGTGACCAAGATCAGATCGGCCGGCAGGGAATAATCTTCGCCGACATAGGGATCCAGATAGACGACAGTGCCGGCCTGGCTGCAGAAGCGCAGACTGCCGTGGCCGAGATAATGAACGTTTGCCATAAGAACGCCTCCTTTTTTGCGCTGCTTTCCGGCAGCGTCATAAAATGTTATTTTCGATGTAGTGGGCGACGCCGTCCGCTGTAGCGGCCGGGCAGAGCTCTTCCGCTGCTTGGCGGGCTGCCGTCACCGCGTCTTCCGGCGCCACGCTGCTGAAGCTGCGGGCAAGCAGCTCCGTGTCACTGTGGTCCATGCCGAAGCTGAGGACCTGCTTCCAGCTGAGTCCTTCTGTCTGGAGCAGTGCGTTCAAGGCGCTTTCCTTTGTGGCCAGCTTGTGCAGATAACGGCGGCGGTTGCCGCTGCGGAAGCAATACATTTTGCACTTGGCGTTAGCGGATTCGATCAGCGCCGCCAGTGTGCTGTTAGCCAGCTCGATGTCGATCTCATAAGCACTTTCTGTCGGCATTTGGCTGAAATCGCAGGGGATTCTTTCCGCATAGCCTGCGGGGGCGTCGATGCCCTCGCTGTACCAGCAGTGTTCTTTTCCCAGGAGCACGATGCCTTCCGCTCGATTCTGCCGGGCCAGGCGGACGATGCCGCCCGCATTTGTGGGTGTCAGCGGCTGATCGTAAAAAATGCCGGAATCTGAGACGCCCAGGCCGCCGTTGAAGGAAAGGGAGCCGTAGGCCTGCAGCGCTTCGCAATAGGGACCGAGCGCCGGCAGCGGCTGCGTGCTGCAGAGCAGGAAGCGTATCCCCGCGGCATTCAAGCGGGAGAAAACGTCCTGTGTGTAAGGAGAAATGCGGCCGTCAGCATCGAGCAAGCTGCTGAGTTCCGCCGTGATCAGTTGAACGGACAAGGATCTCACCTCACGAATCACGCAAAAGTAATCAACCATTTGAGTTCAGTATAACAAATCCGCCCGGCAAAGGCAATTGCTTCCGATACGCTCTTTTTTTGTGAAAAACGCAAAAAAGTAATGCAGATTTGCTCAGCTTATGTTAATATCAATTATATATAAACCAAAGAAAGCGGATGAAAAGGATGATCGTCACAACGGAAGAAGAGCTGCGGGAATTACGGGAGATCGGCCGTATCGTCGCTATCGTCCTGCGTGAGATGATGGCGGAGCTGCGGCCCGGCATCAGCACCGGTGCTTTGGACGAGCTGGCCGGCCGCCGCTTTGCCGAGCTGGGCGCGCTTTCCGCACCCATGGGGGAATATCAGTTCCCGGGCTACACCTGCATCAGCGTCAACGATGAGGTGGCGCACGGCATCCCCGGCGAGCGCATCATCCGGGCCGGTGATATGGTGAACATTGATGTTTCCGCTTCCAAGAACGGTTATTTCGGCGACACGGCAGCCACGGCTTTTGCCGGCGGTGCGGACGATGTGGGCGAGCGCCTGCTGAAAAGCGCCCGCCGCACGCTTTATGCTGCCATCGCCCGGGCAAAGGCGGGCGAGCGCTTCAATGAGCTGGGTCGCACAGTGGAAACTTTTGCCAGAAAAGACGGCTTCACGACCATCCGCAATCTTTGCGGGCACGGTGTCGGCCGTGGTCTGCACGAATATCCGGACGGGATCTATAATTACTATGAGCCGCGGGAAAAGGGGCGCTTCAAGAAAGGTATGGTTTTGGCCATCGAGCCCTTTGTTTCCGAGGGAGACAGCTTTGTGGAAGAGCCCGGTGCGGATGGCTGGATACTGCGGACGGCGCATCACACGCGGGCGGCGCAGTTCGAGCACACGGTGATGGTGCGCAACAGCCGGCCGCTGATCCTGACGCTGCCGGATTGACCGGAAAACGCTGAATGAACGGGGTGCGATGATGAAAAACCCCAGAAAATTTGTCTTTTCTTTTTTTCTCCTGATGCTTGGCATCGTTTTTACGACGAACGGTATCGCCATGCAGATCGGGGCGAAGGTGGGGGTGAACCCCTGGGATGTGCTGCACAGCGGCCTTTCCAACGTGACACCGCTTTCCATCGGTACCGTAAATGTCCTGGTGGGTGTGCTTCTGGTGGCCATTAGCTGGCTTTTGGGCGTGCCGCCGCATTTGGGCACCATCGTCAATATGCTCGTTGCCGGGCCGTTTATCGATCTTTGGCTCTATCTTGATCTTTATCCCACGCCGGCAACGCTTTGGGCGCGGGCGCTGCTTTTCTGCTGCGGGACCTTCTTGCTGGGCTTTGGCACTGCGGTCTATTTCAAGGCAAATTTCCGCTATGGTCCGCGCGACGGGCTGATGATCGCTTTGCACCAGAAGACCGGTATCCGCATCGGCTGGGTGCGGGCGGCGATTGAGATCACCGTTATCGTCATCGGTCTGCTTTTCGGCGGCATGTTCGGGGTGGGGACCATCGTTTCCGCACTGGCTGTCGGTTTTCTGATCGAGTTTTCTCTTTGGCTGCTTGGCTGGCTGGGACGGATCCCCGTCCTGGATAAATTTTATCGAAACTTATGCAGAGAGGATGAAGAACTTGGAAGCACAAACGATTAAAAAGATCACGAAGCTGGTCGGGTCGAAGAATGTTTTGACCAGTGGGGAAGACCTGCTTTGTTATGCTTATGACGGCACCGTACAGCGCGGCGTGCCGGAACTGGTGGTCTTTCCGACGAACACGACGCAGATCGTCAAGATCATGCAGATGGCGAACGAAGAAGGCTTTCCGGTCTTCCCGCGCGGTGCCGGCACCGGTCTTTCCGGCGGCTCCGTTCCCAAGGACGGCGGCGTGGCGCTGGTGATGAGCAAGATGAACCACATCAAAGAGATCAGCCTGGACGACTGCCTGGCTGTTGTGGAGCCAGGGGTCCTTACCGGCGAACTGCATCGGGCGGTGGAGGCGGTCGGCCTCTTTTATCCGCCGGATCCTGCCAGCCTGGAAAGCTGCACCATCGGCGGCAACGTGGCGGAAAACGCCGGCGGCCCGCGGGCCTTCAAGTACGGCGTGACGAAGGATTATGTCCTGGGTCTGGAAGTGGTCACGCCCACCGGCGAACTGATGCGCTGCGGCGGCCGCACCGTCAAGAACGTCACCGGATATAATCTCACCGGCCTGCTCACGGGCAGCGAAGGAACGCTCGGCATCGTCACAGAGATCACGCTGAAGCTCCTGCCTCTGCCGGCGCAGAAACGCACCGCTTTGGTCGGCTTTGCTTCCATCGATGACGCGGCCCGCACAGTCTCTGCCATCGTCAAGGCAGGGGTCATCCCGGCCACGCTGGAAATGATGGATAACGTGACCATCCGCTGTGTGGAAAACAAAGTGCAGATGGGCCTGCCCACGGACGTGGAAGCCATTCTGCTCATCGAAGTGGACGGCAGCCCGGCCCAGGTGAACGGGGATATCAAAATGGTGGAAGCCATCTGCCAGGAACACAATTGCGCCATGATCCAGGTGGCCACCAAGCAGGAAGATCGCGATCGTCTCTGGCAGGCGCGTCGGGCTGTATCTTCCGCCATCGTACAGCTCAATCCCACGAAGATCTCCGAGGACGCCACCGTCCCGCGCAGCCGCATCCCGGATATGGTGCGGGCGCTGCGGCAGATCGCGGAAAAATATCAGCTGCAGATGCCCATCTTCGGGCATGCCGGCGACGGCAACCTGCATCCGAATATCGTCACGAACAAAGAAAACAAAGAAGAAATGGAACGGGTGGAGCAGGCCATCGAAGAGATCTTTCAGGCGGCGCTCTCCATGGATGGCACGCTTTCCGGTGAGCACGGCATCGGCCTGATGAAGAAGCCCTATATGGAAATGGCGATGGGCAAGGAAGGGCTGGATTATCTGCGCGCCATCAAGAGAGCGGTGGATCCGAATAACATTCTCAATCCCGGAAAGGTGTTTTAACAATGGAAAATAATCCGTATTTGGAAACGATGATGAAATGCTCCCGCTGCGGCGCCTGCCAGGCCAAGTGCCCGGTCTATGCGGAGCTGAAGATGGAGCCTTATGTCTGCCGCGGCAAGCTGGAGCTTCTGGACAGCTTGAAGGAAGGCAAGGTGAAGTGGAACGACCGCATGGCGGATATTTTTTCCACCTGCCTGCTCTGCGGCGCCTGTGCCAACAACTGCAACAATGGCGTCAAAGGGGACAAGATCATCCTTTCCGCCCGGCAGGAGCTGGCGGATGAGCATGGTGTGGGCTTTGCCAAAAAGAGCATTTTCCACCTGCTTCTGAAGTATCCCGGCCGCCTGAATTTTGCCGGCAAATGCGCATATATTTATGAACGCGGCGGCCTGCGGACGCTGGCGCATAAGACGAAGGTGCTTTCCCTGCTGCCCGGCTCGATGGGCGAAATGGAAAAAATGCTGCCGGATTTCAACTCCCGCAGCTTCCGCAAGAAAGTGGGCAACAAAGTCTCCCCGAAGGGCGGCGAGCCCAAGCTGCGGGTGGCTTATTTCACCGGCTGCATGACCAATCTGGTCAATGAACGCATCGGCCAGGCCATCATCGATATACTGGTCGCCAACCGGGTGGAAGTGCTGCTGCCGGAGCAGTATTGCTGCGGCGTGCCGGCCTGGGCCAGCGGGGACTATCACACTGCCCGTGAGCTGGCGGCCAAGAATGTGACGAATTTCCGCAATCTGCCGGTGGACTACATCATCACGGACTGTGCCAGCTGTTATTCCACCTGGCTGGACTATCCGGAGCTTTTGCAGGATGACAGCCTGAAAGAGCTGACGGCCAAGTTCATCGACATCAACCGCTTCCTGGTCGATGTGCTGGATATCCATTTTGATCTGCCGGATGACGGCAAAGAGCCGGTCAAGGTGACCTATCACGATTCCTGTCATCTGAAACGCACGGAACGGGGCAGGGAAGCGCCGCGTGAACTGCTGCGCCGCCTGGCGCCGCGCTATGAATTTGTGGAAATGGACCTGGCTGACCGCTGCTGCGGCTCGGCCGGCTCCTTCAACATCACCCACTACGATCTTTCGCAGAAGGTGGGCGCGCACAAGCTGGATTCCATGCTGCGCTCTGGCGCAACGATCCTGACGGCGGCCTGTCCTTCCTGCCTGATGCAGCTCTCGCACATCCTGCGTGAGCATAAAGAGCTCTCCGCCCGCCACACGGTGGAGCTTGCTTATGAATGCTTCAAGGAAGAAGAGGAGCGTAAGGCTGCGCGCATGACGCAGGTGCGGCTGGCACAGGAAAAACGGGCGCAGGCGCAGAAGAACGGCCCCGCGCATGTGAAAAAATCCGTGGCCAAGAAAGCGGAAGCCAAGCGCAAAGCAGAAGTGAAAAAATACGGCTTGATCGAAGCGAAGAAAAGGAGCAAAAGCAGATGAAAACCATTCTTTTATCCGGCAGCCCTCGTCGGGGCGGCAACACCGATCAGGTTTTGGGCGTGATCGCGGAAACGTTGAATGCCCGCGGTATTGAAACAGAGATCATCCCCGTTCCGGGCAACATCGAAAGCTGCCGCGCCTGCGGCGCCTGCAAGCGGAAACCCGGCCGCTGCGTGATCAACGACGGACTGAATGAGATCATGGACAAACTGCGTGAAGCACAGGGCCTTGTGGTGGGCGCACCGGTCTATTTTGGCACGGCCCGCGGGGCGGTGATGTCTGCGCTGCAGCGCATCGGCAACGTTTCCCGCTCCGGTGAGGATTTCCTTTCCGGCATGGTGGGCGGCCCGGTGGCGGTGGCGCGCCGCGGCGGGCACACGCTGACCCTGCAGGAAATGATGATGTTCTTCCAGATCTGCGGCTTGATCGTACCCGGTTCCACGTATTGGAACATGGTCTTTGGCCGCGATCCCGGCGAATGCATGGAAGATGAAGAAGGCATCAAGACGGCGCAGAATTTTGCGGAAAATATGGCAAAAGTGATGCTGGCGCTGGATGCAGCAGAAAAATAAAGATCGGGAAAAAACAGAAAAGCGGCACAGCCATCGGCTGTGTCGCTTTTGCTTAAGTCCTGTTTGCTCTTGCCGGGCGGCTCAGGCGCTGCGCCGCCTGGCGCGCGTCTTGGCGCGTTTTATCCGGACCCTTCGACCGACGAAAATGAAGCTGAGCAGAGTGACAAAGAAGCTGCAAAAGAGCTTCAGCAAGGTCATCCCCGGCTGGAATCTGCCGCCACCGGCCAGGCTGAGCAAAAAGGTCAGCAAAAAGCAGATCAATGTGCCAAGCAGCGCCGGCTCAAGATAACGCCCGGAAACGATGCTGTTGATCATGGTGCTGGCTGTTGCAACGGCAAGCAGATAGAGCAGGATCGCTCCGACTGTCCCGGCGCTCGGGTCATAGTGGAAGAGATAGCCGGAAAGTGTGAGGAGCAGGCCGAACAGCAGATAGCTCAGCAGAAAGACGATCAGATATGCGATTTGCAACGGCAGCATGCGATAACTGCGTTTTTTTTTGTTCCGCATAAAAACTCCTTTGGCGTGATGGGATACAGATTTCGTGCGTTTTACCGTTTTTCCTGCTAAGGAGAGAGATTTTTGCCTTTTGCGCACAGGGTTCGGATTTTTGCGGAAAATGATTGTCGTTTGCTTTTTTCGGGAGTATAATAAAGAAAATATTCAGACGATAGAGGGGAGGGGGAGCGATGTCGGCAGTTTCCGGTTTGGAAAAACGGCCGAGGGAGCGGCTCTGGGGCAAGGACTATACCCTGGTGCTGACGGCCAACCTGATGATGTTCATGGGCTTTCACATGCTCGTCCCGGCAATCCCCTTTGTCGTTGCACACCTTGGCGGCACGGACACACAGGCGGGCATCGTTGCTTCTGCCTTCACCTTTACCTCTGTGTTGATGCGTCTCCTTGCCGGTCGTCTGCTGGATACCCATGACCGGCGCCTTGTTT
>JAEEGL015009538.1_pt1 | contig 14729 bp, 12 predicted proteins | sample 9134231 | NCBI WGS metagenome assembly JAEEGL01 (sample SAMN16246548, study PRJNA631951) | gut metagenome | biome: gut microbiome; feature: rumen; material: fiber-attached | host: Bos | place: Iran: Karaj | collected 2018-10 | reverse complement strand
TCCAGGGTTAACCCCCGCTCAAACACTTGGGGACGGTTCTTTTTTGTTTGACCCGCTGCGCCGTCAGCGGAATCAGTCAAACAAAAAAGAACCGTCCCCAACTGTTTGATTATCGGCAATCGAAGAGAATCTTCCGGCGATTGCCTGAAGGACGCACCGCGAAGTGGATCCAGTAGGTAGTGCCGCGCTTCTCGATGATCAGTTCATCGAAGTCACGATGAGTGCCATCTGCGATGTCGAGCAAAATTCCCGCCATCCTTATCATCTGCTCTGGGCCATAGCACTTGATATCCACCGCGCAGCCCGTGAGGTGATTCGAGCCTTTAGCCCCTCCACACTTCTGGTTGACCTCCTCTGAGCGATAGCCAGAGGAAATGATGATAGGAATGTCATGTTCCTTGTCGCCATAAAGCGTGTTTTGGCTATAACGGAGATCCTCTAACCAATTCTCGCAGATATTGCGAAGGTTCTCAATCGCCACATGACTCGGGATATTCCCATCCGCCGTGTGATAACTTGTCTTACAGAGCTCAGCCAGGGTAAAATGGTTGCTGAGTTTCATCTTTTCATTGATACTTACTTTTTTCATTATTCATTATTCATTTTTCACTATTCACTATTCACTATTCACTATTCACTAGCGCAGCGCTTCACTTTTCACTAGCGCAGCGCTTTCATTAGCTCGCAGAGCGTCATGTTACCATGTTACTTTTGTTACCTAAATCAGCGCCGTCAACTTCTTGTATTTCCCTTTTGACACTCTTTCCACTAAACCCTCCTTTGCAAAACGTGAAGCAACTACCTTGGCATTATCATAGTTTACACCGAAGCAGGTCTCAACATCACTCAGTACAAAGGATTCAGGCAGCGCGTTGAAAGAAGCCCTTGTCTTACTGTACTTATTACCGGTATTCGCCGCAGCATCGCGTTCCTTATTATCATGATAAGCACGCGCATATTCCCCGAAGAAATAGTGCTGGCAGCTATACTGGATATCCATAATCAGCTCCGACAACTTACGATCTGTGTCGTCAATAGGCAGCGTACGGTCTTTCTGCCACTGCTCCCAATGACGCATCAGGATAAAGGGTGCAGCCACGCAGACCCCATAGTAGCTGACGCGCAGCGTGAGCATAAAGTCGGCATTGTCGTTGTTCAGCTCTGCAATCAGGAAATGATCACGCGTCCACTCCCAAGTCGTTTCCACGATAGGCCACAGCGGCAGTTCTCCACTCACCTTGTCAAGCCGATACGCCCACGTCTTCATCAGTTCATCGCCCTCATGATCCGTTTGGGAGTATCTGCGACATTCCACCATCTGGTGGTTTGGCGGGAAGGGAATGCAGGCCAGACGTGTAGAAAGACCACTGCCAAAATTGTTGAGTGTCACCTTCTTATGGAGTGCCATGGGTGTGCCTGTGAACACATAATTCCAGAACACATCAAAGGGGCCGGTAACGGAGTCGAGATTCTTATACTGCTGCGAATCCTCCTCGTTGTGGAAAGCTTTCAGCTCCATCGTACTCTTGTCAATCCACTGTCCGCCCTTGGCAGCAGCGGTATTAGAATCCAGCTCCGCATCAAAGGTCAGCATGTGCAGATGGATCTCCTTGTCACCAACCACATCCAGCGCATTGTTCATGTCCTCGATGAACACGCCGTTAGCCGTTCTCGGACCATGACAGCGCACGATCACCTCCGGCTGTTTCAGCGGCTCCTTCTTCTGCTCCTTTGTACTCGACTGACGGGCTTTCATCTCTTTTTTATAGCGGTTGATGGCATTGTTGCTCATCTTGTCGCTGCTGATAATAGGCGCAGCCAGCAGATTGTACAGACGACCAGCAAACGACTTGCCGCTACCGGGATCTCCGATGATATAGACACAGTAGTTCAAGCGTCGCTCCTTACCAGGCTCAAAATAGTGAAACCACCAGCAGCGCGTCAAGTCCGTACCCAGGAAGGCGGCGGCTGTAAACAGAGCTGCAGGGAAGGTAGCGGGCTTCAATCCGCGACAGGTCTCACGCAGACAGGGGTAGACATCAAAGAGTTTCTCAATCTCCCGACCCCAAGCGTCAAGTTTGGCCATGATGGAAATAGCCGACTGGTTGCCATCTGCATTTCCAGACGTTTTGACCAATTCCTGATAAGTCTTGCCGGTCACCGTCTCGACAGCCGCGAGCATGGCCTTGGATGGCAGCGATGAGGCATACCTGCTTTCCTTCTCCCTAACCTGCAACAAGGCTGACTCCACCGTCTGCGCCACGTCCTCATGGCGTGCATTGATAATTTCCTGAACCCACGATTGAGAGGCCACGATGCGCAGTACCATTTGGGCATCACCGTCAAGCATAAGGAGGAGGTCTGTGGCGAGCTTAAGACTCTCTTTGTGCCGGTTGTGGTCGTCAGCGCAAGGCAACTTAGCAGCATACCGAGCATCAATAATTTTCTGTATATCATAACCACACCATTTTACGTCCAATGGGCTATCATCCACTGTCCCGAGAGCTTCAAGCCCTTGTCCAAGAGTCGGAGTGGCCTGAGAGCCAGTCTTAGTACCACCACTATTCCCAGCCCGATAAACAGGCTCATACTTCTTAATAAACTCACCATCCGCTTCATCATCATACATTGCTTTTAAATTGTCAAACAAAAAATTTTCTTCCGAGGTGAGGTAGTACCCGCGACTGGCATCCTTACAGCTTTCGTCAGGCTCCACACCCAGTTTTTCACACATCCACATCTGATTGTCGATCAGGTTACCCCTCGACACATCGCAGCGGAACACCACTCTCAATCCATTCCCCCTCGGGGTGATATAGATGAGATAGATCTTCAGCGCCTTGAAGTCCAGGTTCTGCTGCCAGCCCTCAAACATAGCCTTGGGGTCTTTCACCCCGTCGATGTCGATGGCCACGATACCCGACAAAAGCACAAACTTCTGCTTACGCCAGGGACCTTTCTTCTTCTGCCCTGTCTTCTTGTCCTTCACCTCCGACTCGTCATAGCCCCGCGCACAGAAATTGATAAAGGGGTGCTCGCCCTTCTCATACTCTGAAAACAGGATCAGCTTCTGGTCTTCGGTCTTGTTCTGGAAGGCCTCACCCATTGCCTTGGTCTGCTCCTTGCAGAACTTCATATACCTTTTGGTAAACCAGTCAGGCATCGACAAGGGCGTTTCCTCGGCATAGCGGATGGCCAGACGGCAGCAGTCTGTCAGCAGCTTCGTCTCGGCATCGGCAGCCAGTGCCCTGAGTTTTACCTCAGGGCAGGCTTCCGAATATATTACCGTTTTCTTCTTCTGAAAACAAATATCCATGACTACAGTGTTTGAATGTCGGTAATATAGAAGACATTCTCGTGACGATCATGGCGCTCTGTGTAAGCGCTTACGTCGGTAATCGTTACTAATGCTTCCATCTGCTTAGAATTTAGTTGAGTCAATAACTTTGTTTACTTCTGCGGCCAGGGCGAAGAGCTTCGAGGTCATGCGCTCCTTGGGGAGATTGGAGTCGATGGTCATCACCGCCATCATCTGACTCTTCTTCTTCAGATACCACACCTTCAGGCCTTCCACCTCTGCCAGCGTCTTCGACGAGGGCGTCTTGGGATCATCCTTCACCATATCCTTGGTGAGCATGCTCAGTTGTTCAAACAACTCCGCAGCAGGATCCTCGCAACCCTTCTCCACTTTCAGGTGTGCCACGATCGACTGGTGCTTCTCACCGGTGGTCTCATAGATCTCGGCACCACCGCGCTTCCTAATCATGTTCTTCTTCCAACCACTGCCCTCTTCGGGGGTTTTGAATTCAAAACTGTGGTCACTGTACAGGGTGCCATTGCCTCTGCCCTGCCAAACTTTTTTCCTTTTCTCTTCCATCGTTTAATCGTTTATGTTAATAGATTCAATCATAGCCTCGTAAAGTGCCAGACTCTGCGGCAACACCTGCGGAATGTCCATGCGGTTGGGCTTCAGCACGGTGTTCAGCTGCTGGTACGCATCCCAGAGGGTAACAGTCTCGTCCTGGCGCATCAGTGCCATCAGGTTCTCAGCCGTCTCGTTGATCTGACCGGAGTTCAGCGGGTAAGGCGTGGTCACATGCAGTTCCTTGTTCTTAGAGTCATGCATGATGCGCTTCTCCACGAGCGAGCCAATCAGTCTCAGCATCCCCTCACGATCCAGCATGGCCGACTTCAACTGCGCCATCCTTTCAGCACGGATTTTCTGATAAGGCTCATAATCCTCCGCCCACTGGTCAGCCCTGTCCAATACCATATCCAACGAATACTTGTCCTTGCGGCTCTGGCCGTTGTAGCAGGTGTAGTTCGATACCACGTCCTGTGCCCCGAGGATCGTCTGATTGTGGCACACCTTCACCATTGGTCCGATACCCAGCTGGACACCGTTCTGATGATAGGCCACGGCCAGACAGGTCACGATGTCGTCGGTCTCATCACATCGGATCTCGATGTTGGCATACACACGTCTCAGTAGATGCGCCTCGATGGCACGTTCACCATACTTCTCTTCCAACTGAGGGAGAATCGTTACGCCCGGACGCTTTGAGTCGCGGTTCGAGGCAGCAAAGATCTCCTGCACCATCGGCTTCAGGCCGCGCTTCTCAAACAGATGCAGCACCTCCTGAATCAGTGCGAAGTGATAGATACCGCCAACAGGGTCGCCCGTAGGCAGATTCTCATGATAGCTTCTTTCAAGCTCTTCGAGGGTCAGTACCTGTACAGCCGCCTCGGTAAAATCCAACTTTCTTTCTTCCATAAAACTATTCACTATTCATTATTCATTATTCACTAGCGTAGCGCTTTCATTATTCATTAATCTTCTGAAAGATGCCATACTTCTGCATCAGTGTCACCATCAGCGAATGACTGGGCAGCGTAATAGTATCCTCGTCAATTTTCTCACAGATGATCTTGAAGTGCCAAGCCTCCACATCACGTTCAAACTGAGGACGCTTGCCGAAGAGCAGGTAGCAGAGCAGTGCATTCATCATCCGCGTCTGCTGCAGGTTGTCGTAGAAGCGGAGCATCCGCTTCACACGGGCTGCGTTCTTGGTGGTGAGGAAACAGAACAGGAAGTCCTTCATCATCTCCGTACAGTTTTCTGTAGCCTCCGTCTGTCGCTGCTGTTCCTCCAGTGCATCGTCGAGGTCAGCCTGCGCCATGGCCAGCTTGCGTCGCAGATGGGTGTTCTCAGCCTTCACGTCATTACATTCCCTACGTTTGTCTGCCAGGGTGTTGTCGGTGACCGCCTCCACCATCAGCAGGCGTTCGATCTCATCGATCAGCTGATTACGCGTCAACTTCTCGTAGTCAACCGCAACCTTTTTCTCTTGGTTTTCTTTGTTTTCTTGTGCCATACTTTATTTATTTTATTGATTCTACTTTTTGTTTATTTTTGGAATTCCGACTGCAAAATTAGTGGGTATTATAGGCGATTGCAAATTCTATCATACCCAAAAACAATCCCTCCGGAAACCCCTTATTTCAGAGGGATTGCGAGCAGTCTGGTATGATAGGAATTTATCCTATCTGTAAAATCATTTTATTATACCCCCCATCAATACCTGCAGCGGGTTATACTCATGCGCCTTCAGATCCTCGATGTTTTCCTTCACCCAGAGGTAGAGTTTATGATCCTTGGCACCCTGCACCATCTTGATGTAGTATTCAGCCGAAGTGATACTGACGGAATCCATTTCCTGACTGAGCGTCTTGGCGAGCGTCCGCTTGTTCACCTCCGGCTTGAAGATGCCGAAACTGTCCAGGGCTGCCACAAGCTCACAGAGGTATTTGTTTCTCGTCTTGATGCTGCACAGTTTGGTCTGTACCTCCTCACCGATACGCTTATCATCCATCAGCTTCATGACCACATCACCCAGGAGATTCGCCCTGACGGTGGGTTTCAACAGCGGCTGACAGACGTTCACCATGTCGATGCATTCCTTTCTGGTACGCTCCAGCAGACTATGCTCATAATTCTTCAGGAACTTAGCTATCTGCGGTTTCAAGACAGCCATGTCATCCTGAATCAGGTCGATGATCACGTCAAAGTAGTAATAATGATAAAAGTCATCTGAAGTAAAGCCGAACTGACGCCACTGAAAATACTTATCTATCCGCTCATAATCAATCAGCAGCACCTCCTTTTTCTGCCCTACCCAATAAACAAACGGCGACAACTGTGCACATAAGACGTCCAGATTCTCAGGGATCTTCGTACCCACCTCCAAGGCCTCATCAGGGATGATCACAGTGCGTTCCTTCACTTCGCGGCCTGTAGGCATAGGTGCCCTGCGCAGGAAGCCCGACGTAACCAGACAGAATATTTCCTGACTACGCTTATCTTCCAAACGTTGGTAGCTGTAGCCCTCATGCTCATCCTTCCAATGCATATAGTCCATTGATGCCTGAAGAATGGCCTCCTCGCGCAATACGTCGAGGTCAACGATATCTTTTTCTTTACTCATTGTTTCCAAGTTTTTGTGAGAAGCGTGGAGGTGTAGCTACTTTCCCATGGGACCTCTCACAGCAACTCGGGTTTTACTTCATTTTTTCCGGATCAAGCAATTCGTCAAACTTGTCTTCGAAATAAGCGCGTTCCTTCTCAAACAGAGACTCAATTTCCACGCCAAGTCTTTCTGCGACGTCCTTCAGGGCAGCGTAAGCCTTAGCCAATCCTAAAGTAACAGCGCCCACCCCGATTGGATTTGTCGCAATAAACGACATCTGAATAATGATGCCGTCTCCAAACATCTCACCTTTTTCAAGGAGTTCCTGAGCATTCTGCTCCAACTTCTTTTCCAGGTTCACCATCTTACCCTTGCCGGGCTTTGTCTTAATTTTCTTTACCATAACAATAAAGTTTTAAATAATTAATAATGTATAAGAACTAACTCCATCAGTGTCTCAGGGAGTTTATTGAGTCACCTTCGACTTCTGATTTCGCTGGCAAAGGTAGGTATTATTCTAATGCAAATTTGAATCCTTCCGTCGATACAGACAACAAATCCGCAACAACGGAAAAAACAAAGGGATTTTCACCAACTGGCAAAAATCCCTATATCAAAAGCCCCAAAATCTTCCGCTAAAACATAAGGGTATCACCCCTTAGAGCGGAAGAAAGGAAATATAGACGTTTTTTTTCGTCCTCTTCAAGCTCTTCAAATACATCATTCGACTCAATTACAGGGTGTAATACTTTTAAATATTCAGCACATTCTACTTCATCAATGTCTAATACCTTATTTATAATAGAGTAGCATCGCCAGTAAGGATCTTTATATTTTGCAAATTCTTTATTAGTAAATCCCCTTAGGTTATCTTCATCAATCATACAGAAAGACCAACCATTGCATTTTCGTAGAGGTTTTGTTATGGTATCTGAGGAAATGTCAACTTCATATTCATCCCTTAGGAAGTCTGTCATCAAAGTAGCATTATTCTCTTCAACGAAAACCAATCCTAAATCTCTCATGGCATAAAAGAGGAATGCTGCATTCATTTTGTTCTCAAAGCCTACGTAAGTTTTCACAGCACATCCGATAAGCTTCGCAAATTCACAAGCTGCTTTGCTTGTAAATAGTTTGCCTTGGTAGTCGCTGCAATTAACCATCAGCGCTTTGGTATTCATGTGGTTCACCAATAGTTTCTCGCTTTCTATGAATCTGAAGTGTGCAAACATATCATCAACGTTAAGCTTGCCACGATAATCTATCATCATACTGGTCACATCCTCTTCATCATCCCTATATAAATTAATGCTACCAAGTGTTCTGTTGTTGTTGCCAAGCGTATTGTCCGCCAAAATATCTTGCAATAAGTTTTCCAGGATGCTTACTTCTGGTTCATTCTTGTTGTCTTCATCTTTAAGTTCGCCTTGTGCTCTGGCTATTAACATCTTCTTGTCTTGCTCCCAATGATGCTTCATGTAGAAGTCTCTCATGGTTTTATAACGATCCATTCTCGACTCTTTATTGCGCTTCAATTTCTTTGCGTCATCTATCAAGTTTTCGATTCTCGTATTGGCTCCTTTTATGGCTGCTTCAAGTTCAACATAGTTATCTGTCGATGATTCAATTAGTAGCCTTCTGGCTTTTGTATAGACACTATCCTGCTCTTTGGGAGGAAAGTACTGTGCGCGATTTTCCTCGTCAACAATTTCGTCACTCTCAAAAATAGGCTCAGCATTCTCACTTGGCTGAAAACCAATTTCCATATCGCAATTACAGAGAGACAAATACTCCATAATGCCATATAATTCCTTTCGTGTTTCCACTAGTTCTATACCTGTAACGTCAGGAATAAAATGCTCCTGCCACCATTGGGCTTCTTTCATAAGCGTTGCTAAACGACGACCAGCTATCAAAAGAGAATAAATCATCATACCCTGCTCTGAAGGATATAGTGTGGGGTATGAGCTTTTCAGCACGTTGCCCAAGTTGACAAAGTGTTCGAGTGAACTCTGTAGTTTATCTTGAAGCTGTTCCAGTGTCATTGCTTTATTTATTTTGAAAGCGTGGGAGGGTACTGCACTCACCGCCCCACTCCAAAAGGCTCTGGTTTGCCTGTCCAAGAAAGACGACAAGCCGTCCGTCCCACGCTGTTTTTGCAGCACAGGCCAGATAGTTTTATCGTCAGGCTTTCTCGGACTTATTTGCTTTTGCGTGAATTTACCAGATTCTTTGGAGCTTTCCGAACGCTACCTAACTGACACTAAAAGCTGATGTTCCTATTCGTTATCTGTTACTTCTATTTCGTTTATATTTATATTGTTTTCTACTGTCATATTATCTATCTCAGCATACAGTTCCTCTATCTTCTTCACAATGCGATGTTGCTCTGCAAGAGGAGGAAGGGGAACTACTCCATTATATAATTTCTTGTCGTTTATAGCAGGGTAAGCCATCCCTTTTGCATTATCTCCATCATTTGCATATTCATCAAATACGGGCGAAAGTAAATAGTAAAAAAGGTATTTGTTATATACACCCTGTATACAAGACAATACAGCAAATCCTGTACTCACTATGGGTTCTTTACTAAAATCCCTATCTATTATACACATATTATGTAAATAAGGCCTTACTGTTGCGTAGATTATATCGCCTCTTTTGACAATTTTTCTCGCCCTTGATGGAGCCTCATTACTACTCAATATATTTTCCTTTTCATTCAACTTCTGGTTCTTGTTATCAATTGAGCCAATATCTATATAGGAAAAATCTGAGTCAGGCTTCTTTTGACCATGATTGTAAGTTATCTCCCCTAAATGAAAACAACCCCAAGTCTTAGGTATATTAAATGGCACTTCATCATCTTCTACTGGAGTCTCTACGAGGTCTTTCTTTTTAAGTACACCTTCTTCGACAAGTTTTTGTTTTTCTGCTCTAATATCCTCCAAAAGACAACTTGCAGGAGCATCTGATGGGTCTTGTGTACCAAGTTTACCCATGATGGCTTCTTGCAGAATGCTTTTCTTTAACTTATCAGGCAATTCTGCATCCATCTTAGAAGCTTCGTCGTAAGCCTCACCATATTCCTTAATAACAGGCAGGTATTCTTCAATTCTTTCAACAATACGACGTTGCTCAGCAAGAGGAGGGAGTGGCACTAAATAATTATTGAAATTCTTTTGAGTCAACTGGTTAATTGTTGTAGTATCACTATCTTTTCTGAGTTGCTGAAAAAACAATGGAGAAAGCAAATATTTCGACATATATTCATAGAAATGACTTCTACATATCGCCATAAATGCCCCAAAAGTCATTGGTTCGCTGACTTCTCTTACTAAGGCAGACTTACCGACGAGTTTTCTACTTCCATTTCGTGCGCATATAATGATGTCGTTTCTTCGTACTCTTAACTTTTCAGATACATCAACATTAACCTTAACCACATCTTTTAAATCCAAAAGACCGTCCTTAATATTTGATGACCTCAGCACAATCCAGCCATTGGGTGAAACATCTGTTGGTTTATACGTTAATCCGATAAAAGATTCTGAAATATCTTTTACTCTGCACCAAACCCAACCATTTGGAACATCATAAGGTATTTCATCTTCAGTTATAGGCAGAACATCTAAATCTTTCTTTTTAATTTTACCTTCAGTAACCAGCCTGCGTTTTTCCTCCCTGATACGTTCAAGGAGTACAATTGCAGGCTCATCGTTGGGGTCTTGAGGCACAAGTTTACCCTGTATGGCCATCTGGAGAATGCTGTCTGTCAGTTGCTTTGCAGTCATAGCTCTTCCGTTTTAATGCCCAACATACTTTCTATCTTAGCAAGACAACGATCTATCTTGATGTCAAGCTCTTTGCGGCGCAACTTATAGTTGGTAATCAAGTCGCCTGGAGCCAAGATATCCTCTTCCTCTTTAGGGAACTTGCACTGGTCGAAGTTGCACTGCAAATTCTCTATCATCTCTTGTGGAGTAAAAGAGCGTGACTTTGCACCATCCTCTAACTCTTGGCGATTATTCCACCACTCACGCACAGGATCAAAGTGCTCTGGCAGAATGCGCTTAGTTTTAGAGAAATGTTTGTAGCCCTCTGGCATATCCAGACGGTAGAACCACGTTTCTTTAGTGGCATAGCCCTCTGGTGCATCCTCAGCAGGAGCATTATCAAAGAAAAGGATATTGGTAGCAATCGATGTGTAGGGTGAGAATACACTTGTAGGCAGGCGCACGATGGTATGCAGATTAAATTCTGTTAGCAGACGTTTCTTGATAGCGAATTTAGGGCCATCAGTACCAAACAGGAATCCATCAGGCAATACGACACCTGCACTACCATTCTCGGCCAAGCGTTGCATAATCAGTACCATAAAGAGGTCGGCTGTTTCGCTACTTCGATATTCTGCTTTGAAATTTTTAATGGTAGCTGCATCTGTAGCACCTCCAAACGGGGGATTCATGGCGATGGTGTTCAGCTTTCCATCCTCTTCATAATCGCTCATAGGATGGCTCAGCGAATCCATGTGATGTACCATTGGTTCTTTGATACCATGAAGCAAAATGTTGGTTACTCCCAACAGGTAAGGGAATGGCTTCCACTCCTGACCCATCACAGAGTTTTGAAATTTCACTTCGTCCTCAGCTGTCTCGCGCTGCTTCTTCAAATGCTCCAGGGCAGACACAACGAAGCCGCAAGTACCACAGGCAAGGTCGCCCATCTTTTCGCCTAAACGAGGGTCAAGTTTCTCAATGACAAAATCTGTCACAGGACGAGGGGTGTAGAATTCACCAGCATTACCTGCTGACTGTAAGTCGCGCAACAAACTCTCATAGATGTCACCAAAAGCGTGGCTCTCCTCATTGTCGAGCAAATCTACATCGTCTATAATATCTATCACATCGCGAAGGAGTGCGCCATTCTTCATGTACTGGTTTACTTCCATGAATACTTCTTGCACAATGGCTTCATGACGTTTAGAGTCGCGAGTGATGCGAATGCCCTTATACTTTCCATCCTTACTGTCTCTGCCTTGAAGAACAGGGAACAGCGTATCATCTACAAAATCAAGTAGCCCTTGTCCTGTAAGGAACTTCGACTTTATCTTACCATCTTCGTCTTTTGATGGTGCCCAGTTGCGCCAACGTAAGTCTTCTGGAATAATACTCTTATATTTTTCTCCATTGTCTTCTGCATCTATCTCCCACTCATATTCCTGAGCGTCGTACACCTTCAGGAAGAACATCCACACCATTTGTTCGATGCGCTGAGCATCGCCATTGATGCCAGCGTCCTTCCACATTTTCTGCTGTATACGTTTTACTAAATTTCCAACTGCCATATTAAAAGTCTTCGATATCTTTTTTGTTTTTTAAATTAAACAAATAGTCATCACAATACAATAATGATATGGATTTATATCCATTATAATATGAGTATGAAGTCCATATCTTTGTTTTATTATCATTATATTCTAATTCTTCTTCTGTTCTTTTAATTAAATAAGAAGAATATTTCTTACTAAGATTATTTTTAATAATCGACCACTGTAAGTCTAAAGTCTCTTGAGACAAGGATTCACCAGTATCGATAAAATTAACTACACAAAGGCGATTATTATAAAACATAAAAAATATGTCTGGCCACATTTTGCCACCAAATTTCATTTGTTTAACTCTAATCGCGTTATCATCTACTTTAGTATTTGATATTTGCTTTCCTTTTGATCTCATACTTCTGATTAATTCCGTCTTCGTGGTTATACCCAATGTATAACCCAAAAAAGATCTCTGAATCTGAGATTGTGCAGAAAGAACAAAAAACAAGGAAAATAGTATTAATATTTTTCTCATATTCATGCTTCTTTATAAAGTTCATACTCTAAATCTCTCACGGCCTTATTATAATCCTCCTGCCCATTGAAGATGCGCGTTAAGATCATTGGTCGTTTTGCAATCTGGGCAAAAGGATCAAGTTTCAGTATCAGTGGATTTTCGATGTTTGTAACACCTGTCTCGCCAAACTTATCCATCAACGCCTCTAATATCTGGCGTGCTTTCTCTGAATAGTCAGCAAGGAAATTGCTTTCTTTTACTCGCTTTGCACGCTCACGCCTTGTAATGGGCTGTTGGTCGTAAGCCAGATGAATAATAATATCAAAATAGTCGTAATCCTTTAACTGAGGCATTTCTTCTATAACGGCATCCAGTAGCACATCGTGCTCTTTCATTTCGTCGATGATGGCCTGTTTCTTATCTGCTTGTGCCCAAGCGCCTCTGAACGCATCAAGTGTGGGATAAATATTCTTAATGGCTCTACGTGTGTAGTCTGTCAACTTCTCTGTACGCAGCGTCCTTCCATCCTCGCCGATAATCTGCACCATCTCATGCACAATCTTAGCTTCCTTACCTTCCACATAATATTTGTGCTGCTCTGGCGGCGGAGGAGGTGGTGTACCGCCACCATTTCCTTCGCCTTTTCCTTTTCCCTCACCTTTACGAGTGCCGTAATCTTCCTCTTGATCTGCATCGCCATCAAATATCTTATCGAAGTATTTTGTAGTGGCATCGCGGAAGTCAAGTATCTCGAAAGTCATCTTGCCTTTCTTTTCAAATATACGAGTACCACGACCTATCATCTGCTTGAAGGTGGTCTCACTGCCAACCTCCTTGTCTATCACAATCAGGCCACAGGTCTTGCAGTCAACACCTGTAGTCAGCAAATCACTGGTAGTGGCAATGACAGGATAATTAGCGTATGGGTCTATGAAGTCGTCAAGTAAAGTCTTACCTACACGGTCATCGCTGGTAATGCGAACCACATAGTTAGGGTTGCGCTTCATCATGTCTTGGTTCATGCCAATAAGTAGTTCACGCATCAGCAAGGCTTCCTCTTGCGTAGGACAGAATACAATGGTTTTGGTCATACGGCCAATCACCTTCATCATCTGCGTAATACGATGGGCTACTACCTTCTGACGTTCCATAATGTTGAGCATCTTTCCAAACTCGAAACGCTCAAACTTGTCTGGTTCTATCTTAAATCCTTTCAAATCTACTTCGTCTGCTTCAGGATGGTAACCTGAGAGGTCGTAGTTGATAAATGACTTCGTGACGCGGAAGGGAGCAAGGAATCCATCAGCAATACCTTGTTTTAATGAATATTCAAACACTATCTCTTTGAAGTATTCCTCGTTGTCTGCGCCTGGCACGCACTTTGGCGTAGCTGTCATACCTATTTGAATGGCCTTGTCGAAGTGTTTCAATATCTGGTGATACTGTTTATCCTCAACAACACTACTGCGGTGGCACTCGTCAACCACAATCAGGTCAAAATAGTCTTGGGGATAATCCAGATAAGGATGCGTTTTGCCTTCCTTTAGTTCTACCTCATTTCTTACCCACTGCCCATAGAGGCTCATGTATATCTCAGCACTTGTGCCAGCTTCTTTACCCTGGACCTTCGTCATAAACTTGCTGAATGGTTTGAAGTCCTGACGCATAGTCTGGTCTATAAGGATGTTACGGTCTGCAAGATAGAGTATGCGATTATACTGTCCAGAGGCATGCAACCTGTGAATAATCTGGAATGCTGTATAGGTCTTACCTGTACCAGTTGCCATTACAAGCATCATGCGACGCTTACCGCTGGCCACAGCTTGTATCACATTATTAATGGCTATGCGCTGGTAATAGCGAGGCGGAAAACTGTCGTTATCTGTATAGTATGGAATGGCAAGCAAAGCCTTGCCCTCTTCTGTCAGCGGCTCATGTTCTACTATCCACTTACGTTCACGTTCTTTAAGTTCAGCTGGTGTTGGAAACTCGTTCATTTCTAATGTACGTTGAGAGCCGTTGTTCATGTCATACTCTACAAACTGCTCTCCATTAGAGGCGTATGCAAAGGGTAGCTTTAAGTCTCTTGCATAATCTATTGCCTGTTGTATTCCATCTGCGGGTAGATGATTATGATCTTTTGCCTCTACAACAGCAATAGGATAATTCTCATCTACATAGAGAATGTAGTCGCATCGTTTTCCTTTCTTACGGTGTTTCAGGGAACCCTGCACAATAATTCGACCAGCAGTATAAGCATACTCCAGACGCATTTGTTCTTTGCTCCATTTCTTAACATCCACACCTTCGATATTAGGTTGGATATAACGCAACTTTATATCCTCCTCTGACAAATGATTATCAGCAATAGTTGCTTTTAGGATTCCGTCTATTACCATATTATTATTGGTTTCCGATATTA
>JAEEGL014282057.1_pt1 | contig 14729 bp, 19 predicted proteins | sample 9134231 | NCBI WGS metagenome assembly JAEEGL01 (sample SAMN16246548, study PRJNA631951) | gut metagenome | biome: gut microbiome; feature: rumen; material: fiber-attached | host: Bos | place: Iran: Karaj | collected 2018-10 | reverse complement strand
TCATCCCCGTCCACACCCAGCACTACGTCATGCTCCAGCGCAACCTCCTCTACACCGCCATCACGCGCGGCAAGAAGCTGGTCGTCCTCGTCGGCTCCCGCAAGGCCGTCGCCCTCTGCGTCCGCAACGGCGAGGCCGCCCGCCGCTGCACCTCCCTCCGCCAGCGCCTCCGCGAAGCCTTCCGCCCCCCCCGCTGACCGCCCCTCCGTGCCCCCGGCACCATCACCCTCCTCCCCTTCATCCCAGCCGTCCCAGCCATCCCAGTAATCCCATCTTCCACCCCCCCGCCCTCCCGCCCCCTCCATTCCGGTCCACCACGGTGCGGACCCTTGTCACTTATCACGCCGCGCCAGCCCGGGTGCGATTTTAGTTTGTTGTTGCATTGCCCGTCGGGATGCGCTTGTCGCGTCCGCTTTTTCTCGAAATTCGCCGTAAAACATCAGATGATGCCCCCATCCGGGAGGGGGAATGTCGCCGCCAGGCGACATGGGGGAGTACGCGCGACAACGAGCTTTTCCACAAATAAAAATCGCGCCCACATACGACTCTTCTCTTCAATTCGTCTTGCATTCATTCTGGAAACGTGCCATAATTCCCCCGCTTTGAGAATGAATTTCCAACTCTTCCGCGATCGCTTCCACCGCTACGCCTGCTTCTCTCTCGACCACGTTCGTGCGGCGTTTCCCTCCTTCGACCGCGGAAACTTCCACGAATGGCTCCGCCATGGCTACCTCCTCCGCCTACGCCGTGGATGGTTCGCCTTCGCAGACGCCACCTCCATCCCCGGCATCTCCGACCACATTGCCGGGCTGCTCCATTCCCCTTCCTACCTCTCCTGTGAAACAGTCCTCTCCCGTTGTGGCCTCATTCCCGAATCCGTCGTCCAACTCACCTCCTGCACCACCCTCAAGCCCGCTTTCTTCGAAAACCCATTTGGCCAGTTCTCCTACCGCACGCTCAAGCCCTCCCTCTTCTTCGGCTACGTCCCCGCCAACCTCCCCTCCGGCCTCCCCGCCACCATCGCCACCCCCGCAAAGGCCCTCTGCGACTTCCTCTACCTCAACCCTGCTCTCACCTCCTCCCCCGAAGCCCTCTCCGCCCTCCGCCTCGACCCCGATGTCCTCGCCCCGCTCTTCGACTCCGGCGAACTTCCCCGCACCGCCGCCCGTTTCGCGTCGCCAACCCTTTCCGCACGCATCGAACTCCTCCGAACAGCCTGCCTCCCATGATTCCCCTCGAATCCATCGCCGCTTTCTTCCCGGAACCCCTCCGCCACCCCCAATTCCGCAAGCATCTCCTCAAGGAATGGGTCGAATGCCTCACCCTCGAATGGATTGCGCGCTCTCCTTGGGCCTCCCGTCTCACCTTCATCGGCGGGACTTCCCTGCGCCTCCTCCATGGCATCGACCGCTTTTCAGAAGATCTCGACTTTGACTGTAAGAATCTCTCCCCCGACGACTTCGTCCGCTTCACCGACGCCCTCGTCCGCCACCTTGTCCGCAACGGACTCCCGGCCGTCGTCAGGCTCCATGAATCCCCCCGACTCTCCGCCTACCGCCGCTCCATCCTTTTCCCCGGACTCCTCCACTCCCTCGGACTCTCCACCTTTCCCAATGAACGCTTCATGATGAAAATCGAAGCCCAGGACCAGCTCGTCCCCTACTCCCGCGAAACCGCCCCCCTCAGCCACTGCGGATTCTTCTTCCCCGTTCCAGTCCCCCCACTTTCCGTCCTCTGCGCCATGAAACTCTCCGCCCTCCTCTCCCGAGCCAAAGGTCGCGACTTCTACGACGCCATCTTCCTCCTTCAGCGCACCCCGCCCGATTACGCCTTCCTCGCCGCCAAACACCCCGGAATCGATTCCAAGCCCACCCTCCTCTCCGCCCTCACTTCCCTCCTCGCCTCCACAGACCTCACCCTCAAGCGTCGCGACGTTGAACACCTCCTCTTCCGCCGCGAATCCGCCTCCCGCGTCACCGATTTCCCCCTCTTCCTCCAAACCCTCTGACTCGGCCATGAAACTCGTCCGCAGCCTCCTCTCCCCTCTCTTTTCCCTCGCCATCCATCCCAGTCAAGCAATCCTTGGCAAATGACATCTGCGCAGCCGGGTGCGATTTTTGTTTGTTGCATGGCCCGTCGGGAGAAACGCGCTTGTCGCATCCGCTTTTTCCACAATTCGCCGTAAAACATCAGCATTTGCCCCCCTCCGGGGGGGGGGGTGTCGCCGCCAGGCGACAGGGGGGAGTACTCGCGACAACGGGCTTTTCCACCAATTAAAATCGCACCCGGCGCAGCCTCCACCCTTGTTTTGCCTTGTCCTCACCCCACCCCTCCGCTACGCTTCTGACCGTTCTCCTTTTTCTCTTTTCCTCTCACCACCATGTACGCCCCGCAAATCAAAAACCTCCTGTCTTTTGGCCGTTCCTACGAAGGCGAAAGCGCCCTGGACGCCCCCAGCCGCGCCAAGCTCGACGAGCTGTTCGCCGTGCTGGACCGATTCGAACCCGTCGGCGACGACAACCTCCACAAGCTGTGGTTGCGCGCCGAACGCGGCCCCATCTCCGCCTTCGGCGACATCGACGAGTGGCTTGAAGAGGGCGAAGTCTCATCCCGCGAAGAGTTCGAATCATGGTGGCTTGACGACTTCCCGCGCAAAGAAAAATGGTTCCTCCTTGCCGCCGCTGAATACCAGGACTACCGAACCGTCTGCGTCAACCACCGCGTCGTCATCCAGATCGACCCGCACAAGACCGGCGAATGGGTCGACCTGACCGAGTTCCTGCAATGGGCCATCGACGCCGCCCGCGAAACCGCCGCCCTCGTCGAATCCGGCGACTACCCTGCCGCCATCGAAGCCGGCGTCGATCCGCGCGACCGCTTCGGAACCGTCGCCCGCACCGACTTCTGGCGCGTCTTCCCCGAGGAAAAAGCGGACTTCTTCAAGGACTTCTCCCCCGCCGAGCTCGACGCCTTCGCCGCCGCTGTCGCCGCCCAGCCCCCCGGCGACTTCCCCAAGCCCGCCGCGCGCCTCCCCCGCATGACCGCCAACGACTTCTACCGCTTCTGCGCCGCCGGCTACCGCGCCAACCACTACCCCGACGCCAACACCCTCTCCCCCCGCGACCTCTACGACGCCAATGCCGACGGCCGCGACGAAGGCCTCTCCGAAATCGATCCCGACTCCCCCGACGCCTTCTCCGCCTGGTACCACGACCGCTCCCGTGGCGGCGGCCACCCCTGGGAGGTCTGCCGTGGCGGCAACTCCACCCATGTCTCCCTCTACGTCTGCGACGACGATAACGGCTACTACCTCGCCCTCGCGGGCAAATCCTGGGGCCGTTGTGTCGAAACTGCCAAGTTTTTCCTCGCGCTCAGGCAGCTTGGCCTTCCCGTCGTGCTCCACGACGCCCCGCTCCTCCTCGCCCGCTTCCGCGGCACCGACCGCATCGGAATCGTCCCCGACGGCATCATCCCCCGCTACTGCGAATCCTTCTTCCCCGGCGAACCCATCGCCGACTTCATGAACCTCCCCACCGAGCCCCCCGACCGCGCCGCCCTCCTCCCCCATGTCCGCTGGCACCCCTTGCCCCCCCTCCGCCTCAAGTCCGCCCCTCCATCTCCCCCCTCCCATTAATCCCTTCTCCCATCACCCCGCCCGCATCATCCTCGCCTTGCCAGACGGTCCCCGTGCCGCCCAGCTTCCTGCCTCTGGCTCCTGTTCGCGCCTGCCGCGTCGGACGCCCCATAATCCTCCTCCCCACCGAAAAATGGATCCCCAAATCCCTCTTGTCACATTTTTTCAAACGCTCATCAATCCGCCCTCCCTTGCCCACACAACAAAAAATAATCTGTCGGAATCCAATCAAAATGCGTAGTTTCCGACAATTTAAAATTTCATCTTGACGGAATCGTGATAAAATGCAAGGATTTTGCCAAACAACAATCAGGCATTTCACATGCTCATAGGTCGCACTCACGAACAACGCCTCCTCCTCGACACCCTCCACGCCGAGGAACCTCAATTCGTCGCCGTCTACGGTCGCCGCCGTGTAGGAAAAACCTATCTCGTCCGCAAAACCCTCTCCCACGCATTCGCCTTTGAACACGTTGGTCTTGCCAATAGCTCTCTGCGCGACCAGTTGCTTCATTTCCGCGATTCCCTTCTCCGCAACGGCCTCTCCGACTGCCCCCCCCTCACATCTTGGCGCGAAGCCTTCCTTGCCCTCGAACGGCTCCTTGACCGAACCCCGCCCTCTCGCCCCATCATCTTCCTCGACGAGCTCCCCTGGTTGGACACGCCGCGTTCCCGCTTCGTCCCCGAATTGGAACATTTCTGGAACGGATGGGCCGCCCATCGCAAACATCTCGCCCTCGTCGTCTGTGGTTCCGCCTCCTCTTGGATTGTCTCCAACATCGTCCGCAACCGTGGTGGCCTCCACAACCGCCTGACCCGCCAGATTCCCCTCGCCCCCTTCACCCTCCGAGAGTGCGCCGACTATGCCGCATCCCGAGGCCTCTCACTCTCCCGCCGTGACGTCTGTGCCGCCTACATGGTCCTCGGCGGCGTTCCCTGGTACTGGAGTCTCCTCGAAAAAGGCCTCTCCGTCCCCCAAAACCTCGATGCCCTCTTTTTCGCCGACTCTGCCCCTCTCGCCTCCGAGCTCGACGCCCTTTACGCCTCGCTCTTCCGCCACTCCGATCTCCACCGCAAAGTCACCGATGCCCTTGCCGCCGTCGGCATCGGCGCGGACCGCGCCACCCTCCTCGCCCGAACCGGGCTCCCCGACGGCGGGGCCCTCACCCGAACCCTCCTCGAGCTCGAGCAATGCGGATTCATCCGCCAGTACACGCCTTTCGGCAAGACAAAAAAAGGCGCGCTCTGGCAACTCCTCGACCCCCTCACCCTCTTCCACCGAAAATTCCTTTCCGCTCCCCCGCGTGACGACCACTTCTGGACTCACTCCCTCGGCTCCGGTACCCAAAACGCATGGATGGGCCTTGCCTTCGAGCGCGTCTGCCTCGCCCATATCCCCCAAATCAAGCGTGCCCTTCAAATCGCCGGCATTCTCGTCAACGTCGCATCCTGGCGACACATCCCCGACGGCATCCATCCGCAAGGCGCGCAAATCGATCTCCTCCTCGACCGCGCCGACCGCGTCATCAATGTCTGCGAAATGAAGTGGTCCGCAGCTCCTTTCGTCATCGATAAGGCAACCGAATCCGCCCTCCTATCAAAACTCGAGACCTTCCGCGCCGTTGCCTCCCCCCGCCGAGCCCTTCACCTCACTCTCGTCACCCCCTTCGGCCTCACCCCCAACGCCCATTCCTCCATCGTCCAATCCACCGTCACCCTCGACAACCTCTTTGACTCAAACCTCTGACCCATGCGCTCCGCCGCCTCCCGCGTCACCGACTTCCCCTTCTTCCTCCAAACCCTCTGACCCCGCCATGAAACTCGTCCACCGCCTACTCCCGCCCCTCTTTCTCCTCGCAACGCTCGCCTTTTTCATCGCCAACAGCTGTCTCCTCGACCGCGCAACCGTCGCGACCACACATTCGGCCATTCCTCCCGACACCCTCTCCGGCATTCCCGAACCGCGTTTCTTTGCCAATCCGGACTCCTATGCCTGGCTGTCTCACACCCGCGACATGCTCCTCGCCGGCGACTGGCGCATCCGCCACACCCACATGGACAACGCCCCCGCCGGCCGCCCCATGCACTGGTCTCACCTCCTCGGCTGGGAACTCGCCGCCCACGCCCGCCTTCTCCAATATCTTCATCCCGAAGCCTCCCGCGCAGACGCTTCCTCCATTCCTCCCACACCCACACCAAGAAAAGCACCCCCGCCGTCCCTTCCAAATACAATTGCGTATTCGCCAGCAACGCCGTAAGCCCTCAAACACCAGCGGATATGCCTTTCGCCGTTCCCAAAGCGCCGCCAACCCAAACAAGATTGGCGTCCCGGCACATAGCACCGAGCAATCACAGGTTGCACATATAAGAACGGGCACGAAAGTCCAACTGCCACCTTCTCCGCCGGCGTAAATGGTACCTTCAGCATCAACCAAAACACCATTGTCGAATTAATCCCCCAGCTCACCAGCCTCAGCGTCACCGGTGGACACCCCACCGCGCAAACGGATGCAACACCAGCTGCCACAGCAAGACGTGCCCCTCCCACCGCATCTCGTGCCACATCTGCAGCACTGACAAATCCCGCGTCACCAGCCATGTGTGCAGCTCGTCCCGCCAAGGCTCGTGCGTCAGCACCGACGCCAGACTCAGCGCCCCCACCGCCAGCCACGCTCCCCACGTCAACAGCCACTCCAACCGCCGCCTCCCAACTTCCCCGCACTTCCGGTACATGACCCAAGATCCCCCCAACCCCGTGGCACCACCATCCACATCCACATAATCATCATCGCTCGCCGCTTTCTCTTTCTTCCCCTAGCGTCAACTCGTAATGCGTACCCCGTCCCTCTCCTCTTCGCGCCAGAACCCCCTCTTCCACCAGCGCGTTGATTTCCCTCGTCGCCGTGTCCTGCGACACCTTGCAAATCTTTGCCCATTTGCTCGTTGTCAAATGCCCCTCGAAGCCGTTCAGCAACCGGTTCAGCATCTCCCGCTGGTGTGCGTTGAATCCCGACTCCGCGTAGCGCCGCCAAAATCCTGCCTTGCGGAAAATCTTCTGTAGCTGTTCCTCCGCATCCGAAACCGCCCGTCCGTGGCATTCCACAAACCACTTCACCCAGCGGGTCGCGTCCATGGTCCCTCGTTGGGCAGTCTCGAGTTCCCGATAGTAATCCTCCTTTTCCTTCTGAATGCGCGCCGACATTGAGTAAAACCTCATCCCTGAGCGTTCTCCTCGCGCCAACACCCACTCCGTCACGGCCCGTGCCAGCCGTCCGTTTCCGTCCTCGAACGGATGAATCGTCAAAAACCGCAAATGCGCCAACGCCGCCCGAATCAGCCCTCCCCCCATCCCGCTCTCCGCGCCCGTCTCCAGGCAACCGCTTTTTGCCTTCTCCACGCCGTTCACCCAGCGGAAAAACTCCTCCATTTCCCCCTCCACACGCTCCGCAGCAGGCGCTTCGAAATGGACCCGTTCTCCCACCCCGTGGCGCGACACCACCTGCATCGGGCCCTCTGCGTCCGTCCGATATTCTCCCACGCGAATCCGCCGCAATCCCGACCACCCCGTGGGGAACAACGCCGCGTGCCACGCTGCCAATCGCTCCTTGGTCAGCGGCTTCGCCCAGTTCCGGGTCGCGTCCAGCATCATCTCCGCACGTGCTTCGCTCTCTCTCGTCCCGCCCCGTTCTCCCTCCCGCAACGCCACTTCCATCCGGCGCGCCACACTGCTCCGTACGTCCGCCCGGTTCAGCGTTTCCCCCTCGATTCCCGCCGACGCAACGATTTCCTTGGACACCGCTTCCACCCCCGCTTCCCCCCGCAACGCAAATCCGATGTCTTCCAGCCGCCCCAAAAAACGACCCAAGCGGAACGATACTTCCGCCAACACCCCCTCCAATTCCGTAGCCCTCCACCTGAACTCCGGCCAATCACTCGCTTCATAGATATAGCCCATTGTTATCTCCGCAAAATGTGCGGAGATAATGCCCCCTTTCCTCCGCACCGTCAAGCGAAACCTTCCCCCCACCTCTCTTTCATCTGTCTTGCATCGCCTTGTTGTCCCTCCCTTGTCCCTTTCCGGCCTTCCTCCGTTTTTCGCGCTTTTCTTCCCCCTTTCACCTCGCCTCGCTCCGGTCTCTCTGCTATTCTTCTTCCCGTCATGAAAACTCGCCTTAATGTTCTCCTCCCTCCTATCCTCCTATTTCAGGTTACCTTCGCCCTCTTCGCTCCCTCCATCGGCTACCGATTCGTGGGACTCGACGACTCCTCTTTCATCTATAATAATCCGATTGTTTTCAATGGATTCTCCTGGGAATCCCTCGGCAACGCTTTCACCGCCCTGCATGGCGATCAAGTGATGTACACTCCTCTTCTTTGGGTCTCCTTCCTCTTTGACAACCTCTGCTTTGGCGCTTCCCCATATTCCCCTTGGGGCTTTCACTTCACCAACGTCCTTCTGCACGCCGCCAATGCTGTACTCCTTTTTTTCATCCTCCGATGCGCCACCCGCCGGCCCTGGCTTGCGTTCATCGCTGCCGCCTTTTGGGCAATCCACCCCCTCCGGGTCGAATCTGTCGCTTGGATTACTGAGCGCAAGGATACCCTCTCCACCTTCTTTGCCTTCGCCTCTATCCTCTGCTACCTCAAGGCCTTCTCTAGGCGACCGCCCACCGCACCCGCACATAGTGCATCCGTGGCCTCCGCTACTCCCGCAAAAGGGCGCTTCGCCCTGCTCTCTGCATCCTTCTTCTTCCTCCTGTGCGGACTTCTTTCCAAGCCCATGCTCGTCACTCTTCCTCTCCTCTTCCTTCTCCTCGACTTCTGGCCTCTTGAACGCTTCTCCCTGCGCAATGTCTTCCGCACCCTTCCCCGCCTCGTTCTCCGCAAATGGCCCTTTTTCATCCTTCTGTTCCTTTTCTCCGCTCTCACCTACCACCTTCATTCCAATTCCATCACCCCGCTTCCGCTTGCCTTTCGCTTCCTCCGACTCCCAGTCAACTACTTCTTTTACTTCTCCCGCACAATTTGGCCCATCAACCTATGTCCCCTTTCTCTCGGTTTTCCAGCAACCCTTTCATGGATTGTTTCTGCCTGTGTCTTTTTTCTTCTATTATCCATAGTCGCACTCCTAATTTTTCAGCGCGCACCAGGAATCCTTGTCGGGCTGTTTGCCTTCATTGGGCTTCTCGCCCCCGTCTCCGGCATCATCTTTATCGGCGAAGTCCCAGTTGCCGACCGCTACTCCTACCTTCCTTCACTCGGTCTTGCCCTCGCTCTCCTTTCTCTACTCGAAGTCCTCTACACACGCACATCTCCCGCCAATACTGTCTTCCCTGCCCCTCTTTCGACGACTCCCGATGCACCACATAATTCCCTATCTTCTCGTCCCGTAGAAGTTCACATCGTCACAACCACAACCATTATCATCCTTTTGGGTCTCGCAACTGTCTCTCTCTATCTCCTCCCCAATTGGAAAGACGCTGAAAGCCTTGCTGCCCGCGCTGAAAAAATAGTCCCGAACAACAATCTTTCCCTCCTTTTTCGGTTTGCCAAATCGTTCTACTTCAATGGCGACCTTCAGACCGCCGCTACCGTCGCCCAGATCAGCTGGGAAAAACACCCCGGCTCTCCCTTCGCCACGCTCACCAAGACCTTTCTTCTCAGCCAAACGGATTCTTCTGCAGCGGCCACCGCCTTCTACGAAGACCACCCCTTCACCAATCCCGCCCATGACCCTTCCCTAGACAACCTTCCCATTGTTCTTGCCGTCCTCTACGCCGACATGGGCGAGTTTGACAAGGGCGTGCCCTATATCGAAGAAGCACTTTCCAATCCCTATAACCATCCCAGACACGCCAAGGCAATTGACTCTATCGCCTTTTGGTTCTACGCCAGCCAGGGTCTCGACGCCAAGGCGGTCGAAGTCGCCGACCGCGTCCCCTCGATTGATTCCACCAATCTCCATGCCCCGGCAAATTATCTCCTGTCGTATACATCCATGTGGAACCTTGGATTACGTCGCCAGACCTTCCCTCGCCTCCTCGCCCTAGCAGAGGCAGGCCACGACAACGCCGCCCTCCTCAACAATATCGCCTGGCTTCTCTCCACGATTCCCAACTCACCCGCCCCCCCCGACGAAGTTCTCGCCATCGCTCGTCGCGCCCTCGAACTCGCCCCAGGACACCCCGTCATCCGCGATACTCTCGCCGTTGCTCTCGCTTTCGCTGGTCGTTTCGACGAGGCCATCGCACTTGAGTCCGCCGTCGCCGACTTCCTTCGGAACTCTTCCACTGCCGAGGCATCCGACATGCTTGAAACTGTCGAAGAACGCCTCAAGCTCTTCCGCACGGGCGTTCCTTTCACCGAAAACTCTGGTCTCAAGCTCCTCTTCGCCCCATAGCGCCCATGCAGGAGTCGGTCTGGAACCAACCGCCCGCCGCTCCCCGCCCCGCATCCGGCGGATTGTCGATCGACATCCGCCTTGCCTGACCGAAGTGGATGTATCTTCCACTTGAACCGCATGGTGCTTAGCTGCAACGCTCTGACTCTTCACCACACCCGGCTCCCTCGCCCATCCCTCTTCCATCTCATACATTCCCCACGCCCGTCCCACTTCATCAAGCAGCACCGTCTGCTTGTACATGAAACGTCCGCCCATCGCCCCCTCCTCCGCCACCCCCAGATAATGGTAATGCCCGGTGAAGCCGCGCCCGTAATACGCCATCACATTATTGCCCGTCACCCGCCACGAACTCGCTTGCGAAAACGTCGTCGTTCCCATCACCTCTCCGCCTTCCACGACCGCCACCAGCCCTGTTCCCGCACCAAAATCCCACCAAATTTCCTCCCGATGGTCTGCATACTCCATCCCCATCCAACACTTTCCCGAAAAACGATGTCCGCTCCACGACGGTTGCGTCAATCCCGTCAGCGAAATAAAACCTTGTCTTCCTGACAGCCCCAGCGATTGCCATGTCAAACCTACTGTTTCCTCCTCTTCCACTTCGCGCCAGCCCTCCCCTAGATAGCCAAATCCGTTTAATAAGTCCTCAGAGGAAAAAATCAACAACCGGCTCCGCCCCGGCCAGTCGAATGAGACCTCCGTTCCGTTTCCGCCGATGCTCGCCTCAATCCCAAACGGCTGCGGTAGCTTTGCACGTGCGACCTCCAACGCCGATTGTTCCGCCGCCGTCGCGCCCGAGTCATCCACCGTCCACTCCACGGTCACCATGTTTCCTCCGCGCACCAAGGTCCCTAGCGTCTGCAGACCGCTCCGGTCCTCCGCCCGCACCCGTCCCAGCACCGTCCACTGCGTCGTCACGCCATTCGTCAGATACAACGCCACTTCCCCTCCTCCACTATGCGGACCATCGTTCTCCACCAGCACTAACGTACCCTCCTCTGCCACCGTCCACGCCTCGCCGGTCTTGCCCAGGACGGCATACCCCGGTCCCCCCTCGTACTTCGCCCCCCCCTCCCCATCCGGAATAGGTCGCATCCCGCCCCGCACCGCATCCCCGTCGGCAAAGTCGAACACCATCCCATCATAGTACGCATCCCCTGCTCCGCCCCGCACCTGTCCCGACTCAGGATCCACCCACTTCTGGCTCCCGTCCGCCAGCCCCATGAAATTCGCCACCGCCACTGGCGCCCCCACCGCATCCAGCACCACCCGGAACTCCGGAAATTTCCCTTCCGGGCTCCTCGCCGTCGCCACCACCTCCCCATGCACAGCTCCCGTCGCCAACACCGCCATCATCGCCAAAATGATTGTTTTTCTCATGGTTCTTCTCTTCATATCCCCTCCGCCGTCAATCACGTCGTCCAAGTCTTGCCGGGCGGCCGCCATACCGCCCCACCCGCTCAATCTCCGCTTTCCGCCGCTTCGAACAATCTCTCCGCCGACACCAGATGGTCAAAATACCCGTTCTCCTCCACCTCCGGAGCCAGCCTCCCCGCGTAAACCAGCACCGTCCGCACCGATACGCCCCTAGGAACGCCCAAACGCTCCACCTTCCGTTGCATCTCCTCCTCGATCTCCGTTCCTATCCACTTCCGCCGCTTCACCTCCACCACGTACATCGACTTTGGCGTCTGTAAGAGCAAATCAACTTGAACCCCCGGTGAACTGTCGCTTTTCCGCCGCCAGTACGGTGCCGCCGATGTCACCAGCCGGGAACCCAGATCGATCAGACCGCACAACGTCTTCAACTGATTCAAAACCAGATTCTCGAACTGCAACCCCATCACGGCAGCCCACCCCGGCAACCGCTCCAGCGACGCAAACCGAAACAAGCCTGCCGCAATCGCCTCCTTCTTCGGTTCAATGAATTTCAGATAAAATCGCGTGTAGTTATCCTTCAGCCGGTATTTCACCTCCCGCAACGCCCCTCCCGTCGCCGGATTCCTCCCCACCGCCCCCGCCACAAATCCCGCAAGCTCCAAATCCCGCAAGTCGTCACCGAAATGTCCGTTCGGCCGCACCCCAAACCGCGCCGCCAAGTCCGACACGCTCGCCGGCCCTTCCGCCAACGCTCCCAAAATCTTCCGCTTTGCCGCCGCCGCTCCAAATACGTCCCCAAACAGGTTCTCAAAGTCCCGGAACAAATACCCCTCAGGACGAAAACACAATCGCTTGATGTTCTCATCCACTCCCAGACCCGGATCCACCTCCTCCAGATATTTCGGCACACCTCCCGTCACCGATAGCACGTCCAACATCTCCCATGCCGACACCCGATCCGCCGCACGCCCCCAGAAATCCCGGCAATTCGCCAGCGGCAACTCCCCCAGCGTGATGTCCAGCGACACCCTCCCTACAAATGCCTTCGAATTCAAAATATTCTCCCGTATCCACGCCGATACGCTCCCCGCCAAGACCAGGATCAACCGCCCGTGCCGCGACAACTGTGTGTCCCACGCATTCTTCAGCAGCGACGGGAAGTCCGGATCGCCAGCCCCCATCCACGAAATCTCGTCCAAAAACACCACCGTCCGGGCCCCTCCTCCCGCCTTTACCCCCGCATCCAAGGCGTCAAAAGCCTCCGCCCAGGTTCCCGCCCGGGCCAGCACTCCTCCCGTCGCCTTCGCCAGCCGTGTGGCGAAATTCCTCAACTGCCGTCCCTGCCCCGCCCGACCTTCCGGCGCCAACCCCTCGATCTCAATGAACCGGCACTTCGACCGCGCCGCGAATTGCTCCACCAACGCCGACTTCCCGATCCGCCGCCGTCCAGAAACCACCACCAAAGACGCCGTCCGCTTCCGCCACAGCGCCTCCAAACTCTCCAGATAGTATTGCCGTCCCGTGAACATCCCGGTCCTCCTTTCGCGCCTTATCTTCCCGCAACTCTTTCCTCTTGTCAATCAAATTTGGCAACTAATTTCTAAAATCACATTTTGTTGCCAAATATTTGGCACAAAATATTTGGCAACTAAATATATAATTATAGTTTTGTTGCCATAAATCACCCCACTCCTTTCCCCCTCCTTCCCCGCGTTCCGCCGGGCAGAAAGCATTTCCCCTATTTGAGTTTTTCCGTGTTTGGGGGAATCATCCACACCCACAAATCATTTCCCCTATTATTCATTCTTTGCAAAAGGGGAAATCATTCTCTCCTTCTCGTCTCTCCCGCCATCCGCCCTTCTCATAAGCTCATCCAGAACCGTCAAAAACGACAAGTTCGCCCCGTCAAAAAAGGAAACTTGCTCCTGGTAAAACCTCCTACTGCTCCCTCCGTCCTCGACACCCGTTTTTCCGCATTTTTTGCGGAGTTTCCTCCCCCTATTCTCTGCACCCTCAAGCCTCCACCTCCTGTCACCCGCGCGTCCGTGCCCCCCCACCTCCGTCGTCTCCATCGTCTCCATCGTTTCTGTCGCCACAACCACCAAACCACCAAACTACCAAACTACAAAACCACCAAATCACCAAACCGAAAAAGGCGCCCCCTGTCGGGGACGCCCTTTTTCCGTTCGCGCCGTGCGCGAAATGGATTACTTGCGCAGCTTGCGGCGCAGAACCATCGCCAGCGCGCCAAGGCCCAGCAGGCTCATCGTCGCGGGCTCGGGAACCGCGGTAGCCTTATCGCCATTGATCTGAACACCTGTCAGATCGATATTGCCGGAAATAGCCGTCGTAGAGGTTGCGGTGGCTTTGCCGCCGGTGAGATCCGCCTGAAGCTTGATGGTGCCGGAACCAGCACTAATCAAACCAAGTGTAGACTCAAACGGAGAATAGCCATCGTTATCCCGCGTAACAGAAGCTACAAGCTTCTCGCCCACATACCAATCCGTCTTGGCAGGGCCAGATCCCGTGACATGGTATGTTCCGGAAATCTTAACCGCCTGCAGATCCTCAGTAGCGTTGTAATCAAACTTAACGCCGCTGTTGCCGTTCACACGGACATCATTCTTGGAGCTCGTGGAAATCGAACCGCTGAGCGCTTCCATATCCTTCACACCAAACAGCAGATTCTCCTGATACTTGTAGCCATCGATTTCCGTGCCATCCGCAACACCGCCAACACCCCACTGCGCCAGCAATTCAGCCTGCGCAACCGCGGCGATGGTCAAAACTGCCAAAGCTGCAATCAATTTCTTCATTCTTTTTTCTCCTGATCTCTTATTGTCTTTTGTATTGCAATACCTGCAGCCGCCACCAGGACCCCGGCCGAGATCAGCTCCGTCACCTAGTAGCAACCACGAGGGACAGCCTACTCCCCCCTCCCCCCCCATGCAACCCCTTTTTTTCCCCTTTCCCCAACTTTCCCCAACTTTTTCCCGCCCCCTTCGTTTTTCCGAAATTCTCGAAAATTTTCGATATTTTCGCCCCTCCTTTCACCGCCTGCGGTTCCACTCGGCCGACTGATAGCGGGCGAGCACTTCGCCGGGGATGTCCGGCGCGGGGGCGGGCTCGGCGCCATCCAGCCGCAGAAGACGGCAAAGGGCGGAGCGGAGGGCGGCGAAGCAGTCGGGGAGGTGGGTGGTGCGGGCGGCGGGGAGGCGGAGGGAGCCTTGGTAGAGGACGTGGGTGCGGGTGCGGCGGAGGGCGCCGCCGAGGACTTTCTGGCCGTCGGGGGCGAGGAGGTCGGCGGGGACG
>JAEEGL012882859.1_pt1 | contig 14729 bp, 7 predicted proteins | sample 9134231 | NCBI WGS metagenome assembly JAEEGL01 (sample SAMN16246548, study PRJNA631951) | gut metagenome | biome: gut microbiome; feature: rumen; material: fiber-attached | host: Bos | place: Iran: Karaj | collected 2018-10 | reverse complement strand
GATTATTGTTTAAGTAATGAAGAAAAAGAAAATTTTATTAAAGAAGGTTTTAATAAAGATAATTTAAATTATGTTGAAAATATTAATTGTGTTAATTTAGGAAATAATAATAATTATGGGATTGGATTTAAAAAAAATAACTCTGAAATGAGTTATAAAAAAGAATTTAAAAAGAATAAAAAGATTATTAAAATGAATGAATTTGATGATGATGATAATATTTTTTCTTATAAAGAAAAAAATTTTTCTGATTATAATTTCGAAGAAGTTTATGAAAAAAACAATAAGAATAAAGAAAGAGAAAATAAAATTGAATTTATTAAATCTCAAAATAAATTAACAAATAAAAATATATCAAGCACTTCTAATTATGAAAAAAATAAAATAGTAAAACAATTTGAATCTTTAAATAAATTAATTAATAAAGAAAAAGAAAACAGAGATAAAATAAATTTAGAACAAAATACTTATACAGAAGAAAAAGATAATAAAGAAAGTAATATTTTAGAATATAATTCAATACAATTGAAAATATTAAAAGAAAAAAAAAGATTAGAAAATCAACAAAAAAGATTTCAAAAATTTTCAAATCCAATTCAACAATCAAATAATGAAAATAATTTCTCATTAATATTTAAATATGATGCAAATAAAAAGAGTATTTTCTCAAATAAAATTTAATTCATCTTATATATAATTATAAATTAATGAATAAAAAAATATCAGTTATTATAAAAAAAGAAATAAATGTAAAATTTTTTTGATCTGTTAAAAAAATTTAATTATTTAAGCATTAATAAATTGTTTGACTTGTCCTAATTTAAGTTCAACTGAATTTTTAATTTCTTCATCAGTTACATCTTTTAAAAAGGTTTGAAGTACTGTTCTTACAAAAGCTATTAACATTTTATTCATATTTTCTTTTCCAAGTGATGCTTTTTCTTTATCTAAAGCTAACCACATTTCTTCTGTTGGTGATTCTAATGTTAATTTTTCATATTTTTTATCTAAAAATATATCACTCAAACTACCATAAAAATTCATTCTATTTTTCTCTTTTTTTGGATCATCCATTTTTTTATTTTTTATAAATTATAAATATTATGAATATAATTTTTGGAAGTTTTTAAATTATTTTTTAATTTTATTTTTCCAAACTTAATATATAATATCCATATTTAAATTTATTTAAAAAAAGTAATTATTATTTATATAATAAATTACAAGTTATTTTATATTTTTTTCATATTATTGGGTCTTTTAATATTAGTATTAATTTTTGGTAAAATATAAGTATTCTTTATATTTGAATTAAAAGAAGTTATAAAATTTTGATGTTTCCTTTGTAAAATATCATATGGAGTAAGATTATTATTAATTTCTTTATTTTTCATAAAGAATTTATTGATATATTGATTATCATAAATTTGTTTTATATAACTTTCAATTTTAGGAACTCTAAAATTATCATATGAAATTCCTTTTCTTTTAGCCAAATTTTTTTTTATTTGATTATAATTCATAGAATATTGTTCATAATTCCCTCTTAAACTTTTATCTCTATATCTTTCATCAACAAAATCAAAATGTCTTTCAAGAAAATAAGGTTCATAATCATATTTACTTAAATCTTCATTTAAATATAAATTATTTGATATTTTGAAATAATTATTATTTTTATTTATTTGATTTATTTTTGTTGTTTTAATATTATTTATAAATATTTTATTTTTGTTTCTTTTCATTTTATGAGGTTCTAAATTTAGCATTTTTCTAAATGAATTATAATTTCCTTTTGATAAAAAATTTTCTAAATAATTATGATGTTTTTTTTCATTCTTATCTTCATTTTCCATTTTTTTATAATTATTAATTATTATTTATAAAATATTTGAACTATTATTTTTTAAACAATTTAAATGGAAAATGGTATTGATAGTTTATTAGAACCAGTGAATAAAAAATATGTTAAAATAGATGATTTTTTTATATTATTTCAAAATTCAATCCCTGAAGAAATAAAAGAAGAAAAGAAACCTAGTAAAAATAAAAGAATTAAAAAACAAAATGAAAAAAATGAACCTTTATATAAAAATAACGATAAAAAATATGAAAAACAAAATTCTAAAGAGATTAATAAATTTGAAGAAAATAATAGTAATGAAATATTTAATACAATAAATAGTAAATTTGAAAATATTCCTTATTATGAACTTTTTAAGTAAATAATTTTTTAAATTTTTTAGACAAAAAGTAGAAGAACAAAAAATGTTTATGGAAACAAATCAAAAAACAAATAAATAAATTCTATTTTAAATATATTATATTTTTTAATATAAAAATTAAATATTGAAATAAAACAAAAGTAAATAAAAAAATTTATTTCAAAATAAAAAAATGTCAAAAAACAATAATTTAAGTAATTATTACAATCCATCAAACACATTCAAAATAAGAAACGAAGTTCCTTTAACAACATTTTCATTTCTCTTAAGTGAAATGGTTCAATATATGTTAAGTAAATCAAATGATGACAAAGATTTTGACATAGAAGAAAAATTAAGTAGTTTAGGTTATCCAATAGGTGAAAAAATATTAGAATTATGTTCATATAAGGATAAGAATTATAAAAGAGAAGTGAAAATAGTATCAATGCTTCAATTTATTCATAATAATATATGGAAAATGTTATTTGGGAAAATGGCAGATGGACTTCAAAAATCAACTGATGATGAAGATGAATATAGAATTATTGAAAATAATCCTATTACTAATAGATATATTCCTCCTCTTAAAAATAATTCTGTTAATTGTGCTTCTTTCATTGGAGGAATTATTGAAGGTATTTTAAATTCTGCTGATTTTAGATGTAAAGTTAGTGCCTTTTTCTTTGAACAAGATGGTATCACTAAAACTTTATATATTATTAAATTTGATAAGGATGTTATTAATAGAGATTCTAATATGAAGTGAAATTTTACTTTTAAATATTTAATGATAAAAAAAAATTTTTTTAATGACATATAAAATATTATTTTTTACATCTTTAAATTAATATAAAAAACAAAAAATATTATTAGTTTCTAATAATATAATAATAAAAAAATGTTTGACACTTCATTAAATACATTATCGAGTCCAAATACATCAAGAACTAATAATACTTCGAAAAACATGATATCAAAGCGTCAATTAAAAAGGCTTTCTTTTCAATCATCGACATCAAACGACTCTAATGAAATTAACAAATCTCAAAATTCTGTTAATCAAAAAATCAAGAATTTTGATATTGAATATCCAGTTTTTATTAGAAGTCATTCAGTGAAAAAATTAAATTTAAATTCTTCATTCACAGAAAGAATAAAAGAAGAATTAAATGAAGATGATTCACTTAATTTAAATTTATCAGGAAGAAAAAATTTTAATTATAAGACAATAATGCCAAAAGATAATTTAATTTTTGATAAAAGAAAATATGAAGAAAAAGAACCTTTAAATTTATCAAGTAGAATGGAAGTCGTTCCAGAAATAATAGAAGATAATTTTTTCTTTGAAAGTCCAAGGATAACATTATTAAGTGATTTAAAGGAAGATTCAGAATTAAAGAATAATAAAAATAAAAATTTTAATAAAGTTACAATAAATGAAAATGATATTATTAAAGAAGAAAATGAAGATTATTTTGATATTAAATATAATTTTAAAGGAGATACAATAATAAAAAAATTTGAGAATTTTATTGATAAAGAAGAACCACCTTTAGACTTTAAAAATTTACAAGGTGAATGTAGAACTTTTTATAATGTTGATGTTATTGCTGAAGCTAATAATGAAGAAGATGTTAATGTTGATGCTAAAGATATTATTAAACAAAATTCTTTTAATTTAAGAAAATTAGGAAATAAAGTTTGTACTGATGAAATTGATTCTCATCCTAAAATAAGAACTATTAAAAGTAAAATCATTAATTCTGAAGAGTATGTTATTCATGAAGATGATAATGAATTTGGAGATAATTAAAAATTATATTTCTGCTTTGATAATCTTTTGAATTAAAAAAAATTATAATTTTATAAATTTATAAAGTTTAATTTTATGATTCTATTGTAGTGTGGTAATGGAAAATTAGAATTTTATGATTATAAATTTTTTTATTGAAAAACAAGAAGTTATTTATAAATAAAAAAAATAAATAAATCAAATAAAGACAATACTTTAAAAAAACAATAAGTCAAATAAATAATAATTAAAAAAATAAATAAATTTATATTAATTATCATTAACTTCATAATAAAAATTAATGAAAATTGACGTTGACAACATTCTAGAACGTCTTTTAGCAGTTCGAGGAAACAAGCCAGGAAAGACAGTAGATTTAAAAGAAGAAGAAATAAAATATTTAATAGATAAATCTCTGCCTTTATTCAAAGAGGCTAAAATGTTAATAGAACTGGAAGCTCCTCTTCGTGTTTGTGGAGATATCCATGGTCAATATTATGATCTTTTAAGAATATTTGAACACTGTGGTTATCCAGGAGAATACAATTATCTTTTCCTAGGAGACTATGTTGATAGAGGTAAACAATCTATTGAATCTATTTGTCTTTTATTAACTTATAAAATTAAATTTCCCAATAAAGTTCATTTACTTAGAGGTAATCATGAATCTAGTGTTACTAATAGAATTTATGGTTTTTATGATGAATGTAAAAGAAGATATAATGTTAGATTATGGAGAAATTTCACTGAGTTATTTAACTTTTTACCAGTTGCAGCTTTAATTGATGAAAAAATTCTTTGTATGCATGGGGGATTAAGTCCTGATTTAAGAAATTTCTCATCTATTAATGAAATTTCAAGACCTACTGATATTCCTGATTCTGGTTTATTATGCGATTTACTTTGGAGTGATCCTGATAAAGATGTTTTGGAATTTGATGAAAATGATAGAGGTGTTTCTGTTGTTTTTGGAGAAAAAATTGTTCAAGAATTTAACAGGAAAAATGATTTAGATTTAATTATTAGAGCTCATCAAGTTGTTGATGATGGTTATGAATTTTTTGCTCAAAGACAATTAATCACCATTTTCTCTGCTCCTAATTATTGTGGAGAATTTGATAATTCTGCTGGTATTATGATTATTGATGATGCTTTAACTTGTTCACTTAAAGTTTTGAGACCTGTTGAGAATTTGAAGAAATAATTTATTTTTTTGTAATTTTTTTCTAAATTTATTATTATATATAATAAAAATTTATCTTGATTTTTGATTTTTATTGGTAAATTTATTATATTGTTATGATTTTTTTTAATTAAAAATTATTATTGATTTACATGAAAAAAAATATTTCATTAAATTTTTTTAGTTTTAAATATTAAAATAATTAATGGATAAATTTTCAAAAAAATTAGATGATTTACTTGCTAAATTTAAATATGCAAAAGAGTGGACTGACTTAATTAAAAACATAACAGAAATTCAAAATTTAATGAATAAAGAATCAGAAAATAACATCGATTTATCAAAATATCCAAATAAAGAAATATTGGCAAAGAGATTAGCCCAATGTTTAAATAAAGATTTACCAGGAGGTTTACATGAAGCAGCAATTAAATTATATTCTTTAGTTCTTCATAATTTTTCTTTATATAACAATCAAAAATTAGGTAAAAACCTTGCTTTATTTTCTTCTGGCTTATTTCCTTTTTATCAGTATGCTTCAGTACAAAATAAAATTAATTATTTAGAAACTATAATTAAAAAAGTATATTTATGCATAAATACAACTGAACTTGAATTATGTTTACCTGGTTTATTAGTTAGTATTTTACCGAGTCTTGATGAAAACAATGAAAAAATATCAAAAAATATAATTGAAATATTTAATGATATTTCAATTAAAGTTAGACCAAAGATTTTTTATGGAGTTTTATGGTCAATTATTTTAAGAAATCCAAAACTAAGATCTTGTGGATTAAATTATATGATAAAGGCAATTCCTACTTATGAATCATATAAAAATAATTATAAAAAAATTGTAGAAGACCAAAAAATATATTATCCTAATTTTAATGTTTTAGTTGTAAATGCATTATGTTCAGTTATAGAAGATGAAGATGTTCAAACTGTAAGATTAGGAATGGATTTTCTTATACATAGAATTCCCTTTGAAGATAAAAATTTAATAAATGATGAAGCTAAAATTACTATTTTAATTAGTGTTTTAAAATTATTAATTAAAAATGAATATTCTACTACTAGAAGAGTTGGTGAATGGATTTTAAAAGATGATTCTGGTGAAGATCTTAATATCAATGACCCTAAGATTCAATATATTTTAGATATTCTTATTCAAGGTTTAACTAAAATTTTTACAATTAATGTTGATGAGCCTCCTCAAAATTTACAAAAGACTTTGAAAAATAATATTAAATTAATACAACTATTTTTAGGACAACAAGTTTCATTAAGTAATGGTATTTTATCTAAAATTTCTTATAATATCATTAAATGTATTGTTTATTATTGGACTAATGAATTAAATTCTAAAGATGATGTACATAATGATGAAATAATAAAATCTGTAAATTTATTTTTTAACAAATATGATTATTTAGAATTATTATGGGAATCTCTAGCAAAAAATTTAGAAGGATTTCAAGTTGAAGATAATGATAATTTAATAGTTATAATGGAAGAATTAGTTTTACCTTTTAAATTTTGTAATACATTTATAGAATTAAAATCACCACATTTAAAAGTTACGTATTATGTTCCAATTATAACAAATTTATTAAATATTCTTACACAAATTAAAGTAAATTTAAATGATATTGAAAAAATAAAATCTTTAGTTTCTATTATTTATGTTTTTACAAAAGGTTTACAAAAGCCTGAAGAAGATGAAATGAATAAATTATTGAATAATGAAGATAAAAATTCTAATAAAGATAACTTTATGATTAATGAGGAAATTAAAAATAATGTAGATTCTTTAAATAATAAATTTATGATATCTGAAGAAAGTTCTTATAAAACAATATCAAAAATAGAATCTCATTCTAAAATATTAGAAGAATTAACAAAATCAGTTTTAAATTATCAAAAATTTTATATTTCATTATTTGAAAATTTTCTAAAAATAGATAATGAAAAATATAATTTCAGAAATTCTATTAAAGTATTTAAACAAGCAACAGAAATTTTAATAAGATTAGAAGAATATGGAAATGAAGATGAAATTCCAGAATGGTTATTTGAACTAGAAAAAATAAATTTTCAAGCAAATCCTCAAATTTCTTTTGAAGCTTGTAATTTTATTTTAGATTTATTATTATCTGACTCAACAAATAATTGTGATACTTTTAAAAAAATTCAAAATCATTTATTAAATGAAAATATTGATAGAAGTAAATTAAAGATTGATGAACAAACTTTAAATATTTTATTAGATTCAACTAATGTTAAAGAAAATTGTTTTGAAATCATTTTTTCTTGGTTATGGAATTTATTAGAAAAAGAAGAATATCAGAAAATTAGTGTAGATTTATTATATAAAATTTTTAAAATAAATAAAGATAAATTTATTGAATTATTTTCTAATACTTTTTCTTTTCATAAAGAACCAAAAAAACAAGAAAAAGCAATTCAAAAATTTACACAATTTTGGAAATTTGGGCTTGAATATTATCAAAATATAATTTTCTTTGAAAAAGGAGAATGTATTTTTAAAATGTTAGATTATTTAGAAGATGATTACCCATTATTGAGACATTTATCTAAAAGTTGGTTAAATCAACATTCAAATCATTTTCCAAAAATTTTAGACCCTTTAATTTCTGTTTTTTTAAACAAAGAAATTGAATTTTGTTTAGATAATAATACTCTATATATTAAAAAAGAATATGATATGAAAAAAATTATTGATACTTTTAAAAAATTAAAAAATTTAATATTAAATGTTTCAAATATAACTGATTTTATTTTAAAAAAACCAAATCCTAATCCTCTTTTATTAAATGATGATAAATTAATTGGATTATTTCCTTTGACTTTAGAAAATTATGATTATTTATTTTTATTAATTAATATTTCAGTGAGATTTATAAAAGGAGAATTTGAGAAAGGCGTAAGTGAAGATTTAATTGAAGAAAGTTTATCAGTTAATTCTACAGCTTGTGAATTTTTAGAATTATTAATAAAAAAAATAAATAATAGTAATATATTATATAATATTTCTAAAGCAACTTTAATTCCAATTTATTATATTTTAGCTCAAAAATTAGGAGTTGATGACAAAAACAATAAAAATGAAAATAAAGAAGTAAGAAGAGATGAAGTTATGCAAATTCAATTATTAGAAATTTTAAAAATTTTAATGATTGACACTAAATATGATAATATAAAATCTCTGATTCCTTTATTTACTTATAATTTATTTCTTAAGTGTTTATCTAATGGAATTACTCTTAATTATTTTTATGTTAGAAGACATTATATATCTTTTGTTGAAAAATATCTTCCTTTGATTATTCCATTGTTAAGAGAGGAAAAAGATTTAGAAGAAAAAAAGAATAATGAAAATTTAATAGAAACTATTTCTGAAAAATTTATTAATAAAACTAATAAATTTATAATTAAAAAAGTAAAATATAATGAAAATTCAATTCAAGTGAATTCAGGTTTAAATAAAGTTTTTATTTTAAAGAATTATTTAGATGAATATAAAGATTATAAAACTTTTGAAGAAAATGATATTTATATTATATTAAGTAGTTTATCAAACATAGTTGATATGTTAATGGATTTTAATAAAATTGATGATATTAATTTATCAGAAGAATCAAAAAAGAAAATAAAAGAAGAATCATCAAACAAGAAAAATATATTTTTTGGTTTATTTTCAGATAATTCAAATGGAAAATGTAATGACAATGATATAAATTCAACTATATATTTCCAACATTTACATAATTTAATATCTACTTTTTTAATTTGTTGGACAAATGAAAGTGAAATATATGAAACTTATGATTACTGTCTTAATAATAATGGGATTCTATGTTTTAAAGAAAAGAAAAATAAAGATGAAAATTTTGATTATCAAAAATTATCTGATTCTTGGAATAAAACTTCAAAAGGTATTATAATAAAGATTACTAAGAAATTATTTTTGAAAAATCCAATTGAATTTATGATCAATTATTTAAATATATGGAATGGAGATTTTATAATAAATGATAAAACAGAAGAACCTATATATCCAAAAATTACTGCAGCTAAAGATAAATTATATAAATTAACAATGATTGAATTATTACATTCTTTAAATATTGACTTAGATGTAATATTATTATCAATCACTCAAATATTGAAAAAAAAATATGACAAAAATTTCATTAAAAATAAATATTTAAAAGTTGACAAAAAAAATTTAAAAATTCCATATGAAGAAGCTTTATATGAAAGTCAACTTTGTCATTTTATTTATTCTTATATATTATTAGACCCAATATCAAAAAAAACAGATGATATAAAACTTGATTCATGTAAAGAATTAATAAATATTTTCACATTAATATATGAAAATACTAGAATTTGTCATACTTATTGTTGGATATATGAATTAATTTCTTTAATGATGGAAAAATTCCCAAGAAGTCAATTAAATAATAATGATATATTTGAAAAAGTTGAGCAATTGGTTTCTGATATTACTGAAAAATTAATTAATGTTGCTTTTAATAATAAATTTGAAAGTACTTTCCAAAATGATTATAATTATATAATATTACCAATTTGTCCGTCTCTTTATTCTCAAATAATTTCAGTTCAATTTCCTAAAGAAGATTACTATAAAATTATAAATAATTCTCTAAAAATTCAGCAACATATAAAAGAATCTGAAAACTTAAATTTAAATGACAATGAATTAAAAATAGAAAATAATAAAAATACTGAAGGAGAAGAATTAAAAGGGTTAGATTATATATTTTTTTCATTATATATGAAAACATGCAAACTTGCTTCTTCTTATGAAGTTAAAGGAAAAAAAAATAAACTTATATCAGAAGAATTAAATGAGTATTATAGGAAAATATCATTTTTTACTTTAAAATTTTTATTTTATAAAAGTTATAAAGCTTTAGGAAAAGATTTATATTATCCATTCAAACCAATGATAAAAAATATAATGAATTCTATAGAAAATGAATCTATAGAAAATGAATTTTATTCTGAATCATCTACTCAATTTTTAAATGAGTTAATGATTTGTGATAAAGCTAAAGTTTGTCAAGCTTCAGAACAAAGAATATTTGATTATTTTTCAAAAGAAACTTTCTTTAAAAAAAGTTTAAATAAATTAAGAAATTGGAAAAAAATTATTTCAAACTATTCAGATATAAATAGAGATATTATCAATAATTTAATTAAACAGATGGATGGTTTTTTAGGTAAAAAAGATGACTCTACACTTGTGAAAAAGTTAAGAAGAATTTCCTTTGTGATATATAGTAGTGAAAAAGATAATTTTGTTAAAAATTTTAATTCAATAAAAGAACAAATTAAAGACTTTTTCACTAATTATAATAATAGTTGTGAAATTGAAAAAGAATTATTTCTTATGCTCAGAATATTATTTTTAAGATTTAATCATGAAAATATAATGGAAATGATAAGGTCTTTTTGGCCTATCATTTTCAATGAATTAGTCAATAATTTAGAAAGAAAAGATGAAGATAATAATAAGATAAATGAAGAAATAGACGAATTAAAATTAGAAACTTTTAAATTTATTGAATTATTGTCTTTAGCTAATATAGAAGAATTTTGTCTTTATCAATGGATCTTTATAATAGATACTTATGATATTGAAAGATTAGATTATAATAATGAAAATTCTTTATTAAAAAATACATTATTTGGAAATGGTATGTTTAGACCTTATGCTTTAGATTGTTGTGAATATTGGAATGACAGTCCAAAATATATGATATCACATCATAAAGCAAAAAGTACTCTATTAATTAATGTAGAAAATAAAAATAAGAATAACTTAAGGAATAAATTAAGAGAGAATATTAAAAAATTCTTCTTTTCAATTGAAGATATGAATAATTATAAAGGAGAAATAAATTATAGAAATATTGAAGAAATAATAGAAAATGATTTTAAAGAAGAAGAGAATTATATTATGGAAAAGAATAAGGTTTAAAATAAATGTGGATATGTAAAAGAAGTATATTAAATTTTTCAGAATAAAAAATAAATCTACATTCATTCATTTAAATTAAGAAATATATATTTTATATAGTAAACCATTTACTCTTTTTAATAAATTATTTTCTAATAATTGAATTTTTAAAATTCTTTTTAATTATTATATATAACAATAAATTATATATTTTTCGATAAATAATTATTTGAATAAACTCTTTTTCACAATTTTAGATAATTTATATTATTAATAGAAGAATATTTCTTTAAATTGAAAAATAATTTTTTTAATTTCATTAAATTTAAAAGATAATAAATTTGAATATTTAATTATTTAAAAAATATATTTTAATTTTTTATTTATTTAAATTGTTCCCATACAATAAAGTACTTTTTGCATCTATAACATCTTCCAAAGTATTTGCTGGCATAATAAAATTTCCATCAAAAGCTCTTTTTAAATTTTCTTTTTTTATACTTCTACTACTCTTGTTTTCCCATAATACTTGAATATCATTTTTCTTTTCTGTATTTAAAATTAATGTTTTTTTGTTTTTTGATTTTTCTAAATTTTTCATATCTTCTTTAACTTTATTTAAATATAAATTATTGGTATTTTCTGTTCCAATACCAAAACTGTTTTTTTCTTTAAATAAATTTTTAATATTTATTTTAGAAGTATCTCTCGATATATTTTTTTTAATATCTTGAAATTTTTGAGTATCAAAAAAATCATATTCTTCTTTATTTTCATTTCCAATGTTTTGTATATCTTCAATGAAATTGAAATTATCATTATTTTCTGATTCAATTCTTTTTGAAGGTGTATATTCATCAAATATTGAAACATATGATTTCTTATTTGAATTTGAAGTATATTGATCGAATATTGAAACAAATGATTTTTTTCCTTTTATCAAATTTTCATTCGAAGGATTTGAAGTATAATTTTCTATTTTATTTTTTTGGGGAATTAATTTCCGAAACATACTTTGATTTTCTTTATAAGTATTATTCCTATTATTTTCATCTAAATTTATTTCATTTTCCGAATTATATTCTTTTTTATAATTATTAAATTCTTGTCTTTGTTTATTTATTTCAGCTTTTTTTAATTTTAATTGGATTAATTCTTGTTCTTTTTGATTTTTTAATCTTGATAAAGGACTATTTTTAGATGTGTTTTTTATTTTTAATTTTTGAATAAAATTATCTATTTCTTGACCATCTTCATTTGAAATATTCATATTTTTTTTTAATTTAATTTTGTTAAAAGGTAAACTATTAACTCCCATTAATTCTGGTTCATCATTGGTAATTTCTCTTTCTGATATTGAAATTGAATTTTGATTCAATTGACTATATAAGTATTTATTTTGATTAGTTGAATTTTCTAAAGAAGAAGAATCTTTTGTTCCATATAAATTGAAAGATTGTTCTTTTGATTGAATTTGTAAATTGTCTTTTTTTTTATTTTCATCTTTAATTGAAAAATTTGAGTTTTCAATACCAAAATTTTTATTCATATCTTTTTTTTTATTTACTTTACCTTTTTTATTTAAATTTTTTTTTATTCTTTCCATTTTTTGATCTATTTCATTTTCTTTGTCTCCAAATTTGATTTCTTCACTCTTCATTTTTTTAAAGTTAAAAGTATTGAATTTTTTTCCTTTTTTTATTAATTCATTCAAATTATCAAAGTTTCCAGTTCTAGTAATAATATTATCTGAATTTTTCTTCATAAATTTTTGAAAACTAGTTCTCATAGTCTCATCATATTCTTCATCAACTTCTTTAATAACTTCATTAATATTTCCATAACCATAATAATTACCATCATAAACTCTAATATTTTCATCATCTTCTTCTTCATTTTCCATTTCTTCACTTTCCATATTATTATCATTTACATTATTTGAATCAAAAAAGTTTTCATTTAAATTATTATTATATTGATTTATAGAATCATTTGAAACAATTGAAAATTTTCCACTTTGATTATATGGATTTTCTTTGTAATTTCCTTTGTTTTCCTCATTTCTACTAGAAAATGTATCTAAATTATTTTCATTTTCATGATTATCAATAGAATATCTTTTATTTTTATTTATTATTTTATAATTGCCATTTTCAAAATTATTATTATATTCACCACTTTCAATATTAAAAGTGTCTTCATGATTATATTCATTTTTATCATCTAAAAATTGAATAAACATTTTATCTCCTGTTTTAGGATCTATTTGAGGCAACAAATTTTTTATTACTTGTCCAGTTTGTTTGTCAATTAATATTATTTCATCTGTATTTGGGTCATGTTTAACATAAACATTTTCAATTGTTTCTCCTGTTTTTTTATTTAATGGGAGCAATTTTCCAGTATTAGGATCTTTATAAATTATTATTTCTTTTTTTTGTAAAAATGTTTTTTCTTTTTCATTATCTAAACTATTTTTAATATGAATTATTTCATTTCCTGTAAGAGGGTCTTTTGTAATTTTAAAATTAAGAATTTTTTCTCCAGTTTCTTTATTTATTAAAATTATCTTTCCTGTTTCATTATCTTTAAAATAAATTAAATCATTGATTGTTTTCCCATTTACTTGATTAATTAATTTTTCTTTTCCAGTTATAGGGTCTTTGGAAATAATAATATTTAAATCATTATTTTTCATGATATCATACTTAACAAAAATTTCTTCTCCTGTATTTGGATCTAATTTTTTTATAATATTTTGAATTTTTTCTCCATTATTTTTATCAATGAAAATATATTCATCTTTATTTAATGGATTTACTTCTACTTCTATATTATCAATTTCTTCATTTGTATTTTTATTTATTACTCTTAAACTACCTGTTTTTGAGTCTTTTATAACTTCAATTTCTGTTAATTTAATATCTAAGTTTTCTCTTTTTGAATTCTTAGGAATGTCAAACATTATTAATTTTTCTTTCCCATTGATTGGGTCTATAGTGATAATAATATTATTAATTTTTTCTCCAGTTTCTTTATTGATTAAGATGATTTCTCCAGTTTTTTTATCTTTTTTTTTAATTATATTTAAAATAGGTTTTTTAGTTTCTTTATCATATAAAATTTCATTTCCAGTAATATCATCTTTTTTGATTAGAACTTCTTTTTTTATAGGATTTATCTTTTGATAATTTATAAAAGTTTGTTCTCCAGAAATAGGGTCAAATTTTGTAATAATATTATTAATTACTTTACCTGTGTTTTTGTTTATAAAAATAGGTTGGTTAGTTTGAGAATCAGTATGAATTAAAATAAGATCGATAGGTTGTTTAGTCAATTTATTGATAGCTAATAATTTTCCAGAAATGGGGTCTTTAAAAATTTCAAATTCAGTTTCTTCTAAAGGAATTTCATTTCCATTATCATCTTTATTATTTTCTAATTTAATAAATATATCTTCTCCTGAAATAGGGTCTTTTGATATTATAATATTTTTTAATATTTCTCCATTATCTTTATTTACTAGAACTGTTT
>JAEEGL012750683.1_pt1 | contig 14729 bp, 14 predicted proteins | sample 9134231 | NCBI WGS metagenome assembly JAEEGL01 (sample SAMN16246548, study PRJNA631951) | gut metagenome | biome: gut microbiome; feature: rumen; material: fiber-attached | host: Bos | place: Iran: Karaj | collected 2018-10 | reverse complement strand
TTCGTCAAGTGGTTTCATTATAGTTAAAATTGTATACATAAGTCAAGGAATGAACGTGTACTTTTTTACGTACAAGCCCCATAAATTGGGAGTTTTTCGTGTATACAATGTTTCACGGAAGGGATTAAATTTTCATAAATAGAAAAATGCTTATTGTTAAATATACCGTGAATGGGATATACTGTGTTTTCGTAAATTATTAACACCGAATCCGTGAAACATCGTGGAGATAAAAAATGGAAAACATCGAGAAAGAAACAGTAACCGAAAACACCGAAGAAACCCCTGAAGTAAAGGAAGTCTTCGGCATCAGGGCGGACATGACTCTCGGAGATATCATGCAGAAGAAACCCGAGATCATCCCCATCCTCATGGAAGCAGGCATGCACTGTGTAAGCTGCCCCGCAGCACTTATGGAAACCCTTGAAGAGGCTGCCATCGTACACGGCATGAACATCGACGAACTTATGGAGTACATCGAAGAGTCTCTTAAGAGAAGCGAAAACGCCTGACAAATAAGCAAAACCGGTACCCCGAATATGGGATACCGGTTATTTTTTTCGCCTTTTTACAGTAAGCCTTTTCCCTGCTTCCCGGACTTCTTTTGCCTTCTGCAGTGCTTCCTTTTCCCTTGCTTCCTCTTCCCTTATGATTGCCTCATCTTCCTCAGTAAGTTCGCAGGTATCAAAGTATTTGCCAAAGACTGCGGGAACTCTGCAGTAAAGATAATTCTCGTAGCGGTAATTTTCCACAAGGGATCCGCTTGTCATGAGCTTCCTGAACTTTTTAACCGCCTCGGTAACGGTATTGAAGGCTTCCGCATTCATGGATATGTTGACGACACCTTCAGACGAGTCATTGTTGTATGGTATCTCCAGAAAGCTTAACACGCAGGGGTAACAGACTTTTTTTCGTTCCCTGACTCCCGGAAGATCGGCGATAATGCCGGATCCCAGAATATATACTCCCGATCCCGTTTCACCGTCTATAAAAAGAGGCAGTGCCACGCTGTTATATCCGGCATCCTTCGACAGCGACTCATACAGTTCAACGCATTTCTCAAGATATGATTCATCATTAAGCTTATCCATTGTCCCCGACAAAGGTCCGGAGGAGACTCCCGAAAAGCCGCAGGCATTTTCAAACTCAAATGCCAGTTCAAACAGATCGATATAGGATTTTTTCTTCGATGAAGAAGCCGTCTGTCTGTTCTTTTCGTTCCTGAAAAAATCCCTGACATCCCGGGTGATGATCCTGTCCAGAAGTTCTTCTGAGTATACACTCAATGCATCGTCCGCACTGATATCGCGGAATTTTCCGGGAATACGGCCATCTCTTTTAACAAATCTGAGGAAGATCTCAAGAAAATCTTCATCGCCAAGGAAGCCCGTCCTTTTGGCATCGCAGGCACTCTTCAGGCAGACATACCAGTCCTCCTGTCCTGAGATAAGCCTGAAAGATTCTTTACTTCCGGAACGGGAAACTTCGGCAAGAACGCCTGCTGCCTCTGCATTCTTACGTGCCCTGTAATAGCCGAATATGAAACTGTCCTTTTCTCTTTTGGCCCAGTCTTCCTGCAGACCGGCAATCAGATCCGATCTGGTCAAGAATTCTTCCTCGCTTTATCGATGCTCTTACGTATGTTTTCAAGGCTTACATCAAGGGAATGAGAGATCAGACCGTACTCTCTTCCCATGCACAAAGGTGACAGCCCATGGGACATCAGATATCCGTCAGACATGTCGGTAATGAGAGTCTCAAGATCACTATGGTCTACTTTAAAAAGCAGTTCCTTAAGGGATTTCAGATCATCCGCAAAAGAATGATCTGCAGGTGAACCCGCCTTATACTTTTCTTCGGAAGCTGCGCATTCCTCCAAGACAGCCTGCTTATCAGCATCCCATTCGTTTGCATCAAAAAGAGTTTCATATTCGGTTGATTCGGACTCTTCCTCGCCGCCGGATATCACCCTGAAATCAACATCTCCGGGATCTTCTTTATTTTCCTCTGAAGGCATCTTCTTCAGACTGACTTCAATATCAGTACCGGCTATGGTCACTTTGGTATTTTTATCCGATGACAGGCGGGCAAGTTCCTCATCCTCAACATACAGTTCGAGCGGCGGAAGTTTATCGCCATAGGGGCATCCCACAATATCTTCATAGGCATCATTGGCGCCTTTAAGTTCCTCCGGAGCATAGGTCGTACGAAGATCCAAATCTTCATATAACAGTTCCAGTCCGGTATTCATGAACCAGAAGAAACCGCAGGCATATTCAGAATACAGCTGATCCTCCTCCTCTGTATAACCCAGCCCGTGCAGGGTTTTCTCGTTAAGATCCCTGCATTTGGCAGCATTTATAAGATCCAGGAAATTTTCAGTCCGGCTTACATGAATTGCACCAACATAGATATCAAACCAGGTTTCCTGACCGGGAGCGATAATGGTGCACTTTAAAAAAAGCCTTAAGAATTCCGCCTTTTCTTTTGATAATTTTTCTGATTTCGGAAGGAAAGATATAAGTTCCGCCACAAATGCATCCACCTTCTTTACGTCAAGGCGGTCGTTTTTATCGGTGAGAAATTCACGAAAGCTTATATTTCTTCCAATGATCTCATCGGTTATGGAGTCGACAAATTTTTTTAATCCGTCTTTTCTGTATACTATCCTTTCGGAATTAACGGGACCGGATTCCTGCATCATAGCCTCCTCTTCCTGCATGGTAAGCAGATCACAATCATTACCTGTATTATTATATCCCATATCGGAGGGCTTATTAAGGATTTCATTCAGTGTTTTTTTACTCATTTTTCTTCTCCCGTTTTAAAACTAAGATTTTTCTGTTTCCGACAAAAATGCAGTGAGGAACCTCTATCATGATGATATAGAGCCATGTTGCATATAGTTCCAGCAGCGCCTTTTCAGAAAACTCCTTATCTCTGTGAAAAGGAATACTTCCTTCCGAATACCCCGGCAGCTCTGCAGGGGCATCAAGGGATGCTACTCTGATCCGGGACGGAACCTGTTTGATATTCTTATAGCCAAAATAAATCTCGCGAATAATGTCGCTGACCTGAGGGAGGCTTTTTTGTATTTCAAGCCACTTTTCCGTATCATTTTTAAACCACTTTTCATAGAGGTACGGTCTTCCGGACAGTTCAAGATAATCAATGATATTCAGATCAAAAACCGGATGATGAGGGCAGAAACTTGCTCCGATGGAAAGAAAAAATATGAAAAGATCATCTTTTAAACGGATATCCCCTGCCTTGCCGGAGATCCTGTGCTGTCGTTCAAGTGCCTCTATATAAGGCACATTAGTTTTTTCAATATCGAAAAGATCCATGATATCCTGCTCATACCGGCTGTCATAATCAAAAAGAGGATCCGTAAGGGATCTTGTGAAAAGATCACGGGCCAGTTTTCCGGGAAGGGTCGGGGATACAACCCTTCCTTCCGAAAGCTTTCTGCAGATATCATCAATTGTCAGGTTGCCCATACGCACCTCCTATACCCCAAACTGCACATCCATGGAACGGGGCTTGATCCTGGATGCGATCTTCGGTTTTTCACCCCTTATCACCACATACTCCTGATCGGACTTAAGAGTCATAACGGTCTCGGGAAGGCAACCCGCCATATCAGCTATAAAATCCGCAGTATCTCTGTCCTGGCTTCCGATGAAGATCTTGCAGTCACAGTTATTGAAAATGGTCTTGGCACGGGGTTTTTCATACATGGTTTCAAGCTGGGAAACGCTCTGGATCACAACGCTTGCATATATGCATCTGGATCTGATGGTGGTAAGAAGTTTATCGAAATCGGGAATAACGAAATTTGATGCAAAATCATCAAGTATGATCCTTACGGGGATATCCAGTCTTCCGTCATCGTGAGTGTCAGCCTCATCCACAAGATTCTGAAACATCTGTTGATAAAAAACTCCAATGATACCATCCATGGATCTGTCAGTATCGCTGATATTTACGAACAGCACAGTCTTCTTTCTTCCGATATCCCTGAATTTAATGGGGTTGCTGCCCGCAAGAAGATCATTCATGTCGTCATATACAAAGGGTTCAAGCGCAGCACCGACGAACATGCTGATGGATGCCATCATCTTGTCAGCAGCCGCATTCGCTCTGAACATGTCATACATTGAAACCGCAAAGCTGTCCGGGTTTTCCAGACGAAGCTCTTCAAAGAGCCTTATTCCGTCTGTCTTATCATCCATAAGATCAGGGGCGATCTTCTGGTAGATCCTGGCAACGGTTTTCATATTCCTTTCGGAATCCACCACCTGCTCCATGACATAAGCCATGAGACTGATAAGCATAAGTCTTGAAGAATCGACCCAGATCTTCTCTTTATCAAAATTATCCGGCAGCATCATGGCCGCGATGGATTTAAGATCCTTTTGTCTGTAACCCTTACCGGATCTATCCTTTCGCACATAATCCAGCATGTTATAGGTACAGCTCTTATCGGGATTTACAAAGTCGATCTTCATTACATTCATGCCTCTTTTTTTGAGGTAATTCCTATATCTTCTGTAAAGAAGGCCCTTGGTATCAACCACCACCATGCTGTGATCCGCAAGCAAAAGGTTAGGGATCACATAGCACTCGGTCTTACCGGCAGAGGAGCTGCCCACCACAAGGTCGTGATTGTTAAGACCGGTGATAAAGGGATCATTGAGAACGGTGCAATCCCCGGCGAGAAATCTGTAAGACGTAAGTGTACGATCATTCATATCTTCATCCTCCATAAAATATTAACAGTTACAGGTGAAAATCAGGTACGGCCTGTGATCTTAGTTGCGATACCGAATTCCAGCGCTGCTTTCGCGGAAAGATAGGTATCTTCTTTGGTTTTTTCATACACCTCTTCAAGGCTTCTTCCCGTACGCTCAGCCATGATCTCTCCAAGCACGGTCCTGGTCTGCATAAGCTTCTCTGCTTCTTTTTCCAGAGACAGAGCCTTCTGAACCCCGGACAGACCGTTTATCAAAGGATCGTGGATCATGATCTGAGAATGGGGAAGCATTTCCCTTTCCGTACCGGCCAGGAACAGGAAGGAACCCATACTCGCTGCAGTTCCTATGCAGACAGTCCTCACAGGGCATTTAAGGCCGAGAATGGTATCAAATACACTAAGCCCCGACTGAACCTCTCCGCCGGGGCTGTTGATGTAGAGCACGATCTCCTTATCCGGATCTTCATTTTCAAGATAAAGAAGAGCACGGATAAGCTGGGCTGACGATTCGGGAGTTACGCTTTCGGTAAAGAAGATCCTTCTTTCCGAAAAGAGCTTATCCTCAGTACTGACACAGCTGATTCCTCTGGAACTTTCAATGAGCACGTTAGTATTCATAAGCAGCCCCCTCCTCCGGGGCAGGGTAACGGGTGACGATACCATTATGCGGCATCTGAAACACGTGACGTAAATTTCACGCCGCACACGCAGGAAACAAAAAGCGGATGACAAATGCCATCCGCTTTCATAAATCTCTATTCAGCTTTTACCGGCTTCTTCAGCCCTTCTTACGATCAAAGAGTGAACTTGTTGATGATATCGTTCAGATCTGAAACCGCCTGCTTACACTCGTTGACCTTATCAATACTGTCAGTGGTATCGGCACTCATATCCGAGGTCTTCTCCGCAATATCAACAACACCGTGAGAAGTCTCGGTTACGGTAGTATCGATGCCGCTTATGGCAGATGCGATCTTCTCAATATCGGCGGTAAGGCTTGAAACACTGGATCTGATCTCGCCCATGCTGTTTCCGAAGGTATCGGCATCTTCCTTATACTGCACACTTACTTTGCCAAACTCTCTGTAATCTGACAGTACGTTGGTCTCCAGGAAGGAAGTGGTCTGAGTGAGACAGTCAGACATCTGTTCAACTGCGGAATTAACTTCATTTACAATTCCGCCGATATTCTTGACAGCTTCGGAAGTCTGGGTCGCAAGATTACTGATCTCGGTAGCAACAACTGCGAATCCTCTTCCGGCCTCGCCTGCACGAGCAGCCTCGATGGATGCGTTAAGTGCCAGGAGTCCGGTCTGTGATGATATAGCCATAATGGTTCCGGTCAGTTCATTGATCTTATTAACTGCCTGGGATGCAACAATAGCTTCTTCAGACTTAACCTTTACGCTCTCATAGATCTCAATGGTCTTCTTGCTGGCCTTGTCGGTAGCTGAAGCAAGTTCCTTTGCACGTTCAAGAACTTCATTTGAAAGGGAAGTCCCCTGATCCGCAAGTTTGTCAATACCGCGGGCATTCTCCTGAACATTTTCAACGTTCTGAGCAATGGTAGTGGTGGCTGCGGCAGTCTCTTCCATACCTGCAGCGAGCTCTTCGGTGGTGGCGGAATTATCCTCACAGATATTTCCTACTTTTTCCATGGTGGACTGAAGAACGCTTACATTGGTATCAATATCTGTTCCGGTTTTGGCAATGGTCTCCACAACTTCTCTCAGATTATTTCTGGTCTTGCCGAGAGCCTTTGCAATGAGACCGACTTCATCATTTCTCTTTTCAAGTTCTTCAGATGTTTTGTCGGAAGAGAAATTACAGTTTGCAGTCTTGTTGATGACAGGCACCAGTCTCTCAAGAGCCTTGAGCATAAAGATGGTAAATACCGCAACAAGAATAACGGCAACGATCAGGCAGATGATACCGTATACGATGAGGGACGTTCTCATCTTGGAAACACCTGCCATCATAACGTCTTTGTCAGCGGTAACTATTACGATGTTTCCGGAAGAGGTAAATGCATATCCCGCAACCTTATCCGCACCTTTGTATTCATAAGAGCATGATCCGTTGGGAACAGTCTTACCTGCGCTAAGATCTGAAACAATACCCTTTACCGCAGCATTCTCAACGGGCTGTCCGATCTTCTCGGCATTGGTATGATAAAGCATGGTTCCGTCGGGAGAAACCATATAAGCATAGGATCCGGCAACACCGGACATCTCGATCTCACCGATAAGCTTGTCGTAGTCGATCTTGATGAGTTTGTCGTAATCTGCAGTAACAAGGACGATATTTCCGTTATCGGTAAATGAATATCCGGCAAGCTTAAGTGCATCCTTATATTCATAAATGACATATCCGTCAGTTACAGTCTTTCCTGCCTGAATATCAGCAACAATTCCCTTTACTGCAGCATTCTCAACGGGCTGTCCGATCTTCTCAGGATTGGTATGCCAGAGCATGGTTCCGTCAGGAGAAACCATATAAGCATAGGATCCTTCAACGCCGTCAATGGTGATGTTACCAAGAAGAGTATCATAATCGATCTTCATGAACTCATCGTAATCGGCGGTAACGATAAGGATGTTTCCTGCTTTGGTAAATGCATAACCCGCAAGTTTGAGTGCATCCTTATATTCATAAAGAACTGAGCCGTTCTCGACCTTAATGCCTGCCTGAAGATTTGCAACGATCTCTTTAACTGCGGCATTCTCAACCTGTCCGCCTATCTTCTCGGCGTTGGGATGCCAGAGCATAACGCCCCCGGGAGATACCATGTATGCATAGGATCCTTCTACCCCCTGGATCTGTACGCTCTTAAGAATTCCGTTCAGTTCTCCGGTAGTAAGTTCCGCACCGCCGGCAAGATCAACAGCCTTGGCAGCTTCCTCAGCGAGATTCTGAGCATATGCCTTGTAAACACTCTCTCCGAATTCTCTGGAGAAGTTGATGGATACAGCTGCTTCCTGAGCCAGGTTCATTGCATATCCGCCGTAGGCCTGCTCACCGAACTCCGTTGCGAAATCAACGCCTATAGCTGCCTCTTCCGCAAGGTTCTGCGCATAGTTGAGATAGGTCTCCTCCATGGAATCCGATGCTCTCTTGGAAGCAACCGCTACCTCAATGATAACAAGAACAAGAACGATGGCACTGATCAGTAAAGTGATCTTTGTGCTCATCTTGGAAAAGAATGACAATTTGATATCGTCCTTTCCCTGGGAATTATAACCCGCCATAAGCTCCTACCCTCCGTTTGGTAATTTTTCATATAGTTTTTGAAAAAAATCAATCCTATACATGCACTTTTAACAAAAAGTGCTAAGGAAAATAATATAGATTAAACCGCTTAAACTCAATATTTCGGCAAATAAATATCTATCGATATTTATTAAAAGATAATAAACGCAAAAAAGCGCCCGGACATATGTGTCCGGGCGTTCTTTAAGGTTTTTCCTAATTGTTTATGACCCTTGGATCAATCCTGTGAATAAGGAAGGATTGCCATCTGGCGAGCACGCTTGATAGCTGTGGTGAGCTCTCTCTGGTGCTTTGCGCAGTTTCCGGTGATACGGCGGGGAAGGATCTTTCCTCCCTCGGAGATATACTTGCGGAGCTTGTTAGCATCCTTGTAATCGATCACATTGTCTTTGCCGCAGAATACGCAGACCTTTCTGCGTCTTGCGTGCATTCCGCCTCTTCTCTTAGCGGGTCCGTCAGGTCTCTCAGATTTGGTAAATGCCATGATTGCCTCCTGCATTAACACAACACATTATTGAAACGGGAGCTCCTCTACAAGTCCGTCGGGAACGTTAAGGAAATCGCTTCCTCCGTTTGAAGATCCCTGGGACTGTCCGCCTGAGGTGTAAGAACCATCGCCTGATGCATTCTTGCTCTCCGCAAATTCAACATCCTCAACCATAATGCGAACGTCGTAAACCTTCTGGCCATCCTTGTTCGTATAGTTATTATTCTGAAGACGGCCGGTCACTACAACCTTGGTGCCCTTCTTAAGATATCTCTCAACGAACTCGGCCTGCTTGCCGAAGGAAGTGCAATTAAAGAAATCCGCATCAGGTTCGCCTTCACGCTTAAACCTACGGTCCACCGCGATACTGTACCTGGCAAAAGTCGTGCCTGTTGTTGAACTGCTTACCTCGGGGTCTCTGGTGAGTCTTCCCATTAAAATAACTTTATTCATAGATTATTCTCCTTATGCCTCGTCCTGTCTAACGCATAAGTATCTGATGACGCCGTCCATGATTCTCATACGGCTCTCGATCTCAGCGATCGCAGTAGCCTCAGCTTCGAAATGGATGAAGTAGTAGAATCCTTCGGACATCTTCTGGATCTCGTAAGCGAGCTTCTTCTTTCCCCACTCGTCTACATCCGCGATCTTGCCGCCGAATCTTTCAACAAGTGCTTTGCACTTATCTACTACAGCGGTGCGTGCGTCGTCTTCGATCATAGCGTTGACAACGACAGCCAATTCATACTTGTTCATACTGTTACCTCCTTTTGGTCTCTGGCCCACCTCTAGAGTGAGCAAGGAAAATATATCACGGACTTTCAATATATCATCTTAGTTTTTCCGTGGCAAGTACTTTTTTCACCCTCCGAAAATAATTCATCGGCCTCCGCTGAAGGTGGGCAGGTGGTTTGGCATGGAAAAAATAATGGACTTTTTTATATCCTGATCATAATGGTAATAAAGTCTTACAAGATTCTGATCATCTCCGTGACCCACGCCATACGTAAGATGCTGTTCCGCAAAAACAGTCCCCGCCTTCGAATCATATTTCGAAATATCCATTGAATATACGCTTTTATATTCATTCAGGGTTTTGTCACCCACAGGTGCAACGCCGAATTTGTACTGAAACGGATCATACCTGGCAGCAACATCCCCGTCCTTATCAAGTCCCTTTCCGCCTTCATTCCAGTACAGGGTAAGGCCGTACAGATAATGGATCATTGCAGCCAGGGTCCGGGATCTGTCATCTCCCATTGTGGCATCTTTGAGGCTTTTCTTTGCATTATCGTGAATGATAAGTGCATCCGAATAGTATTCTTCGATCCAATCCGGGAAACGATCTTTGTCATACTTGGCCGGAGGATTAAACAGGGCCTTTTGAATTTCAAAATAAGCTCTGGGAGTCAGGGATTCAGTTACGGGTCTTTCCGGCTCCGAAGTCGCCTTTTCCATATCTTCACTCATGGAAAGATTCTCTTTTTTGAGCTCATCCTTCTGATTTTCAAGAGAATCCGCATGGTACCGTAATTTATCGTTTTCTCCCTTAAGCTTCCTTACCTGTTCCTCAAGATCAAGGATCGTGGAATTCTTCTGGCTTTCCACCTGAGTCTTTTCCAATTTCATTTTGTCGATACTCTTCTGAAGGAACAGGATCTCCTCCTTCATCTTTGCGGGATCCATGCCCTCATCGTCAAACATCCTGCGAACTTCACTCTCATTCTGGTTCAGAAGAATGTCATCATAAAATAATGAATCTTCAAAATCATAATGGGGATCCGCCATTCCGTTTCGAAGTTCCTCCACGAAACCGCCTGCCATGTGGCCGGATTCGTTCAAAGCAAAATACTTTTTAAAATCCGTTTCGGATAAACCTTTGTCAACACACACAAGTCTGCCCTGTTCAAGGGCTTCCACATACTGTTCATATTTGGTGCCCATGCAGAGATTTCTTACGCTTTTTTCAACCACCACCACATATGCATAGCATAAAGCAGTACCGCCGGCTGCATTGATAATGAGGCGCTCGGCAGGTTTATCCGAAGCAGGCTCCGACGCCCCGTCTTTTTCAGAGTTTTCGGATGCAGCAGCCAATGCAGCTTCTTTTTCCTGTTTCTTGCGCTCTTCAGCCGCCATGCGTTTGCGGATATCTTTCTTGTCGATGAGAGCGACTTTATTGAATTTTGAAGATTTTCCCACATCAACCTTGGGAGCTTCCAGCTTTACAGATGCTCTGGAAAGGGCGGTTGATGATGCAGGATTCAGGGAAGGCATTCCCGGAAATCCCATAATATCCGGAAGATCTCCGGGGTCAGCTGCAGCAAGCACAGATGACGCAGTGGGTGTGGGCGCCGGCACTGCTTTTTGTTCCTCAGGTTCTTTTTTGGCAGTCTCTACAGCGGAGTCACCACCATCCGGAGATTCAGCCTCCTCCGGTTTTACAGGTCTGTATTCATACTCGCCTCCGAGTTTTTCCGCAGCCTCATGGGTTATAAGAAAAACCGGACATTTGCGGTCTTCATTATCAAGAAGCCCCTTTCTGAATCTCTCACAGTCCACGTCGGATCTTCCGTTTAAATAGTATGCCTTGTCGGCGTTAAAGGAATATTCCGGATCAACGCCATATTCCACAAGCCTGAGGGCTTTATCATCCTTGACCATCCTTCGCAGGAAAGCCGGGCGGAAATAAGGAGGTTTTTCCACGGAGCCGGAAGGCAAACGAATGGCTCCTTTTACAGATAAAAGGACTCTGTCTTCATGAATTTTCACGGATATATCAGTTATGTAGTTGGTATTGCCCTCGTCTCCGGGCTGGTCTATCTGGACAGCCCAGTATTCACCTGCAGTTTCGGGAGATTCATCGAGGAAATATACGATCCTGATGCCGGCTTTTTCGGAATCCGTCATATCAGCAATGGAAGATGTATCAAAAGACTCAGATTTCCAGGGACGGGGATAATCGGCAAACAGCTCTTCCACAAGTGCGCCTTCTTCGCCGCCTGTGTTTTCAGCCTTTGCTTTCAGCCAGTCCGCTATATACAGGATGGTCTTGGAAAAAGCTCCACGGGCATCCATACCCGAATCCTTAACAGGGCAGACTTCAAGCCTGATCTGATACATGTTTGTTTTCCTGTATCTTCCCAGAGGAAGCAGCCTGGGTGAAATATAACGATTGTTTCTGTCTTTTTCCATGAAAAACATCCTCCAATCATAAGTTTCTTCAATAATGATACAACGTGTTAAGGTTAAGGGCAAATATACCTTGTTCTATCGCGACATAGTATATTTTTATCGTGTTACGATAAAAAAAGATTGACATGCAATATTTTCAGGTTTATATTGTGTCATGAAAACAATCCGTATTACGGATCAGCAAGGAGGTCTTTTTATGACACAGAAAAGTTTAGCCAGATGGATCAAGGGAATTCTTCTGGGATTTGCTTTGTTCGGCATCATCTTCTGCATATGCGTCTGTTATTTCGGGATCATCCCCCTCTTCGGAAGGGACATCATCTATGCGGATAAGGCATACACGTTTACCCCCTGGATGATTTTCCTTCTGCTGACCGCGATCCCCTGCTACATATTCTTAGTCTTCGGCTGGAGGATCGCAGGAAATATCGAAAACGACAGATCCTTCTCGGATGAAAACTCCCAGTATCTGAAAAAAATGGCTTACCTGGCTCTGGGGGATACGGTATTTTTCTTCATCGGAAACATAGTACTTCTGTTCCTGGATTTAAGCCACCCCGGAATGCTTCTGGGATCTTTGGTAATAGATTTCCTCGGGGTGTCTGTATCCGTCGGATGTGCAGCACTTTCCCACCTGGTAAGAAAAGCGTATGAGATCCAGTCTGAGAACGAGCTGACAATATAGGGGGAACGGCATGGAAGAAGATAAGATCATATTCAATATAGATGTCATGCTGGCCCGGCGGAAAATGAGCGTAAGCGAGCTGGCAGACAAAGTGGGCATCACGCTTGCCAACATGTCCATATTAAAAACCGGCAAAGCAAAAGCCATAAAGGTAGACACTTTAACAAAACTGTGCAGGGCACTGGACTGTCAGCCCGGAGACCTTCTGGAATTCAAAAAGGGAGAATGAAAAAATGGAAACCTACAGATATAAACGATGTTTTAATAAGGCACTGATCTTCGCCCTCTCGGCCATCATCCTTATTTACCGAAACCGCAACGCAATAACCTATCCCATATTCATGGCGATCACTCTCGGGCTCCTTGCATGGGACTGCAAGAGCATGGGCAAGAGCTTAATCCGTGACATCAACGGAAAAATAAGCATCAAGCTCTTCTACTGCATCGCCCTTATGCTCCTTTCCATATCAAAATGCATTACCTCTTCCGCAGATCTTCATTTCGGAAACGGCTTAGGGATACTTCTGCTCTTCATCTGCCTTCTTCTTAAGGTTTACTGCAACCAGGAAGGAAAAGAGATCATGCAGATGCTTGGCAAGATGTTTTGGTTCCTCATAGTACCCCTAAAGCACCTGGAGAAGCCCTTCAGGGACTGGGCGTTTTCCAAAAAGGAAACCACCGGTGAGATCAGCGAAGGCAAAAAAAGAGCCCGCAGCATCATTCTGGGCCTTATAATCGCCATTCCTCTTCTTGCCATAATCCTTGCACTGTTAAGTTCCGCGGATCTTATCTTCGGTGATATCATCGGGGACATCGTGGACTGCATTGAACTTCCGGAATTAAACGAAGATTACATCGGAGTTCCCTTCAAGTTCTTCTTAAGCTTTGTGGCATTCTACTGCTGGATCGCATGCCTGCCTGCCGAGACCTTCAGTGAAGCAAAGGAAGGCAGAAAATTCGATGCAGTGGTTGCAATTACCTTCAACAGCCTTATCGCAGTTGTATACCTTTTCTTCAGTGGCATCCAGTTTGTATATCTTCTGGGAAGAATGGAGCTCCCCCACGGATATACCTATGCAGAATATGCCCATGAAGGTTTTTACCAGCTCCTGGCCGTTACCATACTCAACCTGATACTTGTGTCATTTTGCAAAAAACATTTTGCCGATAATGCAGTACTCAAAGTGATCCTCGTCATCATCAGTCTCTGCACTTATGTAATGATCGCATCCAGTGCCTTAAGAATGTTCCTCTATGTAAGAGTGTACGGACTGAGCCACTTAAGAGTATATGTTCTCTGGCTCCTTGTAGTGCTCTTTGTATGGACCACCATCCTCACCATCGGCATCTACAAAAATGACATACCCTACTTCAGGATCATTACTGTATTCGTCACTGTATGGTATCTGATATTTGCTTTCTCACTTCCCGACAGATGGATCGCTTCTTACGACCTGGCATTGGTAAAGCCTCCCACGGATCTTGTTTATGAGGTTTATCCCGATGCCGCACCCATTCTCATGGAAGACGGAAGATACTGGGATAAATACTGCAGATACATGAATAACGACATGGAAATCTACTATGAAAAAAATATCCTTCAGCACATAAGGGAATTCAACTTCTTGGAAGACCACGCAATGAAGCTTATTGAATCAGCAGAGGTGTACGGAAACGAAGAAGATCCCAGAGCACCACGTATGTTTTAAGCCATAAGTCAAGGGGACGGTTCATCAGAACCGTCCCCATTTATTTAATCAACTATTCCAAATCCAAGAAAAGTAAATTTCTTCTCCCTGTCCGTGACTATTATCTCAACATCCCTTTCCTTTACCGGTCCGCCTCTGTGAGCTATGAGCACATTGCAATGCTGCCATCCGATCAGGTGCGGATCTATCGTCAGCGCCTTCTTACCATCCACATATACTTCCGCAACGCCCACACCGGGATCGGCAGAATCCATATATCCGATCAGTATGGCACTGCTCTTTATGCGTGCCTTAAAGACCGCATTCCCAATGTGGGAATGATACCAGTCTCCCTCAAATTCGGGAGTCGACTTAAGATCAAGGTCTCTTTCCACAAACTGAAGCACATCGCTGTGTCCGTCGAAGGATCCGGCATCATAACTTATGACTGCAGGACAGCTGTCGATATTGAATCTGTTGACCAGATATACATTCTCAAACTCTCCACCCTTGGGAGGAGTGATACCGGTAATATCGAGATCAGCTTCATCCTCTGCGGCATCAGCTGCTCTGAAGAAATTAATAAGGCTGTCTGCCATTATACGGTGGCCCACATTCGTGGGATGATACATATCATAGAAGAAACGG
>JAEEGL010391351.1_pt1 | contig 14729 bp, 14 predicted proteins | sample 9134231 | NCBI WGS metagenome assembly JAEEGL01 (sample SAMN16246548, study PRJNA631951) | gut metagenome | biome: gut microbiome; feature: rumen; material: fiber-attached | host: Bos | place: Iran: Karaj | collected 2018-10 | reverse complement strand
TCTTACCGGATGGGGTAATTCCGTTACAAGAGCCGCGTTCATGAGCATATGCACCTTTGCTTTAAGGGACTGGCTCTCGGCGATAAGCCTTGCCTCGCTGATAATGGTGATCGCTGATCCGTTTTGTCCGTTATCTTCAGGATTTCAGATGAGTTTTTGCGCCGTGATAGCGATAAAAATGTTCAGCGGCAAGATCGCGGATGCACTGATGAAGATCCATGTGAGCGAAAAGCTTGCAGGCATTATAAGTCCTTGCGTTTCTGCGACACTCGGAATGATGCCTTTCTGGTCAGATATATCAATGAAGCCTGATATTGAACATCTGATTATTCAGATAGCCGGATCTTTTCTGGCACAGATGGCATGCACATGCTTTGTTCCGTGCGTTATTTTGTGCTGTTTAATGCCGTTTTGGGCGGAGTATCTGTCATCGCCATTGCTGCTGTGTCTGAAACTGATCGAAAACACTGTCAATGCCGGCAGTGTTCTTAGCGAACGGGGAGGGTTAACGATACATCTTTCCAATGGCTTTCTTTTGTCTATGGCCATAACATTTTTCCTGTTCATGATGCCTCCGTGTACTCTCAGACGGCTGTTTTTGAAATTATCGTGTCTGATACTGGCGGTTATGACCGGTATGGAGGCTTTTGGCTATATTCACAGACCTGTCTGTACCGTCGTTTTCGCGGATGTCGGGCAGGGAGACTGCTGTCTTATCATGACGCCGGAATCCACATGTCTTATTGACGGCGGGACATACGACGAAGGCGCCACGACGGTGCGGGATATACTTGATTATTACGGTATTTACCGCGTTGATGTTTGTCTCATGAGCCATTGGGACGTAGATCATGCAGGAGGTATTGCCGCACTCGGGAAACAGGGCAGAACCGGCACCGTTCTGACTTCCTATGTCCCGTCTTCCGGTGACAAAGATAAAGATGTGGAAGAATTCTTTGAAGCAACCGGTATGTCCGGTGATGAGAAGACCGAATACCTCTCCAAACTCGAACTTGTTCTCGCAGGTGACAGGATAGTCTTATCGTCTGACGTTTATATAGATATCCTTTATCCCTTTGACAGTAAAGGCGGCGGTAACGAAGAAAGTATAGTTGCCATGCTCAATATCAATGGCCGGGAAGATGCTTCGATTCTTTTCACCGGTGATATTGGTATGGAGACCGAACAGTTCCTTATCGAAAATGAGATCAGTACGGACTGTGACATCCTTAAAGTTGCGCATCACGGCTCGAAATACTCGTCTTCTTCAGATTTTCTTGAGACGAGTTCGCCATCAGTTGCTGTCATATCAGTCGGAAAAAACAATTTCTACGGCCATCCTGCACCTGATACGCTCACAAGGCTCGGAGAATGCGGCTGTAATGTGTTCAGGACTGATGAAGAGGGAGCGCTGATAATCAGTTATTAGCGGATGCAATTCACAAATACTTACAGAGTTTGTGTTCACCGGTCTTCTATCTTTGCCTTATTTTGTCCTATAAAGTGCATAAGAAATCTGTTGATGTTTGTTATAATCGAGAGTACATATGGGAAATTAGGAAAGAAAAAAGAGAGAATTTTATGAAGAAAAAACAAGTAAACCTATCTAAAACAGGACGTTCCGCGATTGCCGCGTTATTGACGGCAAGTGTGAGCATTGCGTGTCTTGCAGGCTGCGATTCCAAACCCAGGGAATCAGACGGCATGAGAGACGGCAACGACATCAACACCTTTGCATCTGAGACAGAGCCGGAAGCAACACCGACTCCCACAAACACTCCTACACCGACACCTTCACCTACGCCGGCCATTCCTCACATGGATAAGCCTGCCCAGGATACGACTGCGCCGATGTTTTTAAATCTGCCTGAGAAGGTAAGTGTTGAGGTCGGCAGCGAATTCGATATCAACAGACATATCGGTTTCATTGATGACTGTGACAGTGATGTCGAATGCATCGTTGAAGGCGATCTCGATACATCAGAGACGGGAACATATACGATCAGCATTACTCTGGTTGATGATGCCGGCAATACCAAGAGCGGCAGCATGGATGTCAGAGTATACCAGCCCAGTTCCGGCGGCGGCGGTGGCGGAGGCGGCTCCGACGAGCATACGACTCTGGCATACAGCGATTTTATGGACAGGTATCCCGATGAAGACATTGCATACGGCATTGATGTCTCCAGATATCAGGGCGATATCGACTTTAATAAGGTTAAGGCTGCCGGCTGTGAGTTCGTAATGCTCAGAGCCATGATCTATAACAACGGCGAACTCGGTGAAGACCGTAAATTCGAGGAATATTACGTTGATGCCAAGGCTGCCGGACTTTTGGTCGGTGTTTACTATTATTCGACTGACTGCACCATAGAGGAATTAAGAGAGCATTCTGATGAACTTCTTAAGGTCCTGGACGGCAAGGAGATCGATCTTCCTGTTGCTTTCGACTGGGAGAGCTGGTCTCATTTCCAGAAATACAAGATGAGCATCGTTGACATCAACAATCTCTTCTATGAATTTGCGGGTATCATGGAACTGAACGGTTACAGCACCATTCTTTATGCGAGCAAGTATTATCTTGAGATCATCTGGGAACCCGCAGGTTACGATGTATGGCTCGCTCATTATGTTAAGCAGACTACCTATGAAGGTGATTACACCATGTGGCAGACCGGTTCGATCGGAAGGATCGACGGCTGTGATGAAGACGTAGATACCGATATCCTGTTTAAGAGCAGATATCCGGAGCTGTTCGGAGGCTGATTATCAGTGGCTAAGGCAAAAGCGCTACCCAAAGGAGTTCTGAACTCCAGACAGATGCTGACCAAGATCAACAAAGAGACTGATTCTTTGGGTCTTGTGCTTTTGTATGGAACCGAGAGTTACATGATCGACGGCGCCGTATCAATGCTCAAGAAGGCTTGTCTTGGTCCGGGGGCAGAGGATATGGACTATGCAGGCATTGATACCAGGACAGGCGATAAGTTTGATATGTCCAGACTGGAAGAGCTTATCTCGATGCCGCCGTGGATGTCTCCCAAGAGACTTATTGTCGTTAAACAGTCCGGACTTCCTAACAAGGAGTTGAGCGATAAGGATACTGAGATCCTTAAGAATATTCCGTCTTCAACCGTTGTTGTGTTCTTCGAAGAGACTGTAGACAGCCGCAAAAAGGCATTTAAGACATTCCTTCAGTGCGGAACCGTAGCTTCGATGAGCGGTTTTGAAGAAGATGAACTTACGGGCTGGATCTCGGGCCGTTTCGGCAAAGAGAACTTACGGATCGGATTTGAGGCCGCTAATTCAATGGCTTCCAGATGTTCCAATAACATGATGGAGCTCGTAAACGAGATCAATAAGGTCACTTTGTACTGCCAGAACAAGGGATATACCGAAGTAACCCCTGATATAGTTGAGCTTTGCTGTCCGGCAGATTTAAGCGCCAAGATATTTGACATTATGGATGCCTGCGGCAGCGGAGATGCGAAGATCGCACTCGGTACACTGGACAAGCTGATCCAGAACAAGGAACCGGTCGTTAAGATAAGGGCATCCATCGTTAATCACATAAAGGCTCTCATTATGGCCAAAGAGGCCGGAAATCCCGGAATCCTTGTGGACCGTTCCGGAATGAACGAGTTCAGGGCAAAGAAACTGTGCCAGCAGGCCAGAAATTTCGACATGAAGGAGCTTATCAAGCTCTATCTGGCGGCTGCTGACTCGGACAGTGAGTTTAAACACGGTCTTATAGACGAGAGATATTCATTGGAGATAATCCTTGTTAAGGCTTCCGCAAAAGCCGTATAGTTCTTCAGTCAGTAGTATTGAAGTTAAAAGTTAGGTAATTTCACGAGAAATGCGTCAAAATACGAAAGATTTACCTTATTTTTTCATTTGACGATATGTGGCGAATGACTTAAAATCTTCTAGTATTATTTATATGATTGGAGATCTTATGGCTAAGATTCAGATGAAAACGCCGCTTGTTGAGATGGACGGCGACGAGATGACAAGAATTATCTGGAAGCAGATAAAGGACATCGTTATTCTTCCTTTCGTTGATTTGAAGACAGAGTACTTCGATCTCGGACTGAAGCACAGAGACGAGACAGCAGATCAGGTTACTATCGATGCTGCCAACAGGACAAATGAACTCGGCGTAGCAGTAAAGTGCGCTACCATCACTCCTAACGCTCAGAGAATGACCGAGTACAATCTTCACAACATGTGGAAGAGCCCTAACGGTACGATCAGAGCGATCCTCGACGGTACGGTTTTCAGAGCTCCTATTCTGGTTAACGGAATCAAGCCTTTCGTTTCATGCTGGGAGAAGCCTATAACAATTGCAAGACATGCTTACGGTGACGTATACAGAGATACTGAGTTCAAGGTAGACGGTCCTGCAAGAGCAGATCTCGTTATCACATATCCCGACGGCAGAACAGAGAGCCAGACGATCTTTGAGTTCAAGGGCAATGGTATCGTAGAGGGTCTCTACAATACTGACAAGTCCATTGAGGCTTTCGCAAGTTCATGCTTCAAGTACGCTCTGGATACAAAGCAGGATCTCTGGTTTGCTACAAAGGATACTATTTCCAAGACATATGACCACCGTTTCAAGGATATTTTCCAGGCTAAGTACGACAATGAGTACAAGGAAAAGTTCGAAGCGGCAGGAATCACATATTTCTACACACTTATCGATGATGCAGTCGCAAGAGTTATGCGTTCACAGGGCGGATTTGTATGGGCTCTTAAGAACTATGACGGTGACGTAATGAGCGACATGCTCGCTTCCGCCTGCGGTTCACTTGCAATGATGACTTCAGTTCTTGTTTCACCTAAGGGTGTATATGAGTATGAGGCAGCTCACGGCACAGTTACACGTCACTACTACAGATACCTCAAGGGTGAGCAGACATCCACAAACCCCATGGCTACACTTTTCGCATGGACTGGCGCGCTCAGAAAGAGAGCACAGTTAGATGAACTTCCTGAACTCGAGGCATTTGCCGACAAGCTCGAGAAGGCTTCCATCCGGACGATTGAGGAAGGCACCATCACAGGCGACCTCAACAATCTCCTTGATAAGGAAGACAAGAATGTCGTTAATACTGAGGATTTCCTCAAGGCTATTGCCGCTAAGCTCTAATTACTGGTTTTCGGAGGATTAAAAAATGAGTTACTACAAGACATGGATGGATAAGTCAGAGGACGCTTCCAACAGACAGGAATATGTCGAATACATCAACCGTTACTATACACTCGAGAAGGTTGCTTACGAGAAGATCCTCGGCAGCTATCCTGATAACGGCGAGTTCTTAAGCGGCAAGGCATCTGAGATGGCTGCAAAGCTTGCTTTCCCTAAGGATGCAATGGATGTTTTCGTCGGATTTATCGACGGAATCAAGTCCAGCCTTACTAATGGCGATGATATCGATCTTGATGCCATTGACGATAACTATGAGCTCAAGCTCGAGATAGATTATGAGAAGCTCTATTACAACATGCGTGATGCAAAGGCTGACTGGCTCTACAACATTGCAGCTTGGAAGAATATCCTTTCTGACGAGAAGAGACAGGAGATCACAAAGGAATACCGCGAGGCTAACATCGCTCATTCCGACAAGATCGGCCGTAACGATCCCTGTCCGTGCGGTTCCGGTAAGAAGTACAAGAATTGCTGCGGCAAGAAGGGCTGATTAGCTTAACTTTGGTTAAGGAGAATATCCTTGAAGAAGCTTTTAAAGTCTAAATGGTTCATAGCACTCATTGTTCTGCTCGTTCTGGCAGCGGGTGCTATATTGAGCCTGATTCCTGGAAGTCCTGTCAAGAATCTGTTAAAACCGGTGCAGCTCGTTAGCTCACCGGCACAGTCACTTGTAAAGAGTGCAGGTGATACGTTGTCTGACTTCTGGTCTGCCATCACTGACGGTATTGCCATCAGGGAAGAGAACAGGGCGCTTAAGGAGCAGATAGCTGACCTGAGATATCAGCTCACCCAGAATGAAGAGGCTGCTTTGAGATATGAAGAGCTTAAGGATGCACTTCATATCAAGGATATGTTCAGTAATTTCGATATATACGGCGCTGCCATTCTGTCCAGAGAATCAGATGAATGGTTCTCAACGATAAGACTTAATGCAGGCGCCAATGACGGTATCGCCCTGGAAGACGGTAATTCATATCCGGTTCTGGACGTTGAGATGAACCTGGTTGGACGAGTTATCGAGACATCTGATAACGAGTCCAGGGTATTGCCGCTCCTACATGAGGGTTTTGCTGTTGCGGGCAAGGTAAATGAAGTCAACGGCGCTACGTTTATGGTCGTAGGAGATGCCGAGTTAAAGCAGAGAAATCTGTGCCTTGTTAAGGACATCGATAAAGATGTTCATCTCGAACCCGGAATGGAGATCGTTACTTCTGGTGACGGAGGACTGTTCCCGGAGGGTATTCCAATCGGCGTTATCGAGTCGGTTGATTATTCCAATCCGCTCCAGGTAACGGCAACGTTAAGGCCTTATTCCCAGATCGGTAAGCTCGAAGATGTATTCATCATGGTTCCTTATGTTGAAGAGGAGCCTGAAGAGACAGCTGCTGCCGTAGGTTAATGACTGCCGGGTAATGGGAATATGAAGCTGTTTGATTTCAATACAAAGATCAGGATACGTAAGATAATCGTTTATACGATCTATATTGTTCTGCTCTCGTCTTTTCAGGTGTCTTTCCCTGACAAGATCAGTTTCCTGGGCCAGACCGCAGATCTGATGCTTGTTTTCGTTGTGCTCGCAGGATATTTTTACGGATTCTGGGACGGCGCGATAGTAGGTTTCTGCAGCGGACTGTTAAGAGATGTTTTCTCGCCGCCGGCAGTTGTAGGACTGGACGGAGAAGTCAGGGTTACGGCGTTTATCGGTGTTCTGACGCTGTTTATGGCGGGAATAACAGGTGCTTCATTCTTTACTAGAAGAATGCACCGCAATATTCCGTTTTCTGTGGTATCGGTCATATTCGTAACCGTATGTTATAAGGTGGCGGGTTATATCCTCATCTACGGCTGGAGTTCTCTTGCCGGACTGGAATCCAGCCTTTATACGCCTCTGACGGCATTCATTTATTCATTCCTGCCGCAGTTGCTTCTTAATACGCTGGCGGCAATACCGATCATTCTGTTATTGAGATTCTTAGGTCCTGTTCCGTTTAAGTATGCGAAGGACAGAGATGACATCGTTGAGAAACAAGGTGAGAATTCATGGCTCGGAATCTGACAGAAGATTACGGTACATTTGATAATAATGCCGAGAAGAATAACAGGAACGACCCTACGTCGCTCATTAAGAAGCTGTTTGTATTTCTTACCAACAGATATCTCGTTCTCGGTATAGGATTCGTTACCTTCGGCGTCATTATCCTCATTATGACGACGAGACTCCAGTTCTCAGGCTATCAGAACACATTGTCAGAGAGTTCATCCGGTGTAGTCAGACAGTATGTCTCGAGTGCTCCGAGAGGTGATATTTATGACAGCAGGGGAATCCTTCTGGCTTCGAGCACTGAGTATAACAGCGTAATGATCGCGAATGCTTATCTTGATGATGAATCGCTGAATGGTCTGTGCCTTGAACTGAGTTATCTTTTCGATGAGTATCACTGTATTGTCGTGTCTGATCTCGACCAGTATTTTGTGCTGGATCCGCAGGCGAGATTTGTTAAGAGTGAAGAGAAGATAAGGCTCTGGCAGACTGACTCCAATCTGTTTGATCTTAAGGATTATGCGCAGGGCGTAATAGTTACGTTCTCTGATGATTACGTTAAGACTGATCCTAACGTTTTCTTCCTCTATCTGCGCCGTAAATTCAATATCGACAATGAGTATTCGATCGAAGACGCATACAGGATAATGAGGATCAGATATCAGATCTTCTCCGATAACTGGGCATTCATTAAGGGTACGCCGGTTAAGATCGCGAGCAACGTTCCTGATGAACTCATCAGACGTTTTGAAGAGCAGAATTACCATTACATGGGAATAGTTGCTTGCAAGGAATATGCGCGTACATATGCGCCTGAAGCCATGTATGCGTGCCACGTTCTGGGTTATGTAGGTAAGATTTCCAGCGTTACGTATCAGGATCTCGCGCCGTTCGGTTACACGAGTGATGACATGGTAGGTAAGGCCGGTGTTGAATCACAGATGGAAAGATATCTGCACGGCAGTAACGGCATTACCCCGTATAGCATATGGACCAAGGACGGTGAAGAGGGATTCTATGTTCCTCAGAGCTACGGAACTGAGCCTGTCGAGGGTGCTACGGTTAATCTGACGATCGATTCGAGGATCCAGGAGGTTGGTACCCAGGCTCTCAAAGAGTACATTCTGCAGGCCAGACAAAACGACGTATCCGGATATAAATCTGCGTCCGCAGGCGCTTTCGTTATGATGAACGTCAATACGGGAGCGGTTATTGCGATGGGTTCTTATCCGAACTACGACCCTAATGACTTTATCCTCCAGAACTATGGAGACGAACAGGCCAAAGAGCAGGTTAAATGGTATCTCGGTATTGATGAATACGAAGAGATCACTGCAGGTGACCTTCCGCTGTGGAACAGAGCTATCATGTCAATGTATGCTCCGGGCTCAACATTTAAGCCGTGTACAGCACTTGCGGCTCTCGAGAACGGTGATATTACGCCTGACAGCAGTTATATTGAGTGCAAGAGCCCTTACGATGTTGATGGTTGGATCTTTAAGTGCCTCGAGTTCCCGGACGGCGGTCACGGATACTTAAGCCTTAACGATGCCATGGCACAGTCATGCAACATCTATTTCATGATCCTCGGTATCAGAACAGGTATCGATAATATATCCGCAATGGCATACAGATTCGGACTCGGTGTCAAATCCGGTATCGATCTTCCGGGTGAGATCTCCGGTGTCATGTCGAGCCGTGAGAATAAGAGACTTACAAGACAGTCCGTATACGATAAGACATGGTTCCCGTCAAATACTGCACAGGCATCGATCGGCCAGTTCGATAACTGCTTCACGATCCTCCAGCTCTGCAGATATACATGCGGTATCGCTACAAATAAACTCTGCACGCCTTATGTCATCGACAGCGTTGTTGCCACAGACGGAACGGTCCTCTATAAGGGCCAGACCGAATCTGTTGATATCGGTATTGCAGAAGAGAACATAAATGCCGTAAGAGAAGCGATGCGCTGCGTTGCAACCGGTACTTACAGCTGGTCTTCGAGTGCTGACGGCCAGTTTGATAATTATCCTGTCGAAATGGTATGTAAGACAGGTACGGCCGAGACCGGATTTGAGGATTCACGTAAAGAGTATTCTAACGGTCTGTTTATCTGTTATGCGCCCAAGGATAATCCTGAAGTTGCCCTCGCTCTCGTGGTTGAGAAGGGTAAATGGGGTTCTTCATGCGTCGTTATCGCCAAAAAGATCATGGCGGCCTATTTTAACGCGCAGTTTGATTCATCTGTTAAGCTCTATACCCAGAATCCGATTTTGGGTGACTACCTCTCAAATATTAACGCTACGGCAGGTTAAGGCTTCAAAAGCTTTGTTTGAGGGTGTTTCGGGCCCATAGTCAAAATAGCTATTTTTGCAATTCAGTTTTGTAAATAACATAAGTTGCCCGATTAGCCATTTTACTGTAAAATTCATGTATCGCTTTAATGGGAGATTTCGGATGAAGATAGTTTTGATGGCTGACAACAGGAAGACCGAGTTACTGGTTAACTTCTGCATTGCCTACAAGCCTTTGCTTGAGAAACATCAGCTTATCTCTGTTTATAACACTGCAAAACTTCTTAAGTCTGCTGCAGATCTTGATGTTTCAGGTCTGTCTGTTGACTATTCGAGCGGATTTGAACAGCTCGCTTCCAGAGCTGAATATAATGGCATTGACTGTGTAATCTACTTAAGGGACGGTCATCAGAAGGGTGAATCCAATCCTTTCGAGCTTTTGGACGTTTGTGACCAGAATACTATCCCTTATGCAACGAATATAGCTTCTGCTGAGATCCTTGTAACTGCAATCGACAGCGGAGCTCTTGACTATCGCGAATGGAACGCGGGCTGATCGTAGTCCCTTTAGGGCCACTCCAATCTAACATGTATATCATTACCGGACCTTCCGGTATTTTTATTGTTGATCCTTCGGTTTCTCTTGCGAAGACAGAGGTCTTTTGCAGCACTATTCCCGAACTTGCCGGAATTTCCGTAGGTAAGCTCGATGTTAAGGCTTTCCTTCTTACTCACGGCCACCACGATCACATCAAGTTTATCGATGAGTGGAGCAAGGCTTATCCCAATGCCGAGATCTTCTTCAGCAGCAAGGACCAGGAGCTCTTAGACAGCGAATACTGGAACTGCTCTTATATGGAGGGCGAAGATACCACATATCATTTCAAGTATTCCGATCTTGCCGGCAAGGATGATCAGGTCATTTATAAGGATTCCGCTATTGAGATCAAGGTCTATGAGACACCCGGTCACACGATGGGCGGCGTATGTTACCTTGTTACATTAGGCGGCAGGAGGAAGCTTTTTACGGGTGATACCGTATTCAGCGGTTCTGTAGGCCGTACGGATATGCATGGCGGCACTTCGAAGCTCATTATCGAATCTGTCATGAGGATCAAGACTTTTGATCCCGAGCTTCCTATCTGTCCGGGACACGGTCCCGATTCGACGATTGAAGAGGAGATAAGGGTAAATCCTTTCTTTGATCTCTGATTTTGTCGCGAAAACCGGATTAATAAGTATATAAAGACCGGAATAGTTTGCCGGAGACCTTCAAACACAATAAAATCAAGCCTTTCAGGATTTTTATCGCCCGTATTTGCGGGCGTTTTTTATTGTCGGTTTTTGTCGTAATTTGTCGGAAAAGTTTACATAAAACCGACAAAGAACCGTTGTATGCTCCTTGTAAAAAAAGGAGGTCCATATGTCTACATTGGAATCTGCAATCTGCTTTACTCTGATCCTGGTAATGCTGAGCTTCATGATCACCGGTCCGCAGGCGCTTGCCCTGGAATCTTTTGACTGTGCCAAAGACGGCGGCAATGAACTCTATTACATGGAGAGGGACAAAGAGATCATCTACAAGAACACGGTTAAGGGAGCTGTGTGTTATGACGCTTCTCCCGAGAAACTGTGTACATTCCTGACAGGCGTATCCGATAACTTCAGACTCGTATACGGATCTGTTTTCGAGCTGGCAAAGGAGGAAGCAAATGAGGAAGGATAATAAACAAAAATGCAATAAACACGGTGCTTCGACAGTGTTCCTGGCCCTGATCCTGTCGGCGCTGATACTTGTCGAGTGCACGTTCGTGGCATTCGTCTGGAATCTGGATTATGCGTTAAGCGTAAATACTGCGCTTAAGACCCAGATCGATACGATCTTAAGTGATTACAACAGACAACTGTTTGATGTCTATGGAATTTACGCTTTTGTACTGGATGGTGTCGATGATGAGTGCTTCAATAAGGCGCTTGAGATCAACGGCCTTACTGCACAGTCAACATTATATGTCGCAGGAACTGAAGAACTGACTGCCGAAGACATTAGAAAAGCGATCGCTTCATACTACTGGTACAGAGGCACGGGAATATCGCTCAAAAGCATTGTTGAAGGCTATTCTGAGTTTGTCCGTGAGATAGACGAGAATAATGTTCTTGAGAAGGTTGGTGAATACATGCAAAGCCCTGCGGCAGGGTATGTGTCAAAGATAATAGGCGGTGATGAAACGGCTGAGCAATGGATAGGCAAAGCTGGCGAACTGCTTAATCTTGAGGAGCTCATAAGTGAAGCTGACGGCCTTAATTCCATCCGTTCTGAATTTAGTAGCGCCATGCACGATTCAGATATCGGTCTTGATGTTGACATAGCGGATTGGGAAGCGGTGCTTAACAGCCTCGCTTTTATGGAAAAGTCCGTTGAAATGCTGTCTGATGAATCGCTCGCAACAACGACAAAGTTCAACACTGCACATTACTGTGCTTACAATTTCGATTGCTGGATACCGCCCAAAGGTGACGGTTCGATCACCGGTACTGAATTCAAGTCGATCCACGGTGACAAAAAGGCCGACAGCGAGTACATAATCACGGGACTGGATAAGAACGCCGCAGTGTTTAAAGTTGAACTCGTTATGGCTCATATCCTTACGCTTGGAAATTTCCTCAAAGACTACGCAGATGAGAAGATCAGAAATACCCTCTATGCAATTGCTTCGGTCATCTCCGACATCATATATGCGATAAGCGAAGGCGCTGTTGATATCGATCCGAGGATCATTCAGGTTGGTCTGACGATATATTGTGCGATAGCCCAGGGCTTAAAGGATGTCTGGGACATAATGAACGGTGACAGGGCAGTATTCTTCGATTATGACGGCGTGGATATGATCACCATGAGTTACAGGGATTTTCTTTACATCATGGCTCTTTGCACTCCTGAAGAAGATCTTCTCGATAGGTGCCTTGAAGTGCTGAACAGAGATTACGGAACTCTTTACAAGGGAATAACACTCGAAGCAGATTTCAGGGGCAGTACTTATTCACTCGGGAAGTCCTATCAGATGTATCAGTGAGGGAGGTGAAGATCATGAAGAAATACAGAAGAAACAGACACGGATCAGTATCTCTTGAGTCTGCAATAGCATTTACCATAACGCTTGTTTTTCTGGCGTCGATCGTTAGCTGCATACAGTATTACAGAACGGATATCCTGATGAGAAGATCCGTGGAACAGACCTGTGAGAAGATGTCTTTGTTATATCCGGTTTCAGTTCCGGCGAGTGATGCCATGTCAGCCGCTCTGAATGCTTTTCCTGATCTTGGTTCAGGCGAGATGAAGGGGTCTCAGACTCTCTCCAAAGTCGTTACATATGCAACGGGATTTGATGATCTTACAGGTCATACTATTGAAGAACTGATACTGAAGGGATTATTCGCCCAAACCATGGAAAACCAGATAATGGAAGCGTACATAGAGCGCAATGGCGGCTCGTCGTTCTTTGCTCCTGATGATGTTGAGGTTTTCTTTGAGATAAATGACGAGCACCATATCATCGAGGTCACTACCGAATACTCTGTAGTTACTCTGGCAGGTGTTAAGAGCAGGAGCATATACTCAGTCATTCCGCTGTATGGCGATCCTGTACTGATGCTTCAGGACGAGGATAATTCCAAAAAAGAAGGCGAAAATTCAGATGAGAATAAGAATGACATCTGGTCTCTGAGCAATTTCGACAGGGGAGATGCGATAAGAGAACTCTACGGTGCCAATCTTCCCAAGACATTTCCGGTCATTGATTCGGTTGACGGAGACGATGTCACGGCGATACGAAGCATCGATCTTACATCGCCTTACTATCAGGACATCTCCCATATCGAGAAGAAGATCAAGGATGACATCAGGGAATTGAGCCGTTTTGAACCGCAGTCAGCGAACATCAACGGTGCCACTTACAGCGTGGATCAGATCGGTTCGAGATATCTCAAGATTGTCATCCCGGAGAATTCTTCTGAACTGAGTAAGGAAAAGATCGATGAACTGAAGGGATATGCGCTGGTACAGGGCGTGATCCTGGAGATTTCCGAGTATGGAACCTCTGAAAAGTACATTGAGTGATTTCCCCTTTTTATTGTATTAAAATAGCAAATGCGTTATTATGTATGAGTATGTTTGGAGGTAAATAAGTTTGAAACACGATACCAGCGTAAGGCGTCCGAGTCTTGCAAACTCTAAGTTAAATACGGACAAGTCCGCATCGCTTTCCATCGGGGATTCCCTGAGGAAGGCTAAGACTAATCTTATCTTCTCCAGATTGCTTATCGGCATTCTTCTGATTTTGGCAGCAACCGTGATCTTCATAATGATCTACATGGGGTATGCCACACCTATCTGGGACTACCTGACACAGGTCGTCTACTAAAGTGCGGTTGGAATAAAGGTTAGAACGATAACGTAAAAGGTGAACAAGATGGACGACATTAAGGACAACCATTTTACAGACAGCGAACTGGAGGAATTAACCGATCTTTACAACGCTATGCTGACAATGAGAGACAGCACTGAGATGCATAAGTTTTTTGTGGATCTCTGCTCGATAAATGAGCTGCATTCTCTCCTTCACCGTTGGCAGATCGTCAGAAGGATCGAGCAGGGCAAGAGCTACGATGAGATAATCAAGGAGATCTCACCTGCAGAAGTTCCTGAAGATAATACGGATAAGACGGAAAAGAAGACGACAGGAAGGGCTCGCGGCAAGGCCAGATCATCAACAAAGGTCAGTTCGACGACCATTTCGAGAGTCAAGAAATGCCTCGTAAATCCTGAAGGCGGTTACAGAACGGCACTTAACAGGCTTAACGAACAGGCAGAAAACAACAAAGTTCAAAATAACGAAGAAACATAAAGGTAAAGGAACAAAATGGGTTTAATTGAAAGCATTTTCGGCACACACAGCGATCACGAACTTAAGAGGATCAATTCAACAGTAGAGAAGGTTTTCTCATACGAAGAAGCGTATTCGAAGTTATCTGACCATGAACTGGCAGGCAAGACTGACGAATTCAAGAAGAGGATAGAAGATGGTGAATCCCTTGATTCATTGCTTCCTGAGGCATTTGCGACCGTAAGAGAGGCAGCCTGGAGAGTTCTGGGCATGAAGCCTTACAGAGTACAGGT
>JAEEGL010154718.1_pt1 | contig 14729 bp, 7 predicted proteins | sample 9134231 | NCBI WGS metagenome assembly JAEEGL01 (sample SAMN16246548, study PRJNA631951) | gut metagenome | biome: gut microbiome; feature: rumen; material: fiber-attached | host: Bos | place: Iran: Karaj | collected 2018-10 | reverse complement strand
GTTACCCAGTCCGGCAACGTCGCCATCCTTCATACCTTGAACATAGAGTTCGACGGTAGCAACGCTGGTAGGACCAATGACGCGCTGCGTCAACGTGTTGCGAGCCCACATCAGCTGTTCGGCAGGCATTGACTGCAGGCGCAGACGTCCTTTTTTAAGGCTCCACTTGGTGTCATCAGGGTTATGGTTCCACTGCCAAATAGGCTTCAAAGAAGTGAGAGGTGAGTGGTGAGAGGTAAGAGTATAGTTGAAATTGTCTGAGCGGTCGTATGGTGCATGAGGTTGGAAATCTCTTACCTCTTGCTCCTTACCTTTCACTTCTATCTGGGGTTTGAGCCAGGTACGTGGTGCACGCCCGAGGTTACCTTCCAATCCCAACATGGGCCAGCCGTCTTTCCACGTAATCGGTGCCAGCGTCACCGTACGCCCAATGGAATGGAAATCCATCATCAGCAAGGCCCACCACTGACCGCTCTGGTCTTCGACAATACCTCCCTGATGAATATTAGTACATGCGGTAGCATCTTTATCTACAGATGGAATGCCAAACGGCGTTCCATCCTCACCGATACGATATTTCACACCACGAGGCACCTGTGTCAGGGGAGCCGCATGGTAACCGAATGTCTCGTCAGCGGTGATGGTGATGGTCTCGTAAGGTCCCCAGATACTCTTAGACCGCGAACAGAGGGTTCGCCCATTAGGTTTGTAATCAGTAGAGATAAGGTAATACATGCCATTGATCTTATACATGTGGTGTCCCTCCCCTACCGCATTACCCTCGGGAATGATGACTCGCTCTGTTTCCTCTTTCGGTCCGCTCATGTCAGGTTTCAGTTCTGTGCACTTCACTTCTCCATAACCATGAATGGCATATATTTTTCCATCGTCGTCGAAAAGAACAGAAAGGTCGTAAATACGACCCTGCATGTTATGATGTTTCCATGGTCCACGGATATCCTTTGAGGTATAACATTGGAGCCCTTTACCGTTGATATTTGTAAAAACATAAAACTGCCCATTGGCATAACGGATGGCTGGTGCCCACACGCCCTGGCCATAAATCTCTTTGTGGTTTTTCAGCGAAAACGCCTCATCGTCAAAGTCGAAACGGTCAAAGCAATAGCTGATATTTTCCCAGTTAACCAAATCCTTGGAATGCAAGATGACAAGTCCAGGAACGGCATGCATTGTAGTACCCGCCAGATAGTAATCGTCACCCACACGTAGGATGTCGGGGTCAGAGAACTCATCATAGAACAATGGATTCGTAAAGGTTCCATTGCCGTTATCTGCTGTCCATGACGTCTGAGCACTTGCCGTGGGCAAATGAGTAATCACAATAAAAAAAGTAAAAATGATTATACGTCTCATAATTCGCTATTATCTAATCGTTTTTTAAACGCTTTGTACCTTTAGGTCAAAGAATTAAATACGGCCAACCGTCAGCACTCCAACGAATGGATTTACGTACAAGTATAGAAGCTCCCTTATGGGTAATACTGTAGCCATGACAGATAAAGATGTCTTCACCATTGATGTGGTAGGCAGCACCATGACCTGCAGCCTCATACTGCTTATTGTCACCTTCGAAGAAAATCGTGCCGCCACCCGTCAGCATATCCTTTCCTTCGCGGTCAAGATAAGGTCCGTCAACCTTCCGGCTACGTCCCACAGCAACCCTATAGTTGCTCTTCGAACCGCGGCAGCAATAGTCCCATGATACAAAGAGGTAATACCACCCATCATGTTTGAAAATGAAAGGAGCCTCGATAGCATTCGTCCCCGCATATTTTGATGTCGGATTGGGGGCCACATACTTAAAAGTAGGATCATAGCGACGGGCTATTGTCAGTGGTTGCTCATTCTGGGCAACATGCATCGTTGTGTCAAGACGGACTATCTGGATACCATCCCAGAAAGAACCCCACGCTAACCAAGGCTGGTCATTGTCATCAATCACGAAGTTAGGGTCAATGGCATTCCAGTTGTCACGCTTCTCACGAGAGGAAACGATACATCCCTCGTCATCCCATAGTCCAGAAGCCAGTTTACGGGTAGAGAGCAGTCCGATGGCAGAGCCATTCTTCCCGAAAGTAGAACAGCTATATGCCAACCACCACCGTCCGTGCCACTGAATGACATCAGGAGCCCACACATGATGACGGAAGCCTGGTACGGAGTCACGCGTCCATTGGGGTATGACGGACATCACCGGCTGATGCCGTACCGTCCATGTCTTACCATCGTGGGACGTCATCTGCTGGATGCCCATGCCAGTACTATATATATAATAGGTACTGTCCTCAAAGGCCATCACAGGGTCGTGAATAAAAGGTTGCTCTTGCTGTGCCACCGCAGTGGCACAGAGAGCAACCATCATATATACTACTAATACCCGATGCTTCATCCTGATTACTTCTTCTTACCCCAATAACTCTTGGAATTGTTAATTCCAGAGTAAACTATAGTATGTTTGCGAGGAGAAGACTCCCAGTCACACTCACGCTGTACCTTCAGTTCAACACCATTGGCTGTCAGTGTGTTGGTTTCTGCGTCAAAGCTCCACTTACCACCCTTCCAAATACCATCAGAAATCGTTCCGTCAGCTGCAAAAGTCATCGTGGACGACTCCTTCATCTTGCCATAGCTGTAACCTAGGTCAATATGTTCCCAAATTCCAACAATATCATCCTTCGTGATAGCTACCTGCGGAACTGCAGCATAACGCTCAGGCATCACTACAGGCCAACCAGAAGAAGTCCACTGGATACTACGGACGCCACCCAACATAACAGCGTTAGAAGCCCAGTCGTCATAGCCCTCGGGGAAGCGTTGCTGTGAAGCATAGTACCAATTGCCTGCACCGTCATCGAATACGGCACAATGGCTGATACCGACCCAACCTTGACTGCCTGCAAACTTATACGGATGAGTCAGTACCGTTTCATTACCTATATAGGTCCCGTCAATTTTAGCAGAACGCATCACACGGGTATTGTAAGGAACTTCAAGAGCATCGTAGGCCATGAATAGGTAGTAGTAGCCATCGTGATAGACAACCTCAGGGCCCTCTGAAGCCTGCCAACGATTACCCGTCTGGCGGGTCCAAATCAGCTTACCATAGGCAGCCTCATTGGCAGCACCCCATGGGTTAGGCAGCGGATCAATAATAGTCTTACCAGTCTCTGGGTTCAGTTGCACAGCAGCAAAGCCAGAGTGCCATGAACCGTAAATGAGCCAGTGTTGACCCTCAGGAGTGATGACGAAGGTGGGGTCGATAGCGTTGTACTTGAAGTAACAGTTTGCCCAGTCTTCAGGAGCCACTTTGTAGTTGAGTTCTTTATCAGAATAGTTAGTGATGACGAAACCCTTGTCTACCCAGTTGTTTGAAGCTGGGTCTGCAGTCTCCATCAGTCCAATAAAGGCACGCTCACTCCAAGTGTTGGCACCGTCAATCGTACCAGGTACGACAATGCTATAATACATGCGATACAGACCGCTTTTAACCTTACGAACACAGGGAGCCCAGTAGCCATAGCCGTTGGGATCAGCTATAGAGTTACTTAATCCCATATTTTTGCGGATTTCATTCAGTTTATCCATCACCCATGCTGGAGTATTCGGCATGGTTGCCCCCAGGTACTCCCAATCCACCAAATTGGTAGAGCGACGGGCATGGAAATGGCCATGACCTGCCTGAGGATTACCGAAACCAGCATCTGTGCAGTACATATAATAGTACCCATCGTCTGCTTTCATGACAGAAGGATCGTGTACGTTGCCCAAGTTCCACTGACCACGCTGTTCCCAAGATGAAACAGAACGATAGTCGTCAGGATAGGTTGGGGCTACCCAGTCGGCAAGGTCTGAGGCAGATTCTTTTGCCAGCGTGGTGAAGTTCACCTCAGAAGAGTACACAACATCATAGCTGGTCTGTGCATATCCGCGTACATAATAAGTAGTATTCTTGGAAAGAGATTTCAGTGGCAGGGTCATACTTGCCTGGGAGCCAGGAACCTTTATGTCATTGACAGTAGGATTTGCCGAGGTAGAATAGCAGATACCACGGCTGGTAATATGCGAACCTGTTGCCTTCACAGAAACAACGGCAGAAGTAGCACTGACAGCAGACACAGAAGGTGTCGAAACCTCTAACGGAGCATTCAACTCTGCGAGATCATTCTCACTACAAGCTGTTGCCATCATTCCGATGGCAAACAGCATTACAAGTTTAGAGATATATTTCATAAAACCATTTCTTTTAATTATTATTCGAATACCAAATAGCTTCCATCAACGGTGAAACGAGCATAGAAGTCGTCTGGATCGATGGTATTGATACCATTATACTCCTGTATATATTCAACACCGTTATTTCCATGCATAATAGCCTTCACGTTGGCTGTACCATCACCGGTATTAGTAATCAAAACGGTCACCTTGGCACCATTCATGGCGTTGCGCCAAGCTACCCAAGCAGCCTCATCTGGACCGAAGCCACCGATAGGTGTGCAAGCTGCATAGCCATCCCCCCAACCGAAGTTATCGGCACGCAGTACAGCATACTCTGCATTATTTTCTTTGCAGAGCACAGCCAAGAAGTTGTTCCAGTTAGCACCACAAGAAGAATAGTTAGTAAAGGTGAAGGAACATATCGTATGGGGAGCAATCTTCACATTGGTAGAATGATCTCCCCAGAATGGTGTTGAACAGTCTTTATCACCCACTTCCTTATCGAACACCAAGTGACTACCATCTACTGTAAAGCGGAAGAAGAAGTTTTCCGGATCAACCGTATTGATGCCAAAGTACTCTTGGGTATATGTCTTACCATCGGTTCCATACATGACTGCCTTCACATTGGCTGTACCATCGCCAACATTTGTAATATAAGCAGTCACTTTGGCACCATTCATTGCCTTAAGCCATGCAGCCCAAGCAGCCTCATCTGGACCAAAACCACCGATAGGCGTACATGCTGCATAGCCATCACCCCAACCATAGTTGTCAGCACGCAAAACAGCATATTCTGCATTATTATCCTTGCAAAGAACTACCAAGAAGTTATTCCAGTTAGCACCACCAGAGGTGTAATTAGTGAGATTAACAACTTTCGTCTCCTTAGGTTCTACCTTGATATTGGCAGTATGATCACCCCAGAAAGGTGTTGAGCAGTCTTCTGCACCAATACTCAATGGAGTAGGAACGACAACGGTTTGTTCGAATGCAGAGAGTTCATTAACAAGGCTGAAACCTTTGATAGCCATAACTGGCTTTTTGGAAATCTCACCCTTAGCCGTCTTGTTATATGCTGCAACTAAAGTTTTGGCTCCTAATGTTGTCATATCAGGTACGATGTCAACTGTTAGTTTCTTACCGTCAATGGTCTTGATACCACCCTCACCGAAATCAACCTCTGCGGTAACATTGGCCATAATTTCCTCGATGGTAGTACCAATGAGGTACTCATCACTCACACCCTTCAGTGTCATTCTTACAGGCTCACTGTCCTTTGAATCGTCAACAGGGTCTATGTTTGACTCAATGACATTCACAAAAGAGCCCTCAACACCTAAGGTGATACGAATATTTTCGTTTGTCGGCTCTACATTGTGAGTTTCCAGTGTCGAACGGGTATAGGTCTTCGTACATTTCTCACCTTCCAACGAAATCTTCAGGCCACCATTTGAACGGTCAACAATCACTTTAACTTGTCCGTTCATGTCCTGAACGGTGGGGTCAATATCATCAGTGCCTGATGAATTGGTAAAGTTGGCAGAAATATTAGCAGCTCTGTCCTCTGCGGTAAACATGGTCTTATCGTCAGTGCCCCATTCAGAGTTCTTGGTCAAGTCGTTGTCAAAACGCATAACACCATACTCAAAATAGCCTGAACCACGAGGATTGATGCTGACATCATTTGTGATGACAACATAGAAATTCTTGAAGTATTTATTATCAGGATTGACAGTAAGGTCAATCAGCATCTCCAGTTTTCCACCTGCTGGTACGACATGAGACTTACCCAGCGTCCAGAACGGAGAATTGAGTGCTGTAGAACCTATATTATACAAACCCGCATCTGGTGTTCTTGCATTAGCGATAGAATCGAGCTTGCCTTCGAGCCAGTCAGGAGCGCCTACCTTATAGAGTTCCGAGCCTTCACAACCCGTCAGCATTACCAATGCCAGCACTGCCATACAAAGGCCTGATACTACTTTATTTAGCTTTTTCATAATTGTTTCCTTTTTTAAAATTATAATCTTCATTGAAGAGCAATTACAGGACGTACTTTCCACCCTTTGCTATTGAAGTAATCTGAGTTATCAGTACTATAGTTAGCCGAGTTTCCCTTCAGATTAGGATTCTGGCTTGTAATAGACTGTACGATAGGCAGGAACTCATGTCCTGGAGCGTATGTGTCGAATGAACTCTTTATACGAGAATCTTTTGCTTTGTCTGCATAGCTAACAGAACTCTTCACCTCCGACTTAACATTAGTCCTAAGAAAAGTGGCATGCTCCTTCATCTGCTGCAGTCTTCCCTCATCATAGAAGAAGCCCCAACGCAGAAGATCTAAGCCACGACCATATTCGCAACCGAATTCCTTCGGACGCTCTACGTTGGCAATCTGTTCGAAAAGTTTGTCTGCATTCCCCACAAAGTCAGAGAGCTTGAGATCCTCCAGATTGGCACGTTCACGAACAGCATTAATCCAGTCGATGGCCTGCTGTGTAGGACCATTTATCTCATTCTCACATTCGGCAGCACGCAGCAACACGTCTGAGTAGCGCATCAAGCGCAGGTTGATGCCATCACGCAGACCTACAACAATCTTGCTATACAATCCTGTACGCAGATTGGTATGCTTGGCTACAGGAAGTCCACCATTGTTATTATTGGTAACAATATAGTCGGTAGCAGCCAACTTCGTCGTATAACACTTATTACCATATTCAAAATCATCCCAATCATCCTCATAGGTTCCAATAGTCCAATAGAGTCGAGGGTCTAGTTTTCCTTCGGTTGTCTTCTCTGCCTTGAAGAGATCATACAGCCAGTTGGAAGCAGAGATGTCTGCCCAACCACCAAAGTCGCCAGGACCGAAGTTACTCTCAATGGCAGAACCCTGTGTAGCATTAGGCGTTGTGTTGACGGGTGTCCACTCTTCCTCGGTGCCCTGAGAACCATAATCCAAAAATTGAATCTCAAACAAACTCTCGGCATTGTTCTCGTAAGCAGAGCCTTCACGGAAGTTGTCTCCGTAGTTTTCCATCAGACGATAGGTTCCATATTTCTTGTTACCACCATCAGTAGTATTCAAGATATCCTTGAGGACAACAAGTGCCTCGGCAAACTTATGACGCTGCATCAGCACACGGGCATAGAAGCCTGCTGCAGAACCACATGTGGCACGTCCCTGAGCCCACTGATCACCCAAATCACGTGTAGGTAACAAAGTCATCGCTGTGCTGAAATCCTTCTCAACCTGATCAAGAACCGCGTCATAGGTAGAATTCCCAACATAGAGGTCATTGAGTGTTGCGTTGGCATCATAATGAATAATCAGCGGAGGGTTCTGGTAATAAACCGCCAGGTTATAGTAAGCCAAACCGCGGATAAAATGTGCCTGCCCCTTAATATGCTTCATAGCCTCAGTCATCTTCACTCCATCAGCATCTGTTCGCTCCAAAATAAAGTTGCAGACATTAATGGTATAATAATACTCACGCCAAGGCCACTCGGGAATATCCATCGTCACAGGAACAGTGAAATCGTCGAATGGCATATACCATACCTGTGAAGAGTTCCAACACTCATCACCACGACAAACATCAATCATATAACCCACTCGTGCGAAGGAACCCTCCATACGAAGGTGGTTATAGGCGGCAATAACACTCTCTTCCAAGTCTTCAGCAGTTTTTCCGAAGGTATCGATGTTCTGCTGATTGGGATTCTCTACGTCCAGCTTACTGCTACACGATGTGAACATGCCAATGCCCAACAATAGGGCGAGTGAAATTTTATGTAGTTTCATAATATGTTTACCTTATTATATATTTAGAAAGAGAAATGAAGTCCGAACATGAAAGTACGAGGAGTTGGGAATGAACAATAGTTAAGACCTGGTGTCCATGTACCACCAGCATAGTCAACATTGTATCCCTTGTAAGCTGTGAATGTATGTACATTCTGAGCAGAAACATAGGCACGAACACCACTTACAACACCTTTGAACCAAGAATCTGGGAAGTTATAACCAAGTTCAATATTGGCAATCTTCCAGTAGGCAGCATTCTGAATTTTACGATCACTGAACAAATCGTTCCAGTTAAGGGAGGCACCTGGATGGCTAATATAGGTGCGAGGAGCATTAGAGATGTATGTCAAACCATCTTCTGTCCAACGGTTAGCCTCGCCTAAAGCAACATCCTTGTTCCAATAGCCATAGCATGAATTCAAAGCATTATAAAGGTCGTCAGCTACGCGGTGTTTAAAGGTACCATAAGTAGCAACGGCAAGATCGAAATGCTTATACTCCAAACGGAAACTCAAACCAAAGTTGTATTTTGCCAAGCCACTGCCCAAAACGGTCTGGTCGCGTTCATCAATAACACCATCCTCATTGATGTCTTTATACAGACAGTCACCAACCTGTGCACCCAACTGTGTAGCATGATCGTCGAGGTCGGCCTGAGTACGGGCAATGCCTTCAAATACCCAACCATAGTGCTGACCAACTTCCTCACCTTCGCGAGTAATGGCCACGCCATTAATTGACTCATGATTACCATAGTTCAGCTTAGTAACACGGTTTCTCAAGGTGCTCAAGTTGGCACTGACCTGCCACTTCAAGGGGTGGTCGTTGTTACGATAGGTTGCTGAGAATTCGAAACCGCTATTGTCCATCGTAGCAGCATTCATGGTAACAGTTGCATTTGAAACACCTGCATTTAAGGGGACTGGAACGCCACAAAGAAGGTCTTCTGAGATGTTCTTATACCACTCTGCTGTAAATTCCAATCGATTGTTCCACATGGCAATGTCGATACCTACGTTGGCAGTCTTTCTCTTTTCCCATGCAATATCCTTGTTAACAAGGGTTGAAACAGCCGAACCTGAAACAGGCGTATTACCGAAGCTGTACTTCATGTTAATACGGGCCATTGTAGCCAAGTATTGATACTCACCAATATTCTCATTACCCAGCACACCATAGCTACCACGAATCTTGAACATATTAACGATGTTGCGATCAATGGGGAAGAACTCTTCCTTATCAAAACGCCAACCTACAGAGATTGAAGGAAACGTACCCCAACGAATGTCCTTCGACAGGCGCGAACTACCATCACGACGAATTACAAACGAGAGCAGGTACTTACCATCATAGTCATAGTTCAAACGACCGATGAAAGAAGTCAAAGTGTGCTTTGTCTCCAAAGAAGAAGAATAGGTGTCGGCAGCATTCTGCAACTGTAGATAATAAGGCTCTGGGAACTGAACGCCCCAGCCATCCAGTCTATCATGGTTCTCCACTTGATAGGTCTGACCAACCACAGCATTGATATGATGCAGTCCTATAGTTCCATCATAGGTCAAGGTGTTCTCAACCAAGAAATCAGAATAATTACGGGAAGTTTTTGTCAGTCGTTCCTGAGCTTTATCCAAGTAGATACGGTTACTTTGAATCCAGGCAGAAGTCCAAACCTTATCCTGTGCATGAGTCTTACTATATGAAAGGTTCAACTTGTAGTTCAATTTGTGATTCTTACTCTCAAAGCCTATCATTTTCAGCAAATCTACATCAGCTGAGCCTGTGGCCAACACACGATCAACTTTCGTATTTCGGGTCAGCAAGTTGTTAATCAGTAAGGGGTTGGAAGCAGAGATATCACCATGTATATTATCATAATAAACGCCATAGCCATAAGCATCATAGTGATAGGCACTGGCAGAAGATAGTTTATCATCCAAAATCCATGTTGTTGGATCGTAAGCCTTAATTGTTGGTTGCATTAAAACGGTGGTAAAAAGCACAGGATGCTGGTCACCATAAAGACCTTGAACGTATTCGTTGGCATTCGAAGCACTCAAATTGTCCTGATCAGAGTGTGAATAGACAAGGCTGGTACGGAACTTAACGAACTTTGTTTCAAAAGTGTTGTTTACACGAGCTGTGAAGCGCTCGAAGTTAGGACCGGCGCCTTCCATAGCACCCTTCTGCTTGAAATAGTCGAGTGACACATTATAAGTATTGCTTTTGCCACCACCACTCAGGCTGACATTATGATTCATACGAGTTGCTGTCTTATATACCTCATCCATCCACTTGGTATTGGTGTCATCCATGAAGTGATATTGTCCATCTTCACCTTTCTTATAACCTCCGGGAATAGCGGTGTTCGAATTAAGACATGCATTGGCAAGATACTGGCTATACTGATCGGCATTCATGACATCATAGGTATTCTTATCAATCTTATCTATACCAAAATAGCCTGTGTAGTTAACTTTCAAAGGTTGCTCCTTCTGTCCATTCTTGGTAGTAATGATTACCACACCATTGGCCGCACGAGAACCGTAGATAGCACCTGCAGAAGCATCTTTCAACACCTGGATGGTCTCGATGTCATTCGGAGAGAAGTCACGGATAGAGGTTCCCATAGGCACTCCATCAATCACATAGAGAGGTGATGTGTCACCGAAAGAACCGATACCACGAATACGAACTGCAGGGTCGGCACCCGGCTGTCCGTCAGATGTAATTTGTACACCAGCGACCTTACCTTCCAGCATAGAAGAAATGTTAGAGTGTGACACTCGTTTCAGTTCGTCAGCATTAACAACTGCGACCGAACCGGTCAAGTCGGCCTTTTTCTGCGTACCATAACCCACAACGACTACCTGATCGAGCATCTGGGAGTCTGGCTCCATCTGAATCTGGTCGATGACAGCACGTCCACGTACGGCAATCTCCCTGTCCTTGTAACCCACATAGCTCACTACGAGCGTAGCATTAGAAGCAGCGTCAATTTGGAAATTACCGTCGAAATCGGTAACAATACCAGTCTGAGCTCCTTTCACCCTCACAGTGGCACCAATCAGGGGTTCACCCTGCTGGTCGACAACCTGACCCTTCACCTTAACGGTTTGCTGGGTCACTGATGCCATCGCACGTCCTGGACACAAAATAGTTGCGCCTCCCAACATGCTTAGCGACAGCATCGTAGAGAATAACAGTTCTTTTCTCATTGTTAGTGTTTTAGTTATAATAAAAAAATGTGATAATGTCATCAGGTTTTGTTGGCAAAAGTATGGAAAAGTTGTTTTTTGGTGGTGGACAAATCAATAAATTAGGTGGACAAAATGCAATTTCAGCATCTTGTCTAACGATTTTTTATTGATTATACCTATTATTTGTCCACTGTCATGTCTTCCTCGACATAAGAGCTGGGACTGCAGCCATATTTACGTGTGAAGCAACGGGTGAAATATTTCGGGTCATCAAAACCTACCTTATAGGCTATCTCCGTAATATTCCTCTTGGCCCAATTCTCCAACAACAACTTCCGGGCGATGCTGAGCCGGTAGTTGCGCATAAACTGACTGGTGCTCTGTCCCGTCTCAGCATTCAGGCGCTTCGACACCAGGCTGCGGCTCATTCCCATAGCAGCAGCAAACGCATTGATTCCGAAATGACTGTTTGTGTAGTTCTGCTCCATCACTTCTGTAGCACGTTCCATAAACGATTTTACGGTGCGCAACGCCTCGTTCTTGTCGGCTTCCACCGTGCGTCGGAAGCTCTTCTGCAAGCGCTCGTGGTTGTCAAGGATGTTCTGGATACGCGACTGCAATTGCTCTGAGTCGTCAGCCTCATCCAGCACGCGCCGAATGGGTTGCAGTAGCTTTTCAGCCTCCTGCTGCCTCAACTTGTCAATTCTCTGGCGGTAGAGCCAAATGCCAACTCCCGTCATCAACAGGACCACCAACAGCAAGAACCACCAGCTCTTCCAGAAGTAGGGTGTCACCTCCACCCGTATGCTAATCATGCTGCCAACGGCTTCCACGCCGTCGCTATACTCTACCTCAAAAGTATAGATGCCAGGCTTCAGACTGGTATAGTGGACAGTGTTCCTATCAGGCTTCAGTGATGTCCACTCGTCGTCGTAGCCTCGTAAACGATAGCGATAAAGCCCTTGTGACTCTCCACCATATGTCAGCTTCGAGAAACTGATATCAACCGACTTGTTGGACTCATGCAGTCTGATTCGGGATGCTTGAGAAATGTCAGCATCAAGAACGTCACTGTTTGCTGCTGTGACTTCTTGATTATCCACCATCAAACGGGTAAAAGAAAGATGTTGAGGATAACGGGCTTCCGCGCTCTCACCCCTAATCTCTGTTAGACCATCCAAACTGCCCAGATAGATAACACCATCGGAACCTTTCACTGTGGAATTCCAATAAAAACGCTGACAGGGGAGACCGTCGTTCTCAGTATAATTAAGAAAGGTACGCGCACGAGGATTATACACCGACAAACCATTGTCTGTGGTAATCCATAGTCGGCCCTGTTCGTCCTCCACAATTCCCTTTACGGCATTATTAGCCAAACCATCTTCCGTTGTCAGAACCTCAAAACGCCACCCACCGTCATCCGTAATAATTCTTTTATATAAACCATAGCCGTTTGACCCTAACCACATGGTGCCATCACTTGCCTCACAAAAACAGCATATTTTATCAATGACCGGTGACTCCGGCTGGTTGAGTTTATGGCGCAGGTGTAGATATTTGAAATTTTTGCTTTTCAAGTCGACAACACAGACCCCCGACAGACACCCCATCCACAATTTCCCCTGACGGTCAATATGACTGCCTATACATCCACGGAAGACACGATTGCCCTTAAACGGATCCTTCAACGTGCCGGACTGAAGGTCGTAATAGAAAATGCCATCGTTACTCCCTATCCACATCGCATCGTGATACTTATCGTAAGCTAGCGCACCGATATAATCAGTGAGTGGCACCATGGCATCAGGCATTGATACATGATATACTTTGTCATGAGCAGCCTGCGAGATATAATTGATACCTGCGCCCCATGTTCCTATCCATAGTCTGCCATGCCCATCAGGCTCCAATACCGACACCGTATTATGTTTCAAACCCAGTTCATACATTGACCAATGCATAAATTCCCCACTTCCCATTTCCTTTCTGTTCAGACCGCCTTCTACAGTTCCGGCCCAAAGAGTACCATCTGATTCAGCATACATGGCATTAACAGGCCCTGGCGACAGCGACTGGACGTTGCCTATAGCATGGGTATAATGGCGGAGCATCAACGGCTTGGGCGACAATTTGACAATACCAGCCGTTTCTGTACCTACCCAAAGCTGACCATCACGGACAAACAGGCAGTGAACGAAATCACTCGGCATAGGTACACCGCTAGTAGATGTATTCCAATGTTCAAAGGTGCCGTGTTGCTCGTCGAACACATTGATGCCGCATAACGTACCGACCAACAGCCGTCCCTCGGGGGAAACGACCAAAGAAGTAGCATGATCATGCGACAAGCTATGCTTATCCCCCGTATGGCGGTATGCGGTCAAGGTTCCTCGACTCTGGTCGTAAGCATAGAGCCCCTGATTTGTGGCAATCCAAACCACATTGCCTCGCTTCAACAAATCTGTAATATACAAGCCACGCAACTGTTGAATCACCGAAGCTGCATTCTTCTGCACCAACTGATCGCCGACCTCAACAAGCCGATTGAGACCGTCCTCAGTATTGATCCACACCGTACCATTGTGCTCAATGTCGGAAAGAGTGATGTCAGGGGTATTGCCTTGATATTGACAACGGCTAATATGACTCACACGACCTCTCTCATCGAAAGAATAGCGAAACACACTATCACGCGTCACCTGCCAAATACTGCCTTTCGAGTCGCAATAAACCTTTACAGACTGCTGATGGAGCCTGTTACCGATATGACTTTCCCCAAAGGATGGTGTTACACAATTCATCTTGTGCAAGTCAACCACCACCGTACCTTCGTCGAAGGCAACCCACAATCGCTGATGTCCATCCTCAGCAAAACCCTTGCACGAATTGCTGGCCATTAACCCACGCGTCTCCAGATGCATGAATAAATAGCCATCATACCTAACAGCTCCGCCACCGTATGTCGACACCCATATAAAGCCTTGACTATCAGCAAAAACCTGATTGACATGATTATGAGGGAGTCCTGCAGCAAGGTCAAGACAAGTCACATTGTACTTGTCGGTCAACACATTTTGTGCTACCGAAAAGCCTGCCAAGAAGGTCAGCATCAGGAACAACAAAAGGGAATGCTTGCTCATCGTTTTGCATTTATGCAGCAAAGGTAGTGATTTTCAACGAAAATCCCAAATCTTTATGTCGATTTAGGGAAATTCCCCCTCTGGTTTAGGGAAAATCCTTTGTGATGTCATTATTTTCTTCATACTTTTGCACCGTGAACATATAACAATTACGATGATGAAGAAGATAATGATAGCCCTGGTAGCAATGCTGACGATAGCAGCAACGGGCAAGGCAATGAGCTACGAACAGGCACGCAATGAGGCATTGTTCCTGACGGACAAGATGGCTTATGAGCTGAACTTGACCGACGAGCAGTACCAGGCAGCCTACGAAATCAACCTCGACTACTTGATGGGAGT
>JAEEGL013123410.1_pt1 | contig 14730 bp, 11 predicted proteins | sample 9134231 | NCBI WGS metagenome assembly JAEEGL01 (sample SAMN16246548, study PRJNA631951) | gut metagenome | biome: gut microbiome; feature: rumen; material: fiber-attached | host: Bos | place: Iran: Karaj | collected 2018-10 | reverse complement strand
TCACCTATGCTAATGAATCAATGGAAAAAAGGGTTAGACCTATAGCTGAAGATTTCGGCGCAAAAATAATTATGGAATGTGATGTTACAAAAGAAGAAGATGTAAAAAAAGTCTTTGAAGAATGCGAAAAAGTATACGGGAAGTTGGATTTTGTAGTTCACGCAGTTGCTTTTGCCAATAAAGAAGACCTGATGGGCAGATTTGTTGATACAACAAAAGCCGGATGGGATTTGGCTCTTGGTATAAGCGCATACTCATTGGTAACAGTCTGCAAATATGCTGAAAACGTTATGAACGAAGGCGGATCAATTTTTGCCATGACATATTTGGGTTCAATATTATCAGTACCCGGCTATAACGTAATGGGTGTTGCAAAAGCCGCATTAGAATCTTCAATGAGATTCCTGTCTGTTGATTTAGGCAAAAAAGGAATTCGTGTAAACTGCTTATCGGCAGGTCCTGTTAAAACATTGGCTGCTATGGGTATCGGCGGATTTTCAAAGATGTTAAAGGCAGCCGTAGCACGTTCTCCTCTGGGCAGAAACGTTGCCCTGGAAGATGTTGGTAAAGCAGGTTTATTCCTTGCTTCCGACCTATCATCAGGTATGACAGGTGAAGTTATATATGCAGACTGCGGATGTCACAGTGCATACGCATCAGCTGAAGAAATGGACATCTTGTCAAACAATTTGGAACTATAATAGTAACAACATAATAAAAAAGAGAGGGTTATAAAACCCTCTCTTTTTTATGCAATTCTAATTTAACGCCTGGATATCAAAGTCTATCTGCGTTTTTAAATCATCCAGACTATCAAATTTAATTTCTCGTCTTACCATATTATTAAAGAATACCCTGATTTGCTTATCATACAAATCGCCGTCAAAATTGAGTATATAAACTTCTAAAATAGCAATTCCGTCATCAGAAACAGTAGGAGATACGCCAAAATTTGCTATGGCTTTTCTTGGCGGCTCATTTTCTATCTGAACATCAACGTCATAAACACCGTAAGGCGGTTCAATAATATCAAGAGGATAAATAATATTCGCTGTCGGATACCCGATAGTTCTTCCTAATTCTCTTCCTTTTATTACATTACCAACAACCGAAAACTTCCTGCCTAACATAGTTGCAGCCATGTCCGTGGAGCCGGACTTAATAAACTCACGAATAGAACTTGAGCTTATTATATCACCCCAGATAGCCTGCGGCGGAGTAGCAAAAAAGACATATCTGTATCTGTCCTGATTATCAGATAAGAACTTCACAGTACCCGCTCGGCCGTTTCCAAACTTGTGATTAAAGCCCGTAGAGATAGCCATTGGAGAAAAATACTTAACCAAAATATCTTCGAGATATTCATTTGGAGACATGTTGCAGATTTGGGCAAAATCAAGTTCTATAACGTAGTCAATACCGAGTTCTTCGAGATATTTATATTTATCATCAAGGGTCAATATATATTTTGGAGTAATTTCATTCAAGTAACTGTGAGGGTTTTGATTAAAAGTAACGACAGCCGCAGAAGTATAAACACTGCGTGCGTAATCAACCGCACATTCAATAACGGCCTGATGGCCTATGTGCACGCCGTCAAATAAACCTAACGCTAGCGATAGATTCGGTATCTCCCTCAGTTCTCGTACTATCTCCATACTTACATTATAGCTGAAATCAAATATAAGTAAAAATTGTAAAATATCTTATTAATTAAACAAAATACCAACAATGGATGCCGACATATAACACGTTAAAGTACCGCATATTAACGCTCTGACACCAAGTCTTGCAAGGTTTTTACGCTGGTTGGGCGCAAGCTCACCTATACCACCTAACAATATTGCAATAGATCCGAAATTACCAAAACTGCAAAGTGCAAAACTGGCAATCAAGAAAGATTTTGGTGAAAGCACCATAGTGGGAGCAGTCAAATCAACATATGCAACCATTTCATTCAGAACAAGCTTTGTACCCATTAAACCGCCAACCGTAGTAGCTTCAGAGATAGGAACACCCATAACTATAGCAAATAAAGCAAATATTTTACCCAGAATCAAATTCAGTGATAAATTATTTAAATCAAAACCGACAGAGGCAAGATTGAAATGCAAATATTTAACTACTAAATGTCCAAAGCCGCCCAGGAACCAGTCAATCATTGCGACCAATGCAACAAGAGCTAATATCATTGCAATAACGTTTATTGCAACCTTCATACCCTCAGAAGCACCTGAGGATATTGCGTCAAAGACATTAACATGCGCTCTTGTTCTTTTGCTAAACGAAAGTTTTATATCTTGACTTGTTTCAGGAGTTCCTGTTTCCGGGTAAACAATCTTTGAAATAACCAAAGCTCCCGGAGCTGCCATTACAGAGGAGGCCAAAATATATTCAGCAGGTATACCCATCCCAATATATATAGGCATAATAGCGCCGGAAATACATGCCAAAGAACCGGACATAGAAGCCAGGAGTTCTGACCTTGTCAAATTTGCCAGATAAGGTTTTATCATAATTTGTGCAACAATTTGTCCGACAAACGCGCTTGCAACGTTAGAAAGAGCTTCCGCGCCACTTACATCAAGCAGTTTATTCATTCCCTTACCTAAAACGGCAACAACCCTTTGCATAATTCCGTAATGATACAAAATATTTACCAATATCATCATAAAAACCGTTGAAGCAACGAGCTGGAGAGCAAAAATAGAACCGCCATGGCCGGCAAACAACTCACCGAATTTCACATTCATCAGGCCGCCAAATACAAACTCTCCGCCTTCTTTTGCAAATACTAACAGCTTTTGGATAAAATGTCCTATTGCCATAAACAGCTTTTGTCCCAAGGGTACTTTAAATATAAAGACTGCAAATGACACCTGCAACAAGAAACCCAAACCAACTGTTTTTAAATTAATTGCCTTTTTGTTATTTGACATCAAATAGGATAGCAGGAAAATTACAACTATACCTATAATTCCGATAAATCTGCTCATTTAACACCTTCTAACATCTTATAAAATTATTATACAAAAAAGAAGTCCTATAAAGACTTCTTTTTAATAAAATGTGATAAAAGTTAACGCAAGACTAACCTTTATGAAAAAGACCCATTATCTTATCAATAAGTCCGACAGATTCTTCCGCATCCCCTGCACCATATGTGTCGAGTTTTTCCAGTCTGTCTTTTACCAATTTATATTCAACCGGATCTTTAACCAGGTCAAGATATCTGTTATATAGCTCAATTGCCTTATCTTTTCTGTATTTTTCATAAGTCTTTGCCAGATTTTTTAACCCTGACAGGTCATTTGGGTCTGACTCATAAAGTTTTTCAAGATACTCAAGCTGACCTTTGCTATCGCCTATACTTTCGCGGTATGAAGCCAGCTTTTTCAAAGCTTCTCTGTTGTTCGGTTCTATTTTAATAATCTTTTCATAATATTCTGAAGCATGGTTTACATCACCGTCTTCTGTTAACAAATCCGCCAAAGTGAATAATACATCTGTTTCATCTGCTCTTATCTGAACAGCATTGATAAACTCATTAACCGCAATATCTCTGTTACCTCTGAGCATATTGTATTTACCCCAGTTAACGTGAGAATAATATTCATTATCTGTTTCATCGTATACCAAAGCCCTCATTTGATATGTGAGCGGAGAATTTGGCTGAGCTTTATTATATTCGTCAATATACATAAGAGCTTTTTCAAAATCTTTTGTCGAGTAACAATACTGAGCCATCAATGTATAATATCTTGGATTTTGTTTATACTCCTCGGGAAGAGAATTTAGCTTTGCATATGCCTCTGCGCCCTGTCCAAGTTCAAGCATACACTGAATCTTTAACAATTCATCTTTCGTATTTTCTATAGCTTTTTGAGCATCACCGCTTTTTAGGTAGACTGCAGCAAGTGCTTCATGAATTCTGTCTGTATCAAAGCCCTTATCTATCGCTCTATATAAAGCATCCAATGCACTTGAATACGCATCATCTTCCAAATACAAGTCTGCAAGCTGAAGGAATATATCTTCATTAAGATTGCTGTACTCAAGAATGAGGTTATATTCGTCAATTGCCTTCATTTTGTTTCCGCTTTGGCGGTACAGATTAGCCAAAGTAAGCCGTGTCATCACAACTTGGGCTTCGTCCTCCGTTGCATGATTTAGTGCTTTTTTAAAATCGTTTATTGCAAAATCAATTTTGCCTTCAAGAGAATTTTTATTACCTCTGTAAACGTAATATTTATATTTATCAGTATCTTCAAATATAGACATAAGCTGCTCATATGCCAAAGGATTCGCCACATCTCGCTTCAAAATCTCATAATAGTAGCTTGCAGCTTCGTTTTTGTTACCGAGAATTAAAGACAAATGGCCTAATCGTTCAAGAATCCCGACATCATCAGGAAAGTTTGCATATTCCTTCTTATATTCGGCAAAAGCTTGTTCATATTGTTCATTTGCTTCAAACTGTTCCGCTAACTGTAAACTCATTATACTCTACTCCTTATAATAATCTTTGCTTAATGATTATAACATCAATAACACCCAGATACAAATTAATTGTACTTATTTTGGGCTTGCTGCATATCATTATCAAGGTAAAATTCAATTCCCTCAACCGCAGAATTCAACACAGGTTTCAAATCCTCAAGTTGTGATTTATAAAAATTCTGCAAGACAAACTGTTCTGACGGAATCGGCGGTTGCGGCCCAATACCGATTTTCAATCTGGGAACACCCTGAGTACCGACACATTTTATAACAGATTTAATACCATTGTGTCCGCCATCCGAGCCGTTTGGTCTAAACCTGATTTTGCCGAGTTCAAGTGATAAATCATCGTAAACAACGAGCAAATCATCCGGCTCGATTTTGTAATAGTTCATAACAAGTTGCACCGCATCACCGGACAAATTCATAAAGGTTGTCGGCTTAATCATAATTACATCTTCAAAACCATGCTTGAACTTTGCAAGATAGCACTTGAGTTTTCGCTCTTCTTTAAATTCAACGTCCTTTACTATTGCCATACGATCAACTACCATAAAACCGACATTATGGCGCGTAAAGCAGTATTTTTCACCTATATTGCCCAAACCAGCAATGAGTTTCATAATTATAATTTCCTTTATCAAAAGCTAATAGTTTATATTTAGTATTTTAACGTAAATAAAAATTACCATGTTGATATAGCAAAAGTAAGCTTAACAAAAAGATAAATAAGGGGTAAATAGGAAATAACAATTAACATAAACAAAGGATAATATCATGAAACAAAATACACAGGTAAAAAAGAGTTCGCAAAAGGTTGCGGATTTTCTTGAAGACAACAGTTTACACAAAAAAGACTTTGCAGAGATGATAGGAGTTACACTTTCTTATGTTTATAATCTTATAGACGAAAGCGTCCCGTTTTCAACGAGAAGCACAACCTTAGAACGTATCGCTACAGTTATGGGGATATGCCCTGAAGAATTTGAAGAATATAAAATCCCGCAAGAGCCCATTTTACATGATGAAAGCTTGGAACTTCTAAAAAGCATAATTAAAGACAAAAGGATAAATATGGTCACCTTTTTAAAATCATTTCCCAGAAAAAAGAGAGTTGAAATAGTTGATATATTACGAGGTGCATATCCAATTCCCATTGACCTGAAGGAATTAACAATGATCGGAAAAACCTTAGAGCTTGACGACCTTGATATTTATAATATATGGGAAGACAGAATGAAACAGGTGCTTGAAACAAACGGGATGAACCTTAGTGCAAATTCAGAGCTTTTAAACACCATGTTTGAATGTGCTAAAAAATATCTTACCCTTAAACCTTAATATTAATCCTAATAATACTCATGTAATTTACTCGGAATCGGCACACTCGCTCTTAATTCATTTCCGATAATATTGCAGCTGAATTTATCCATTGCATCAACAGTTTTCTTATAATCCTCATCAATTTTTGCCTTAGATGAATTTGCAACAGCTCTGTGTTTTTCGATAGTCTGAGCATATCTTTCAGCAAGAACATCCAGTCCCGCTCTTTCTGCCTTGAATTGTTCATAGGTAAGTCTTCTGATTTCAGCCAATGCCTTTGTATAATCCTTATGAGCTCTTATTGCTCTGGTTAAGTATGAATTTTGGATTTTCATTGCCTTAAATATTCCGACAAATTCACCTGCAATATTGGCAATACCCTCCTTTGTCACCCATCTTGGATCTTTTAACAACAATTCATGTAAACCTGAAGACGTTGTAATATTCACACGTCTGTAATTTAAATCTAAACTTTCCGGCTCATAGTGACGATATGTGCGAGACAGACGTAAATTTCCATCAATACCTTTTGTTTGTTTTGCAAATTCTATTTTTACAAGATCTAAAATATCTCCGTTACCTTTAATTCTTGTAAGCAGATTTCCCTGAAACGAAACGCTATTTACGCCTAAATCCATATCAATATCCTTTTTATATTTGCTAAATGCATTAACTCACATAAAAAATAATTTTGCTACGCCGATTCATAAAATTTTACATATACATTATTTTTTCCTGGATTTTTGAACAGTATAAGAATGACTTTCTTCAATAAGTGAAAAAATCTCATTATCAGACAAGGTTTCATCTAAAGTTATTGTTATCCAATATTTTTTATTCATATGATAGGCAGGGTAATAGCCGTTATTCTTTACCAAATCAGGAATTTTATCTTTATCAATTTTTACATTAAGGACATCTGTTGCCCCCGCCAATCCTGACTGCAATTTTGAACGCTGAAGATACATAATAAGCCCGTACCACTTCCCTGATTCCTGATTTTTAAATACACCAAAGGTCGGATATTCTTCCCACATGAATACCGGGCTGTCCCCAAATTCTTCATATATCATCTCTGATAATCTGTTTGACTGTGGAGATACAAAATAATTTTCGCAAAAACAATTACTTCTGATATCAACCAATAGTTTAGCATATGCGTCTCTGACTGCTCCAACAAAAGCACCGCCCTCTTCAACCCTGAGCGGTAAAAATTCCTCATCACTTTCCGTATCATAAACTTTACCTGTTACACCGCCCTTATCGGAAACAACTACTGCAGCTCTGAAATCACCTTCCATAAACGGTATCTCTTTTTCAAAATCAGAATTTACTTTAGCAAAGCCATAAGACAACAGTTTGTCACAATCGGGAGTATATCTCTTAAAGATTTCACTTTCAATACTCATATCCGAATATATAACACAAAAGCCCTGGACAAGCAAAAGCGGATGAAATCGTATTCATCCGCCTTTTGTATATATAAAATTATTCTTTTTGCAAACCTAATGAAACTATAACATCTTGCAGGGCAACCTTTAAGTTTGCATACAAATCACCTAATTTGCCTTTATATTTACGGCCTACAATGTATAAAAGAATAATCCAGCCGATTGGAGTGAAGATTAAAAAGTTCTTTGCAATTTCACGAATCATAATCTGCAAAGGTCTTTCAGTAAAATCGCCCACCGCAGAGTTAAGAATATCTTTTATACCTTCTTCCTCTTGTGGTTTATATTTGAAGCCGGAATCGACAGAAAAATCTACAGTCCCAGCGGAACTTACAGTCATAGATCCAAATGGTTTATATGTAGATGGTGTCATCCTTGCTCCTCATAATCATATAAGATGTATATACTATATATATAAAATACAAGACTTAAAAATTATTGCTTTTTATGAAAAAAATAGCTTTACAATTGTTAACAAATAAAATAAGAAGGATAGAAAAATCTATCCTTCTTATTTTGCGCCTGGCGCGATTTTCTTGGGTCGCTCGCTTTAAACGGGTCTACGCATTTTGCTTTTAATGGCTTATCGCCACAAGCAAAATCTGCTTCGCCCTCTGCTCGCTCCCCGCTCGAACGCAATCTCACGTTCTCAACGTTACCGAAACTAAAATAAGAAGGATAGAAAAATCTATCCTTCTTATTTTGCGCCTGGCGCGATTCGAACGCGCGACCTCTCCCTTAAAAGGGGATTGCTCTACCGACTGAGCTACAGGCGCTTAATTACTATTCATATTTCCAACGGAGTAAACCGTACGATTAAATATTAACAAGAACATATTTCACTGTCAATAATTGTCGCTTTACAGCGTATATTCCTCACCGGAAGAATTAACAAACTTTTCTTTACCCTTCTCAATGACTATTGCAGTAAGCGGTGCATCCTCATACTTGCCGCACCCGGTATCGATACCTATTCTGTCTTTCCACACCTGCGGCTTTTCAAAATCGGTATGCCCAAATATAATCTTATACGGAAAATCATGATCATAATTATAAAAATTACTTCTTATGTACACCATATCAATTTTATCCTGCTGATTTAAGGGTATTCCGGATCGTACACCGGCATGAACAAACAAATACTTTCCTTTTTTGAAATAGTATTTTAATGACCTGAAAAAATCACCGTGGATTTTCATAATATTATCAAAAGTCCCATAACTGTCAACTGTTGCATCTCCGCCGTAATTCCAAAATAAATAATCATAATACTCATCCGTTTTCGCATGCATCATGGCATATTCATGAGAGCCAATAAGATATTCACACCTGCATACATTCTTCATTTCAATAATCTTATTTACAACCTCTCTGGATTTTGGGCCTCTGTCTATATAATCTCCCATAAAAACGATTGTATCCTTTTCCTGAGGATTCAAAAAATTTACCAGAGAAGATAATTTTTCATATTCTCCGTGGATATCTGTTATACCAATAAGTCTTGCCATACAAACATTCTAGCATAAAACAAAATCAGGCCCAATGAGAGCCTGATTTTATCTGTTTATAATTAAACTACTTTATTTGGAAAGTTACATTTGATACTGCTGTAATTTTCTTTTCAATAGTAGATGTATCGCTTATACCCATATCAGATACTTCAGTTGAATCTACAGGAGTAATCTGGAAGACACCCATTCTTACGGACTGGATTTTTCCTACCCCGTTATTTGTTGACTTCAGCATAGCTTCCGCTCTTTGCTTAGCATCTTTTGTTGCCTTCTTCAACAACTCAACCTTCAACTCCGGAAGTTTAGAATATGAATAGTTAATAGAGTGGATTTCAATATCAATACCGTTATCAGAAAGTGAGGTAATATCAAGAGATGTATCTTTTATTTTATTAACATCATCAGATTTTATTGAAAGTTTTTGTGAAAAGTTGTAATGGTCAATTTCATTTGAAGAATAACCGTTTGGATAATTTTTGTATGAGTAATAACCGTTAGCGGCTTTAACATCAACATCTTTTTTTACATCAAAGCCATTTTCCTTCAGATATGCCAAAATTTGCGGCAACTGTTTCTTTGCTAATGTATAAGAAGCTGCTTTCGTCGGTGCTTTAACCTCTAATTCAATGTCCATAGTTCCTGAATCAGATGTAACAATTTCATACGCAGAACCTGTTACCGTAACAGAGTTCTGTTTGAATGGGGATACCCCTGATTTTACTGCAATAATTAACCCTAAAGCAACCAGCAAGCCCAATATAGCTATTTGTAATTTCTCAATTCTTTCTAACATATGTGCCTCCTTCTAAGAAAAATACAATATAAATATAACACAAATAAAAAAGCAAGTAATTAAACTTGCCTTCTTATTAATTATGCAGCTTTGTCAAGCTTTCCGGTTGATTTATTCTTATACAGAAGGAACGCACCTGAACCAACAGCGACTATTCCGATCACTATAAATATAACCTTCATCGGACCTGATTTTGCAGACTTTTTCAAAATCACTTCCGCCTTGTCTTGGTATTCGCCAAATGCTTCCATCAACCGATTCATTTTAGATTTGTTTCTTGATTCCCAACCTTTATCAGTTTCCAAAATATCAATAGTGTATCGTTTATTTGCAGATTTACCCTTGTTATACTCGATATTTTCATGCCAATCTATTTTTTCTTCAATATTCTTCTTACATTTAGCGATATATGTATCCTTGTGATTGATATGCTCATCAGCCATCTGTTCAAATATATCAGCCACCTGATCCGCCTGGCGTGCACAACGTGCATCATCTATTTCATCCGCCGAATTTGCCCAAGTCAAGCCATAACGTTCAGGGCGGCCTTCTGTTGGCTCTTTTGTCAAAAAGCCGTTTGTCTCGTTCGTATAGTCAACAGGACCTCCGGTTTTAGTGGTCCCATACGGAACACCAGCGGCTTTACATTCCAGAGGTGTAATTCCGCACATTTCACGGCGTGAAGTAAATATACCGTATTGAGCACATCCGACTAATCTGTTCGGGAAAAATCCGTCAACATACATTACCTGACCTTTATATTTTCCACCGTCAAGTGCCTCAATTTCGTTAATCAGACGAATTATGCTATTATAGTCTTTAGCACCTTCACTCCATTTACCTGCGCCTAAAACCAATCGGAATTTCTTTTTCTGAGCATACGTAACATCTTCTTTTTCCAGATATTTCTTAAATCCGTCAAGCGTTATGTTAAAACCCTTCTGCTCATCAGGTCTGCCCCAGCCCATCACTAAAATATCACCGTCAGACATTTTCTTCAAATAGCCATGTACTTTTTGGCCTTCAGAAAGCTGCGCTTCATTGAAGAATAACTTATCTAACTCTTTCTGACCCTTTTGATGAGCATCATCAACCAAAGAAGTAAACCATTTTGCGTTACTTTCTCTTGCCTGAATTACATCTTCAATATTGTCACCGTTATACTTAAAGGTTGTAAAGCCATCTTTATTAGCGGTCAAGCCATTATTACCTCTGCCGAACCCGGAATCAGGATTATCAAGATTTAAACTTGCAGGAGTAGAGCCGTTTAACACTGATTTTGTTTCAATACTTGCAAAATCATCCGTCAAGAATTTTGCAGCATCAGGCGTTTCCGGACTCTTCATCTCTGTATCAAAGGTATATGAAACAGTACCGACAGAAATATTATCCGGATTATTTCGCGCCGCAACAATTCCTGATTTCACAATATTATACGTGCCGCTACCATCTTTAAACGGCGCGAGTGCCGGTTCTATGATTGTCTTAACAATCTCCATCTCTTTGGGTGAAAGTTCATCTATATTATTTATGCCAACTCTCTGAGCTTTTGCCAGCAGATCATATTTCGGATGTTTTTTTAGAAATTCTGCATCTTTTTCATCTCCGACAATACGCAAAAATTCAAACGGATCACCCGTCAAACCCTGATAGTTTCTACCCGGGTTATGCTCAACTATATGAATTTTTATTCCGTTAACATTATCATTGCCTCTTGCAGACATATTTGCAATATGCGCAGCAAAAGGATGAGCAACTCTGTCATGCGCAATTACACTCGCAGGTCGGAAATATCCGAATTCTTCAGTATTCATATCCTCAGTGATAATTTTAGCCAACGCCTTCATTTCATCAGAATTTATAATATCAGCATGAAAAGAGGAATTCCCACGTGCATCGTATGAATAGGGTTTGGCAGTTCTTGCCAAGTCAGGAGTGTATAAAAAGTAATGCGGCTGGCCTTTTATTAATATATAACTCGGATTCTTCGCCGAAACCTTCATTAGCTGATACGGGACTGTTTTTGTCTCACCCAACACCTGATCAGAAAGCACCTTAATTTCACCTTTTGCACTTGTCGGCTCAACAATACAATATTTTGAACGGGCTTCCGGGCCTAATCCATTCGGGCGACTTTGAATAACATAATCTATTTCATCGGGTTTTAAATTATATTTTTTCGCGACATCCTCTATAGTTTCGCCAACCTTTGCTCTTGCAAAATATTTTGCGGGTATTTCGTCGGGGAGGACTCCTCCCGGGAAATCTTTTTCAGGATGAAGCAGGAATTTGTGCCCCCCGTCTGGATTATCATATTCCCAATATGGCATGAAACTGCGTGCATCCTTTCCCTCATGCTCTCTTAAACTTTTTACAAGCTCATACCCTACACAACCTTCTCCGCCTTGGGTTGTTTCCGCAAGCTTTATCCCGTTATTTTCCGGGGTAAGAGAGGCAATCTGATTCATATTCATTTGCGCACCGGTAAATGTTATTCTGACAATGTTACCCGTCACATTTTTCTTATCGCCGAAAACACGACTTACCTTTTGCATATTATGCGAAGGCATAACGTAACTGTACCCGGATACATTGTTTACACGCATAAATTACCCCTTTTTATACATGACTCTTTAATATTTATCTTTTAAAACCACTAAGCGAAATTTTTTAATAGAAAACAACTTGAATATTAAGTATTTTTTACAATTATATAAAATCAACGAGGGCATATAAGCCCTCGTTGGATAATATTTTATGAAATTGGTGTTTCTTCTGCTTCTTTTTCTTTTTTAGCTCTTTTTGCCTTCTTATCGAACGATATTTTACCGTCTGACAGAGTAACCTTAATGGTATCACCTTCTGAATATTTTCCGGACAAAATTTCTTCTGCCAAACTGTCTTCCATCTTGCGCTGGATTAATCGTCTCAATGGTCTTGCACCATAAGCTTCAGAATAACCGTTTTCTGCCAAATGATCCTTAACTTCATCAGAAACTTCAATACTGATACCTCTTTCAGACAAGCGTTTGAACAGATCTTTTAGCATCAAATCAACGATTTGTCTGATTTCTTCTTTAGAAAGATGAGAGAATACGATTGTTTCATCAATTCTGTTAAGGAACTCAGGTCTGAATGCTTTTTTCATCTCTTCAGTAACTGTATCTTTAAGTTTTTCATATTTTGATTTTGATTCATCATCTGCAGTCGTAAATCCAAGTTTTGATGTGTTTGTAATCATACTTGCCCCGACATTAGATGTCATAATTATAACCGTATTTTTGAAACTTACATGACGACCTTTAGAGTCTGTCAAACGGCCATCATCAAGTATCTGAAGCATAATGTTGAATACATCCGGATGTGCTTTTTCAATTTCATCAAACAAGACAACCGAATATGGTTTCTTTCTGACAAGTTCAGACAAATGTCCGCCATCATCATACCCGACATAACCCGGAGGAGAGCCGATAAGTTTTGCTGTTGAATGTTTTTCCATAAATTCTGACATATCAACACGCAGCATATTATCTTCAGAACCAAACATTGCCTCAGCCAACGCTTTTGCAAGCTCAGTTTTACCAACACCCGTAGGTCCAGAGAAGATAAAACTTCCGATAGGTCTATTCGGTGCCTTAAGTCCGACTCTTGCTCTTCTGATAGCTTTTGAAATAGCAACAATAGCATCGTGCTGACCTACAACTCTCTTATGAAGTGTATCTTCAAGCTTCATCAGACGTTCACTTTCGCCTTCCGTAAGTTTGGTAACAGGAACTCCTGTCATCATCGCAATTACTTCTGCAACATTTTCAGCAGTAACGGTCGGTTTATTTGCGTCATGTTCATCCCGCCATTTTGCAGAGACTTCACGGATTTTATCTCTTAAATCAGCTTCTTCATCTCTCAATTGGGAAGCTTCTTCAAATTCCTGATTTCTTATTGCATCTTCTTTTTCCTTGATTAAAGCTTTAAGCTGTTTTTCAAGCTCTTTACCTTCAGGACATAAATTTGAAACCTTCAGGCGAACTTTTGAACTCGCTTCATCAATTACGTCGATAGCTTTATCAGGCAAGAATCTGTCATTTATGTACTTACTTGATAACTTAACCGCAGCGACAATTGCCTCATCAGAAATTATCAGTCTGTGGTGTTCTTCATACTTAGGTTTTAAACCTTTTATAATCTCAATAGATTCTTCCTCTGTCGGTTCGTCAATAATAACCGGCTGGAAACGTCTTTCTAACGCTGAATCTTTTTCAATATATTTTCTGTATTCATCAGAGGTTGTTGCACCGATAACCTGAATTTCGCCACGTGAAAGTGCTGGTTTTAAAATATTTGCAGCATCAATAGCACCTTCTGCCGCACCGGCGCCAATTAGGGTATGCATTTCGTCAATGATAAGGATAATATTTCCGGCCTGACGAATTTCATCCATAATCTTTTTAAGACGTTCTTCAAATTCACCTCTGTATTTCGTACCGGCAACCAAAAGCCCCATATCAAGCTGAATAACTTTTTTGCCGTCTAAAATATCGGGAACTTCCGCATTGACAATTCTTATGGCAAGGCCTTCGGCAACAGCCGTTTTACCAACACCGGGTTCACCAAGTAAAACCGGATTATTTTTTGTACGTCTTGCAAGAATTTGTATAACACGCTCGATTTCTTTTTCTCTGCCGACAACAGGATCTAAGCGCAATTCCTGAGCTGCAAGTGTTAAGTCTCTGCCAAATTCATCCAAGCTTGGTGTTTTTGTTTTTCCGCTTGATGAAGATGAAGTTGAAGAAGATGATGAGGATGATGAACTTGAAGCTGAACCTGCAGCTGAACCTGACGGTTTTGATTCTCCAAGCATCTTAACAACATTACTTCTAACCTTATTTAAATCTATACCAAGATTTTCCAAAACTCTTGCCGCAACACCCTCGCCTTCTCTAATTAGGCCTAAAAGCAGGTGTTCCGTGCCAATATAATTATGTCCCAACTGTCTCGCTTCATCCCATGACAGCTCCAAAACCCGTTTTGCACGAGGAGTAAAAGGAATTTCAACGGCAACAAAACCGGAACCTCTGCCTATTATTTTTTCAACTTCGGTTCTTGCATCCTTCAAATTAACACCCATAGATTTGAGTGTCTTTGCGGCAACGCC
>JAEEGL012380432.1_pt1 | contig 14730 bp, 14 predicted proteins | sample 9134231 | NCBI WGS metagenome assembly JAEEGL01 (sample SAMN16246548, study PRJNA631951) | gut metagenome | biome: gut microbiome; feature: rumen; material: fiber-attached | host: Bos | place: Iran: Karaj | collected 2018-10 | reverse complement strand
CGGAGCATGATTTCCGGCCGGCCTCCGCGGCGGAGGTGATCTCCTTTATCCGTCAGGCCACGGCGGAGCGCGAGCGGTTCAAATTCCGGTTCACGAAGAGCTTAAGCGATGCGATCGAACTGATCCGCAGGCTGGGCGCGCTGGCGGGGATCCGCGACCGGGATCTGTCCTATCTGGAACTCCCCGAGCTGTTTGCCGCGGAGTATTATACGGATATCGACAGGCTTCGGGAATTCTGGAGCCTCATCATCGGCAGGCGCCGGGAGCTCTACCGGATCAACAGCGAACTGATCCTGCCCTCCGTGATCTTAAGCGGCAGGGATCTCGACTATATCGAAAATCCGGTGGCACGCCCCAATTTCATCACAGAGAAAAAGGTGAGCGCACCGGTGGTCTCTCTTGATGAGGGAGAGGCGGGATCGGAGATCACGGGCTGTATCGTGTGTATCGAAAAGGCGGATCCGGGTTATGACTGGATCTTTTCCCGCGGGATCGCGGGTCTGGTGACGAAGTACGGCGGAGCGGCCTCTCATATGGCGATCCGCTGTGCGGAATTCGAGATCCCCGCGGCGATCGGCTGCGGCGGGCGGATCTACGATCAGGTCTGCCGCGCGCAGACGCTGCAGCTTGACTGCAAGCATGAGCGCATCCGGCCGGTCAATGCGGCACAGACAGGAGGTGACAGATGAGGATCGTATTGTTCACCCAGCGTGTGGAGGTCGTGGAGAGTTACGGCGAGCGCCGCGACTGTGCCGATCAGCAGATCGCGGCCTTTGTCAGAGCCTGCGGTTATCTGCCCGTGGCCGTGCCCAATGACGCGGATACGGCGGAGGAACTGTTTCACGCGATGAAGCAGGCCGGGCTCGCCGGGATCCTGCTCACGGGCGGTAATTCCCTGGTCCCTTACGGCGGCAATGCGCCGGAACGGGATGAAGCGGAGGAGCGGCTGATCTCTCTGGCGGTGGAGAACCGAACGCCGGTGTACGGCTTCTGCCGGGGGATGCAGATGATCCTGCATCATTTCGGAAACATGCTCGTGCAGGTCACGGGCCATGTGGCGGTGCGGCATGCGGTGTCCGGAGACGAGGAGCCGTGGGAGGTCAACAGTTATCACAATCAGGCCTGTGTGGAACTGACTTCACCGGAACTGACTGCCGTCATGCGTACAGCGGACGGGGTCATCGAGAAGATCCGGCATAAAGAACTGCCGATCGTCGCGACCATGTGGCATCCCGAGAGGGAAAAGCCGTTCACGGAGAGGGACATCAACGCTGTACGAACGTTGTTCGGAAACGGATAACGACCGGACTGAGCGGAACCATCAACTATCGTTAGCAAAGGAGGAACTCATGAAAGCAATCATTCTTGCGGCGGGACAAGGCACGAGACTCAAGAAGTACACGGAGAATCTCCCCAAGGGGATGCTCTCCTTTATGGACCGGACGATCATCGAGCGGCAGATCGCACTCTACCGCGCCGCGGGGATCGACAGGATCATCATCGTCCGCGGTTATGCGGCGGACAAGATCGCCTATGAGGGGGTCACCTATTATGACAATGAGGACTATGCAAACACCAATATGGTGATCTCGTTGCTTGCCGCGGCGCCGGAATTTGACGACGACGTGATCGTGAGCTATTCTGACATCCTCTTTGAGGAAGGGATGCTGAAGAAGATGATGGACTCCGCGGCGGAGGTGTCCGTAGCCGTGGATGATGACTGGGCGACCTATTGGCAGAAGCGCTACGGGCGCACGGACTTTGATACGGAGAGTCTCTGCTTTGACGCTGAGGATCACATCACGGAGCTGGGGCTTGAGGATCCGCCGGCGGAACGCATCCAGGCCCGCTACATCGGTCTGCTGAAATTCTCAAAGGCCGCGCTGGCGCTGGTCCGTGAGACGATGGACCGCGCTGCCGCCGAGTTCGGCGACCGTCCCTGGCAGCAGTCCGGCAAGACCGTGCGCAAGGCCTATATGACGGATCTCTTAAATGCCCTGATCCAGGCCGGACATCCGGTCACCGCCGTCCATTTCAACCACGGCTGGATCGAATTCGACACCAATGAGGATTATGAGCAGGCGCTTTCCTGGGCGCAGGACGGGTCGCTTGAGGAAGTGATCCGGCTGTGACCGGCCGGAAAAAAAGCCGTGTCCGACTCCTGATCCTTGCCTTCAGTGCGGCATTCCTCGCTCTGTCGTGGTTCTGCCGCCCGTTTGCGGATCTGTATGTCACATATGTCTTCCCTGTCTGGGGACAGACCTACGGGAGGCTTACTTCCCTGCTGCCGTTTTCCCTGGGGGAATGGGCGATCCTTGCGGGACTCCTCTGGCTCCTCATCTTCCTCATCTGTCTCGTTGCCGCGTTGCCGGCATATCTTTCCGGAAAAAAGGAACTATTCCGGAAAAAGATGAGCCCGGTGGCCGCCATCACGGCCGATCTCCTGACCGGTATCTGCCTCATCATGGTCTTAAACTGCTTTGCTCTGTATCACTGCACGCCGCTGGATCCGCACGCGGACGAGCGCAGTTTTTCCGTGACGGAGCTGGCAGCCTTACGCAACCTGATCGTGGAGGAATGCAACACGCGCGCGACGCAGATTCCCCGCGATGACGCGGGGCATGCGCTCTTTGCGGGACCCATCGAAGACGAGGCGCGCGCCTGTCATCAAAGGCTGGGTGGATCTCTGTTCCCGCGGCTGGCCGGTTATTCGGTGCGTCCGAAGTATTTCTTCTTTTCGGATTTTGTGAGTCAGCAGCATATGATGGGTTACTACTTCCCCTTTACCATGGAGGCCAATATCAATCGGCGCATGGAGATCCTGAACCATCCGTTCACGATGTGTCATGAGCTGGCACACACGCACGGATATCTTTTCGAGGACGAAGCCAATCTTATCGGCTTTCTTGCCTGTATGGGTTCCGGGGACCCATCCTTTGTCTACAGCGGCTATCTGGGCATCCTGCCTTACGTGGACAATGATTTCCGGGCCACCGTCGGTGTGGAGATTTACGACACCTATCCGCCCATCTCCCGCCGGGTCCTCATTGACAGTCAGTTCCTCACCGACGAGAGCTGGGCTGAGGTGGAGGAAAATGCGCTCCTGTCCACGGAACTCGTCCACGAAGCGGCTGACACCTTTATCGATCAGAATCAGAAGCTTAACGGCATCTCCTCCGGCAAGGCCAGTTACTCCCATGTGGTGGCCCTGCTGTTGTCCTATTATTCAGGAGAAGCAACATATCTGCAGAAATAAAAAGCCGCCCGTACGGGCGGCTTTTTTATCATCCGATCAGTTCTCTTTACTGCGCTGCTGCGGGATCAAATCCTTCCGGTGCCGTCAGGTGTCCCTCCTTATCAAAGGTGCAGTCCGTCTGGCCGATATGGACCGTCCTGTCACGGACCATCTTGCCGTCCTCGGCGAAATAGTAGAGTTCCGGCCATTTTCCGGACCAGCCGCTGTAGGGCAGTCCGTTGCCGTCGAGCAGATAGGCCTCTCCCTCGATGACCTGGAGTCCGGTGAGGAGTTTGCCTCCCTGCGCGGGATCTAGATAGTGTCTGCCGAGAGAATCCGTAAACCATCCGGTCTGCACAGCCCCGTTGTCCGTGGGTTCACAGACATAGCGCGCGCCGTTGTACTCCACCCAGCCCAGCTGCTTCCTGTAATTGCGGTACAGATAGGTTTTGCCTCCGCGCTCCGTGAAGCCGTCCTGGATGATAAAGGAGTAGAGATCCTTGTACAGATGGTTCACATCCACGCGGTAGCCGATGCCCTTTACCTGACCGTGGCTGGAAGACTGCCACATGGTATAGGGTTCGGGATAATCCAGAGCGGTGTTATACTGGGAAATCCATTTATCATAGGCGATGTTGCCCATGCGGGTCAGGAACCAGTTGCGGGAAGCATAGACCATCGGATAATAACCGCCGCATGCCACAACATCACAGAAAGCCGTCACGACAGCCGCCTGATCGGCAGGAGACAGATCTTTTACGGAGGAATCCTCATAATCGATCGCCACCGGGAAACTCACGGTATAGGGTGCGATCGCCTGCAGGACCAGATTGGCATCCTGCTGTGCTTCCTGCACGGTACGGGCCACGGAATAGTAATAAACGCCCGTCCGCAGACCGACTGCATTGGCTCCCTGCATGTTGGCGGCAAACTGCGGATCGATCCCTTTTTTGTGGGAACCCACGCGGACCATAACAAACTGCACGCCGTCGTCTTTGACCGCCTGCCAGTCAATGGTACCCTGGTAATAGGAGACATCGATGCCGGCGGCATAGTGCGTCGCAGCTTCCACGCGGTTGACATAAAACGGCGCCGCCATGGTGAAGACCACCATCATGACAGCGATCAAAACACTGTTGATCCGCTTTCCGATCAGCTTTTTACGACTCTTCCTCATACATTCTCCTCTCAAAAACGCACACAGACCCGTGCATTATATCACAGATCCGACGGGTTGCAAAGCAAAGGCAGGATATTCGCGAAAAGAACCTGATGCGTTCCGGAACGTTCTGTACTATAATGGTACGCATGAACAGGATGATCCTGAAAAAAAGTGCGCCCGCCGCACTTCTTGTGTTACTCGCGGCGCATATATTAAGCGGCTGCGGTCATGCCTCGCCGGGAATGCTCGCAACGGCGCAGCAGGCACAGCAGACGCTCGCTGCGGTGAAATCGCAGGCGGAGGAGACATATGACGGGCTTTATGACGATACCCTCTTCGTTCGTGTGACCGAAGCCGGCAAGGCTGCAGATGAACTGATACAGAAAGATGCAGCTGCGATGACCGATGAGGAGATCGATGCGACGCTGCTGCCTGCCATACAGGCGCAGACGGCTGTTTATGAAGATCTGCAGCGGCAGATGGATGAGATCGCGGATCAGGAACAGACAGCCAGGACTAAGGCGGCTACCCGCGGGGCACTGCTGTTCCATATCATCAACCACAGCGGAACGGGACTGGTCTCTCTGGGCTGGGTCCAGGGCACGCGGTTTGATCATCATGCGCTGCTGGAAATGCCGTCCGGTGTGGGCAGGGAGGAAACCCTGGCCGGGATGACGGTCCCCATCAACCGGGAAGACCTGACGAAATCCCTCTACCTCATCGGCAAGGACACCGAGGGGGAGGAAGTGACTTATAATGTAGGCCGGATCAATGAACTGCGGGAGGGGGATCTCTACTATCTCTGTCTCCTGCCGGAGGGAAAGGTCCGGATCACCACGGATCCGGGGTCGCTCACGGAGGACAACGCCTCATAGACAGATACCCCGAAAAGGCCGATATTCCCCATGGACTCGGCCTTTTCTTTGAGGTTACCGGTATCCGTTTCCGCGCAAAAAGAGGTGCACCTGTCCCATGCTGTTTTTGGAAGCAGCACGATTCGAGAGAATCTGATCTTTTCACTGAAAAACCGGCAGATCGCCACATGGAGGTCGGGTAGCGCGATGATCGTTACGCAGCCGGAGGCGGATCCCGATAGGTACACCGCCAGCCTGCAAAGCTACGCCAGTAGTGAGGCCGGCGGTGTGTCTGTAGTGTGGTGAATTATAAGACAGGTCGGCGAAATTGTAAAAACAAAGTCGGTGCATGTCTCTTACGTCCCGAAAAATCATCACTGCGCAGCCGGTGGTCCCAGCCGGACGGTAACTGAAAAAACTGATTTGCCGCGGATGCAGTTATCCGTGGCCTGGCTGTTGGCGACGGGAGCGATCGGACAGAGAATACGGACTCCCCCGCGCATCGTTTCCCTCTTGTCTGCTTGAATTCTTCCCCCTGAACGCCTATAATCATTTATGATTTTTGTCATGGAGAAAGGAGCATCATGCGGCTCTTGAGTCTGATCGTGCCCTGCTATAACGAAGCAGAGAACATCGTGGATTTCTACGATGAAGTATTGAAATACGAAGCCCCGCTCACCGCACTGGATCTGGCGGTCGAGTTCCTGTATATCGATGACGGCTCGACCGATGCCACCGCTGACAGAGTGAAAGAGCTCCATGAACGGGATGAACGCGTCCATTTGGTCCGGTTCTCCAGAAATTTCGGCAAGGAAGCAGCGATCTATGCCGGTCTGCAGCGGGCGCAGGGAGATCTGATCGCCCTGCTGGACTGTGACCTGCAGGATCCGCCGTCGCTCCTGCCTGAGATGGCGGAGCACATTTTACAGGAGGGCTATGACAGCGTAGCCACCCGCCGCATTTCCCGCAAAGGCGAACCGCCGATCCGCTCTTTCTTTGCCAGATGCTTTTACCGCCTGATCAACCGTATGTCACGGACCGAGATCGTGGACGGCGCCAGGGATTACCGCATGATGACGAAACGCTTTGCGGAGTCTGTCCTGTCCCTGTCGGAATACAACAGGTTCTCCAAAGGGATCTTCAGCTGGGTCGGCTATGAGACCAAATGGCTGGAATATGAGAATATCGAGCGCAAAAAGGGAGAGACCAAGTGGTCCTTCTGGAAGCTCTTTGCCTATGCGATCGAGGGGATCATCGGATTCTCGACGGCACCGCTCTCCTTTGCGTCCTTTATGGGAGTGCTCTTCTGCCTGGCTGCTTTTGCGCTGATCATCGTGACCATCGTACGCAAGATGGTCTTCGGAGATCCCACGAGCGGCTGGCCGTCCCTGGTTTGTATCATCTCTCTCATCAGCGGCGTGCAGCTCTTCTGTCTGGGGATCGTGGGACAATACCTCGCCAAGACCTATATGGAAGTCAAAAACCGGCCCATTTATATCGTAAAGGATGAGATCTGAATGGGACCGACGGTCAGTATCGTCGTCCCCGTGCATAATGCGGCGGCTTACCTCAGACAGACGATGCATTCGGTCTTTGAGCAGTCGCTTCGCGACTGGGAGCTGATCATGGTGGATGACGCGTCGGAGGACGGCAGCGCCGCCGTGATCCGGGAGACAGCGGAGGAAGCGGGCGTACCGCTTTATACGCTGCCTTTCTATGAGCGCGACGAGGATCCCTGGGAGAGAAAAGACAGCGAGAAAGGTACCGGAGAGGTGATCCTGCTGCGCCTCAGGGAGAACCGCGGAGCAGCGGGAGCGCGGAATGTCGGGATCCGGGCGGCGGCCGGACGGTTTCTGGCCTTTCTGGACGCGGATGATCTGTGGATGCCGGAGAAGCTCTTCCTGCAGACCTCCTTTATACGGGACAGAGACGCCGCCTTTACCTTTACCTCCTATGAATTCGGGACGGAGCAGGCGGAGCGCACGGGCAAGGTGGTCCATGCACCGGAGGAACTGGATTTTAAACATGCGCTTACCCGCACGGTGATCTTCACCTCCACGGTGATGTTTGATCTGAAAAAGATCTCCAAGGAAGAGATCTACATGGATAAGATCGCGAGCGAGGATACAGCCACCTGGTGGCGGATCCTCAGGAAAGGCAGGACCGCGATCGGACTCGACAGTGTGCTGACGATCTACCGCAGACCGCGCGGATCGCTTTCTTCAAATAAACGTGTGGCGGTTCAGCGGATCTGGAATCTCTACCGCAGAGTGGCGGGACTGAGCCAGGGGCAGAGCTTCGTGAAACTGATCGTCTGGGCGGTCCGGGCCACCCGGCGCAGGCTGTAGCGGAAAACGGATGAGTGCAAGGAAAGAAAACTTCAAGAGAAGCGTTGTCCTGTTTCTGGGATTTCTGGACCTGCTGATCCTCACCGGGATCTACGCGGTCTTCTGGTTTCTGCGCTTCTATCCCGTGGTGACCATGCGGCGGTATTCACTCAACGGCGTGGTCTTTTTCGCCGGCGGACTGAAATTCTACGTAAGAGGACACCTTTTGATCCTCTTCCTCTACATTGCTCTGCTGTGGTTTTTCCTGGGGACCTACGGCAGTCTCAAGATCGGTTATCTTAAGGTGTGGGACCTGTTCCTGTCCCAGATCTTTGCGATCGGCATCGTTAATGTGATCACCTACGCCCAGACCTCCCTCATGCGCAACTGGGTGATGCCCGGCTGGCCCTGGCTTGGGATGATGATCATGCAGCTGGCCGCCACGCTGGGCTTCCTCGTGATCGCCGATATCGTCTACCGGCGGGCCTTTCCGCCGCGCAAACTCCTGCTGGTTCACGGTGCCCATCCGGTGGAGGAGATCCGGGAGAAATTTGCCTCCCGTACGGACCGCTACACGATCTGCCGCCTTGTGGACATCGAGACAGGCGTTCCCGCCGTGGAGCAGCTCTACGAGGAGGGGGATTACGAAGGCATGGTCATCTGGGACGTGCCCACCACCACGCGCAACGAACTGCTGAAGTACTGCTACGGCAGGAACATCCGCATCTATACTTCCCCCAAGATCTCCGACGTGGTGATCAAGGGCTCCGAGCAGATGCACCTGTTTGATACACCGATCTTTCTGATCCGGGAGCAATCCATCCGCGCGGAGCAGCTTTTTGTGAAGCGCTGCATGGACATCATCCTCTCGCTCATACTCATCATCCTCACCTCACCCGTCATGCTCATCACCGCACTGTGTGTACATTTCACGGACGGCGGTCCCGTGCTCTACAAACAGATCCGCTGCACCAGGGGGATGCGCGAATTCCGGATCCTGAAATTCCGCAGCATGCGCGTGGATGCCGAACGCGACGGCGTGGCGCGCCTTGCGACCAGGCATGACAGCCGTATCACACCGGTGGGACGCTTCATCCGTAAGGTGCGGATCGACGAGCTGCCCCAGCTGTTCAATATTTTGAAGGGGGAGATGTCCTTTATCGGCCCCAGACCGGAGCGGCCGGAGATCATCAAGGAGTATCTGAAGACCATGCCGGAATTCGTCTTCCGCACGAGAGTGCGCGCCGGGCTGGCCGGCTATGCCCAGGTCTACGGCAAATACAACACGACCCCCTATGACAAACTCAAACTCGACCTGACCTATATCGAGAATTATTCGATATGGCTCGACCTGAAGCTCATGCTGCTGACGCTTAAGATCCTCATCACACCGGATGCGACGGAAGGTGTGGACGACGGACAGACCACCGCACAAAAGGAGGAGTCCTGATGAATCCTGCAAAACTCGCGGACCGGTGGCCCGGTGCAAATGACAGGGAGGCCCGGGAGGCGGTCTCGCTCAGGGCATTCTACCTGAGGCTGTTGCAGGTCTGGTATCTGCTCCCGCTCTGCATCCTCACCGGTGCCGTCATCGGATACGTCGTGTATTTCTGTGTCCATGTGGTCTATGCACCCGCCCGGGAATATGCCGGCGGTGCCAGGCTCTATCTGGAATTCTCTCCGGATGCGGCAGGCAATGCGAGGGATTATTACAACGCCTGGACCTGGAAGGAACTTATCACGGGCGACGAGATCCTTGATGTCGCCATGCGGCAGCTCATCGACGCGGGTTATGCGGACGAACAGGAGGCCACCAATCAGGTGCTTCCCTATGACGGTACCACAGCGCAGATCAAAGATGACGAGCTGCAGCTGATCCCCGCGGTATTGAGCGACGGGTCCATCACCCGCGCGGAGGTGCTGAGGAGTGTCACCGTGAAGCTTCCCTCCGATCTGCGGGTCATGATGCTCACCGTGACGAATCACGATCCGGCCAGAGCGAACCTGATCCTCTCCGCCATGACGGCGGCCCTTTCCTCTTTCGGAGAGACCAATGAGAATTTCCGGGACATCCGTGTGCTGGAGACGACACCCGCGCTGCTGCTCATGACGACGGACCGCACGACCCCGGCCGTGGTCCTGGGTGCCCTGCTCGGCTTCCTGTTCGGGATCTTCGGCCTCTTTGTCCGGTATTCCTGCGATGATGCGCTTTATGATACGGAAATGTGTGCCCGCCGCTTCGGACAGCCGGTACTGGGGCTTCTGCCCCGTGCAAGGGACAGAGAGGACGAACGGCTCACCTCCCTGGTCGCGGGGAGTGAGGGGGAACTGCGGGCCACCTGTGCAAAGGTGCTCGCCGGGGCGCATCGGATCGCGGTCTTTGCGGCCGCGGAGGAAACGGATGCAGCCGCAAAACTGACGGAGGATCTGAAAGAGAAGCTGGGCAGCCGCTTCGGGGAAGGATCCTGTGAATGGGTGACGCTCACCGGCGCGGCGGAGCTGGCGGAGGAGGGCTATGACGCGGCAGTCATCGGGATCCCCTGCGGAAGACGGGGCTGCGCCCGCGTGGATCATATCCTCTCCGTTCTGCAGACACGGGGCGTTACGCGCTGCGCCACGATCCTGTATGATGCGGATCTGAGATACCTGAAGCGCTTGTATCGACTGTAAAGGTGCCGTCCATGGAAAGACCGGAGATCTGTCATATCATCGCTGCTCTGGACCGGGATCCGCAGGCGCTGGCGGAGTGCATGCGCCTCTCCTGCGACGCGGTGATCGTGGATCAGTGCGATACCGACGGACGGGAGGAATTTGAACGGAATGGCCACCGGATCCGCGTGGTCAGGGACAGCGGGCGCGGCGTCGGCCGGTCCCGCAATCAGGGCCTGCTTTATTCCGACGGGGAGATCACCCTGATCGGCGATGAGGACATCGTATATGATGACGGATACGCGGAACTGGTGACGAAGACTTTTGCCGCGCACCCGGAAGCGGATGTACTGCTCTTTAATGTGGAACAGTCACCGGGCCGCGAGACCTACCGCAATACGGATGTCCGCCGGGTCCGTTTCTACAACTGCGGACGTTATCCCGCCTACAGCATCGCGATCCGTACGGACAGACAGCGCGAGGCAAATGTGTGGTTCTCCCATCTCTTCGGCGGCGGAGCGCCCTATATGGCCGGAGAGGATTCCCTGTTTTTAACGGACTGCCTGCGGAAACATCTTGTGATCCTGCGTGTCCCCGTGTGCATCGGACGGGAGACACCGCGGGAATCGACCTGGTTCAAAGGACATACGGCGCAGTTCTTTTACGACAGGGGCAAACTCTATAAAGCGCTGTACGGCAAAGCCGCCGGTCTGTTTGCTTTCATCTATCTCCTCCGCAACCGGCGGGTCTGGCTTACGGAACTGTCGTTTTCCGAAGCATGGAAACTCCTGACGGAGGGCATGCGGTGATCCTGTATCTGACGGCAACGGCGGCCGTGATCTTCTGCTCTGCCTATGTCCTCTCCGCAGCGGAGAGACAGGCCTATGTACCCGTGCCGCAGGGGATGATCCCGCGCGGGATCCTGCGCGGACGCGTCTTCCTCGCGGGAATCTTTGCGATCCTGTTCCTTATTCTGGCGCTTCGCGTCAATGTGGGCAACGACTACGCCAAATATGTGGAATTCATGCATCTGGCCCGCTTCGGCGGCTATGTGCCGACGGAGCCCGGTTTCAATCTCCTGGCCTGGGTGAGCTACCGGTTCTTCGGGAAGGAACACTACCTCTTCTGCTTTGCTTTCATGGGCTTTGCGACGGTCGCCTGTTTCCTGTTCGCACTGGACCGTCTCTCGGAACATTTCTTCGAAAGCTTCGCCATGTTCATGCTGCTGGGATACTATTTCCAGTCCATCAGCACGGTGCGCTACTATCTGGCACTGGCGGTGGTCTCCTGCGGGATCGTCTGCCTCTTAAAGGATGACCTGCCGCGGTTTGTGTTGCTGGTGCTTTTTGCGGCGAGCTTCCATAAATCCGCGCTCGTTGTGCTCATCCTCTATCCGCTGGCGAAATGCACCTTCTCCAAATGGTTTCTGGCGGTCCTGACGGCGGCGGGTGCGGGAGCGTTCCTGCTCAGGGAACAGGTGTTGCGGCTGGTCCTCTTCCTCTATCCCACCTATCGGGAAACCGCGTATGCCGCGGGCGGCGAGGGGAGTCTCGTGAGCATCCTGCGCTGCGTGGCGGTGCTGGCACTTGCAGCTTTCGTTGACCGCAGGAGCTTCCATGGGCGCCGTGAGCCGGGAGAGGAAGCCGGGATCCGGATGAGGCGTTTCTATTGTCACTGCAGCCTGCTGGCACTTTATCTGTATCTGTTCACCGGCTATATCCCGGTGGTATCGCGGATCGGGTATTATCTGACCTTTACCCAGATCTTCTATCTGCCCATGCTCATCCGCCGGATCCCCGGCGAACGGGTGCGGCGGATCGCGGCCTGCGGGGCCGTCCTCTGCTGTCTCGGTTTCTTTGTGCTGCTCATGCGGCACGCCGGGGACGACGGGATGCGGATCCTGCCGTATCAGACCTTTTTCTTCCATGAAATGCCCCCGATCCTGTCGGACATGGGCTACCAGACGGGGGGTTAGCATGGCATACTTCTCGATCGTCGTGGTTTCCTACCGCGCCGGGGAGAAACTGAAGAAGACCCTGGAAAATGTGCTCGCCCAGAGCTGCGGCGACCTCCGGATCATCGTTAAGGACGCGGCAAGTGACGACGGCTCTGTCGAGGCGGCGCGTGCGGCCTGTCCGGACGAACGGATCACCTGGATCGTCGAGGCGGACCGCGGGATCTATGACGGGATGAACCGGGCGATCCGCGAGCTGGACGGGGAGAGTCTCGTATTATTCCTGAATTGCGGGGATCTCTTCTATGACACGCAGGTGCTCGCGCATGTGCGCGAAGAAGCGGAGCGGATCCGGCAGGAGACAGGTGCCCGTCCGGAGATCCTCTACGGGGACATCGCGGAGCGGCGCACGGGGGAGCGGTTTATGGCGAACCCGCGTCTGGACGCCTTTGCATGCTACCGCAATATCCCCAATCATCAGGCGATCTTTTATGAAGCATCTCTTCTTATGAGGGAGCAGTTTGATACGGCCTACCGTGTCCGCGCGGACTACGAACATTTCCTGCGCTGCTTCTTCCGGCTGGGGATCCGGCCGCGGGCGATGGATCTCATCATCTGTGATTATGAAGGAGGCGGGTTTTCGGAATCCCCCGAGGGGGCGCGCATCTCGGCGGCGGAGCATCGCGCGGTGACAGCGCTGTACTACACGCCTGCGCAGCGGGCGCGCTACCGCGCGTATCTGATCCTGACCCTGCAGCCCCTGCGCGCATATCTTGCGGGCAGCAGACTCACCGCCGGGCTGTACCGGCGGGTGAGAGAAGGGATATTAAAGAAGTAATTACAGGTGGTTTACGATATAGGAAGCGATCAGCGCCATCCCCTGTGCGTTGGGATGAACCCCGCCGGGCATGTAGGAACCGTAGTTGTCCGCACTGATGCCGCAGGCGCAGGTATTGCACAGAAGAACCCCGGTCTCTGACGCGACCTGCCGGATCTTTGCATTGTAATCCTCGATCGTCAGATCCAGTGCATTGAGCATTACGGTGCCGGAGGAGCTGATCACGGGGATGCAGGTCAGGCAAACGATCTGCGCGCCCGGGTGGACGGCCTTCATATTCGCGATCATCGTGCGGTAGGCCTGGGCGAAGTTGTCGGGGCCCACACTGCTCAGGAAATCATTGGTCCCCATCATGATAAAGATCACATCGGGGGCTTTGTCTTTTCCAAAGAGATCCCTGGCGCGCTTGATGCTGCAGCCGGGATTGCCGCTCTCCTCATTGACGTTGCCGGTGACGCGGGAACCTGACCAGCTGGCATTGGCCACGTAGGTCATGCCGCCCGCGCGGATCAGCTGCATCCACCAGGTGAGATCGCTGGTGGGCATATCATCGGTGGGATAATAAGGTACGTAATCCTGCGGCAGGCAGCCGCCAAAGGTGGAGATGCTGTCGCCGACGATCGAGACTTTCTTTCCCTTGAAGCGTTTGACGAATTGCTTCGGAGCGACGACAGGTGCGGCCGTGGAGCCGGGGACGGCCGGTGCGGCTGCCTGCGCGGGCGCCGCATCCGCAGTGGGCTTGCGGCCCTCCTTGATCCCGAAGGTCGTATAATGCTTATACAGCGCGGAGGCTTTGGTCCCCACGGCGGCCGCGACATCGGGATAGGTCTGCGCGTAAAACTCCGCGTCAAACATCGTGCCGTCCTTCATCTTCTTCGGTGCGGCCTGCGCGTCCGCGGGCAGCAGGACGAGCATGAGCGTGGCGGCGACGAGTACGGCGGTGATCTTTCTGATATTCATGGAAGGTTCCTTTCTGCCGGGATCGGCTCCCGGGATCTTCTGCTGAACAACACGGATAGTGTATCACAAAATACAATAGGAAGGAAGTTGACAAAGCGAAAGGGGGTCGGTATAATCAAGAGCACGGCATATGAGATATGACCCTGCCTTAGGGGTCCCCGCAGATTGAGCAAAGCGAAATCTGTGGGGAAAAGGAGTCGGTGCGGAGCGTGGTGAGGACCGAGTTTGCGAGGTCCGAACAGAAGCGGAGCAACCGACGACGTGGAGAAGTACTCAAGTGGCCGAAGAGGCTCCCCTGCTAAGGGAGTAGGTCGAGAGATCGGCGCGCGGGTTCAAATCCCGCCTTCTCCGCTACAGAAAGACCACCGGATGATCCAGGATCTCCGGTGGTCCTTTTTTCCCGCCGCGGCAGAGACATCCGCGACCCCCGTTTTTTGTGGCTGACAGAGCGTCGTTATACTAAATCTTGCGCTTTTTTTCGCGTCTGAAAAAAAGAAAAAAAAAGTGTAAAAAGTGCTTGCAATCGGGAAAAGGCGATGATATACTAACATTCGCTCTCGCAAAAAGAGCGCTTGGAGCGCGGGCGCGAGCCGAACCTTGACAACTGAACAGTGATGCAACCCCGAACAGATTCCGAGGGAATCGTTCAGAAGAACGAACCAAGTAAAGACGAACAAAAGACCAGTACGGTCTTGAAAAAGGAAAAAACTTAAAGTGAGAGTTTGATCCTGGCTCAGGATGAACGCTGGCG
>JAEEGL011459822.1_pt1 | contig 14730 bp, 14 predicted proteins | sample 9134231 | NCBI WGS metagenome assembly JAEEGL01 (sample SAMN16246548, study PRJNA631951) | gut metagenome | biome: gut microbiome; feature: rumen; material: fiber-attached | host: Bos | place: Iran: Karaj | collected 2018-10 | reverse complement strand
TATAGCAAACAATTTAGGACACCTGAGCGACAAGTATGACCTAAAACCATTCGAGGTAAATATTTTGGATATGCGTCGTACATTATGCGAAAAGGCAGCTTCACTTATACGCTATTCCTTCGTGCAACCACCTGTTGAAGGACTTCGCAAAAAGATTCGCCATTTCTACGACCTTTATTTTCTTTTGAATAACGAGGAATGCAAAGAATACTTACAGGGTGATTTCGTTACTCATCTACAAAGCTTGGTAGACCAGGACCAGGCGGTGTTTGACGAGCCTCAGGGGTGGGCCAGATCCAATATACTATCCTCTCCGTTGCTTTCATCATTTGAACAATTGTGGCCATCGCTGAGTGTTGTATATGAAAACGAACTTAGTCAGTTAGCATACAGACCAATACCAGCTTCAAGCGTTGTAAAGGATACGATGAATAACTTCCTGCGTTTCCTAAACGATTCATTAGAGAAGAAATACTGACGTTTCCCTATTTACTTTACGAAAACGCTGTTCAACAGGTCGTGATTGGTCTTGTTGATTTTGGTTGTATGTTATTTGTAGGAAAGTAGCGAAAATCAAGAAATTTCTCTCTTTTTTTCTGTTTTTTACACAAAGTGTGTCGGATTTTGAAATAAAATTTGTTTATTTGCATCATAAATATCAATAAATTGAACATAAAGGTCAGTTTTACCCCATAAACAACAATATAGTGATAATTAAATCGCGTGATTATGGCAGACTTTTACGAATATACTACACCAGAACTGGTTCGTTTGCTTGGGGAACGGTTCAAAGAATACAGGATGCGGTGCAATTTCACCCAGAAAGAGGTTGCAGAGCAGTCGGGTATCGGGCTGACTACCATACATAAGTTTGAGAATGGTACGGCCGGTAATCTGTCGTTGTCTACATTCGTTATGCTCCTGAAGGTTGTCGGTCGGGTAAATGCTCTTGACGATGTGATGCCGGAGTTGCCGGTGTCACCGTATCTGATCCGTAAGGAGGATAAGAAAGCACAACGAATCAGACATACTAAAAAGTAAACTGCTATGACGAATACACTGAAAGTAATACTGTGGGGTGATGAGATAGGCCGTCTGGCATGGGATGCACACAGGAAAAGGTCGTATTTCATCTATAACGCCGAATGGTTGAAGAAGGGACTGAACATATCTCCTCTGGTTGCTCCTGTAGAAGGTAGCAGAGTCATGATGCCCGTATGGGGGGAAGATGCCAAGATATACCAGAGGTTGCCTGCATTCGTTGCTGACTCTTTACCTGATGCCTGGGGTAATCAGCTCTTTGAATTGTGGCGTAAGCAGAATCGTCTGTCTAATTCGGAAATCAATCCGTTGGATAAACTTTCGTTTATAGGCAAGCGTGGTATGGGGGCTTTGGAATTCCAGCCGGAATATGCCCGTGAGCGAGGGGCTGAGAAGATAGATATGAAGTCGTTGGCTGATTTGGCAGAGCGTATTTACACAGAACGGGAGAATGCCAGGATAAATGCAGATGAATCCATTACCATGCAGTCATTACTGAGAGTAGGTACCTCGGCAGGCGGCCGTCAGCCCAAGGCAATAATCGCCATCAATCAGAATACGGGTGAGATTCGCAGTGGACAGATATCCGGCTTGGCAGGCTATGAATACTATCTGCTAAAGTTCGGAAACACACAGTACAGCTCGGCAGAATTGGAAATGACTTACTATGAGATGGCTACATTGGCCGGAATCAGGATGATGCCTTCGGGCTTATATGCTGTAGAATCTAACAATCATTTTATCACCAAGCGTTTCGATCGTGACGGTGAGAGAAAGATATACACCCAAACACTGGCAGCCATCAGTCCTGATGCAGAGAGCTATGAGCAGCTGATAACCGTTTGCCGTAAACTCCATTTGCCAGAGTCTGACTGTCAGGAGGTATTCCGCAGAATGGTATTCAATATCCTTGCCAATAATACTGATGACCACAACAAGAACTTCTCATTTATTATGAACGAGGATGGCAGTTGGCGGTTATCGCCTGCATATGACATCACTTATATAATAGATAACGGGGGGTTCCTGCCTAACGAAGACCATTGCCTGTATATCAGGACAAAACTCAGGAATATTTCACGTGACGATGTGATACAGTTTGCGCGTGACAATGATATACGCCGTCCTGATTCCATCATCCGTGAGGTGGCGGAAGCATTGAAGCAATTCAGAACCATCGCTACGAAATATAAAGTTTCGGAACAATGGACCGGCAGGGTCGAGACTACAATCACAAACCACCTGAAGGCTTGGGGAGAATTGGAAAATAATACTAATCTGTCCGAACTGATTTTAGACGGACATACGGTCAGCAGTATTCGTATCGAACAAGCCTACAAGGGTAATTATCATCTGTTGGCAGTAATCGATGGTAAGGAATGTAAGTATGTTATCGGTAAGAACAGGGAAGAGTTCTCTATGATAGAGAATACAGGAATTTCCAATCTTACTCCAGAACAGCTTCTGGCAATGGCAGAGAAATTCTTTTCTCTGGGTTGAACTGGAAAAGAAATTACTGGACGAAAACGCTGTTCAGGAGGTCGTGGTTGGTCTGGTTGATTACATTGCATTCGAGTGATTTGAGGTAGATTTCGGTGGTTTTCTCGGAGTCGTGTCCCATAGACTGGCTTATGACGGACAGTGGTACGTGGTGCTGGCGTGCTGCGGAGGCCCAGGAGTGGCGGCTGACGTAGGAGGTGAGCTTCAGTCCTCCGAGCATGGAACCCAGGGTGTCGAGGCTGGCGTTATAGCGTCCAAGTGCGTACCGGTATTGCTGATAGACGGACTGCAGGTTGCCGGTCTTTGTGAGAATGGGTAGCAGATAGTCCGTCTTGGAGGGCCAGCGGTCTATGATAGCCTGCATCATGGGTTCGACTTGTACCTCTATGCGTTGTCGGGTCTTGCGGCGAACGTATATGAGCTGGCTGCCTGTAAGGTCGGACTTGCGCATGTGTGCCAGGTCGACGAATGTCAGCCCGCGCGCGCAGAAACAGAATATAAATATATCGCGTGCGAATTCGAGCTGGTGCTGCATGTTGTCCAGACGCCTGCCGTGTCCGTAGCCACAGGAGAGGAGTGCATGGCGTATGTCGAGCTTGCTGAGCTGGCATACGTCGGTTGCGTCTATGGCCCGCTTTACGGTACGTGCCACACCACGGTAGGTGGTGCAGAAGGGCTGCTGGTCCTGGGTGAGTCCCTGGCGGACTGCTTTGTTATAGACGGATTGCAGGGCACGGATATAGAAGGATGTAGTGTTCCTGCACAGACAGTTGGTCTGCAGCCAGGCTTCGTAGTCTGACATGAGTTCGGGGGTAATGTATCCAAATGGTATGTCGGTCCTGTTGCTTGTCCCGAGGAAGCGGGAAAAGCTGTGCCCTGCACTGGTGTAGTTGTTGGACAGGCTGATGTGTCCGTTTTGTTTCTGGCGTCTTGCCTCACTGAAAAGAAATGCGAGGAATGACTTTCTGTGGTTCTGTGCTGTTTGTTTCATAATGATTTTATCCTGATAAAAGTGTATTATCTCTCCATTTTTACCTTGGAAAAATGTAAAAAAACACGCAAAAACACCTTGGAAAAGTGTAAAAAATGAGGTGATTTTACCTTGGAAAAGTGTAAATTTTTAATAATTTGCCTTGTACTTAAACAAAATAAGGTATCTTTGCACCAACAAAATCAAGTTAACATGATTACACGCAAGGCTGACGAACTAATACGCAACTTTATACTCAACGACAGGCGATCCCTATTGGTCACAGGCGCCAGACAAGTGGGCAAGACCTATTCTATCAGGAAGGTTGGCAGGGAATGTTTCGATAATGTCGTTGAAATTAATTTCATAGAACAACCCGATGCAGTCGAGTTGTTCAGCGGGCATAAGGGAGCACAGGATCTGCTCCTACGTCTTTCTGCCTTTGCCAAGAAGCCGCTGATTCCAGGGAATACCCTGATTTTCTTCGATGAGGTCCAGGAATGCAAGGAGATAGTAACGGCAATCAAGTTCCTTGTGGACGAGGGCAGCTACAAGTATGTGATGAGCGGTTCCCTTCTGGGTGTTGAGTTAGATGACCTGCGTAGTGTGCCTGTGGGATATATGGATGAAATAGAAATGTATCCACTTGACCTTTTGGAGTTCTTTAGGGCAATAGGCATTAGCACAGAAGTCATTGGTCATCTGCGAACATGCTTTGAGGAGAGAAAACCTGTGGATGACTTTGTCCACAGGAAGATGCTGGAAGCCATTCGTCTATACCTAATTGTAGGTGGCATGCCCGCTGTTGTTCAAAAGTACCTGGATACAAACAATCTGCGCCATGTGTATGAGGAACAGCGCGGTATTATCCGTACCTACAAAAGGGACATCACAAAGTATGACCATGACCACAAGCTGCAGATAGAAGAGATATATGACCTAATACCGTCTGAACTGAATTCTAAGAACAAGCGTTTTATTCTCAAGGAATTAAATGAGAAAGCACGCTTCAGCAAATACGAGGACAGCTTTATATGGCTCAGAGATGCAGGCGTTGCTATTCCCACATACAATGTTGAGGAACCCCGGGTACCTCTGCTTTTGAACAAGCAGCGCACCCTGTTCAAACTTTTCCTGAACGATGTGGGCCTGCTTGCTGCTATGTACGGGGGAAACATTCAAACCAGATTGCTTAGTCCGGATGCGAATATCAATTTTGGCTCTATATTTGAAAATCTTGTAGCCCAAGAACTTTACGCTCACGGTTTCTCTGAAACACAGCAGCATTCCCTTTATTATTTCAACAGCAAGAAACAGGGTGAACTGGACTTTGTGACAGAGTTTGCGGGCAACATGTTGCCAATAGAGGTTAAGTCTGGCAAGGACTACGAACGACACAATGCACTTTCCAACGTGATGAAGAATGAGGAATATGCAGTTCCAATGGCCTATGTATTCTGTCAGGAGAACGTGCAAGTCAAAGACAAGGTCGTCTACTACCCCATCTACATGATTTCCTTCCTTGAGCAAATGCAGTCCGAAGAAAAGGTATATAAATTCGATTTAACAGGACTCTAAGCCAACCTTAGGAATTTCTTACCCTCGACCCTCGACTCCAGACCCTCGACCCCAGACTCTCGACTCTCGCCCCTCACAAATCATCCCCCTACCCTAACCAGAACGACGGTTATGTCGTCGCTTTGGGGGTGGGTGCCGGCAAAGCGGTCGATGGAATGCAGGATGAAGTCCGGACTATCCCCGGGGCTGAGGCGGGATGCTGTGTTAAGCAGACGGGCGTCGCCGTATAGCTGTCCCGTGGCGCTGCGTGCCTCGTTTGCTCCGTCGGTGTAAAGCATGAACTGTGTGCCTGGAGTGAGCTGGAGGGTTTCCTGCTGATACTGGAAGCCGGGTATGAGTCCGAGGGCGATGTTGGGAAGTACGTCGAGGTATGTTGCCGGGGAACCGGGTGTGATGAGTATCGGTTGGTTGTGACCTGCATTGCAGTATGTGAGCATGTGCGTGCTGATGTCCAGGACTCCGACAAAGAAGGTGCAGAACGTCATCTGGGGATTGTCGTTTGCTAGTACCTTGTTGATGTTCTGTGCTATTTCCACGGGTATGGAGGTCTGGGCGACTGCACTGCGGAAGAGTGATACGACCTGGGTCATGAAGAGTGCTGCTGGCATGCCCTTGCCGGATACGTCTCCTATGCAGAATATGAGTTTGCCGTCCTGATGTATATAGTCGTAGAGGTCGCCTCCTGCCTCGCGTGCGGGACGGATGGTGGCTTTCAGGTCTATGTCCGCAACGTGGAGTGCGGGGGTCTTGAGTATGGACTGCTGGACGCTGGCTGCCATTTTCAGTTCGCCCTCGGCAGAGGCTATGCGGAGGACCTTGTGGCGTATCTGGCGGGATATGACGACGCAGCAGATGAGCATGAGGAGCATGCCTATGCCTGAGACGTAGAGTACGGTACGCTGTGTCCTGTAGACTTCACGGTATATGGCCTGGCGGGAGCAGGCGATGAAAATGGAGAAGGGGGTGCCCTGGACCTTGCTCCTGTAGATGACGTTTTGCTCCTTGTCTATGGTGCTGACGGTCTTGAGGTCCTTGCGTGTGGAGAGGATGACATTGCCGTCGTCGTCAAGGAGTGTTATGCTGGAGCCTTGCTGGGAGTACGGGAGGGTCTCCATGAGCATTCCGCGCAGGATGTCGTAGCTGACATTGATGGCAAACAGGCCGAATCGGTCCCCGTTCTGCTTGTAAAGGGGTATGTAGTAGATGATTGCCTTGCCGTAGATGGGTGACTTGCGATTGGGCAGGCGCCATGTGCTTTTGCGGGAGCTGATGATTTTCTTGTATGAGACGGACTTGCGAAGGTCCAGGTTGGCGGCTATGTTGCGGCGGCCTGGAATGCCGTGCTCTATGATAGGTGCATAGCAGCGGCCTCCCTCCTGGGGATATACGCTGGGGTCTATGATAAACATCGCTGCGGAAAGCTGCGGATTTATCATCATGAACTCCTCGAGGATATTGTAGACGTTGTCATGGAAATAGTCGAGCTTTTCGTCCTTGATATATATCAGGGTGTCGCCGTTTTGGACCGTAGTCGAGAAGTTTCCCATGAGCAGGCTGTTGGCAATGCATTCCTGTATGTCCAGGTTGAAGTTGAGCTCGTTGCTGACGTCATCGATGAGTATGTGGTTGATGCGGTCGGACTCGAGTTCTGAGGACTGTATCATATACCTGTAGGTCGTGAAAACGGTCCACAGGAATATCATAATAGCGGATATGAGCAGGATAATACTACGTTTCATGCCGTACGAATTTCGAGTCAAAGATAGCATTTATTATCCAAAAACCTTGTATACTGAGCGGTATTTTTGTATATTTGAGGTCAGAGAACCAACAAAAGGGCACAATATCATGTCTGATGCAAAGGAACTGTACATCGAACAGATAGGTCTGGTAAAGCATGCTATCAGGACCAGGTCCAGCTGTGCCGAGATGATCGAGTACATGCGCAATGTCCCGTATAGCGTGGGCAGGACGGACCTGTATACGACAGATGAGCTGTTTGATGTATTTGACGTAAGGCACCCGGAGACTTTCGAGCTGTGTATGGACACGCGTGTGTACAGGCATGTGGTGAATACGGGGAAGCAGACGTGTGCGCCTTTTGAGCTGGCTGCACGCAGCCTGCACGACCTGTGCATGCGCATGGCGATGGAGGGTTTTCTGAACAACTATGAGCGCAGCAGGATTATAGGCATAATGGGAGGACATGCGCTGTCGCGCACGTCGCAGGCATACCGCCAGGCGGTGGATGTGAGCAAGCGCCTGACGGAGGACAGCCACCTGATGATAAGCGGAGGGGGTCCCGGTGCAATGGAGGCCACGCACCTGGGTGCATGGATGGCGGGTCGCACGGATGCTGAGGTGGACGAGGCTATAGAGATACTGAGCGCGGCGCCTACGTTCGAGGACGAGGGCTGGCTGAGGCAGGCTTTCCGTGTATGCGAGCGTTTCCCTAATAAAACCAAATACGAGAGCCTGGCCATACCGACGTGGTTCTACGGTCACGAGCCGCCATGTGTATTTGCCACAAGGATAGCCAAACTGTTCGAGAACAGCATTCGCGAGGACACGCTGCTGACAGAGGCATACGGTGGGCTGATATTCTTTGAGGGAAGTGCAGGAACGCTGCAGGAGATATTCCAGGAGGCGGTCCAGGACCATTATGTAAGCCTTGGCTATCCAAGCCCTATGCTGTTCGTAAACCGCGAGTTCTGGGCAAAGCAGGTTCCGGTGGTTCCGTTCATACAGCACATGTTGGAGAACGGAAGGTATAAGAATCTGTTAGTCAGTCTGGTGGATACGACGGACGAAATCCTTTATTCAATCAGGAAATTCAAGCCGGGGGCTTAGTTTTTCCTGGATTTCTGTTCCTTTTCCTTGGAGTATTTCTTGATCAGGCTGTATGCCTGGTAGAGTCCCAGCTCACCTGCCTGGGACAGGTCTGCAAGTCCCTTGTCGATATTGTTCATCAGGATGTATGCAATGCCACGGTTGTAATATGCCTCGGGCATCCTGCAGTCCTGGCGGATGGCCTCGGAATATGCCTCGACTGCGTCGCTGTACTCCATCATGCGTACCAGGATATTGCCCCTGTTGTATGCGGCATAGGCGAAGTCGGGTGCAAGGCGCGATGCTGTCTTGAGGTCGTGGCATGCGTTGATGAAGCCGAGACGGACGTCACCGGGTTTCATGGTGCTCTGCTGGACGTTGATCTGTGCAACGCGGACCTGTGCACGCAGGAAATACAGCAGGGCGTCGTTGACCTCGGCCGAGCTGCCGTGGACAATCATGGAGTCAATGGTCAGGTATGAATTGTGCAGGTCCCTGACCTGATAGTAGTCAAGGGCTGCCTGTACGCCGTTGCCGGAGGCAATATCGACGGGTATGCGCTCGAGGTGCAGTTTCTGGAGCATGGTGTCCAGCTGCTGCTCGTGGCCGTACAGGATTACGGACTGTTCCATCCTGTATTTGCGGTTAAGCTTGTCAAGCAGGATGCTGTAAGGTACATACTGGGATGCCTCGTCGTTGAAGCGATAGAAGCCCAGATGGTAGTCGTCCATGCACTTGAGTTCGGACTGGCGGTTCTGGACCTTGCCGCGGATCTCGCTCAGGTACTGTTCATCCGGCTTGGCATCGTCCTCGACGAGCTGGTCATATTCATCTATATTTACACTGCTCTTCTTGCGGACGCTCTTGTGTGTGGCTCGGTAGGTCCCGGTACGGACTGCCATCTCGGCCTTGGTAACGGCAAACTCGTCACGCTCCGCACCGTATATGTCGCCTACCTTGCGGCGTATGGCTGCACGCTGCATGTATCCGGGCCAGAACTGGGGATACTGGCGTATGACGGTGCTGATGTCGCGTATGGCTCCACGGTAGTCTCCTATCTTGTCCAGCAGGAGGGCGCGGTTGTAGATGAGCAGGGTGTTGTCGGGATCGAGCTTAAGAACGTAGTTGAAATCCTCGATTGCGTGGTTTATGTCGTTTACCTGGGAGCGCAACAGGCCTCGGTTGAGGTGTGCCACGTAATTGCCGGGATCGAGGTCTATGGCGTGGTCATAGTCCGACATCGCGCCGCGGTAGTCGTCCAGCTGGTAGCGTGCCATTGCGCGGTTTACGTACAGTGCCGCACGGCGCGGGAGCTGGTTGATGGCACGTGTCAGTGCCGAATCGGCTGCTGCATACTGTTCGCGCTGGAACAGGAATGCGGACTTGGTGGCCCATGCATTTCCGTCAAATTCGTCAAGGGATATGGCGCGGTCTATCCATGCCTCAGCCGTGACGCTGTCCTTGCGTGCCATGGCAACCTGGGCCTTCATGGTGTACTGATTGGATTCTGCAGGCCAGAGGCGCATCATGCTGTCGAGGGCAAGGTCTGCCTCGTCGTACTTGTGCTGCTCCATCTGGCAGAGTATCATGTTGTGCCAGGAGCCTTTCTCCATGGGGTTCTGCCTGAGCGAGAATGCATAGTCCTCCTCGGCCTTGCCGTACGAGCCGAGATTGATGCGGCACAGGGCACGCAGGCTGTAGTAGCGGGCGTTGAAGGGGCTCTTGTCGATTGCAATGGAGGTGTCGTACTCGGCACCGTTGTAGTCCTCGAGATAGAACTTGGCCAGGCCGCGGTAGAAATAGGGTTCGGAAAGATACGGCTTGGCTGCGATTACTGCATTGAAGCGCTTGATGGCCAATACATAGTCCTCGTAATACAGGGCGTTACGGCCTGTAAGCATGACCTGGTCGGTATTGATCTGTGCATACGACATACCGACGGACATAATGAGCAGGGCAAGGAGGACAAGGCGCTTCATTGCAATTTCCGATAATACTTATTTGCGGAAGGGCTTTACGCGGTAGTTGGCGGTAAAGTTTCCCTTCAGCAGCTGCTTGAGCTTGTTCTGCATGAGCTGGCGGCGCAGACCTTTCAGGTGATCTGTGTATACGACGCCGTCCAGATGATCAAATTCGTGCTGCATGACACGTGCCAGATAGCCTTCGACCCATTCGTCGTGCATCTGGAAATTCTCGTCCTGATAGGTGACGTGTATGCGCTTGGGGCGGGTAACCTTCTCGCTCAGGCCGGGCAGGGACAGGCATCCTTCCTCCATGGTCTCGGTCTCGTCGCTGACATCCTCGATATAGGGGTTGATGTAGGTGCGGCGGAAGCCCTTGTACTGGGGTTCGTCCTCGCTGATTACATCCAGGTCGATAATGGCCATGCGTATGCCTACGCCGACCTGCGGGGCGGCAAGCCCTACTCCACCGCTGTGGTCCAGGGTGTCCCACATGTTCTGTATGAGCTCGGCCAGGCCGGGATAGGACTGGTCTATCTCCTCGGTTTCCTTCTTGAGGACGGACTGCCCGTAAGTATATATAGGTAAAATCATCGTTCTGCTTTGATTTGGTCAGAAGACGCTGCGCTCCATCCATCCCTGCAGGATGATGGTGGCGCTGATCTCGTCCACGAGGGCCTTGTTCTGGCGTGCCTTGCGGCCTATGCCGCTATCCAGCATGGCGCGGTGTGCCAGTACGCTGGTGTAGCGCTCGTCCCACCACTCGACGGGAATATCCGGAAGGGTCTTCTGTAATTGTGCAACAAAGGCTCGGACACGAGGAAGATTCTCGCTGTCCAAGCCATTTGTCTGTTTTGGTAATCCTACTACGAAGCGTTCGACCTGCTCCCTGCGCGTATATTCTACAAGGTATTTGAGCAAGTCCCGCGTTTCGACCGTAGCAAGCCCACCGGCTATGATCTGGCAGGGGTCTGTGACTGCAAGTCCCGTACGGCGCTTGCCATAGTCAATGCTCAGTACACGTGCCAAAGCCTGATTCGGGTGACTGTTACTTGTTGTACAACAACCAGGAGTCTGCGAAGCGGGCACGTACCTTGTTACGGCTCTCTGCTGCAGAGGCCTTGTCGTCGTGTGTGCTGAAGATAACACGGTACATGTTGCTTGGGCTCTTTACAATCTGGGCGTCGTTGCCTTCGCTCTTGAGGATCTTCTGCAGTGCCTCGGCATTGGCCTGGACACCGAAGCTGCCTACTACAACGCTGTAAGCCTTGAGGCCTGTACCGTTCACCAGGGAAACGTTCTCGGTGCGTACGCTGACGTTGTTGTCAACGGGTGTTGCAGGGGTCGTGGCAACGGGTGTAGTGGTAACAGGGGTTGTGGCAACAGGTGCGGTGGTCTGTGCAGGAGTCTGTACAGTTGCCTGCTCCTGAGCCTTCTCGTAAGCCTTCCTGTAAGCACTCTCGTTACCCTTACATGATGTCATGGCAACAGCAGCAATCAGGGCTGCGCCCATCAAAATTGTCTTTTTCATAATCTATATTACAGTTAATTGTTGATTTACTTTCCTAAATAATCACGTGCAAATATACGACAATTCGCGAAATTAAAGAAACGTAGTGGAACAATATATAAGGTATTTTCACAAAAAAAAGGTTAAAAGGAGTACTTTTTGACATTAAAGCCGGCAAGGTAACAATAATTTGATTATATTTGCCATGCAAAACTATAACACAACATTAAAAGATACGACTATGAAGGGAATTAATTATCTGGCTGCTTTCATCGGCGGCGCTGCAGTAGGTGTTGCATGTGGTATTCTGTTTGCTCCCGAGAAGGGTTCGGACACCCGTGCAAAGATTATCGAGGCTATCAAGAAGCGCGGCATCAAGCTGAGCCACAAGGAAATGGAAGACCTGGCAAGCGACATTGCCGAGGATCTTGGCATCGGTGCTAACGAATAAGGAATGGATGAATTCAAAAAACTGTTTCTGCTGCTGAAGGAATATCTGGAGGCACAGAAGGACAATATGGCCCTGGCTGCTGCCGAGAGCATGACGGTCATGCTGACGGCGGTTGCCCTGGGGTTTATATTAATCCTGCTGGCTTCCGTACTGCTGCTGCTGCTGAGCTTTGCCCTGGCGCATGTCGTAGCGGAATACAGCAACAGTGCCGCACTGGGCTTTGCATCCCAGGCTGTCCTGGTGGCAATCATAGGCATGGTTGTGTGGCTGCGCCGCAACGCTTGGATCACACAGCCGATAGCGCGTTTGATGGTGCATATCTTTATCGAGCGCCGCAAAGCTGACAAGGAGGACAAGAAATGACGGACGCACAGGAACTGTTGGCCCAGAAGGATGTGCTGCAGGCCATACGCACGGCGCACCTGAAGAAGCAGATTGCAGCGCAGGTCCTGCAGGACCAGCTTGTGGAGGTCTATCACAAAGCCGTTGCTCCTGTTCCCGAGGCCAAGACGCGCCTGGAGCGCTACGTGGGTATTGCACGCAGCATATTCGGGATATGGCAGGGGGTATCGCTCGGCATCAAGGTTGCCCGCGGATTCCATTCGGCCTTCCGTCGTAAGCGCTAAGGATGAGCGACGGTAATTTCAATACTGCCCTGTTGCCGCATACGCCTTACGCAAGCGGCCTGAAGACGGGGCGCATGCAGATGCGCAACCGTGCATTGGCTGCACTGCAGGAGATACTGGACAGGCATTTCCCCTCGCTGACGACCGAGGAGAAGGACAATATAAAAGAGGAATTCAAAACCGCAACGCGCTAAGTCCTGAATTCCCCTTGTTTTTTTCTATAGCTTCACTTTTACTTCACGCTGACCTTTGCTGCAAGTGACTTGCACTTGTCACGCAACTGGGTCTGGTCGGTATCCAGGGTATCCCAGCATACGACGACGCCCATGCGGCGGCCTACGTGTGCCTCGGGCTTGCCGAAGATGCGCAGGTATGTGCGCTGTGCTGCGGTGACATCTGCCATGCCTGTGTACTGGGGATCGTGTGTCTCGACGCCGCTGAGTATGACTGCGCTTGCGCCCTGGCGCTCCTGTGTGATCTCGGGGATGGGGAGATGCAGGACGGCGCGTGCATGCAGCTCGAACTCGTTCAGGTTCTGTGTGCCTGCAAGTGTTACCATGCCGGTGTCATGCGGACGTGGTGAGAGCTCGCTGAATATTACTCCTTCCTTCTCGCTTACGAAGAACTCTACGCCCCAGATGCCCTGGCCTGTGAGGGCTGCGGTCACCTTGGCTGCCATCTCCTGGGCTGCCTGCAGGTGCTCGGGCTTCATTGCACGGGGCTGGAAACTTTCGCGGTAGTCGCCTCCCTTCTGGACATGTCCGATGGGTGCGCAGAACAGTGTGGGGGCATCCTTCTGTGTTACGGTGAGCAATGTTATCTCGTAGTCAAATGGTATGAACTGCTCGACAATGACCTCGGCTATATCACCGCGTGCTCCCTCGGCGGCACAGTTCCATGCCGTGAGCAGCTGGTCCGGTGTATCTACCTTGCTCTGGCCGTGACCGCTGCTGGACATGAGTGGCTTGACGATGAAGGGATAGCCTATCTCGTCGGCTGCCTGACGGAATTCGTCAAATGTCTTGGCATAACGGTAGTTGGCTGTCTTGAGACCGAGCTCGGTGTGTGCAAGTTCGCGGATGGCCTTGCGGTTCATGGTGTAGTTTACTGCCTTGGCGCTGGGCACGACGCGGATGCCGTTGCGTTCACACTCGTACAGCTTCTCGGTACGTATTGCCTCGATTTCAGGTACTATGACATCGGGTTTAACCTCGTTCACTACCTGCATGAGGGCATCTCCGTCGAGCATGCTGAAAACGCGACGCTCGTCTGCTACCTGCATGGCAGGTGCATTGTCGTACTTGTCGCATGCCACGACATACTGACCCAAGCGCTTACACGCGATAACGAACTCCTTGCCCAACTCTCCTGAGCCTAACAGTAAAATCTTCATAATAATTGTTTTGTGTTATTTGGTGTTCCTAGTATCCTTGATCCTGTCGTTCTCCTGAACGTGAAAGAAATGTGTGCCGACGAGTGCATCGGGCATGTACTGCTGTTGTACGTAGTGCCCGGGATAGTCATGGGGATATTTGTATCCGTCGCTGTATCCGAGCTCGGACATAAGTTCGGTCGGGGCATTGCGCAGATGCAGGGGTACGGGCTGGTTGCCTGTCTGGCGTACGTTGTCGATAGCTGCATTGACTGCATTGTATGCGCTGTTGCTCTTGGGCGAGGTGGCAAGGTATACGGTTGCCTCGGCAAGGGGAATGCGTCCTTCGGGCCATCCTATCTTCTGCACGGCATCGAATGCTGCATTTGCCAGGAGCAGGGCATTGGGATTGGCAAGGCCTATGTCCTCGCTTGCGGATATGACGAGGCGGCGTGCTATGAAGGCGGGGTCTTCCCCACCCTCTATCATGCGTGCCAGCCAGTATATGGCCGCATCGGGATCGCTGCCGCGAATGCTCTTGATGAATGCGGATATGATGTCGTAGTGCATCTCGCCGTCCTTGTCGTATGCAAGCGGGTTCTGCTGAAGGCGCTCGGCAACGAACTGGTCCGTGACATGCAGTGCGGGCTGGTCCGTATCGGACTTGAGCGGGGCTGATTCGGATACGAGCTCTATAATATTGAGCAGCTTGCGGGCATCACCGCCGCTGTAGCGGATAATGGCGTCCGTGCCGTCTATCTGGATATTGCGTTCCTTGAGGTATACATCCTCGTTAAGCACGCGCTGCATGAGTGTCAGCAGGGACTGTGTGCCAAGGGGCTTGAGGGTATAGACCTGGCAGCGGCTGAGCAGGGGTCGTATGACCTCGAAG
>JAEEGL010915228.1_pt1 | contig 14730 bp, 14 predicted proteins | sample 9134231 | NCBI WGS metagenome assembly JAEEGL01 (sample SAMN16246548, study PRJNA631951) | gut metagenome | biome: gut microbiome; feature: rumen; material: fiber-attached | host: Bos | place: Iran: Karaj | collected 2018-10 | reverse complement strand
TCTGCAGCATCGGCGGGTTTTGACCGAATCAGTGACATGTCTCCCTTGACGAGGGCAAAGTCATCGTTAAGATAGTTTTTAGATGTGAGAAAGAGATGATCATCAACACCGGACAGCGGACCGATATCCCCGCATTCTACTCCGAATGGTTCTCGAACAGGCTTAAAGAGGGCTTTGTGTGCGTCCGCAACCCCTACAACCCGGTGCAGGTGAGCCGATACCGCTTGGACCCGTCGGTTGTCGATGTGATCGGATTCTGCACGAAGAATCCAAAGCCGATGTTCTCACACATGGACCTTCTTAAGGATTACGGACAGTACTGGTTTGTGACGATCACACCTTACGGACGGGATATCGAACCCAATGTTCCGGACAAGCACCGGATTCTGGAAGATTTCAAAAGGCTGTCTGACATAGTGGGTATCAATGCCGTGGGATGGCGATATGATCCGATTTTCATCTCTGACAAGTACTCTTCAGACTATCATCTGCGGGCTTTTGAGAAGATGGCATCGACATTAGACGGTTACACTGAAACGGTTGTGATCAGTTTCATCGACTTGTATCCGAAGGTAAGAAGGAACTTCCCGGAAGCCCGTGAGGTCTCCAAAGAGCTGAGGCTTGCTTTAGGGAAAGCCATTATCGAAATTGCAGGGACTCATGGCATGAAGGTAAAACCTTGTGCCGAGGGGGATGAATTGGCGGCATATGGCGCGGACTGCGGCGGATGCATGAGAATCAGCGATTATGAGAAGGCGATCGGAAAGCGTCTGAATGCTCCAAAGAGGAAAGGTGCCAGGGCCGAATGTGCATGTTACCTTTCATGCGACATCGGTGCTTACAACACATGCAAGCACCTCTGCAGATACTGCTACGCCAATGCCGAACCGGAAAAGGTGCTGGCGGGAAGCCGACTCCACAATCCGGCCTCGCCATTTCTCATCGGGGACTATTTGGAGGGAGACATCATCCACGATGTCCCGCAGGTCTCCTGGATTGAAGAGCAGGAGGACCTGATTCAATGATTCCAGGGGTGTGAAGATGAACCAGTTTGAGAGAAGACTTTTTTTGACCAAAGCTCTGCTTGAAGAGAATCCGGAATATCGGGATCTGGATATTCCCTCGGATCCGGAGTCACAGAAGAGATTGCTGCGCAGTCTTTTCAATGTCAGGATGCCAAGTCTGAAGGATCCCGCTTTCCTGAAGGTCCAGGACGAGTACCTCTCGGAACTTGCTGCAAGCAAGGGTATAGTCCACCTTGACGATATCCCCGTTTCCAAGCAATGCATCTCAATCTGGCAGGGGGACATCACAAGGCTTGCTGTGGATGCCATAGTCAATGCCGCAAACTCCCAGATGCTGGGATGCTTCATACCGATGCACAACTGCATCGACAACTGCATTCACACCTATGCGGGAAACCAACTACGACAGGAGTGCGCCAGGAAGATGGATGAGCTTCGGGCGAAGTTCGGGCAGAGCTATGAGCAGCCTACTGCGATCCCAATGCTGACAGATGCCTGGAATCTTCCTGCCCAGAAGGTCATCCATGTTGTCGGACCGATCGTTCAGGGCCGTCTGACACCAAAACTGGAGGATGATCTTGCCTCCTGCTACAGAAACACATTGGACATGTGCCTTGAGAACGGACTCAAAAGCGTTGCCTTCTGCTGCATATCCACAGGGGTATTCAGCTTTCCGAACGAAAGGGCGGCGGAGATCGCCGTTATGACGGTCGAGAAGTGGCTGGATTGCCATGAGGGTGCCATTGAACGTGTGGTGTTCAATGTCTTCAAGGATGAGGACAGGAGGCTTTATGAAAGACTACTTGCATGACGGATACAGGGAGACAATCCAAAGAGGATACAATGCGGTAATGCATTTTGATCTCCAACTGTCCCACGGAACCGGCACACAAGAATATCAGTTATGCCGTCTCAAGGAAGAGCTTGCCAAAGCCGATGCTGTGGTGATCGGTGCAGGAGCGGGCCTTTCAACTTCGGCAGGTTTCACATACTCAGGGGAGCGTTTCGAACTCTGGTTTCACGATTTTGCGCAAAAGTATGGTTTCAGGGACATGTACTCCGGGGGCTTTACAGACTTCGGCAGCGATGAGGTTTTCTGGGCCTACTGGGCGCGTTACATCTACATAAACAGATACATGGATACTCCCAAGCCGGTGTATGAGAATCTCCTGAAACTGGTGAAAGGCAAAGACTACTTCACCATTACAACAAATGTGGACCATCAGTTCCAGAAGGCGGGATTCGACAAACGCCGACTGTTCTACACCCAGGGCGATTATGGCCTTTTCCAGAGCACGGACCCGTCGATTCAGGAGACATTTGACAACGAGCAGTGGGTGATGAAAGCCATGGAGGCGCAGGGTTACGTGAAGGACAAAAGCGGAGTCTTCCGTGAACCCAAAGGCGGAACACTGTCAATGAGCATCCCATCGGAGCTGGTGCCACGCTGTCCCGTAAACGGGAGCAAGGTGGTGATGAACCTTCGCTCCGATGACAGCTTTGTGGAGACCGACGGCTGGAGAGAAGCCTCAGAAGCCTATTCCGATTATCTTTTTGCACATCAGAAAGGCCATGTGCTCTATCTTGAGCTCGGGGTGGGTTCGAATACACCTGTGATAATCAAGTATCCGTTCTGGCAGATGACAGCGGCAAACCCGAACTCCGTGTATGCCTGCATCAACTATGGCGAGGCCTACTGTCCGAAGCAGATCGAGAAACAGTCAATCTGCATTGATGGAGATATCGGGTCGGTGTTGCAAACCCTGTCCTCATAGCTCTCAGCCAAGCTTTGCAGAGAAATCCGCCATAACCTCTGAGATCTTGATCTGCTGGGGGCAGACCTGCTCGCAACTTCTGCAGGCAAGACATGCCTGAGGGCGCTTGTCCTCAGGAAGGGCAAGCATTGCCATTGGTGCAATGAAGCCTCCCCCGGTGTATGCATGCTCATTGTAGAGAGAGATCAGATTGGGAATGTCCAGTCCCTGGGGACAGTGGCTTACGCAGTAGTGGCATGCCGTACAGGGAACAGTGCCTACAGAGAGCATCTTCCTGGCAATTCCCATAAGAGCGGCCATCTCAGAGTCGTCGAGCTTTCTGTCCTCTGCGAAGGTGGCAAGATTCTTCTCAAGCTGCTCTTCGTTTGACATGCCGGAGAGAATCATGGTCACGGAAGGGATGCTCTGCAGAAACCTGAATGCCCAGGCGGGTATTTCTTCATCGGGGCGCAGTGACTTCAGTTGCGCCTCGTACTCGGGGGCCAGCTTTGCCAGCTTTCCGCCGCGAAGAGGCTCCATGACCCACACCGGAATGTTCCATTTCGCTAGCAGGTCAACCTTGTCCTTCCCGCTTTGGAAGGTCCAGTCAAGATAGTTCAGCTGCAGTTGGCAGAATTCCATGTCCTTGCCGTAGGCATCCAGAAAGCGCCTCAGAACATCCATGTTGCCATGGCAGGAGAACCCGAGGTGTCTTATGCGTCCGTTTCTCTTCTGCTCCATCAGATAGCTGTATATGCCGTATCTTGAGTCATCAAGGTAGGCATCGATATTCATTTCGCACACATTGTGGAACAGGTAGAAGTCGAAGTGGTCAGTACCGAGCTTCTCAAGCTGCCTGTTGAAGATCTCTTTTACCTTTCCCCAATTGGACGAGTCGTAGCCGGGGAACTTGCTGGCCAGATAGAAGCTGTCTCTTGGATATTTGGAGAGGGCCTTGCCTAGGACAAGCTCCGAGTTCCCGCCATGATAGCCCCAGGCCGTGTCATAGTAGTTGATGCCGTTCTTCATTGCGGTATCCACCATCCTGATGGCGGCAGCCTCGTCAATTCTGTTGTCGTCCCCATCGATAACGGGCAGGCGCATCGCACCAAAGCCGAGAGCAGATAGCTTGATCCCCTGAAAGTCTCTGTAAACCATTTGTGTCCCCTCCGATATTTTTTAGTAACAGATGCATTATACGGCAAAACGATTGAACTAGAAATGCCTTGAGTATATACTCGCCGCTTGGAGAAACGGAATGAAGAAGATCATCGCATTTCTGAAGAAGGAGCTCATGCTGACGCTGTCTTTGGTTGCAGCATGCACAGCCATGATCATCAGCCCTCCCAGCGTAGAACTGGTCAAGGAGATTGACTGGAGGACCCTTGGGACGCTTTTCATGATGCTCACCATACTGGAGGGCTTCAAGCGAGAGGACATCTTCAGGCCGCTCATCAGGTTCAGCACGGGTTTCAGAACGGTTGCAGGGCTTTCCCTGTTTCTGATCTTCTGCGTCTTCTTCACATCCATGTTCGTGACCAACGACGTTTCCCTGATCATCTTCGTCCCGCTGACGATCCTGCTGTTTCGGCAGGGAGGGAAGGAGCACTACATACTGCCGGTGATCTCCATGGAGAACATCGCCGCGGTCAGAGGTTCTATGCTCATGCCGTTCGGCAGCCCTCAGAACCTGTTTCTCTATGGAAGGTTCGGTGTAAGTGCAGGCACCTTCATCCTCCATATGGCACCTCTGAGCGCCATGTCAGCAATCCTTCTGATCGTCTTTGTGAAGGTGATGTGCAGAAAGGATCCGAAGGAGGAGATTGGGTTCAAAGCCGAGAATGGTACCCAGACAGGTGAAAGCAAAACGGCCAGAACAAGAAGAGTCAGCTACATCCTGCTGTTTGTCATGATACTTGCAGTGATCGTGACGAAGACGAACCTTTGGCCATATGCCGTTGCTGTGGTTCTTGTCTCCACGCTTGTTCTGGATGCCTCGATTCTCAGAAAAACGGACTATGTCCTTCTGGCCACATTCCTGTGCTTCTTCATCTTCTCATCATCGATTACCAAGCACCCGGCGGTCTCAAGCTTTTTGGGCAATCTGGTTGCAGGCTATGAGTACTGGTGGGCAATTGCAATCAGCCAGATAATATCGAACGTTCCGGCATCCATTGTGCTCTACCCGTTCTCGCAGAACAATGCGGGCCTGATCTACGGTCTGGACACCGCAGGCCTCTGTTCGCTTATCGGATCTCTGGCTTCAGTGATCAACTACAGAATCTATGTCCGAGAGTACCCAGGAAACGGAAAGGCGTTCATAAAGACATTTACGCTCACAAGCTGGGCTTTCCTTGCCGTGGTGATATTCCCCGGCTACCTTCTGAGTTCCTGGGCTTTCGTCTGATTCTCTTCAGTGGCAGTGGCAGCTGTCGTGTCCGCATCCACCGTTGTGGTGCTCATGATGGCCACAGTCGCCATCATGGTGCTCGTGGCAATCGCAGCGTGCATTCGGGTCATAGACAAGCTCTCCGGCAGCCAGGGCATTTGCAGCCACATCAGCCTTTCCCTGCACGCCGGCATACAGCCTGATCCCAGACTCGGCAAGAGCCAACTGGGCACCCATTCCAATGCCTCCACAGATCAGGGCATCGACCTTGGCTGCCTGCAGAAAGCCTGCAAGTGCACCATGGCCGCCTCCGATGACGTCAACGACCTGTTCCCCGATGATTTTCCCATTGTCGACATCGTAGATTTTGAACTGCTCGGTATGACCGAAATGCTGGAAGATCTCTCCATTGTCATAGGTGACTGCGATTCTCATTGTATTGCTCCTTTTCTCCATTATCGACTGCTTGATCTCAACCGGTGAGAACTCTACATGCCCACCTGAGATGAGAAGGCGCTTGCCATTTACCAGAACATCCGCGACCTTCTTTCTTGCGCTCTCATAGATGGCTGTGACCGTGGTCCTGGCTATGTTCATCCGGACCGCACACTCCTCCTGCGTCAGATTCTCCGAATCCAGAAGCCTCAGGCTCTCGAATTCATCGACCGTCATCAGGACAACATCTGCATCCTGGACGTCATCTGGCGAGAAGCTGCGGAACACGGGTAGCTGCCCAATGCGCCTGCATCTGAACGGCCTTGGCATAGCACCTCCATTTTTGACATATGTCAGTTATTTACTGTAACCCCGTTATTGCCATATGTCAATAACATCGAGGACGCTTTACAGAGCCCCCTCGATCTTTAGGAGCCTGACCTTCCTGTCCAGGCCTCCGCCGTAGCCGACAAGTCCCCCATTTGAACCGATCACCCTGTGGCATGGAATGATGATAGGAAAGGGATTCTTACCAACTGCATTACCAACCGCCTGGGCTGACATCTTTGCCATCCCCTTCTGCTTTGCAACGGTTTTGGCTATCTCTCCGTAGGTCATGGTCTGACCATATGGGATTGTCTGCAGGATTGACCAAACCTCCGTTTGGAACGGTGTACCGCCGATGCGCAGTTTGGGAATGAAACCAGGGTCTCTTCCACTGAAATAGATGTCCAGCCATCGCTCCGTCTCATCAAATACAGGAAGACTCTCATCTTCCGAACATGGCTCATCAAAGAGGATGGCCAGAAGAGCATCACCATCGCTTACGATCGTCAGGTTCCCTATGGGTGAGCTGTAATTGTGGAAGTACTCCATACGTCCTCCGTCATACCGGCAAACTGCCATTACAGATTCTCCAGCACTTCTCTTATCTTGGTGGCGCTAGGCGGACAGCCAGGGATGCTAAGTTTGCAACCTTTGGTGCAGTTTCCCGATCCGACAGCATCCAGACTCTTGCCCTTGAAGCCCTGCCCAATGCAGACCTTGCCGCCGGGGACACGGTCCATGGCATGGCTAAGAGTTCCGTTCTCGTCCATTCGGGCAAGCGCGTTCACAAGATTCGCATAGCAAGCGGAGCAGGCGCTGTCCTGGCTTATGTGCCTCTCAAGCGCTCTTGCGCGACCAGTGGATTTTGACGGGAGGCACAGTGCCTGGTTGAGCTCCGTGATCTGGAGTCCGGAGAGATCCGAGTTCCCCACTCCAAGGTTCTTCGCATACCTGATGTAACCGACTTCATCCGGTGAGAATCCGATCTGGTTTGCGCAGAAGCAGTCCATCAGAAGCGGATCGGTTCCGGCGAACATGCGATAGGAGTAGACGGGGGTTCCGCCCTCCTCGAAATCAAGGTCTCCGTTGATGTCGTCCACGAGGATGAAGTCCTGCCTTATTGCCTTGTTCAGCACCGCAATCGGCTTGTGCAGCCCCAGGGAGTGGAACATGCGTTTGCTCCTGTCGGAAAGAAGGCCTTTCATGTTCTTCAGGGCGCAGGTCATCATTGTCTGGCAGTGACCCTTCAGAACAGGGACGTTGATGAGGAAGTCCGTCCTGAGCGCTTGCCTGGATATCTCCATGCTGACCCCTGCCACGTTGACCGTCTCATAGCTGTCCGACTTGACATCGACAAGAGGGACCTGGTACTTGGCCGAGATCTCATTGTAGCCGTTGACGGCAAAAGCCCGTCTGGTGCTGTCGCCGACCCATGAGCTCTCTATTATCCTTATGTCCCTGAACCCATGGTCCTGAAGGTATTCTATTACGGCAACCACAATCTCCGGATGGGTGACGGCGCCGTGGTCGGCTGTCGTTGATGTTATCAGATTCGGTTTGATTGCAATGCTCTTTGACCTGTCCCCGATCATCGACGCAAGGTCGCAGCTTTCCATGAGCTTCGTGGCCATCTCAGCCGGGTCCTTTCCATATATCACCACGATTCTGTTTCTATCCATGCTCAGCTTCCTCCCCATCATTCTAAAACATGGAGGGAACAAGGGACAACCATCTGTCAAATCATTTGCTTTTCATATAGAATGGGGGAAATCATTGTTGTCTGGAGAATGACATGGTCAAGGCAATCATTCTATTTCTGGTCGGATTCGTGCTTCTGATCAAAGGCGGCGACTGGTTCGTCGATGGGGCGGCGGGAATCGCCCACCGCTATCACATACCTGAGATCCTTATCGGAGCAACGGTTGTGTCAATCGGGACCACCATCCCCGAAGTCATGGTATCGTCCATAGCTGCGGCTGTGGGACAGAGCCACACGGCATACGGAAACGCAATCGGATCTGTGATCTGCAACACCGCGCTGATATCGGCAATAACAATCTCCGCAAAGGCATCGGCGGATGTGGACACCAGAACCTTCAAGACCCCGGTTCTGTTCTTCTTCCTCGCGGCAATCATCTACTGCACCGTGGCCTACACAACCGGCTATTTCTCAAGGCTGATCGGAATCGTCCTCCTCTCGATCTTTGTCATCTACATGGCACTGACCATCAGGCAGGCCTTCAGCGGGAAACTCGTCATGGACCAGGAAGAGGACGCCGAAGCCGATGCCAAGGAGAACCCCCTCTGGAAGGACCTGATCTATCTGGTCATCGGAGCCGCCGTCATCGCTGTTGGCGCAAAGCTCCTTGTGGACAACGGCAAGATCATAGCGGCGGGCCTTGGAGTACCAGAGTCCGTGATAGCGCTTACCTTCATAGCACTCGGCACATCCCTGCCAGAGCTTGTGACCGCAATTACGTCGCTGATCAAGGGCCACGCCGCCCTGTCTCTGGGAAACATTGTCGGCGCGAACCTGTTCAATCTGGTCCTTGTCAGCGGTATGGCCATCACAATCCATCCGTTCCAGGTTCCGGCCGAGAAGCTGCTTGCAGGCAGAAACGCATCGCTTCTGGTGGACATCCCGGTCATGCTGTTCGTCATGGCATTCATGACAATCCCCGCACTCTGCACAAAGAAGCTAAGACGCTACCAGGGCATAGTCCTTCTTCTGGTCTACACCTGCTATGTCGCCTTCCAGTTCTTCTTCTGAGCGATAGAGACTACTGACAATAAAACCCGCCAGGCTTGGTCCTTGGCGGGTTATGTTTTGCCTTCGTTCAGGATGTCACCCGATCAGCATCGAGGCCGACTCGTCATCTACGAACAGATACCACTGAGGATGGGTCTTGAGCAGTGTGGCCGGAACCATGTTGTTGACCTTCTGGGTGATTGTATCATAGACGGCCTTTGCCTTGACCGCATGTGGGACAACGGAAATGATGGCCTTACAAGCCATAATCTGCTTAGGAAGCATTGAGATTGCCTGTTTCGGGACATCGTCAACCGTTGCAAACCACCCTTCGCCAACCTGCTGCATTCTGCACTTGTGGTCAAGGTTAACCACTCTGTAAGCCTCTGTTGCATCGAAGTCCGCAGGTGGGTCGTTGAATGCGATATGGCCGTTCTCGCCAATGCCGATGAGGCCAACGTCGATCTCGTCGCTTCTGAGCTCCTTTGTCAGTTCCTCGATGTTCCTCTTGACATCACCTTCTCCTATGACGAAGTGTGCCGCCTTAGGGTGCACGATGTTGACGAACCTCTCCTTGAGATACTTTCTGAATGATGCGATGTGGGTCTCCGGAAGATCCACATACTCGTCAAGATGGAACATCTCGACCTTGGACCAGTCCACGGGGAGCTTGACCAGGGCATCAAACATCTCGAACTGGCTTGCGCCGGTTGAGAGCACTATTCTCGCATGGCCCTTCTCCTCGATCGCCTTGTTGATGATCTCAGCGGCCTTGAGCGCCGCCTTGCGGCCATTCTCAACAGCTGTGGTTGAAACGGAAATGTTTATGTTCATGTTAACCTCGCACTACGGACATAATAGTCACTTGGGTCCGCATTGCCAATTAAAATTGTTTACTATACGGCAAAATGTTGTTGAGCTTTGTCCGTGTTATGGTAAAATAAGTTGTTATTTATTGTCTTTTAAATAGGAGGAAACATATGAAAAAGACATTGGCATTGTTGCTGATCATCGCAACTGTTTTCACAGCAGTTTTCGCACAGGGAGCCGCTGAAGCACAGTCAAACGAGAAGCTTGAGCTTGTCATCCTGAGCGCAGGAAAGGAAGCTGAGAGCGAGATCATCAAAGAGGCTTTCGGAAAGGCTTATCCGAACATCACAGTCACAACAATCGAGAAGGATTCTGCGGCTATCCTGTCCACTGTTCAGCAGGGTGGAGCCAATCCCGACGGAGACGTTGTCATGCTCATTGCTCAGGACAGCCTGGATGCAATGAAGGCCAACCTTCAGTCCTACAAGACAAAGAACGATGCAAAGTTCGGCGAGGGCTACAAGGGTGAGGATGAGAAGTGGTACGCATCTTCAATGCCGCTTCAGACATTCATGTACAACACAGAGCTGCTCAAGGGCGACGACATTCCAAAGTCATGGTATGACCTTGCAGATCCGAAGTACTACGGAAAGATCGTTCTGGCCAACCCGTCATCATCCGGCAGCGCATATGCACAGCTCTACATGATGTACAAGCTCACAGGCGACCTCAGCCTCGCAAAGGCAATCGCAAAGAACGGAACAACCTACGTCACATCATCAAAGGCCGGTCCTCAGGGTGTTGACCGCGGAGAGTTCGCACTCACAATGACAGGTGAGAGCAACGTTTCAACCTACATCGGACAGGGCAGCCCGGTTGCTTACCTCTATCCGCAGGAGGGAACAGGTCTCAGAGTCGAGGGTTCCGCAATCATCGCAAACGCAAAGAATCTGAAGGCCGCTCAGATCTTCATGGATTGGCTCACAAGCAAGGATGGCGCAGAGGCCATCAGAAGCATGGGAAGAAGAGCAGTCTCAACAGAGGTTGAAGGACCGGATTATCTCCCGGCACTTGGAGAGATCAAGTTCTTCGAGTATGACGCAGTCGAGGCTGGCGAACTCAAGAAGCAGCTCTGCGACGAGTTCAACACATTCCTTTGATTCTCAGAGGACAAACCATGGGGCTGCCCGCATGTCGGGCGGCCCTAATTTTTGAATAAGGAGTCCATTATCTCATGAGCAAGAACGTCAGATATGAGAATGTAAACAAGATTTTCGGGTTGGGGACAAAGAACGAGGTCCATGCCCTCAAGGATATTTCCTTCACCATCAACGAAGGTGAGCTCTTCTGCCTGCTCGGCCCTTCGGGTTGCGGTAAGACCACTCTTCTGAGGAACACTGCAGGACTGGATACGATAACATCTGGAAAGATGTACTACGGCGATGTGGACATCTCAACCATCCCGCCCTACAAGAGAAACATCGGAATGGTGTTCCAGAGCTATGCGCTGTATCCGCACATGTCAATCTTCGAGAATGTTGCTTACGGTCTCAGAGTGAGAAAGGTTCCGAACGACATCGTGACCAAGAAGGTCACAGAGGTCATGGAGCTTGTCGGACTGCAGGAGGAGCTCAAGAGAAACCCAAGCCCCACTGCCCTCTCCGGCGGACAGCAGCAGAGAGTCGCCATTGCACGTGCATTGGTGTACGATCCGGATGTCCTGCTTCTTGATGAGCCTCTCGCAAACCTTGATGCAAAGCTCAGACGATACATGAGAGCCGAGATCAGAAGGATCCAGAAGGCCACGAACATAACCACAATCTTCGTCACACATGACCAGGAGGAGGCGATGGCCGTAGGTGACAGGCTTGCGGTCCTCAGAAAAGGCGTCGTGGAGCAGATCGGAACATCGGACGAGCTCTACAACCAGCCGAAGAACGCATTTGTGGCGAACTTCATCGGAAAGATGAACTTCTTCAATGCCAAGGTCATCTCAACCAGTGAGGAGGAGACCGTCGCGGAGATAGCCGTCACGGGAGCAAAGGTCGCCATAAGGAAGGAGAAAAAGCACGTTGAGCCCAAGGTCGGTGAAACAGTCCTGATCGGAGGAAGACCCGAGTACCTGAAGGTCACATCCCAGTTCGAGGAGAACTCGATACCTGGAACCGTCAGAATCATCCAGCATCTCGGCTCATTCATCCGCTATGAGGTCGAGATTGACAAGGACATCTCACCTGTGACCCTTGAGATCGACATGGACAGCCTTCAGAAGGACATCCACGAAGGTGACACGGTAAACGTCACATTTGACAAAGACAGGGTTGCCCTGTTCTCACCGGAGGGAAGAGAGCTATGAGCAAATACTCCATGACAGAAAATGGAGCGGAGACCAGCAAGATAAAGAAGTTCCTGCAAAAGGACTTCTCGCAGGTGATCATCTTTGCGATCCCGATGCTCTTTCTTGCGATCTTCCTGCTCTACCCCATGGCGATTACCCTCGTGAGGGCCTTCTGGACTCCGGCAGAGTATTCGTTCAATTTCACTGGATGGTCGTTTGAGGGCTTCCGAAGGTTCTTCGGAACTAAGCTTTACATCAAGGCTTTGGCCAACTCGATCATCGTCAGCATCTCCGTCACAGTCCTCTGCATCCTTATCGGTGTGCCGATGGGCTACTGCGTGGCCAGAGTCAAGATTCCCGGACGCAAACTCATGCTCTCTCTGGGGATACTTCCGATAATCATGCCGTCATTCGTCGGCGCTTACACCTGGGTCATCCTCCTTGGAAACAAGGGCATTGTAAGGACGGCGCTCAACTGGCTCCTCAACCCGTTGGGGATAAACATTCCCAGCATCTACGGAATGTTCGGAATGATCCTCTGCATGACGCTCACCTACTATCCGTTCGTGTTCCAGATGGCATATGGCGCCTTCAGCGGTGCAAACGCCCTTCTCGAGGAGTCGGCCATGCTCATGGGCGCAAGCAAGGCAAGGATCATGAGGACGATCACACTGCCTCTGATCATTCCTTCACTTGGCGCTGCCGCACTTCTGGTGTTCGTCAGGGCAATCGGAAACTTCGGAATCCCTGCCGTCATAGGCGGAAACAACTATGTGCTCCCAACTCTGATATCGTTTGCATACCAGGGTTCCGGAGACATCAACTTCGCTTCATCGATTGCTGTTCTGAACGTCATAATAACCGGCCTTGTGCTGTATCTGCAGAAGTACATAGTCAACAGGCATGAATACGAGACCATCTCCTCGTCCCACACGGATGTGAAGCTCCATGAGGGAGTGGGTGCAAGGGTCTTCGCCATAATCCTCTGCCTGATTGTCCTAATCTTCTCGCTTCTGCCGCAGTTGACGATCATCGTGATGTCCTTCTTCAAGAGATGGTCAGGCCTTCTTCCGACAGGCTTCACATGGAGCAACTATGCGAACATCTTCAAGAAGTCCAGCCATGAGCTGTTCAACTCCTTCTTCCTCTCGATCGTAGCCACTCTGATGTGCGCCATCTTCGGCTCCGTCCTTGCCTACATCACAGAGAGGAAGAGACCAAAGGGAGCAACCCTTCTGGATCTGTCCATCATGGCCCCGTTCATCCTGCCTGGAACGGTCGTCTCAATCGCACTGCTTTCCGCTTTCGGCGGAAACGGAATCATGAAGCTGACAGGAACATATATCATCCTGATCATCTCCTACATGATCAGACGTACCCCATACGTCTACAGATCGGTTGCGGCGAACCTCACACAGCTCAACCCGTCCCTTGAGGAGGCGAGCACAATCAGCGGAGCGACCTGGTTCTACACATTCAGAAAGGTCAGCGTACCGCTCATCATGCCTGCAATCATCTCCGGTTCCGTCATGACGCTCACAACCCTCCTGCAGGAGCTGAGCACCACAATCCTTCTGTACGGGCCAAGGACAAAGACGGTTCCGATTCAGATCTTCAACGCTGTCAACGAGAACAACCTCGGTCAGGCAAGTGCGCTTTCGACAGTCCTTCTGATCGTCGTCTTCATAATCATCTACACGATGAACACAAGAAAGGGAACAGACCTTGCATCTTCGATGAAGATGTGATCCAACCCTCCAAAGACAGAAGAGGCCGACATCCATATGGGTGCCGGCCTTTTTCTTGCTTGTTGATGCTATCGTCTAAATGCCGAACTCCTCAAAAAGACTTGCTCGGTAATCGGAATCCTCAGATGCCCTCCTGATATCATCCATTCTGTTCAGTGAAATGAGCTTTCTCAGCAGTTGGTCATAAGAGTCTAGAGCTTCGGCTTTTCCTTCTGCTTTTCCTTCTGCCCTGCCGATGTCAAGAGCTTCCTTTCTAAGAAGTTCACGCTCTTCCTTTTCGTTGTATTCGGTCAAGCACATCTCCTTCACCTCCGCCTCATGGGCCTTAAGATACTTTTTAAGAGCAGAGTCAGAAGGGAGATCTTTGATTGCCCTTTTCACTGCCTCTCCTTTATCAATGTATCCTTTGCTATATTTTCTCACGTAGTCGACGAAAAGTGAATACTCGGCTAGAGGCCGACAGGAATCAAGCAGCTCCTTGTTTCTCCCATAGTTGATGTTCAGCATCAGCACGTTCACCTCAATGTCTGTATCGAGTTCTTTCCCAAATGCATCAGAGAGTCTGAGAAAACTCCTGTCCTCCTTCTCATCTGTACCATTGTAGAAACACACAAGCTTGGGAGTTGGAAGCCGCTTAAGCGCAGGGCTGTACTTGTTTAGTTTGTTCTTCTCCATGAATGCGTTGTAAACCAAGCCTGCATAGATGAGCATTCTGATGGGAAGATTGGGGTTAAAGGTGCTTTGCTGCTCATAGAAGCTCATTGTGTCAGAGATGAGAAACGAAACATCATTTCTCATGGAGAGATAAACAACATCCTCCATTGTGGTTATGGTTATGTCATCCGGGTTTGTATAAGCCGTGCCATGGATGGCATTGTAAAGGCTCAAAGTCCAATCTTTGTGTCTCTCATTTCCAAAGATGAATCGAAAGAGCCTATCCTTCGTGTTTCGTGCAACTCGCGGTTCGTAAGATTCATAATCGGGGTTGTAATCGTACTCTTCTTCTGGGTTGAATAGATTGTCCATGGGGTTTCCTCCAAAAAACGTAATGTACAGATGCAACTGGAAACTCCAGTTAACACATCATCTGGGACCCCATACGATTTCTTTGTCGATAATATTCAGGTTTTCAGATAGAGAAATGGTTAGATTGTT
>JAEEGL014922005.1_pt1 | contig 14731 bp, 8 predicted proteins | sample 9134231 | NCBI WGS metagenome assembly JAEEGL01 (sample SAMN16246548, study PRJNA631951) | gut metagenome | biome: gut microbiome; feature: rumen; material: fiber-attached | host: Bos | place: Iran: Karaj | collected 2018-10 | reverse complement strand
TTGTACCACGACATACCAAGATAATCACAAAAATATACTGTACGATTCATTACCATGGCATAAATGTTAATCCGATTACTTGATACTGCGTAATCATCCCTGCTCGTCCACCTCCCGTCCAGCGGATTGTAATGGCGGAAATTATAGTACACCAGCCCCAGCGCGTCGTCGTCGTACTCGGAGGAGAAGCGGAACGGGTTGTACGTGCGGAAGTCGCAGGCCGTCACGGAAGTGTCGCGGGTGGATGCCGTGATCGCGCCAAAGGGCGCGTATTCGTAGTGCGCGGCGATGCCGCTGCCGCCGGAAAAAAAGACAAGTTCTGACACGTTCTTGTTGCCATCGTGCGTGACGTACATCTTGTAGCTGCTCGGCTTCTCGACCATCAGCGGCTTCGTGGCGACCTTCTCGAGCGCGTCCCAGGCGAAGACCAGGTCGACCGCGTTGCCGGCCGAAGCGTCGAGCCTCTCGCAGAAGCTGGAGATGTTCGCCGCAACAGCGCTGCAGCTGGATGGCCAGTTGGCCTGCTGAACCGCTGAACGTTCACTCAGCTGGCGCTCGTCATTCAAGGCCGGGCGCCAGCAACGCGAGCAATCAGCCGACCAGCCGGCCATCCGACCAGCCGTGCATCTAGTGCCCGGCGGGGACTCTTCCCGCGTGACTCCCCAAAGATTATCCATCGCCGACTCCCCATGATATCTGTCTCTGTTTTACAACCTTGCCAGACGAATCAAACTCAACGACAAGAGAGTCATACCAGCGGCACCCCATGAACTGAAGATTCGCTCCTATCCGCCGTCTAGTGTATAAAACCCAGCAACATGATTCGCGAAGGCAGACTCGTACCAAATCAACATCAGGCTCAATCCGTCCCATCGTCGCGCTAACCCCGACACGTGGCATAATAGAACTCAACGAATATAGAAAACTATCAAAATCCGATTCTTTCACCAACTGCCACTCCCTTGCAAAGACTCTTATTTCAAAGCCAGATTCATCATCTTTCCACTTCCCCCAGCTGGACTCATTGTGCATCCCATGAAAATGCTCTCTTATCTTGCGGGCATCAAACAATCCCCCTAATTGTGACGAGGCTTGCCTGATCTTGTCAACCACGTTTTCCGCAACATTCGACGGAAACATCACTGAAATCCGCAAGCAATCATTATATCCCATTTTAATCTGTCTATCGTACTCAACCTTGGCAACTTCCTCAAGCAACGCGCACTTAGTCTTGCCAATCCGATCTTTCGCAAACAGGTCTTTCGTCTCATTTGACATGCGTTGAAAATCAAGCCATTCTGTACAGTCCACAATAACCCCTGCCGTGTTGTCGATTAAGGATCCAGAGACGCTGAAACATCCTAGAATGATCAATGAAAGACCACCAACGCATGCCAAAAATACTGTCAAGAGCGTTACGCATCTTATTTTCCGTTTCATAGCAACATTACTCCTTGAACCACGCGTCTAACGTTTCATCCTCTTCACCCCAATCAAACCCCGGAACCTCCCCTGTTTTCTCTCGATTTTCAGCGGAAATCCCTGCGGCTTTTAATATGCAATTCACCCATGTAGCACAGTTGCGATTTGCCAAACTGTACTCAACAGGATAGTCCTCGAAATTCTTTTCACTTTTCTTATATAGGTCTAAGAGCTTAGAAACAAAAACCGTCTCGTTGGCATATCCGGTGATTTCATGCGCTTCGTAGTCTAAGTCTGACCAGAAGCCTTCTTCGCCACAAAGTTTTTCTTTGTATGCCACAAGATCATTCAAATGGTCATTTTTGGGGTCATCCTTATTATGAGAATTTACCTGATACACACCAATATTGTACTTTATCCGTTTCTTCTTCCATCTCTTCCACAAAAATCTCTTTTCAACATACTCCTCAACAGGATCTCTTTTCAATCCCATAAACATAACATACTTTGTCTTACATTCTTTACTACACGACACCTTAAACAATTCACCCCTCAGAACCGTCGGAGCATCCTCCAGGCAATCATAAGAGAATGTAATGAAATGATGATTCCCCCAAGGGCTATAATCCAGATCTCTCGTACTCCAGAATACTTTCATTCCTAATACATCAAAGAAGTTAATAATCTCGTTATAACACATTCCATACATGTTAGGAAGTACCATCTCCCCTATCGGATCCCTGCTTGTCCACCTTCCGTCCAGCGGATTGTAGTGCCTGTAGTTGTAGTACACAAGGCCGAGGGTGTCGTCGGCGTACTCGGACGAGAAGCGTAAGGGATTGTACGTGCGGAAGTCGCAGGCCGTCACGGAAGTGTCGCGGGTGGATGCCGTGATCGCGCCAAAGGGAGCGTATTCGTAGTGCGCGGCGATGCCGCTGCCGCCGGAAAAGAAGACAAGTTCTGACACGTTCTTGTTGCCATCGTGCGTGACGTACATCTTGTAGCTGCTCGGCTTCTCGACCATCAGCGGCTTCGTGGCGACCTTTTCCAGAGGATCCCATGAGAAGATCAGCTTCACCTTCTTCGTTGCGCCTTGGATGCGCTGGACGCAGAGATACCCGTCATAGACGAAGTTGTAGTTACTGTCCGTCACGACTCCGCCCACCGTCTCGCGGGAGAGGACGCGCCGGCCCATGCGGTCGTACGCCATCACCACGTTCGTCGTGACGCAGGTCCACGACACGGGCCTGTTCTCGCCGTTGTACGCGACGGTCCAGATGCCGGTGGAGGTGCGGATCAGGGTCTGGTTCCCGTCAAGGTCGAACTGCGGGGTGAAGTCTCCCTCAGAGGGCGCGGAGTTGGAGATTGACGTGTACTGGTTGAGGTTGTTGGCGGTGTATTCGCGCGCTTCGCCGAGGTCGAGGGACGAGAGCCTGTTGCCGATGTCGTCGTATTGGTAGGCGTATTCGCCGAGCGTCGCGTTCTTGACTGCGTTCGTCAGTTCGTTGCGGGCGTTGTAGCCGTATGCGTCGCTGCGTGTCTCGCTCATCGCGGAGCCGGAGCGGGAAATCTCCGCACGGCGTCCGAGCGAGTCGTTCGCGTAGTCGTACTGCGAGATCGTCGCGCCGCCGAATACGCTCCTGACCTGCGAGAGGAGGTCTCGGCTCGCCTCGTACGTGTAGTACGTGTAGCCGCCGGAGCCGTACTTGATCCTGTCGCGGAGGTCCGTCCCCGCGAGGTATCGGTTGTAGAGCCATACGCCGCCGGACTTCAGCCCGTGGACGCGCCCGGTGTCCTCCTCGTACGCGACCTTCGTCATGCGCGTCCCGTCCATCGTGTAGCCCGTGGTGCGTCCGAAATTGTCGTAGTGGCGAGAGAGAGTCTTCGAATATAGCCCCGACACCTTCTCCGTCGTCAGCGCGCCGAATGCGTCGTACGTGAACTTCGTCACGCCGACTGCGTCCGTCGCGTTCGTCTGGCGTCCGAGCGCGTCATACATGAGCGACACGGCGGGTGTCCCGTCGGAGTACGCCGTGTTGGTGAGGCTGTTCCAGCCATCGTAGGCGTAGGTCGTGACGACGCCGCGCGCCCAGGTGCGCGTAGCGAGATTGCCACTGTCGGTATAGGTGTACGTCGGGCCGTAGCCGTCGGCGTAGAGCTTCTGGAGGAGAAGCCCCGTCGCCTCGTCGTAGAGCCAGGCGGTGGTGTCCCCGTTCTGCGAACCCTCCGCGCGGTACGTCGTCATGTTCGTCATTACGTTGAATGCGTCGTAGGCGTATGTGACGGGATACGTTCCGCCGCCCTCGTATGTCTTGTTGCCCCGGACGTCGTACTCGTAGATTGTCGCGACGCCGAGCGCGTTCGTGACGGCGGCGAGGTTGCCCGCCGCGTCGTAGGCGTAGAAAGTTGTTGCGCCAGTCGCGTCCGCCGTCGAGGCGAGGTGCCCCAGCGAGTCGTAGGCGTTCGTAGTCGCGTTGCCGCGTCCGTCGGTATTCGCGACCGCGCGGCGGTATGCGTCGCAGACGACGGTGTTGGTGACCGCCGAGTGCGAGACGGAGCGCGTCACGACGCCGTCCACCGATTCCGAAAGCGCGACGTTGGACGCCCCAGGGACGCGTTCATACGAGAGCCGCGTCGATGTCGCGGGGTCGAACGACGCCCACGCCTCGGTCGTGTTTCCACGCACGTCGATCGACACGCTGCGAGATTCGTTCGTCAGCGAGAGGCCGGAGACCTGCTGTGCGTTCGTCGTGACGAGAGGGACGATGGAGGCGTCCGAGCACGACACGGCGCGGGACGCGACGCGCCATACCTCGCCGTCGCGCATCGCGAAGGACGCCTCCGCCGACACGGTGCGCGTCTGTCCGTCCGCGGAGAGCGCGACCGTCGCGGCGTCGCCCCAGGCGTCATACGTGCGAGTCTCCGTCGGGCGGCCCGTCTCGGTCGTCGAGATGAGCTGGCCCTTCTCGTTGTACGTGCGCTCCGTCGTAAGCGTCGAGCCGTTCGCGCCGGGGCGTTCCTCGCGCACGACCTCGCCGAAGCCGTTGCGGTACGTCTTCGTCCAGCGCGCGCCGTCCGGCGAAAGGTAGTTCACCTTCTCCCAGGTGAGCCCGTCCGCCGTCACGCCGTACGCGTGGTACTCTGGCGTCGCCGCCGTCCCCGTCACGGACGCGAGCGAGCCGTCGGGGTTGATGGTTGTCACGCGCGTCCCGCCGGAGGGAAGCGTGACGGTCGTCGTCCTGCCGTCGGCGGAGTAAGCGTACGTCGTCGTGCGCCCCTGGGCGTCCGTCTCGCGGACGACGCGCCCCTCCATGTCGTATGCCCACAGGCGCATCCGCGCCTCGCAGCCGTCCGCCGTGTCCGTCTCGCGGACGACGCGCCCGTCGTCGTCGTACTCGTACGCCGTCGTCACCGCGCCGTGGCGCCCGTACCTGACGGATGAGACCTTAGCCTTCGCCGCGTCGTATGCGTTCGTCGTGGCAATGCCGTCCTCGCCGAGAGTCCACACGGGGCCGGTGCATATCCAGTCGGCGGAAGACGATTTGCCGTCGGAGCGGACGGACGAGACGACTTTGTGCGACGCGCTGTAGCGGTTCGTCGTCCAGGCCGTCTCGCGCCACCCGCCACTGGCAAGCGCGTAGTCGTGGACGGCGACGGCGTTGCCGGAGGCGTCGTATGTCGTGGCGCGGCGGGTCGATTTTCCCTCGACGGGCGCGAAGCCGTCCGCCTCCGACCACACGCCCTCGTCGCGCGTCTCGGTCCAGGAGAAGGCCGCGTCTGACGGCGAGTACTCCGTCATAACGGCGCGCCCCGCCTCGTCCACGGAGAGGGTCGTGCGGCCCTGCGCGTCGAGGTCGCGGAAGCTCGTCCGCGACTCGTTCCCGGCGCGGCGGACGCGCGTGACGCGGTTCGACGAGTAGATCGTCTCCTCGTCCTCCACGACGACGCCGTTCTCCGTCACCACGCGGCGGCGCGGGCGGCGATCCACCACGCCGCCGGACGCCCCGTCGTCCGTGTAGGTCCACGAGGTCGAGCGGAGAATCCCGCCCTTCACTGCCGCCGTCTCGTTCGTGACGCGGTTCCAGCCGTCGTAGAGGTACGAGGTCTGGAGTCCGGTGTCGTTGACGTCCGAGGCGATGGTTCCCGTGTCGTTCCGCGCGGCGGAGTAGAGGGTGCGCCCCCCGACGACGCGCGAGGTCTCCATGATCTCCCTGTCCGCGACGTCGAGCACGGACGACTCGACGCGGACTACGCCGCCCGTCGCGTCGAGCGTCGAGAACGTCGCGTTCCACGCGCGGGCGAGCCCGTCGTACGAGATCGACTTCGCCACCGTCTTGGCGGCGTCAGTCCCCGGCGCCCTCGTGAACGTCCAGTCCTGCGCCAAGCCGTCATAGACCCACTCGGCATGGAACTGAAACTGCTCGTTCCGGTATTCGTGGAGGTGGAACGTCGACGCGCCGTCGCCCGAGAAGGTAAAGGCCTTCGCAACCGCGCCGGACGGCCCGCTCCACGTGACGCGGTATGACGTGGCAGAGAGCGCCTCCACGTCCATGCGCCCGTCGGCGCGCGAGACGACGGACGTAATCGCGCCGGAGCCCGCGTCGCGGAGGACGTCGATGCCGAGGTCCTCGACGGAGACCGCCTCCCCGTCGGCGGGTGTCAGCGACTTGACCGTGCCGTCGGGCCAGTAGGTTATCTCCGTCCTGTCCTCCAGCACTTCGACAAGAAATCCGTCTCCATCGTAGCGGATGCCGCGCGCGAGGCCAGCGGACATCTCGGCTGGACGTCCGTTACTGTACTCCGTGGCCTCGCCAAACGGATCGACGATCACTACGTCCAGAGGGCTGGCGTCCTTGCGCGACACGACGCGGCGACACATCGGATGGTCATAGACCAGCGCGAAGGGAGTCCAAAGGCGCCCGACGGGGCTCGTTTCCTGTATTGCAAGCCGACCGCTGGGAAGTCCTGCAATCCAGGGAGTGCGGCCGAAACGTTGCGCAAACTCCACGCACCCGTTCGAGGTCGTAGTGCCCTCGTTGCAGTCGCAGTCGCACTTCTTCGTCTTCTCCGGCATGACGGTAAACACCGCAGTGCCTTCGTCAACCTGACGGCCATCCTCGAGGAGCGCGAACCGCACCTTCCCGACCCTGTTCGCATCCCAGAAGTAGGATCCGGCGTCGGCGTACGCCTGCACGGTCTCTCCGCCGCCCCCCTCCACCTCGATGCCGTCGTCCTTGTCGATGCACACGATCCCATACACGCTTCCGGGCTTCTTCGTGCCGCCTATCGTCGCCGTCGCTCGCGGAGAGACGTTCATTTTGCGGGAGAACTTCACGTTCTGGGGTTTCACCACAAGCCAAACATCGCCTGAGACGCCCGCGAACTCAAACGTACACGACATGTTCGCCGGGCCGCCAACGCTCGACGCCGACATGGACACGGGATAGCTGACGCCCGCAACAAGGACATTCGAGACCACCGGGCCCGGCGAGCTGTCGGGGAATAACGCAGTCGCAGTCAGATTGCCGATGCTCAACACAACTTCGTCATCACCCTCAACCTGCAGCGAATACATCCCGGTGACAGGAGGCTTGAACCATCCGCCATCGACGACGACCGCGCAGACGTTGCTATAGTAAGGACCACTAGCCGAGAAGTCAAAGGGCCAAGATAGCGTCGTCGTCCCGCCGGTGCCGGAAAGGCCGTAGATGGAAAAATCGCCATCTGGTTCGCTAATTCTGACTTTGGCCGTGAAGTCTCCACCGAATCCGGATTCTATATCGGGCGCATCGCGAAGCGGGACTCCGCGCACGGCGGCATCCGACGCTAACACAGGCACGGTCGGAGCGGGCGTAGGCACGGCCGGAGCGGGGGACTTCCCATCGGACCGGGCAGGGGCGACCCCTGGCGCCGGCGAGGAAGGCGTCCCCTCCGGCGCGCGGGCGTCCGGAGAACGCGCCGACGACACATCAACTCCTGTTGCCGCCTCGATGGACGATCCGTCAAGCGCAAACACGAAGATACCGGCTGCGTTAGGCCAGTCCGCCAGAGGGACAAGCGTCCCCTCTCCGTAGTCAAGGACTATCCCGTCTTCAGCCAGAATCTGATATCCAAGCTCCGTGTCGCCTACACCTAACACCACCAGTACCGCATCGTCACCACCATCTACGGAAAGGAGAAGTCCACCATCTACGCGTTCGCATCCTGTGACAAGCCCCGACACCGATATGACCGTCGGCGGTTCCACTTCCGCGTCAATACCCACATACTCAAACGCCACTGCCGCCATCGCAACGGCCACAATGGCAACAGCCAGCTTTCCAGTCCACCTCTTCACTATCATAGACATGGTTGTTCTCCTTTCATGTCGAGGCAGAATGGAATCCACGACCGCCGCGAATTAGCACTCCTGCCCCTCTATAATAGCAAACGGATTTTGACACCATGAAATTCCAAAATATTTTAGATTTTCCATATCTGCATCTTTCCTCATGTTTCACCATGTTTTCAACAACCAAACCAAGACTGTGACTTAGACGAGGAAGAGCGCGAGCGACGCGCAGGCGACGGCGTCGTACAGCCCGTCGTGCCACGTGCGGCCGGGGATCTGCGGCACGAGGCCGAACATCTCGCAGAGGTCGCCGAGCCTGTACGACGGCAGGCGCGGATACCTCGCCTTGGCGAGCTTCATCGTGTCAACCCACGGCCCCCACTTCGTGAGTGGCGCCGCCCGCGTCAGGATCGTCCGCTCGCAAGCGATGTTGTGCGCAACGAGCCTCTTCCCCGCGAGCACGGGGGACCACGTCTCGAACGACGACTGGAGCGTCCCGAGCGCGTCGGCCTCGTGCGCGCGCGCCGGCGCGCCCTCGACGTCGAAGAACCACTCGCCCGTCCCGACGATCTCGCCGCCCTCCACGACCGCGTACCCGAGCTGCCACGGCTCGTTCGCCGCGCCGTCCTCGTACCCGGTCGTCTCGAAGTCTATTGCGACGAAGTTCACGGCTCGACCACCACCTTCGTCCCGCTGCGGCACATCGCGAACAGCCGCGCAGCGTTCCAGTTCGCGAGCCGGAAGCATCCATGAGAACCCGTGAACCCGATGGACTCCGGACGCGGCGTTCCGTGCATCCCGTACCCCGGGAGGTTCAACCCCATCCAGGCGACGCCCACCGGACAGTTCTCGCCCCCCGGCCAAATGTGTCTCCGCACCTTGCGCCCCTTCGGCGTGAAGTCAGGCGTATAGGTGAAGTTCGGCCACGCCACGCGGTCGGTGACCTTCAGCTCCCCGTGCGGGGGAACCTTCGCCTTGTTCGCCGCGATGGAGCACGGGAAAAGCGCGATACACCTGCCGTCCGCACCATGTACTGTCACCTCGAGGTTGGTCACCGATATCCTCACGAGCGCGGCCTCGGGACGCCTCCTGCCGCGTTCCGCCGCCGTAAGTTCGTCCTCGATGGACGGGAAGTCGGGTATCACGAGCTTCAAGCCGGGCTTCACGTTGTCCCAGTCCACGCCGGGGTTCATCTTCGAAAGCGCGATCTGCGAGAGATGCCCGCGTTCGGCGAACATCTCCTTGACGGATTCGTACCCCATGCGCGGAAGCTCCGCGCGCGCGGCCGGGTCCTCTGGAATCCTCACGAGCGCATCGATGTCCGACTGCGTCACCTCGACGACGCGGAACGGATCGGGCGCGTCTGCGAAATAGCGGTCGTACGCCTGTTCGGGCGTCGCCGCAAACACGGGCTTCTCGTCCTTCGTCCGCGCCGCCTCGTACCTCCTGAGCGCCCGTTCCGCCTTCCTGCCCCACACTCCGTCTATCGTGCTGCATGAGAACCCCGCGCGGTCGAGGTGTATCTGCACGGCGAGCGTCTTCGATTCGGCAAAACCGATCGCGGCGAAGAGCGCGAGAGCGGCAACCATCATAGCGGAGCCTCCCCGCGAAGCACGGAAAGCACCTTCAGCGCCTGCACGGTCTCGCGCACGTCGTGGACGCGCACTACGCTCGCCCCGTTCATGGCTGCCCACAGCGCCATCGTCAGGTTCCCCGCAAGGTCCTTGCCCGTCACCTTCTCTCCAGTGAGCCTCTTCACTATGCGCTTGCGGCTCGCGCCGACAAGCACGCGCCCGCGCTTCGCAAGCTCAGGGATCGACCGCAGGATGTCGAGGTCCTCCTCGCGCGTCGTGCCGAATCCGATCATGGGATCGAGGTAGAGGCGGGAGGATAAATCCGAAAGCCGAGCGTCGGCTGTCGCATGTAGCGCGTCAAATGCCTTCACCGGCAGGACAAGCTCGACGCCGGGGTTCCGCTCGAGTATCTCCAGCATCGCCGGAATCGGCTCGGAATACACGCAGTTGATTATCGTCGCGCCGCATTTCACCGCGCGCTCCGCAGTCTCTGGATGATACGTATCCACACTCAACACAAACCCCAAACCCTCTACACGTTCTACATGTTCTACACGGCTATTATCCCCACCGCACAGTCCTTCTACAACCAGTCCGATTCTGTCCCATTCCTCTTCCCACGAAATGGGCGTCGCGCCGGGGCGCGTCGATTCTCCGCCGACGTCGATGATGTCCGCGCCCTCCTCGGCTATGTTGCGCGCCCTGCGCACCGCCTCCTCGGGGGAGTTGAACTTGCCGCCGTCGGAGAACGAGTCCGGCGTCACGTTGACTATGCCCATCACCTTGCACATGGGCGGGCCTCACTTCGCGAGCTTGATCTCGATCGGGACGAAGCTGTTCGGATCCTTCGCGCGCTTCATGATCTTGTCCGCGTACTCGTCGCTGTAGTAGCGGTCGGTATCCGTGCGGTCGCGGCGTCCGTTGTAGCGCTGCAGCGCGCGGAGCCATCCGTCGAAGAATCCCTTCGGCCTCGTCGACGCCGGACGTCCCGACGCGCCGAAGCCCTTGCGCGAGAGGTACTTGATCGCGGCCCTGACGTTCTGCTCCGCCGTCCCTTCGTTGCGCTTCGACGGCTTGGTCAGCCCGACGAGCTCCTTCTCTACGCCCCAGTCGCCCGGCACGTTAACCTGCAGCGGATCGACCTTCCACGCGGCCTTGGAGCGCGGGCCGTTGCCGCCGGACTCCTCGATCATGTGGGACTTCACGAGCGCGGGCGTGATGTCGCCGACCTTCTTGGCCTGCTCGTCCGTCCCGCCGGTCCATGCCTTCTTGCCCTTGTTGAACTCCGCGACCAGCTTCTTGATCAGCGTGTCATGGAGCTGGTAGCGCGCGTCCTCGAACCCCCGGAACACCGGAAGCCCCCCCGCGCTGACTTTCTCGCGCTTCGTCGGCTTTCCCTTGCCGCCGGACGCACCCTTCGCGTCATTCAGGAACCACTTCGCGACCCACGCCTCGATCTTCTTGACCGTCTCCATCTCCTTGTCCGTCACGAAGCGGCGGTCGATGTAGAGCTCGCCCCAGTCGTTGAGCGAGAATCCGCCTATCGCCGGGGCGTTGATGACGTACTTCTCGCTGCCGCACGGAGGGACCTCCGCGATGCCCTTCTTGCGCAGCTCCTCGACGTGCTTGGCCTCGCGCGCGTTCGCGCGCTGCTGTATCGCGATCGCCTCCGCCGCGAGCGGCAGCACCTCCACGATCGCCTGCGGATCTATGTCGAGCGAGAGTCCATCGGCCGCACGCGCACCTGCGGCGAGCATGGCGGCGAGCGCCAGCGCGATTGCCTTCCTCATGCGAATCCTCCTTCCTCAGCCCTCGGCGAGAGCGGACCTTATCGCGTCCACCGCCGCGTCGGGCGCGACGATGCGCGTCTTGGACTTGTCCTCGCAGCGGCGCTTCACCTCGACGCCGCCGTTCGCGAGACCCTTCGCGCCGACGACGACGCGGACGGGGAAGCCGATGAGGTCGGCGTCCTTGAACTTGACGCCGGGCCTTTCCGCGCGGTCGTCGACTACGACGTCGATCCCCGCAGCCTCCAGCGAGGCCTCGAGGCCTTCCGCGACCTTCGCGACGTCCGCGTTGTCGGGATCGAGCAGGCAGACGACGACCTGGTACGGCGCGACCGACGCGGGCCACACGATGCCGTCCTTGTCGTGGCTCTGCTCGATCACCGCCTGAACGGTGCGCGAAACGCCGATGCCGTAGCAGCCCATCACCATCGTCCGCTCCTCGAGCGAATCGTTCTTGTAGACGGCCTTGAAGGCGTCGGTGTACTTCGTCCCTAGCTTGAACACGTGCCCGACCTCGATGCCGCGCCTGATCGTCATCGGCCTGCCGCACTTCGCGCACACGTCGCCGTCGCGGACGATCACGAGGTCGGCGTAGTCCTCGGGCCTGATGGAGCAGTCCCTGTCGAGATCGACGTTCTTGATGTGGTGGTCGTCCTTGTTGGCGCCGACGATGCGGCCCTTCGCGCCGCGAAGCTCCTGGTCGCAGACGATCCTGAGCGACGAGTCGGCGGGCTTGACGGGGCCTACAGACCCGGCGTTCGCGCCGGTCACGCGCAGGACGGTTTCGTAGTCCGCGAGCTCCACCCTCTTCGCGCCGAGAAAGTGCCTTAGCTTCACCTCGTTCACGTCGCGGTCGCCGGGGACGCACACCATGACGGACGTGCCGTCGGCGGAGTACACGAGCGACTTGACGAACGCCGAGCCGGGCACGCCCATGAACTTCGACACCTCGTCTATCGTCTTCGCGCCGGGAGTGGGTATCTCCTGGAACGGGTCCGAGGCGGCATCCGATCCACCAGCGCCGGGTTCGGGGACACGGCGCTCCGCCTTCTCGAGGTTCGCCGCGTAGCCGCATCCGTCGCAGAACGCTATGCCGTCCTCGCCTGCGTCGGCGAGCACGTGGAACTCGTGGGAGAACTTTCCGCCGATGTCGCCGGTGTCGGCCTCGACGGGATACGCCTTGAGCCCGCAGCGCGCGAACACGCGCTTGTACGCCTCGAACATCGCCGTGTAGCTCGCGTCCGCCGCCTCCAAGGAGACGTCGAACGAGTAGGCGTCCTTCATCAGGAACTCCTTCGAGCGCATGAGGCCGAAGCGCGGACGGATCTCGTCGCGGAACTTCCACTGGATCTGGTAAACGGTGACTGGGAGCTGCCGGTATGAGCTTACGACGCCCTTGAGGAGATCCGTGACCATCTCCTCCGCCGTCGGCGAGAGGGCGTAGTCGTGCGAGCCCCGGTCCTTGAGGCGGAACATCCCGGGGCCCATCGACTCCCAGCGTCCCGAGGTCTTCCACAGCTCCGCGGGCTGGAGGATCGGCATGACGATCTCGAGCGCGCCGGCGCGGTCCATCTCCTCGCGCACGATGCGCTGGACCTTGTTGAGCGCCCGCATCCCGAGCGGGAGATAGGTGTACAGCCCGCCGGCGGCCTTCTTCATTAGGCCGGCGCGGATCATCAGCTTGTGCGAATCGATCTCGGCGTCGCCCGGATCCTCCCGGAGCGTCTGGATGAGTGACTTAGTCCATTTCATAGTTTAAGTATTATACCATATTTTCCTGCCGTTATGTCGTACCTGTGCAAAAAAGTTCACGGGCCAAATCGTAATCTGCACGGGACGAGAACGACGCGCCACCTCTATCCCTTAAGTCACGCCATTGACAAAGTCCGTGAAGTTTTCCCGTGAAACCGTCTGCCAGATTGCGCTTGGATAGGTCCTGGCGAACTTTTCCGGGCACTTCGCCTTCTCGGCCTTTGACGGATTGAACTTGAACTCGTATGCGCTGATCTCGCCGTTGGCACCTTCCTCTATGTAGTCGATTTCCCCGTCCGACGGCTGTGTCGTACGCCAGAAATAGCTCTTGACCCTGCGACGTGCCACATTGTTTCTCTTCATCCGTTCACAGATGAGGTAATTCTCGAAGAGGTGTCCCGTGTCGTCGCGGCAATCCATCGCAAGGAAGTTCCCCAGCACGGCGTTGCGAACGCCCGTGTCGCAGAAGTACACCTTGCGCGATTTCTTCAGCTCGTTACGTAGATTCCGCGAGAACGCCCCCAGGCGGAAAACCACAAATGCCTTTTCAAGCCGCTCGACGTACATCTGAACCGTCTCGTTGTCGATGCCGACAATCCCCCCCACCTCACGATAAGATACTTCGTTCCCGAGCTGGAGGGCCAACGCCCGCAGGAGTTTGTTCAGCATCTCCGAATTGCGGACGTCATTCCATTTGAGCACATCCTTGAAAAGGTAGGACTCGCATAGCTGATTCAGCCTTTCGATGGCCTCCTCCTCCGTCTCGGCGGTTGCGACATCCGGATATGAGCCAAGTCTCAGCCGCGCATCCAGCATCCCCATTTCGCGCACGGTGTCTGTCGCGGACGCAAGCTCGTTGAACGAAAACGGCGGCAGGACATAGCCCGCCATCCGCCCTGTCAGCGGCTCGCCAACCTCTTCGGACAGCTCGAAGGACGAAGATCCCGTGGCGACTATTCGCACATCCTTCAGGTTGTCATGTATGATCTTGAGCGTCAGCCCGATGTCCAAAACCTTCTGGGCCTCATCCACAAAAAGCGTCCGGGCCGACCCAAGGATCGAACGCGCCCTTTCTAGCGTCATCCTCTCATAGTTCAATAGGTCGCGGTGCGCCTTGATGTCGCCATTTAGCACGACTATACGTTCCTTCTGGAGATCAGGTGCCTCCAACAGACGTTCAACAAGCGTTGTCTTACCCGTCTGCCGCGAACCGTAGACGATCAAAACCTTGCCAGAACGCATTGTTTTCGCAAATAATTCCTCGAAATCTCGCTTTATGTACATGTGGTCTCCTTTTGGGCTCTATTATAGCATAAATAATTTGCGGATGCAACCGCAAATTATTTGGATATTTTGCGGCAATCCTCGCGCCGCTACCAATTCGGGGACTGTCCCCATTGCCATTCCAATTCGGGGTCTGTCCCCATGCCATTCGGGGGACAGACCCTATGAGTCACTCAGTCAGGACTCCTTGCGGCAAGGCCCCTACTTGATGATGATGACCATGCCTCTGCAAACGTACAGGCCGTCGTCTTTCTTGCGCAGGCCGAAGAGCTCGCCTTTGGCTTGCACGAAATTCACGTTCGCAGGCGCAGTGGTCCAGCCGAGGATCTTCTTGCCGCCCACCTTTCCAACGGCCCTCTCGCCGCACGAGACCGTGATCGTGGCGCCGTCGGCGAAGCTGATCGCCTTGTTGCCGTCCTTGAAGCTCGATGCGAGCGGCCAATCGCCCGGCCACGCGGAGAGATCCAGCGTCGAGCTGTCCTGCATCGTCGGGCCGTAGAAGTACGTCGTCGTGGGTTTGAACGCGCCATACACGTTCAGCGCCGCCGTGCCGGCGTTGGCGTTATAGTCGTACGCCGCCT
>JAEEGL013807745.1_pt1 | contig 14731 bp, 9 predicted proteins | sample 9134231 | NCBI WGS metagenome assembly JAEEGL01 (sample SAMN16246548, study PRJNA631951) | gut metagenome | biome: gut microbiome; feature: rumen; material: fiber-attached | host: Bos | place: Iran: Karaj | collected 2018-10 | reverse complement strand
GGCGTATGTCGCACCTGCGGTGCTGTTGCCTGGGACTAATGGGTGGTGACTGCTTTCGCAGTTCAATAGCAATATAAGAGTGCTTATGCATGCAAGCATGCAAAGCACCTCTTAATTGCTATTGACCCGTGAATAGTAACGTTTTGAGTAAATCCCTGACACGTTTTTACCGGAGTTTTAAGTAAATCCCTAACGCAATCTCTAAAAGAGCGATGATGGTGACCGCAATCGGCAAGGCACGCGGCGTGGTCCGGTGGCGCAAAATCAGCATGGCAAGAAGAACGCCAAGGCCGCCGCCCAGCAAAGCCACACACACAAAGGTGCGCGTCGGGATGCGGAAAACGCTGTCGGAAGAAGCATATTTCCTGTCGCGGTTGATCAGAATTACCCCGTGCACATTGATGAAAATTAGCCAGATAATCGCAATTTTTTCAAGCATAACCGTGAATCCTTTCTAATTTCTAATTTTTTCCCCCCAAAGACTAGGCAGAGCTACCTCACCCGTGGTATAATCGTGTAACGTATAGGGAAAAGTTTGCCCTGCAGTCTCTTCATGATCTGCAACTTCATTATATCATGAAGAGGATGAAATGACAATTCGGAGGAATAATAAAAAATGTACTCATTTGATGACATCAAAGCAGTTGACCCGGAAATCGCAAAGGCTATCGAGGATGAAATGCAGCGTCAGGAAGATCATCTGGAGCTGATTGCTTCGGAGAACTTTACCAGCAAGGCTGTCATGGCAGCGATGGGAAGCCCCTTGACCAACAAGTATGCCGAAGGATATCCCGGAAAGAGATATTACGGCGGCTGCGAGTACGTGGACGTGGTGGAAGATCTGGCCAGGGAACGGGCGAAAGAACTCTTTGGATGTGAATACGTAAACGTACAGCCTCACAGCGGCGCGCAGGCCAATATGGCGGCCTTTTACGCGGTCTTAAAGCCTGGCGATACCTTCATGGGTATGAGCCTGGACCACGGCGGTCATCTGTCTCACGGAAGCCCCGCAAACCTTTCCGGCAGCTATTTCCATGCGGTTCCCTATGGAGTCAACGCGGATGGTTTCATTGATTACGATGAAATGCGCCACATCGCGCTGGAATGCAAGCCGAAGATGATTGTTTCCGGAGCAAGCGCCTACTGCAGAGCGCTGGATTTCAAGAGAATCCGCGAGATCTGCGACGAAGTCGGCGCCGTGATGATGGTAGACATCGCGCACATCGCGGGCTTAGTGGCAGCAGGGCTTCATGAGAGCCCGATCCCTTATGCGGACATCGTGACCACGACCACGCACAAGACGCTTCGCGGACCTCGCGGCGGTATGATCATGGCGACAGCGGCAGCGAACGAAAAGTACAACTTCAACAAGGCCATCTTCCCGGGAACCCAGGGCGGCCCGCTGATGCACGTCATCGCGGCCAAGGCGGTCTGCTTTAAGGAAGCCTTATCCCCTGCCTTCAAGGAGTACCAGGCACAGATCATCAAGAACGCGCAGGCGCTCTGCAAGGGCCTTATGTCCCGCGGAATCGACATTGTTTCCGGCGGTACGGACAACCACCTGATGCTGGTTGACCTTCGCCGTCTGGATCTCACCGGCAAGGCCATGGAAAAGGCCATGGATGCCGCGAACATCACCTGCAACAAGAATACGGTTCCGAATGATCCGAAGTCGCCGTTTGTCACCAGCGGCCTTCGCTTAGGCACTCCGGCGGTCACCACCCGTGGCCTCAAGGAGGACGATATGGATCAGGTGGCGGAAGCCATTGCGCTGATTCTGAAGGATCCGGAAGGCAACACGGAAAAGGCCAAAGCCATCGTGAAGTCCCTGACGGACAAGTATCCGCTGCATAAATAAAAAAACACCTGCCTGTTTTGCGAGGAGTATCGTTGCTTTTCTAAACAGACGGGAGATGATTGAAACCCCATGTCTTAAGGAGGCCTGAGGAATTGTGAAAACAAAAAAATTACTTAGGGTCCGGTTCTTGACAACAGCTCTGGCCCTGTTTACAGGGCTCTCCGGAAGTCTTTCCGGGAGCGTTGGAACTTTGCTGTATGCCGCGGAGCAGACGGGCGAAGAGACATCCTTGGACGAAGGGACAGTAGAGGACCTGGAGCTGGTGCTGGAGGAAGAAACGGGGCCGGAAGCCAGCTTTGCGTGGGAAGTGACGCATGAGGAGGAAGAACCTGCCTCCATTGAGGAGATTGCATTACCGGAAGAAACCCCTTCTGCTGCGGAAGCGGAGCAGACGGAAGAATATTCGCCCGCTGTGGAAACGGAACAGACCGAAGAGAATACTTCTGTTCCGGAACCTGAGCAGACAGAAGCAACCCCTTCCACTGTAGAAACCGAGCAACTGGAAACCGAGCAGACAGAGTCAGAGCAGCCCGAGGAAGAAATCGAAGCGGAGCCGGTTTTGTGGGCCGGAACCGTGGAATTTGCCCAGCTGATGGACAAGCTCTTCGAAGAAGAGATCGAGGACATCGTCCTGGATGAGGAAGAGTTTGAGAAATCCATCGAAGTATTTCCGGAGAGTTACCGCGTCTGGCTGCGGGAGATTCACGAAGAGTATCCCAGCTGGCGCTTTGTGCCGCAGGAGATGGGAATTGATTTTGAGGAGGCCGTGGACGCGGAGAACGTTCTGGGCATCAGCCTTGTGTATACAGGGAGCCCGTCCTCCTGGAAGTCCTTACAGCCCGGTGCCTACGACTGGGAAACCGGAAAATGGCGCGGCATGGATGGCAATTACTGGGTGACGGCATCCCGCGAAATCATCGAGTACTACATGGATCCCCGGAACTACCTGGATTCCACCTATGTATTCGCCTTCCTGGATTACAGCTATGATCCGGAGTTGCAAACGCTTCCCGGACTCTACCAGATCATCAAGGGCACATACCTGGAAGGAACCTTCACCGAGAATGACAAAACCTACAATTATGTGGATGTCATCATGGAAGCCGCGAAGGAAAGCGGTATGAATCCCTATCTGATCGCCTCCACCATTCTGGTGGAAAATGGTCTTCAGGGAACGGGACGCAGTATCTCGGGAACGGTACCCGGATACGAGGGCCTGTATAACTACTTCAATATGGGCGCTTATGCCACGGAAACGATGGGAACCATCGAGCGTGGCCTGTGGGTTGCTTCCCTGGTACCGTCCAATCCGGAGAAAGTCTATCTGCGCCCGTGGGATTCCAGGTACAAATCCATCCGGGGCTGTGCGCTGTATTACTCAAACAGCTTCATCAAACAGGGCCAGAATACCCTGTATAAGAAAAAGTTCAATATTGTAAACGGCAAAGCATCTCATCAGTACCTGACGAACATTCAGGCGGTATCGGTTGAATGCAGGAAGCTGGGGCAGGGCTATACCGAAGACATGCGCAAGACCGCGCTGGTGTTCCGCATTCCGATTTATGAAAACCTGCCGGAGGAAGACGTTCCGAAGCCTTGGAAGGATGGCAGCCCGAACTATAAGCTGCGCTCGATTTCCGTGGATGGATACCGTTTAAATCCGACCTTCAACATGGACACACAGGAATATGACGTGGCGGTGCGCGCCGGCACAACGACAGTGGAAGTGGAAGCGGTGCCGATGGATGAAAAGGCCACCATCAAGGGAACGGGAACCATTCCGGTTGAGACCGGGGAAAATACCCTGGAACTGGAGGTTACGGCCGAAAATGGCGATGTGATGGTCTACACGCTGAACGTAACCGTCCGCCCGGACTGGGTGGAAGCCGGGCCTGTCACGGTGACATCCCCTTATAATATAGAGGAGGAGATCGTGACCGGGCTTGTGCCGGGAATGACTGCGGAGGAGTTTCTGGACAGCCTGACCGTGGAGGGCGGAACCGCCGCTCTGATGGCGGAGGACGGATCGGAAGCGGAACGGGCCGGAACCGGATGCCTGCTTCAGATTTACAATGAGGCCGGCGAAGTGGAGCAGAGTTATACGCTGGTGCTCTACGGCGACGCCAACAAGGACGGACGCATCACCAGTGCGGATCTTCTGCGAATTCAAAGGTCTATTCTGCAGATGACAACCCTGGATGAGTCATCGAAAGAGGCGGCGGACGCCAATCATGACGGAAAAGTGAACAGCGCGGATTTACTGCGCATTCAGAAGGCGATCCTTGGCATGACGGAGATCGTACAGTAAGGGGAGAGTTTTTGGGAGGCAGATATGTTTTGGAAGAGAATGAAAAATAGCCTGAATGGAATGGCAGTGGTCCTGTTCCTTTTCGCGGCGATGGGGTTACAGGCGTTTGCGTCGAATGGTTCCGTCACTGTGGAGGGCTATGATGGAGAGCCGGGAGATACGTTTACGGTCTATGTGACAGTCAGTGGGGAAGACGCCGGGTTAGGCGCGTTTGATGCCAGATTGTCCTACGACACATCGATGTTGACGTTTCAGGGAGGCAGCGGGGGAAACGCGCAGGTTTCCGGTAGCAACGGGACTGTTGTGATTGTATGGATGGATCCTGCCATCAGTGGCCCTGCGAGTGCCAGCGTTGCGCTTACCTTTACGGCTGACGCGGAAGGGGAATCGAGCTTGTCCATTGAAAGCATCGATGTCACCGACGTGAATGAAGAAACCATGGATGTAGGAACCGACTTTGGCCTGATCACCATCGCGTCATCCTACGTGCCTTCCGGGGAAAACCGCTTAAGCTGGCTGGAAACAGGAACATCTCTGACTCCGGAATTCGATCCGGATACGGAACAGTATTGGACCAGTGTGGATTCCGATGTCGATTTTCTTCTGATCAATTATACGCCGATCGATGAGACCGCGACCGCTTCGGATGACAGCCACGATCTTTCTTACGGAACGAATATCATCCACGTGTATTGTACAGCAGAAAATGGCAACCAAAAGATCTATAGCATTTTTGTGGAACGGCCGGAGCCGGAAACGGAGCCGCCGACCGAGCCTTTAGAGACGGAGCCGCAGGAGACCGAGCCTTTAGAGACAGAGCCGCTTGAGACTGAACCTTTAGAAACCGAGCCGCAGGAGACGGATCCACCGGAAGAGCCGGAAACGCATGTTCCCTATGAACCCTCGAGTGAAGCGCGCCTTACCTGGTTAACTACCTCGGCCGGCCTGTATCCGGAGTTCTGGTCGGATATCTACAACTATTCGGTCAGCGTGGATGCTACCACCGACTATCTGGATGTCTCAGCCGTTCCTATGGATCAGGAGTATGCCAGCGTTTCCGTCAGCGACCAGTCGCTTTCCTATGGCGGCAATACCATTTATATCTACGTGACGGCGGAAGACGGTACGGTAGAAACCTACACGATTTATGCGGAGCGGGCTTATCCGCCCGAGGAACCTCCGTATGTGCCGGAAACGGAACCTCCGTATGTACCGGAGACCGAGCCTCCATACGTGCCGGAGACGGAAGCCCCCACAGAAGCTCCTACAGAGGCCCCCACAGAGGCTCCCACGGAAAGCGAAACGACTGCGGAAGCAGAAGATCCGATGGCTGTCGAAGTGTTTGGCGTCAACCTGAAGGTAGTTGAGACCCTCGAAGGGGTTGAGCTTCCGGAAGGCTTTGAGTACGGCCTGACGAGATATAAGGGCGAAGAGATTCAGATTGCCAAAGATCCTGAGCACAGCGTTGAGCTGTTCCTTCTGGTGGACCCGGATACCATGCAGACGGCCTTCTTCCTGAAGTCGCAGGGCGATGTATTCACCCCGTATGTGCAGGTGCCCTCGGCAGAGCAGTACGTGATTGTACATAACGATAATCCTTCCGTCGTTCCGGCAGGGTATACGGAAACCGTCAAAGAGGTGGACGGAGCGCCTGTGCAGGCCTGGTACGCTACCGAGGAAGGCGAAGCGGCTCCTTCGTTCCTGTTATATCTGGCGGATGCAGAAGGCAAACGCGGGTTTTACACCTACAATCCGGAAGCGGGTACGGTAGAACTGGTGCAGGAGGTTGTGGAGACCGAGCCGGAGAGCACAACTGCTCCGGAGACGGAGACTGTGCCGGAGACGACCAAGACTCCTGAAAAGGAAACAACGGTTGCTCCGACCAATCCGGGCGAACGGGAAACGGAGACGGCCCCGGACCGGGTTACCCCTGTGATCGAACCGACGGACGGGCCGGATGATGGAAATCTTCTTGACCGGGCCCTTACCTTTGTCAAGGATGGCATTGGAAAGATCAAGGATGGCATCGGAAAGCAACAATTGATCCTGTTCGCAGGAGTCGGCGTTGCAGTTCTGGCTCTGATTGCGATTCTTGCCATGCTGCTTTCCCGCCGCGGAAAGAAGAAAGCGGATGCGGTCGAAGTGGCGACCTATGCGCGGATTAAACCGGACAGCGAAGCCGTAGAAAGCGATCCTCATTTTAATGGAATAGATGAGGACGATGACGATGATGAGTACGATGATGACGAGTATGATGATGACGACGACTACTTTGATGACGATCCGTCCATCTTTGAAAAACCGGCGTCCGTAAAGCAGAATGAATCCAAGGCGGCGGAGACCGCGGGCAATCCTGCGGAAGAAAGAAAAGCCGATTCCAATGAGAAGCAGACACCATATAGGAACCGTTCCGAGGAAGTGAAGGCAAAGCTGGCGGAAATCAACGAGCGGAACGCAGGCCTGACGGAGGAACGCACCGAGAAGATTCGCCGTGGAACATCCAGCCCGGCTTCCCTGCGCCGCAATATGGCGGTGGCGGAAGAACCGGCGGCTCCGAAGGAAAAGAAATCTCTCTTTGGGCGCAAGAAGACTGTAGAAGCGCCGAAGGCAGCGGAACCCGTAAAAGCGGAAGCTGTAAAGGCGGCAGCTCCGAAAGCGGAAGCTCCGAAGGCCCCGGCTCCGAAGGCAGCGGAAGCCGTAAAGGCGGAAGCCCCGAAGGCAGAGGCCCAGAAAGCGGCCAAGCTGGCTAAGGCGCAGGCGCCGAAAGCCGCCAAACCCGGAAAAGCAGAAGCGGCAAAAGCCTCCGCCACGGTCGTGGAACCTTTAGCGGCAGCCTCCGCCAGAAGCAGCAGGCCTCGGCATGCGGCGGAAGATACCACGGATCTGTCGGAAGAACTGAATAAGATTCAGCAGCGCATGGACGAAAAGGAGAACAAGAATCAGAAGAAGTTTTCCAGACATCCGTTCGAAGAGGAAAGCGCCGCCAGACAGACAACAGGCAAGCCTTCCAAGTCGAAAGGACGCATGGCCGTTCCCAAGGCGGACCGCGATCCCGACCGTGTCATCGACCAGGCCAATCTGGATGATTTTGACATGATCGACTTCTGAGAATTGTGCGCGGGCAGTCCAAGGAATAACAAGTGAGAGCTATTTTTCACGATTGACAAAGGAAAGCAGGAGGACAAAACGTCCTCTTGCTTTTTTATTGCATGTGTGCTATCATCACTATAACAAATATAACGTGTCCACTTCACAGCGACAAGCGGTCACGTTAAAAGGAGAGAAGGTCATGTATATACAGATTGATTTTAACAGTGATGAGGCGCTGTATATGCAGCTTCGCAACCAAATCATCTATGGGATAGCCACCGATAATCTTCGGGAAGGAGATCAGCTGCCCTCTGTGCGGCAGCTGGCCGAAACCATCGGCATCAACATGCATACGGTAAATAAGGCTTATTCGGTATTGCGCCAGGAGGGATTTGTGAAACTGGACCGCCGGAAAGGGGCGGTCGTGGCGCTTGATGTAGATAAGATGCAGGCCATACAGGATCTGACCATGGACTTGACTGTGGTTCTCGCGAAGGCGGTCTGCAAGAACATATCCAGAGAAGAAATCCATAAGGCAGTGGATCAGGTTCTGGATGGATATCTGGAGGATGAAAAGAACGATGCTTTGTGAAAAGTGCGGGAGCCGGGAAGCGAACGTCCACTTCGTGGAGGTCGTGAACGGCAGCAAGACCGAACATAATCTGTGCGCGGAATGCGCCAGAACCATGGGCCTTGACCGGGTGATGGGGTCCCTCGCGGCGACGCTGTCGGGCGATGAGTCCATCGCGCGGGTGCTCTCCGGGATCCTTGGAATTCCGGCGGAAAACCAGCCCAGAAAACAGGAGGAATGGGATCAGGTGCTTTGCCCGAACTGCGGCATGTCCTACAGCCAGTTCGTGGAGGAGAGCCGCTTTGGGTGCCCGGAATGCTACGGCACCTTTGATCTTTTGATGAAAGAAAACTTAAAAAAGCTGCAGGCAGGGGATACCCACACGGGGAAACGCCCCCGCTTCGGGCGGAAGGCCAACTTCCCGGAGGCCGGGGTGGCAAGCAGGGAAGAGACGCTGTCACCGGAAGAAAAGCTTCGGCTGTTGGAGGCTAAGCTTAAGAAGGCGGTGGAGGACGAAGAGTTCGAGGATGCCGCCTACTACCGGGATCAGATCAAGGAGTTAAAAGGAGCGAAGAAGACAAGTGAAATGGTTTGAAAATCCGGAGAGCGGAAATGATGTCTTTACCGCATCCCGCGTCCGGATCTCGCGAAACATAGAAGGATATAAATTTCCGGAGAAGCTTTCGGAGGAGGAGCAGAAGGAACTGACTGATCTTCTGGCCTCTAAGCTGACCGGGATCGGCCTTGAGGAAGGGCAGCCGTTTCGGTATTACGCGTTAAGCGACTTGACGGAGTCCGAGAAAAACGCGCTGAAGGAGCGCCACGTTCTTCACGAAAAGTCCGTCACGGAGAAAAAGGCGTCCGGCTTCTTTTTGTCGGAGGACGAATCGACCGCCGTCGTCTTAAACCGGGACGATCACATCCGGATCCACCGCTTCGGGCTGGGCATGAACTTAAACCGCTTAGGGGCGGCGTGCGACCGGCTGGACGACTGGATCAACGAGCGTTTTTCCTACGCGTTTGACGAAAAGTACGGGTATCTGACCAGCTATCCCACCAACATGGGAACGGGGCTTCGCGTCTCGGTTCTCTTACACCTCCCCTACCTGCAGGAAGGCAAGAATTTCCGCAAGCTTTTGCAGGAGGTAGGGCGCACCGGCGTGCGCGTGCGCGGACTTGTCGGGGAAGGCCCCGAAAACTACGGCGGCCTGTTTGAGATCAGCAACCAGAAGACGCTGGGCCTGTCGGAGGAGGAAATCTTCTCCATGGTCTACCGGATGGCCTCCCATATCGCGGTGAACGAGCGGAAGGTCCGCTCGATGACGCTCCGGGAAAACCGGCTTGCGGTGGAAGATCAGGCGTGGAAGGCCTACGGGGTCTTAAAGTACGCCAAGCAGCTGTCGGAAAAGGACGCGCTCATCTATCTGTCGGCGGTTCGGGCCGGGCTGTGCGAAGGCTTACTCTCCGCGGAAAACCCGACGGATCTGTTCCAGGCCATGTGGACCTGCCGGGATGGCTGCATCCGGGAGCGCCACATCGGCGACATGACGCCCATGGAAGTGAACGCGGCCAGAGCCGAGATGGTGCGGGCGTACCTGCCGGAGATCCGGTAAAACAAAATGGAGGAATCTACATAGAAGATGGCATATGAAAAGTTTACTGCCAAGGCCAGACACGCGCTGGAACTGGCAAAGGAATCGTCCCGCGAGTTCGAACACCGGTACATCGGGACGGAACATATTCTGCTCGGACTGGTGCGGGAAGGCACCGGAACGGCAGCCAAGGTACTGGAAAAACAGGGCGTAACCGAGGATAAGGTGGTCGCCCTCATGAAAAAGCAGATCGCCCCGGGAAGCGCGGTGGCGATCGCAGAGCGCGAAGGCTTTACCCCGAAGGCACAGAAGGTTCTGGATCAGAGCCAGCGGGAGGCCGAGCATTACCGCGCGGGCTTAACCGGCACCGAGCACCTGTTGATCGCTCTGTTAAAGGAAGGCGAGTGTGTGGCCACCCGGATGCTCAACACGCTGGGCGCCAGCATTCAGCGGGTGTATGTGGAGATCCTGGCCGCGATGGGCGAGGACACCACGGCCGGTAAGCTGCAGACCGAGGCAGGCCGCAGCGGCGCGCAGGGCGGCAACACGCCGGCCCTGGATCAGTTCAGCCGTGATCTGACCCAGCTGGCGGCGGATGGAAAGCTGGAGCCTGTCATCGGGCGCCGGCAGGAGATCGAGCGCGTGATCCAGATTTTAAGCCGCCGCACGAAGAACAATCCGTGCGTGATCGGTGAACCCGGCGTCGGCAAAACCGCCATCGCCGAGGGCCTGGCGCAGATGATCGAGGCGGATGAGGTCCCGGATACCATCAAAGGAAAACGCATTCTGATGCTGGACATGTCCGGCATGGTGGCCGGCACCAAGTACCGCGGCGAGTTCGAAGAGCGCATTAAAAAGGTCATCGAAGAGGCGGAGCAGAACAAGAACATCCTCCTCTTTATCGATGAAATTCACACGATCATCGGAGCGGGCGGCGCGGAAGGCTCCATGGATGCCTCCAACATCTTAAAGCCGTCCTTAAGCCGCGGCGACATTCAGGTGATCGGCGCCACGACCGTGGATGAATATCGGAAGAGAATTGAAAAGGACGCGGCCTTAGAGCGTCGTTTCCAGCCGGTGCTTCTGGAGGAGCCCTCCGAGGAGGACACGGTTGAGATGTTAAAGGGCCTCCGCCCGAACTATGAAAAGCATCATCATGTGGTGATCACAGACGAAGCTCTGGAGGCGGCCGCGCATCTGTCGGCCCGTTATATTTCGGATCGTTTCCTGCCGGATAAGGCCATCGATCTGATCGATGAAGCGTCCTCGCGCCTGCGCCTGTTGGGCTATGAGGTGCCCGCGGACATCAAGCTTTTGGAGGCGGACATCACCGGCATGGAGGCGGAAAAGGAAGCGGCCATCAAGGCGGAAAATTATGAAAAAGCCGCCGAGATCAAGCGCGAACAGATGAAGAAGCGCGAAGAGCTGAATGCCGCCAGGGAAGCCTTCGAAAAAGAGAAGAAAGAAAAACCCCGCAAGGTGACCGAAAACGAAATCGCCGAGGTGGTGGCGCAGTGGACCAAAATCCCGGTCAAAAAGCTCGCGGAAGGGGAGATGGAGCGTCTGCGCAGTCTGGAGAAGATCCTGCACGAGCGCGTGATCGGCCAGGAAGAGGCCGTGGCCGCCGTGGCCAAGGCCGTGCGCCGCGGGCGCGTGGGCTTAAAGGATCCGCGCCGTCCCATCGGTTCCTTCCTGTTCTTAGGGCCTACCGGTGTCGGCAAGACCGAGCTCTCCAAAGCCCTCGCCGAGGCGCTGTTTGGCACCGAGAACGCCATGATCCGCGTCGACATGTCCGAGTACATGGAGAAGCACAGCGTGTCCCGCATGGTCGGCTCGCCGCCCGGATACGTGGGCTACGAGGAAGGCGGTCAGCTGTCCGAGAAGGTGCGCCGCAATCCCTACTCGGTCATCCTGTTTGACGAGATCAAAAAGGCACATCCGGATGTGTTCAACATGCTGCTGCAGGTGCTGGACGACGGTCACATCACAGACGCGCAGGGGCGGAAGATCGACTTTAAGAACACGGTCCTTATTATGACCTCCAACGCCGGCGCGCAGAACATCATCGCGCCCAAGCGCCTGGGCTTCTCGGCGGAAAATGACGTGAAAGCCAACTACGAGTTTATGAAGAATGGCGTGATGGAGGAAGTCCGCCGGATCTTCAAGCCGGAGTTTTTAAACCGTATCGATGAAACCATTGTCTTCCATGCCCTCACCAAGGACCACATGAAGGACATCGTCAACATCATGCTCCGCGATATCGAAAAGAGAACGAAAGAGCAGATGCACGTCACCCTGCAGCCGGACGATGCCGCGAAGGTATTTCTGGTCGAGAAGGGGTACGACGAAAAGTACGGCGCGCGCCCGCTGCGCAGAACCATCCAGAACGAGCTGGAGGATCCGCTGGCGGAGGAAATCCTGGCCGGCCGGATCGTGGACGGCGATGAAATCAAGGTATCTGCCAAAGACGGAAAGATCACCTTTGACAAGGTGAAAAAGCGCGGCAGGAAAAAAGCGGCGGCCGTGACGGTTTAAAAAGTGTAACCTTGTGCGTTTTTTTACGTCATATAAGGTAAGGTTCTTGAGTTTGGGAAAGGATGAAAACCGGACATGGCAAAGGCAGCAAAAACTGTGTTCTTTTGCAAGGAATGCGGCTATGAATCCGGAAAATGGCTGGGGCAATGCCCCGGCTGTTTTGCGTGGAATTCTTTTGTGGAGGCGCCGCAGGCTCCTAAAAAAGCGGCTGCGGCCGCAGCTGGGCCAGGCGCGCTTCTGTTTGAGCGCCCGAAGAGGCTCTCGGAAATTGAAAGCTCCGAGGAAGACCGGACCGGAACCGGCTTTAGGGAGCTGGACCGGGTGCTGGGCGGCGGCCTGGTGAAGGGATCCCTCATCTTAGTGGGCGGCGATCCCGGCATCGGAAAATCCACCCTGCTTCTGCAGGTGTGCCGAAACCTGTCCGCGAACGAGCAGCGGGTTTTATACATCTCCGGCGAGGAATCCTTCCGGCAGATCAAGATGCGCGCAGACCGGATCGGAAGCTTTTCCGAAAACCTGACGATCCTGTGCGAAACCAGCCTGGATCGCATCACGGAGGTGCTGCAGGAAGAAAAGCCGAATGTCGCGGTGGTGGATTCCATCCAGACCATGTACAAGGAAGACGTGGATTCCGCAGCGGGCAGCGTCTCGCAGGTGCGGGAGGGAACCAACCTGCTCATGCAGCTCGCCAAGGGCCTTGGCATCACCATCTTCCTCATCGGACACGTGACGAAGGAAGGCGTGGTGGCAGGCCCGCGCACACTGGAGCACATGGTGGACACGGTGCTGTATTTTGAGGGCGAAAAGAACGCCTCCTACCGGATCATCCGGGGCGTCAAAAACCGTTTCGGCGCCACGAACGAGATCGGGGTGTTCGAGATGGCGCAGGAAGGCCTCAGGGAGGTCAAAAATCCGTCCGAGTATATGTTAAGCGGAAGACCGCTGGAGGCCTCCGGATCCGTGGTGTCGTGTTCCATGGAAGGAACCAGGCCCATCCTGGTGGAGATCCAGGGGCTGGTGTGCAAGACAAACTTTGGGCTGCCCAGGCGTACGGCGGCAGGAGTGGATTACAACCGCATGAACCTGCTGCTCGCGGTGCTGGAGAAACGGGCCGGGCTTCACATGTCCGAGTGCGATGCCTATGTCAACCTGGCCGGCGGTGTGAAGATCACGGAACCTGCCATGGATCTGGGCATCGTGATGGCGCTGGTTTCGAGCTATCGGGACCGGCCGGTGGACGATCAGACGATCATCTTTGGCGAGGTGGGCTTAGCAGGCGAAATCCGCTCCGTGAACATGGCACAGGCCCGGGTGCGCGAGGCGGCCAAGCTGGGCTTTACCACCTGCATTTTGCCGAAGAGCAATTTAAAAGGACTGAAGGAAGAGAGCGGAAACATGCGTCTTGTCGGCGTGCAGACGCTGCGGGAGGCTATTGGGCTTTTATAGGGGGCGTTTATGGAACAGACATGGGAAAAATGGAAGAAACTGACATGGTCGGATGTGGGCGGCGCGGCGGTGCTGGCCTGGCTTGGCATGAATTTCCTCCTGGGGTCATTTTTTCACGCGGGGGATATCCAGTTTGTGGGGGAGGGATCGCTTGTCAAATCCGTTCTCGTGTTTCTCCTGCTCTGGATGTTTTTCCTGGCGGGCGAGGTATACGGGGGAACGCCGTTTAAGGCCGCGGTTTTAGGCGGTCTGGTTCTGGCGGCAGCGGTTGCCGCGATCTGGAAGAAAAATGATTATTTTTCGGTAGGCCTTGCCACGCTGATCCTGTTGTGCCTCCTGTGTCAGAAACGGGAATTCTGGAAGGATGTGGCGGCGTTTCAGTGCCCTCTAAGTATCGTGAAATGGATTTACCTGACGCTGTTTTTGTTCCTGGCCGTCTATATCGGGGCTGTCACCGTGTGCCGGTATCTGGCTTTCCGCAGCCCTACCTTCGACATGGGCATCTTTTCCCAGATGTTTGAAAGCATGCGCCGTACCGGTATTCCTTATACCACCTGTGAAAGAAACGAGCTTCTTTCGCATTTTCTGGTGCATCCTTCGTATGTCTTTTATCTGGTTCTGCCCATCTATATGCTGGCTCCCTCGCCGGCGACGGTGCAGATCATCCAGGCGCTGGTGGTTGCCTCGGGCCTGATCCCGGTGTATCTGCTGGCCAAGAAGAGAGGACTTCCCTCGGCAGCAATCATCTTTTTAGGGCTCCTGTACGTGGGAATGCCCGGCCTTTCCGGCAGCTGCTTCTATGATTTTCACGAGAACTGCTTCCTGGCCCCCGGCATTTTGTGGCTGGTTCTGGCGATGGAAGGAAAACGCTGGTGGTGCGTGATTCCGGCCGCGCTCCTCATGTGGAGCATCAAGGAGGACGCCGGCATCTACACGGCCTTCATCGGCCTGTACTTCTTACTGTCCGGGCGGCAGAAGAAGCGGGGCGCGGTGCTGTTTATCGCCTCCTGTGCCGTCTTTGCCTTCATCAACCATTACCTGTCCCAGACCGGGTACGGGGTGGCGGATGTGCGCTATCAGAATCTGGTGCTCGACAAGGACGGAAGCATGTACCAGATCCTGCAGACCGCCTGGTTCCACGCAGGCTACCTGCTTGCCGAGTGCCTGGATCTGGAAAAGATCTGGTATCTGATTGTGGTCACGCTTCCCGCGATCCCGCTCATTTTCCGCAGAAAAGACTGGAGCGCGTTCCTGCTGCTGGGCCCCATGGCGCTGCTCAATCTGATGCCGGACTATGCCTATATGCATTCCGTCAACTACCAGTACAATTT
>JAEEGL011844776.1_pt1 | contig 14731 bp, 16 predicted proteins | sample 9134231 | NCBI WGS metagenome assembly JAEEGL01 (sample SAMN16246548, study PRJNA631951) | gut metagenome | biome: gut microbiome; feature: rumen; material: fiber-attached | host: Bos | place: Iran: Karaj | collected 2018-10 | reverse complement strand
TACTACGGTGTGGATATGCTATTGCCCGCATTGTCGAAAGGCACCGAGAAAAAGCAGAGCCTCATCGCCTCCAGCCGCATCCTGCGCGGGCTGATTCAGGCGGAACTGCACAAACGGCGCACGGGCGAGTATCCCGACAGCATCGATGACCTGCCGCAGGATCCGTTCTCAGGACAGCCGCTCAAATACAGGAAAGGCGCTTGCGAGGTGATTCAGAAAATCTGTCAGGAGGAGGTGGCTAAGGAAATCTATCAGGATAAGGCAAAAGAGAAGAATAACGGGGCATACAGTTTATATGCTTCTCCCTCGTTGTTCGTGTCGCAGAAACGCACGCTACAGGCCATTCAAATCTGGAGCGTTGGTCCCAACGGCATCGATGACGGCGGCGTTCGCGAGGGCAACGCAAAAAAGGATGACGTCCGTTTCATCATCCCGATACCGTAAGACAAGCTCCGCGTATACAATTCCAAAAACTGAATAGAAAGATGAAGCATCTCCTCCGCAAAATCTTTTTCTGGCAACTGGCTCCTATCTGGAAGGAGGAGTTTTGATGGAAAAGCAACCGAAATATCTTAGATGGCTGAAACTTTCTCTGATTTCGGGTGTGCTGGCCATTTTCCTGCCAATATTAGCAAGGACGGCACTTGAAGTCATTGATGTTCAATACACAATGAATGCCATCTGGAATCTGCGAATAGTAGGCAGGGCACTTGTTTCCTACAAGCAAAAAAACGGTTTCTTCCCGGAGGCCTCGACAATGGAGGAGCTGCTGACTGTTCTTCAAATTACGGATTCTGATTTCAAGAAATCCAACCCTTCATTAAGACAAATCAAATACAACCATGACATAACTGAAGAAGCGCCATATCTATGCTTTTGGGAATCGAACGAAAAGTGGGGAATATTCCGATTCTTGCGTCCCAAATACAAACGCCACGAATTGATGCTGATGTGGGAAGATGGAAGCGTTCGTAGCACATGGAAGAACTTGGAGCAGGCTATTAAAGACAGAGAGGAAGAACTTGAACTTCAGAAAAAGGCAGGACTTAATGAAAATGGGAAATAGATTGCAAAAACATATTCTAGCATTGAGTTTGTCGCTGATAATCACTCTTTCTGGCTGTGTAAATGGTCCAGTGCGCTGTCACCTGAATGGCCGCTTCAATTACCTTACAGCAGAAACAGCAAAACAATGTCCATGGTATTCATATCCTGTGGCATTGCCTGCGGCTGCAGTTTGTGATGCGGGCATCATAGTGGCAGACACAGTTGCCGTGCCTGTAATCAGTTTGGGACATCTTGGACCAGACGGCAAATCCCATCCCGTCTATTCTATATTCTGGCTTCCCTTCTATCCTCTGGTGTGTTTTATGGCAATGGCATTCTACGGAGATTCGCTCAATGACGGTGTCCTTTATCAGCGGCTTTTGGGATACCACTATTTCACGACGAAATATGGGACATTCAAGATTATTGATTCGGCGAATTCTGATAGTTATCCTCAAACCATATTGAAATTGAACGACCAGACTATTAGCGTGTTGCTTGGCAGACTGAATAACATTTCCAACAATGCCGATAACATAATTGCTAGCCTATCCGATGGTACCGTAATCTGGTGGAGGCGAATGAATGGGAAATGGGAGCCAAAGCCCTTTGACCTGGTTCCGAGTAATTCAGAACTTACAAAGGCAATTTCCAAGCAAATCGAGTTTCTAACCATACGTAAAAACAACGCTTTTGAACAAAAATATAGTGAAAGAATCGCGAGGGAAATAGGGTGGTGGCAGAACCTCAGCCAACTTTTAGAAAATGTGAGCCCCGTTATCAAAGAAGTGACTGAACAAGGTTTTAGTAAAGAAAACGGAAAGTCTGAACAAGAGCAAAACAGCGTATGCAATGAGGTTTTCGGATACAAGTTGAGGCTTGAATGTCAATCGTACGAGTTTGACGTTTTTTGTTCCATGGACATGAATACCACGAATACAAGCGTTATTTCAGTTGATCATTACTTCATGACGAACTTTTGATTAAGTCAGCAAGTGAATATGACAAAGACACCATACGATAAATACAGGACGAAGCCCGCTTGGACTGTCATTGAAAAGGCCTTGAATGAATTGGTCGACAATCAGGACATTATATTTCAAACGATTCCTGATTACGTCATTGGCTATATTGTCAAAAAACTGGAAGAGGCAAAACAAAACGGTTCAACGAATTAAGAACGCTGGAGAACGATTCAGAATCCCCTGTTTGCTCGACGATATCTATTCCCATTGCGTGAAAACGGTGGACATCGTTGCCAGGCAAAAAACTCCCTCCAGTTGAGACAATCCCGTATCATGCGATTGCAAAGCGCCGAGGGGAGTGTAGAGTATGAATTAATCCACATGCTTGTTTATAAACAGTGATTGATATGTCCTTGAATTGGTTTGATTTCACAAATTTTCCCGCTAGAGTCGAGACCTTGCAGCGTCTTCATCGCGCAGTGACAGAAACAAGTGATGTCCGTTGGCGCACCAAGGCTCCAGAGGATGTCGTCAAATGGGAAGAGGCCGTGGAACGCTGGAAAGACTATTCGGGCTGGGGCGACGAGAAGTTTTATGTCTTTGAAAGCGACAGTTTCCTGACGGCCCTTGCCGCAGGGGAAGCGGAAGCGAAGGAGTGCGCGATAACATTTCTCGAGTACGATTGCTATTATTTCCGCAGCGGCTATATGAAAGCCAAGCTATTGACTCGCTTGAAGCACCTTGACTTGACGCAGGCGGAAACAAGACGTTTGCAGAAGGTCGTCTGCAATGCAATTCTCTCCACGCGCCCCAAAAGCGAGTTCGGGTACTACGCTAGGCTTTTGCAGAATATCGGCACACCTCTTCTGCGGCGTAGAATTGAGAGCTTGCCAGTGCCTGACATTCCTTGGATGAAAGCCCGTCAGACACGCTGTCTGCAAGAGGTTTATTGGCAAAATCACCAGAAGGGAAGAGCGACAGCCCCACAAAAACGATGATTGGTGTGAAAAATCACACATTGCGAGTGGCGAAACTGAATTTTTCGTGTATTTTGGGGGCAAATCCAAAATTGCACGAAAAATGATGGAGGAATGCTATGTTCATCGAAAGAGACATCAGAAAAGCCATTGAGGCGGCTAATCGTTTTTTCCCTGCCTTGCTGCTGACAGGTGCTCGCCAGGTCGGAAAAACCACCTTTTTGAGAAGGCTAGCGGGGGCAGAACGGAAATATGTGACTTTTGACGATGCTGAGCTGCGGACGCTGGCCAAGGAGGATCCGAAAGGCTTCCTGGACCGTTTCAGCCCGCCCGTCCTGCTTGACGAGGTGCAATATGTGCCTGGACTCCTGAGCTACATCAAGATGGTTATAGATGAGCGTCGCTTCAGCGATCCCGACAACGCCAAAGGATTGTTTTGGCTGACTGGCTCACAGCAGTTCGAGCTGATGCAGGGCGTGTCCGACTCCCTTGCCGGGCGTATTGGCATATTCGATATGGGCGGCATATCGCAGGCCGAACTTGCGGGACGCGCAAACATCCCGTTCACGCCATGCATTCCTATTGCGGAAGGCAAAAGGCCAGGTGTCATGGAACTGTTCCGCAGAATATGGCAGGGGACATATCCCGAAGTGCTCAATGCCACTGCCGAGGAACGCAATTTCTACTATTCCAGCTATGTCAGCACCTATCTGGAGCGGGACATACGCAATCTGAAGAAGGTACAGGACCTGGATCGTTTCTACAAGTTCATCTGCTCATGCGCGGCCAGAACCGGGCAGATGCTGAATGCCAGCGAACTGGCGCGCGACGCAGGAATCGACACGACAACGGCCCAGGACTGGCTTGCCATCCTACAAGCGTCCCACATCATCCACCTTCTCCCACCATACGCCAGTAGTCTGACTGCCCGTCTGGTCAAGACGCCAAAACTATATTTCCTGGACACAGGACTCTGCTCCTACCTGACACATTGGCCGACGCCCGAGACGCTTGAGGCGGGAGCAATGGCGGGACACATCTTCAAGACCTGGTGCATTTCAGAGGTCATCAAGACATACTGGAACGCTGGACTGAAGATTGACAATCTGTTCTACTATAGGGATCACGATCAGCGGGAAATAGACCTTGTCATCGACATGGCGGATGGCTTCTATCCTGCCGAATGCAAGAAAACCGCCACACCCAAAGGCGATGATGCAAGGCATTTCAAGATTCTTGGGAAACTCGGAAAGCCTGTCCTGAAAGGTGCGCTTCTGTGTGCCTGCGACACACCCGTCCCTCTCCCGAACAAGAATGTCATCTGCATACCAGCCTGCGACATCTGACGACATTTCACAAAAGAGTTATTCAAAAATGAGTGCAATACAATAGATACTATGAAGCACCTTTGCCGCCCAGATGTTTCCTTCCCGTATGCGGAACTGGAAGATTGTGGGCAGCAGCTTGATGCCTTGCCTGACAATACTCCTGAAAAAAAGGTTTTTGTGGAGAAATATCATCGCCTGAACACGTGTTTAGAAGAATTCAAGCCTAAATGAATTATGGAAATACGCTGCAAAATATGTCAAAGGGATTTTGAGGCTGAGACTGCGCGAAAGGCGACCAATTCACAGCGTGAACTCTGTTCCGAGTGCCTCCTGCTTTGCCGTCGCCAGCGTCAGCCAGACGGTCCAGAAACAATTATACTGCATACTTTGCATCAACATCTCATTGCCCGATGTGTAGTTGAAGAGAAGCGCTTTGTCACTTGGAAAGCCATGCCGAACCTTGCTGGTCCCAACACACCGAGATTCTGGAGTGAGAGCATCTTTGGTGATTTCCTAAAGCGCACGTATGTGGTAACGTATGTCTATGGCGGAAGCAAGGAGCAAGTCGCTGCTTTCGGCAGGAAAATCAAGGCGGTATTTGCATCAAATGTGCGTGAAAACACCAATTGCTTCCCCTTTGAATATGGCCATCTGTTCTTTCTAGTTGACGATGTTGCAGAGCAGAAACGCCCCGAGAACAACCCATCCATTGGGCAATTCTGCGTTAAAATATCCATCGTTCCCAATCCTAATCATTGCTAATCACAAACTTCAGCACTAAAAGGCACCACATAGAATGACAACTAACGCGCCAACAACAAAATTTCCATTCAGTCAAGACTACAATGGACATTCAATTGCAGTCCGCGACAATGAAGCGTCTCCCCGCCAATCCTGCGCCACGCGATTGCAAAACGCTGTCTGAAGTGTAGATTAGGAAAACAGCAGGTACTTCAATGCGAATCATAAAGAGCCATGCCGTTCACAGTGAAAAGGAAAAAGACAATTGCCGAACTGCGCAAGCGGGTTAAGTGGAGGCGCATTTATAATGTGCTGTCCCTAAAGAAAGCTCCTTGCCTGGGACTGTCCATTGCGGTGCTGTTGAGCTTTGCGTTCTATAAGATACTTCCTCATTTCGCATACTCGGGCATTCCCTTTCAGTCTGCGAAATGGAATGTCCCATTCTACGTGCTGCTGGAGTGGATTGCGTTCTGGTGGATTTGCATTTTTGCTCACACGGCATTAGGCGCATTCCTCAAGGAACTAGTCGATGGCAAATGGAAGTCGCGTCTGCTGGATTTCGTTGCCTGCATCATGTTTTTCCCATGCGGGGTGCTGCTCCTGATTAGTTATGCAAAGCGGAAAATGCGTTGGGGCAGCGCAGTGCTGTTTGGGCTGTCCCTGTTATTGTTTGCGTTTGCCGTTATATGCGATGCAGAAGGCACCTCTGCAACGATTGTATTGCTTCAACGTTGCGCTGTTGCGCTGCAGGCGCCTTTGCTGGTTGCTGGTTTGTGGTGGCTTGCTCCTGGTGGCTCATATAGGAAAACGTCATGTGCAGTGTTGGGGCTTTCGATATGCCTTGCATTGGCATATCTCAATGTGGAACCATCATTCAGGCAGCGTTATGTGAAAGAAGACGCCCGTGTCTGGCAATTGCTCAACGAAGACAGCGAGACCGCAAAGGCGGAATGCCGTTGGCACTTCGATGCTGGGCGTGAGCCTTTGTCGGAAATGCTTGACTGCGGGAAGAGAAGCGAGGAGCATTTCCCGTATGAGAAATACCATTATTACAACACAGGAAAAGAGGTGCTTGCACTCTATGAGGACATAATGGCGAAATCGCCTTTGTTCAGGGAGAAGCTGCTGGACTTCTCGGCGAAATGCCCGCCGCCCATAATGAAACCTTCCTGCAAAACAGATGACAATGAATGGGACGACGACAGGCCTGAGCTTCTCGTGAAATACGCCTCATGTTTTCTGGCATTGGAGATGAGGGCGAAGGCTAGTGATGCATCTGTCGTACAGGTGGACAATGCAGCTTTGACAAGACTGCGGGACTGGATTGCGCGTGGCGGAACTGACAGCCATAAGACCACCGCATTTATCGTGGAGAGGATGCGTCTCAATGCCTTGGCAAACACGTTGCCCCAGATGCGGTATTCAGAGCAGACATGGTGGGAGCTGCTGGGCGACACGCCTGACTGGCGGCGCATATCCGCATACGCCTGTGCGGCGGAATATGGCCGATTCTCTGCTTTCAGCTTCATAAAACAGTATGTTGACAAGCCATTTGTCACCCTTGTCCTCAAATGCCTTGAAAGTGGCATTTCACTCTGGGATGTTCACGTGGCGGCGCCCGCATACGACCTGCTTGTCTTTTCAGAGGCTATCCGCGCCAGCGCATACGCAAGAATCATACAGGCCACGCTTGACGAAAAGGCTGACTACAAGACCATTCGTGACATCAAGCAGGAGTTTAGGCAAGCCAGTGAAAATGGCTATCTGCTGTTTATTTCCGACCTTTGTGATTACCAGTACAGAAACATGCTGTCCGTCGAGAACGAGCGCAGAATGGCGCTCATCGCCTGGCGGCTGGCTGAGTTTATGCATACCCATGAGGGCACCTTGCCTGAAAGCCTGTCCGTCCTTGGTGATGTGCCGAATGACGCCCAGAATGAGCAGCCTTTCGGATATGAGCATGGTTGTATTGCTGTGCCTGTGGATTCAAAAGGCAACACAGTCCAGAGACAAGGCGTCGTGCTGTATTCCCATGATTGGGAGGGCAAGTTCCCTGCCTGGAACAAAGCCCCAGCCAGAATCGCCATTTTTCTAGACTAGGAGCCTAAGTTGCAAAACGCTGAAAACAGACTACGCCCATGTCAATTCCGCGCCACGCGATGGCGAAATGTTGGTTTGAGTGTAGATTAGATGGACTGCCTACATTGCCAGGTTGCCTGGGAGAAATTGTGATTATGAGAAAGCGAAGCATTGTGATTGTAGTCTGTCTGCTTGTTTGCGCATTGACAGTATGCCAACTGTTGAGTATTGAGTCTGCACAGACACGTCGGATTGTCACGCATTATGCAAATATTCTCAGAGAAGCAGAAGATGTCAAATCCGCCTTTAGGGATGCAGGCGTTAAAAACTATAGCATCTATTCCGGACGCCAGTTCATGCACCATCACATTGAGATTGCCGTGGATAGGCAAGTCCAGGATAGACGGCATTTGGAGAGGATTTGCGTAGATTGTCTCAAGGCAAATGTGGAGGCATACCAGTGGACAACTGTCACTGTAATTGTCGATGCGTACAAGGCAACAGAGCAGATAGAGTGGACGAAATGAGACGAGGCAGTTGAAGAGAAAATCATTTTAAGGCTAAATGAAATTGAAAAAACTCATCCAAAAACTCTTCTATTGGGATGCGCCAGGGCAGGGGGCTTTTATTCATGCGACGCTGGCACTGACGGTGCCATGGTGCCTGTCCGCGCTACTTAGTTTTGCGATGCCGCTTGTGTTGATGCAGGAGTCTGGTTTGGATGTTATCCATGTCGTGCTGTGGCCTGTCCTCATCATGTTTTTTGGAATGCCGCTAGTTGCTGTCTTTGAAATGCTTGCCGCTGCGGTTTGCCTGGCGCGGCTGTTCACACTGTGCAGAAAAATACGGGAAAATGGAACTACGCGCAGTTGGGCTGCGCTCTGCCTGGGCGTCCTTGCTGCGTTGAGTTTGCTGTCTGCGATAGTCGTTCCATTGATGCACGGAGAATACTGGACGGCATACATAGTTCCCGCGTTTGCCTTGACATTGCTTGGATATGGCTTTTTGGGCGGCTTTCTGAACTGCCTGCAAAAGGGCGTCGTTGGCAAGGGCGTCCTGCGTGCATGGATGGCGGTGGCAGCCGTATGGCTTGTCTCGTTGGTCATGGCGATTGCAACAAAGCACGCCGCTGACAGTCATTGCGCGGGCGTTGAGCAACGGTATGGCCGCCCTCCCTCAAAGGAGGCAAGGGACGAATGGCTGGAGCGGGACTGCTCCCTCGACACCGCTTTCTGGAAAAAGGCAGGCGAACTGCTGCAAAGGAGGGAGAAGCCCAAAAATGATTTTGAGTCAGATGAAGAGTATGTGCGTGACATTGTGGAAATGGATCCATCAAGGACATTCTCGCCAAAAGAACTGGCCCTTTGCAGGAAACAACTGGAGGATTTCGCTGAATTGCCTGTGTTAGAGGATATGTTCAATGGCGCTGTGCCATGCGTCAAAATCGGGGACTTCAATGAACTCCAGGTGGGGGAGACGATATATGAGTTTGTCCACCTTGAGCAATGGCGTCTGCATTTTGCTCTGGAGAACAAAAATATGGAGCTTGTCGATGCCGTCTTGAATCGAATGGGCAGGATGCTTGAGTGCTGGACTGAATTGCAGAAGCATGGCGTTCTGAATAGCGGCTGGCGGATACATGGAGTTTACTTTAGGCAAATCAGGGATATTCTCGCCTCCTCTTTGCCAGGGGACGAACTGCTGCTGCGGATAAAGGAGAGCCTACGTGACATGGAGGCGGAATACAAGGCGGTCCTGGAGGGGGTGTCATTTTGCAAGGCCGTGTTTTACAATCAGGAATTCGAAGAGCGTGATGGCTTGTTCTGGGCTGGGGAGCCTCGACCCGCGATATATCCATTGTTCTATTTTCTGCGGACGCTGGAGGGAGGCCATTGGGAAAGGCCAGTTTGGCGCAGATGGCTGCAAATCAGTCTCGGGCGCTTGTTGTTTCCCCAATTCTGGTTTCTGGAGGCCAACGAGAAGCGAATCGTGTTCAGTGCGTTGGAAAAGGATTCTCTGGAAATCCCAAGATACAATTGCGGAAGCATAATGGTTTCTATGTACTACGAACTTTGGAACTATCCTTTGTATGCCTATCGTCGCTTTCTTGCATTGGGCAGGGCATTGCAGTGCATAATTGACGTTTTGCTGGAGCATCAAAGGACTGGTGCATATCCCGCGTCACTGCCCTCGCCGCTGGAGGACCCTTTCACTGGCGAGGCGCTGAAGTACCGAGTTGGTGAGTGCTGGACGTTTGACATTGACGATGATACCCCTCCGCACAAAGTGCAGGCCATTCAAATATGGAGCTGCGGCGTAAACAAACGCGATGACGAGGGCGTAAGCTTCAGTCTTCGTGGTGATGGGCGACAGCGTCGGGATGACATACGCATAATGCTTCCATTGAAGCAAGGCGAACACTGATGATCTGCTGTTTCCGCCATGGGACAGATGGGACAGATGGAATTTATGGGACTTATGGGACTTATGGGAGTTATGGGGACTTATGGGACGGATGGGAAATTGCATAGCATTAGTCCCATTAGTCCCATCTGTCTCATTAGTCTCATGGAGTGAGTGACTGATTACAACAAGTTCATTGGGGGCAACACCCTTGATGATGCCTGGAGAGGACTTCCTTTCTGGCAGGAGGTGTTTTGATGGAAAAGCAAGCGAAATATCTTAGATGGCTGACGTTTTCTCTTATTCTGGGGGCACTGGCCATTTTCCTGCCAATATTGGCAAGGACGGCAATAGAGGTCGTTGACATTCAATATACAATGAATGCCATCTGGAATCTGCGGATAGTCGGCAGGGCACTTGTTTCCTATAAGCAAAAGAACGGCTTTTTCCCTGAAGCCTCCACAATGGAGGAACTGCTGACTGTTCTTCGAATTGCGGATTCTGATTTCAAGAAATCCAATCCTCCATTGAGACAAATCAGATACAACCGTGACATAACTGAAGATGCGCCATATCTATGCTTTTGGGAATCGAACAAAAAGTGGGGAATATTCCGATTTTTGCGCAATAAAAACAAACGCCACGAATTGATGCTGATGTGGGAGGATGGAAGTATCCGCTGGACAAGTATGAGTTTGGAGCACGCAATTAAAGACAGAGAGAGGGAACTTGAACTTCAGAGAAAGACAAGCAAGAAGTTCAAATCAAGATCAAACCAGAAAATAATTGGAGATTGAAAGCCCATGAACATGGAAAAACATTGCAGAATACCAAAAATGTGAAAATGCCGAGGCATCGCCGTCTGTGCTCAATTGCGCACATTTCAGGGATGCTCGACCCTATGGCAAGAGTGCCGACGATTTAGCGAGAATTTGCATTCTGTTTCCAAAACTTCTTGTTTTGATAAGTTTTAGGATGATTAATCCAAAGTTTGAAAAACTCTGTGCGTTTGACAATATTCGTATGCAAAGGTTCACAAAGACAATCTTTAGATTCGTATTGTGGGCGCTTGTGATTACAAGCGCCTGCTATGGGCTTTTTGCTTTGCGTACAGGGGCGACTCTAAGAAAACAATATCTTAATGAAATGCATGACACGCCTTGCAAGTTCAGGCTGGATGCGACGAAAGAGAATCATATTCAAGTACCATTCCATCACTCGTTTGATGGTTTGCATGGTTGTGTGCTATGTATTCGCAAGAGTGCCGTTATTGGGCAAATGCCTGCCTTTACGGATGCCAGTTTTATGGTATTTTCCTTGCTTGATGGAGATGCTGTAGTCGCGGAAGGCGACAATGAAACGCCGTGCAAGGATGTCTTGCTGGAGGGCAAAGCCTCGACGGACTTGCCATTGGCCTATCTTTGGCGTTTATCGCCACATATCCCCCACAAGGACTATATTCTTGATGTGAAAGTCAAGAAGCCGTTTGGTGAAGTGGTCCATGCGGAGTTGCCGATAGTCGCACGATATAATCCTTGCGGGATGATAATGGCGCGGGCATATCTCTGCAAGGGCATTGGAATTGTCCTTTGCCTTCTGGCATTTGGAGTCGGTGGCTGGATGATTGCACGGCATATCTGGCGAAAAAGGCCCAAGCAGGAAAACTCTGGTAATGGCAAAGAAGAGAAACCATTCGCCAGTTGAGCCAATCCCGCTCTACGCGATTGAAACACTGAAGGGTGTGTAGATTAATTGCAGAAATAACACAGCCACATTAAGGAATGGTTATGCAAAAGTTGAAGAAGACATTATCAATAACTATTGCGATTGCGATTGTGCTGATGGTCAGTGTTTTCTGTGCTGGCCATACCATTCAAAAAAAGTTAAATCAAGATTATGAGCGCATTCATAAAAAAATGTCAATTCTTGAGGTCAGGCAATTATTGAATGGGTCTTTTTGCGAATCTGATGTTTCCATCGTTCAAATCGAAAATGAGGGGTGGTCAGTGGAGCATCTTGTTTCCATAGAACACAACTATTACGCTAAAAAATATGCATATCGATTTTTTAAGCCATTGTATATTTATGTTGTTTATGATGGTAATGATAGAGTGCAGTTAACTATACCAGTTTTTGAATAATGAGTTTTGACAATCAAACTTGATAATATGAAGCACCTTCTCCGCAAACTCTTCTTCTGGGACGCCCCCGCGCAGGGGGCCTTCTTCGGGCTGACGCTGTTGCTGCTGACGATTTGGGGCGGCTTTTCCATCTTCTGCGCTTGCCTTGTGGCATATTGCCGAACCTTTACTTTCCTAGCTGTATTCTATGCCTTTACTGGCTTGATTGCGTTGGGTGGCATTTATGCATTGCTGTTATTATCCAGGGCATTGGTGAATATGGCGAGGCGAACGCCGCGCTTCTGGACGCGTCTGCTGAAGATGCTTGCAGCGCTTGTGGTGCTGACGCCTCTTTGCACCTGCATGGCAATTGCCCTGATTCCTCTAAATGATTTCTGTCATCTAAGCAACCAGGCGGCGATTTGGCTTCCGATTTGTACGGCGTTATGCCTGCTGGTCTTAGGTGTGGCATACGTTTTCCGACCCATTGTCAATCCCGCGAAACTGCTGGCCAGTCTGCTTGCCTGGACAGGTGCGTTTCTGGTGTTTTCCACCCTCCTTTTCCTGGCGAATCCATTAGAGGATAGGGTGGGCCACGTACCCGACTGGTTTGGCCAATATGTGCCGTATGTGGTTCCGTTCTGGCGCAGCTTTGGCCTTTTTGGCAAAGGCTGTTTCTGGTTCACGCTTGTGGGCTTTCTGCTTTTGGCAATAGCCTATCTCCTGTCCTGGAGCATACTGGCGAAAGTGTCTGGCTGCACAATGCGCCGTCTCTGTAGCCGCGGCATACGCGTTCAATGGGCTGTCATGGCGGGTGCTTATGTCGTCACATTATGCTTTGCTCTTGTGTGCAATTCCCAATACCACAATGCCGTAAAGGAATTGGAGACCCATTTCGGCCATCCGATGACAGGCCTTGAACTTGGACGTGTCCATTATGACGGGCGGACGCCTGACGCCGCCTACTGGGAAAGTCTGGATGCGGCCATTAAGCGTTATTATAATGAATATGAGAAAACTGTTGGAAATGAATATTACGCCTTTGAGACTCATCTGGATGCAGAACTTCCCAAGGAACTATATGAGAAGCGCAGGGATGGTTTTATGAGCAGTCTGAAGGCGTCGGGTCTTCAGGAGCACTTTGTCTCGCCCATGCCTCCAGGCGAAAGGGACTATTCGGTCAAATGGCTTGCTGGAATGTCATTGCCCGAACTTTCCCAATGCCGCGCCTTGGCGCGCATTGTGCACCGTCGTTGCCAGTATGCCATTGATTCAGGCGATTTCAAGACGGCGGCAGAGGCAGTCGCGCATCTTGACATGCTGTGCGATTTTCTCGGCAGAGAATGTAATGTTATAGGATATTTGCTTTGGGGTGCAGTCTGTTTGGTTCGGAACGAAATGATTGTCAAACTGCTTGCATCGGGACTTCCCACGGACGAATGGTTGGCGGAACAGGCCAAGCATCTGCTGCAATTGGAAGAACGCCTTGTGCAGCGGGAGAAGATTATTCTCTACTCGGAGGCGGTATGTGCATTGGATGTGTTTCAATTTGTGGTGGGAGAACATTCACAGAAGAAGGAGCAGAGTGATATCGGGGATTATTTGGCAGACTGGAATTATTGGATTAATTACAAGTCTATTCGCTTCTTCTTCCCGCAGGGCTGGTGGCTGGCCTCCAAGAGCGCAAGGGATTATGCAAGGGTTATAAATGTCTCGACTTTAGACCAGTTTCCCAAAAAGGCGACTGGCAGCGTCTTGGTTGATATGCTGATTCCACCACTGAGCAGCACTGGCAAGGAGAAAAACACATACATTGCCTCCAGTCGCGTCCTGCGTGGGCTCATTTCGGCGGAACTGCAGAGGCGACGCACTGGAGAGTATCCTGATTCTTTGGATGCTATTCCAACGGACCCATTCAGCGGACAGCCGCTGAAATACCGCAAAGGCCCCTGCGAAGTCATGCGCTACTACGCCAAATGGGTTCCTGATGTGACAGAGGAAGAGGCAAAAGACCTTAATGAGCCGCCAAGAGGAAACTGGACACTTGAGTACAAGACCGAGACTGTCGATGTCGTGCAAATATGGAGCATAGGGCCTGACGGCAAAGACAACAGCGGCCTGAACAATCATAGTTCGGGAGAAAAGCCTGCTGACGATATTCGGTTCATAATCCCCATAAAGTGAGCTGTGCAATGAAGAGAATTGCGTTAATAATATTGGCAATCCTGGGATTCATGTTGCTTTTTGCACTCCGAGGCTGCATATTTCCAGATGTGACATACGAGAATACGCATCCTAGCTTCTATTATCTTGCCACCGCAGAGCATCTGTATCTCCTGGCGGCGATTCAAAAGCGCGAGGAGCGAGAACGTCAGTGGTTTATGGATCCGCACTTCTGCTACTCCTACCCCAAGCAGTTGCTGTATTTGCTGGACATTTCAGCGGTCGGCGGTTGCAGGGCATTTTCCTTTGTGCCTCCAAAGGTGATGTCAGGAGCGATTACCGCGTGTGAAATCAATCTCGCCAAATGTCATAAGGGCTTGGTGCTGTTTGATTACGAGACCGAATATTGGTTTGATGGAGAAGAGTTTGGCGAGGTCCCGTCTGCCACCGCCACCCTCCTGGCGGATGTCTTTGATGGACATCGTGGAAGGCAATTCAACAATAAACCATTGGAGGAATGGAACAGTGCCCACGGCGTGATCGCCAGCGGAAGAGTGCCTGGACGCGAATGGGACAAATATTTGCAGTTGGACTGGAAACAGCACCATTTTGAGTTCACGAGGACAGACACCTGGCCACAATTCTATCAGATGACCATTTCCGCGCCTTCTTTGTGGCAGAGTGATTTGCTGATGAAAGTGCAATATGACAAGCTGTCACAGACGCTGCATTCCAAGGAAGAACCAGGCTTCAGCCCTGTCGAGATAGTCATTCCAAGTCCCCTTGGAACAACGAAATGATCTATCGAAATCAATGCAATGCCCGTTGTCGGCTGACTTTTGCCAGATGGCATTTGGTAATCGGTTTCCATACGCCTTTGGCATCAATGTGAGCACCGAAGCGGCGCT
>JAEEGL011294422.1_pt1 | contig 14731 bp, 10 predicted proteins | sample 9134231 | NCBI WGS metagenome assembly JAEEGL01 (sample SAMN16246548, study PRJNA631951) | gut metagenome | biome: gut microbiome; feature: rumen; material: fiber-attached | host: Bos | place: Iran: Karaj | collected 2018-10 | reverse complement strand
TTCCATTTGCAGAAAAGTGAAGCCTCTCTCCATAGTAACGAGAGTTTACGGTTTTACAAAATCCTTCATCAAAATACAGATACCGGTTTCCATCATGCAAATCATTATCACTTATATAGCGGTAACGGCCGCCTGTTGGGCTTCCAGTTTTCTCAAACTTAATATCGCTTTCTTTTGAGTCGGTAAAGACTCCGTTTTCAAAAACAGGACTCTGCTTTATCACATCAAAAGTAAGACCATCATAAAGAGTTCCAATTGCAACCTGATCTTTATCCTTTACACTAATACGACGTCCAAATGCATCATAGGCAAAAATTGTCTGAACATATTCTTTTTTAGATTTATCTGCTACCTCGCAGAAAATCATTCTGTTTTGGGAGTTATACGCATATCTGGCAGTTTTTTCTTTACTCTCTTCCTTAATAAGATTACCAAGAGAATCATAGGAATATATTACAAAGACCTGTCCATTTGAACCGCTTGTCAGCAGGCAGTTTTCTTTGTCATAAGTGTATTCAATTTTTCCATATGGAATTTGTTTTTCCACACGGTTTCCGTTTTTATCGTACTTATATGATTCTTTTAATAAAATATGCAGGGAAGGCAGATGATATGAAAGTCCATATTGCATTGAATTTAGCAGCTGACTGAAGATTGATTTTTCTTCGCTGCTAATAAATCGATTTTCACTGGAAGCAGTACTTGTTATGAGTCCGTTAATTTCCGCTTCTTTTTTTTGACAATCTTCCAAATCCTGTGTATATGGATAATAAACAGTTTCAACTCTGCCATTCTTATTATATTCATAGAAAGTTATTCTGCATTGATTATCAACAGTCGCCATACGTTTTCCATCTTCAGCGTAAGCATAGCCCTCTCCCCAGAGCAGATCACCTCGTGCCGATTTCTGCATTTTTACAGTGACACGGCCTGCTTTGTCATAAAGCGTCTGTTCGTATGTTCCGTTTCCGAATCTTCTCAATACTTCCCTTCCGTTTTTATCGTATTCTAATTTTATACTTATACGCTGCTTATTGTCAAAAATTTCTTTTATTTCATTATTTTTACCATATACATATTTTGTTTCCATATTTGCACTGGATAACTTTATTCTATTTCCGGCCTGATCATAATCAAAACTAATTTCCTCATCTGTACTTAATTCTTTCTGATAAACAAGTCTACCCCCCTGATCATAACGGTACAGGCTTTTACCATAACAGTTTTCAGATTCCAGAATATTTCCAAGAGCATCATATACAAAACGGTTTTCATTACCATCTTCATAATGTATTGTATGTATGGTTCTATCGCCTGACCAGTTAATTATTATGGTAGAGCCGTCGAAAGTCTGTTTTGATTTTAGTTTCCCGTCATCGTCATAAAAATAATTCTGTTCCAGAGAGTTACGGTTTCTCTCATTAATAAGCCTTCCGAAATCATCATAGTTATAGATATAGTTTTCACCCTTTCCGTCTTTTACAATGACTGTCCTTGAGTTTGCAGAGTAGGTGTAAGATTCTAAAACTTCACCACCGCAGAGAATTCGGGTAACGCGTCCCGCCTTATCGTATTCATAAGATTTCTCAACGTCAGCACGGTTACGTTCTTTTATCAAACGGCCTGCTTTATCATAAGACGCTTCGTAAACAACTCCATAAGAGTCTGTTACGCTAACAGGCAAACCCATATAATTGTAATGATATTTTATTTCAACTCCGTCTGGTAATATTTGTTTACTTACCTGCCCAAGTGAATTATATTCGTATGAACTTTTGTTTCCATATCCATCATAAGATTCAACAAGTTGATTCTGTGCATCATATACTAACGAACGTTCGTTTGTATTACCGTTTATTTGCTTTATAACATTTCCAAAAGCATCCAGTTCATAAACAGTTTTGTATTTCCCGCCTTCAGTTACAGTAACACTTCTTCCATCTTCTGAATAATCAAATTGTACATAATAAACTGCCCCCGACACAGAGGGACTTTCACCAACAACCTGTCTCTCAAGTCTGTCAAAATCATCATACTGATACCAGACTTTGCATACATCCCCCTTCTCAGATTCAAGCCGTCCCCGAAAATCATAATTGTAATGAACTGTTTTTCCATAGCGGTCAGTCTGTGCCTTTTTACTTCCATCTGGAAAATATTCCACACTAAGCGCTGCCTTATTCTTTTCACCCGCCTGTGAATTCAGACCATTATTTCCCCAAATATATTCATACCAGCCACCGTAGGAAGACTGCTCACCACTAAGGCGTCCTGCCCTGGTATAAGACTTTTGACGTACTTCGCCCATGCCATCTGTAACCTTTATAAGATTACCATAGCTGTCATATTCAAACAGATTCTGGATTCCAAGAGCATCTGTAACTGTGAGTTTCTTTCGGTTGTGGGAGTTATGTGAATAATTTATCTTCTGGATATAAATATTTCCGTGTTCAGCGGTGGTTTCGACACCTGCGCTTTGCGCGGACTCAACCACCGCAAGGTCGGTTGTAGTTTTGAATAATTTGTATTCACTTATCTGACCCTTCTTATATTCGTAGATTTTTATCCAGCTTTCTTCGCCATGCATTATTTCTGAATGCAGTTTCCCTTCCGGAGTATACGAATATGAGCGGATAAGTTTTTCTGTCTCACCGTCTCCAATAAAAACACTGACAGGAAGATGTCGTCTGTCATATTCAAGACGAGTCTCGTGAACTACCCCCCTTACAGCGTCTTTCTGAGTTATCTTAACCAGGTCTTTTCGTCCGTTTGTAATGTAAACAGTCTCCAGCCCGTTATATTTCTTCTGAAGGGTTTTATGTCTGTCATATTCATATTCCGTCAAAGATTTACCAGACACTTTTATTTTTGCAACCCGATTTTCTTCATCATACTCAAATTCCTTTTTTACACCGCCGCAATTTTCTGCACTAACATTTCCAAAATCATCATACTCATAATCCGTAACCACAGGCTTTCCGCAATAAATTATCTGTCTTGTTACATGCCCCTTTGAATCGTAGCTGCGACTGTAAACAGTCTCCCCTCCCCTGCGATATTCAATCTCATTTCCCTTTTCATCGCGGAGATATTCTTCCCGAACCCCATCTCGATCTGTATAGGAAGTTACAAGCCCAAATGTGTCGTAAGTCCAGTATTCGCGGCTACCATCCTCGTATGAAGCCCAAATCAGATTTCCGCGACCATCATAACCGTAGCGTACAAGGTTTCCATTTTCATTTATACTGACTGGATTTGAATCATCTGCATATTCATATTTAATCACACTACCATCCGGACACTCTTCTCTTACCGTTCTGTGTCTGTCATCATACCAGTAAGAAGTTTTGTTTCCGTCATGATCTATGTAGATTGTATGTCTGCTGCTTATATTATATTCAAAATATTCACTGAAACCTTCTTCATTTGTAGTAGCGGTTGCAAGAATTTTTCCATCAGAAGTCTGCTCATTATACGAAAAACTTACACTGCTGCCGTCACACTTATTCAAGGCCGTAAGTCTACCGCCTTCGTTATATTCCATACTGACAGTATCGCCATCTATGTCAGTTACAGAAAGCAGTCGGTTTCCGTTGTAAGTATATTCTGATTTTTGATTCGGCGAACGAGTATTTACAACCTTACTTATAAATCCATTTTTATATTCAAAATCAAAATGTTCACCATAAGAACTTTCTGAACTTTCAATCTGCTCACTTTCATTACGATGTATTAAAAGGTAATTTTCATTTCTATCTGTAATCTTTACAAGAAAACCTCTCTGGTCAAAATCTTTCACGTAACCGTCTGTCTGGTAAAGCCTTAGTCCATCCCTGTAAGGCAGACACTTTAAATAATTTTTTTCTGCGGAACTGCTCCACTCCGTTTTATCTTTATTTTCATAAAGAATATGAGGAAAACCTTCTGCATCAATCACAATGACTGTATTAAGTCCGGTTTCTTCAAAGGCCTTTTCCATACCGGAAAACATTGCCTTTGCATTACGCTTTTTACGCACCTTTATTTCTTCTATCTTTTTTCTGAATTCCTCAAGAGCCTTTACCGCCGCATCATAACGGTTTCTGAGATCTGCAAGAACCGCAAGGTTTCCGTCTACACTGTTCTTTGCCGCTTCCAGTCTGCCCTTCTTACTGCTGATTTTACTACGGACACTTTTTGCCTTGCTTATTGCATTTGATATCTGTTTTTTTTCTGTATCGATTTCTACGCTTGGTTCAAGAGTTGTAAGCCTTGTAACAATTCCATCTGCATCACTATAGTTACTGGCGCAGCTTGAGATTCTTGCATCAAGTTCAGTCTTTGCTGAATAAATGCTGCTTACCCCGTAAATAGCTGCATACCTACCCTCCAGGTAAGATATACCGTTTAAGATACTCTGGCAGTAGTCAACCAGCTTCTGTTCGATATCTGCGACATTTGCATCAATTCCAAGAATAATTCTTTCATCAAGATTTGTTTTCCAGCCATAACCGAAGCTGGATACAATTTTATTATCTGATTCATACTGCCTTTTCAGTTCAAACGATACTCCATTTCCGCATGAAAAATCTGTTTCTGTCTGTTCATAGTAACCGCTGCTTATTCTAACCGGATCCCCTTTCTTTTCAGAATTTTTCTTATCTTTTTTGTCATTTACTTCTGTAAGATTTTTCTGCTGTTCTTTTTTTCCTTCTGCTTCTTCTGCAGCTATTTGCTCCTGATTAGCATTTATTCCAGCTACCGTATTATTTGTTTCGCCAGATGCATCTCCGGCATCTCCAACCGCTCCGTCATTTTTTTCTACCACAGCAGTTTTTCCGTTTTCACTGGTTATTGAGCTTGCATATGATGGTGGCGCAGGAGGATTTTCATCACCATCTCCATCTCCGCCATTATCCTTTGGCTTCGGAGAAGGCGGCGTATACATACCATCAGTAGAAGACGGATACCCCTGTTCAGTATAGGCAGATATAAATGAGGTACCGCATATTAATAAAACAAAGAAAAAGAAGATTCTTATACTTTGTATTCTTTTCATTGTAAATCCTCCTAGTATTAAAAACTCATATAAAATAACTTATCCAGCAAACTACCTGAATTACCATTAACCGATGGCACCCACCAGTGGCTTTCTTTTATAAATGCACATTGATTTGTTTTGTTTTCATTTTTGACATAATCTTCTGAATGACTTGAAGCCATAATATTTGCAGAATCCAGCGGAATAAAATGAAGACCTATACCTGTCGCGGATATATCATCTGCTAGAGAGACAAGTCTCGCAGCTGCTGATGCAAGCAAAGTATTTTCACTGGATGTATAAAGACCTGCCATTGCCCTTATGTCAAGAAACATATCGCAGGGATAGAGAGTGTAACTGTAGGATTTTGATATGAACAGCGTCTCCAGAACTTGTCTTCTGTCATTCTCATTCCGGATGTTTTGAGAAAGTTCCTTACAAAACTGCTCTAAAGCTTCCATAAGATCTGCTACTTTTCTATTTTCAAAAACAGATGCAGAAACTCTTGAACATTGTCCCATAGCATGCGCAATGCTATAAGAAGAATAATCTCCTTCAGAAAGCTTTTCACAGAAACTCCTATAATCCCATCCATTATTCGGACTAACTCCAGGACAACCTACTGTAAACTCTGCACAGTCTTTAAGTTCATAAATATTTTCAATAACACCTCCGAAACAGGTGTCAAAGCCAATTACATCAAGCCCCTGATTCCGAACAGCATTTCCAAGATCTTTCACATTCATATAAGATTTAGTTCTGTCATCGATTGCAAATGCCTTCCAGCCGCCACCGTGCCCCCAGATTATAAGAGCATATTTTTCTGCTTTATAATTCACCTTTCCAAACTCTATGAATTTTTGAAGGACAGAAGAGTTTGACATATCCAGTTCTGTTGCTTCAGAAGAAGACAAATCTAAAGCAGGACAATCAAGTCTTCTGGAATTAATTGAGCTGCTTCCACCATCATCATGAAGAACTTCGTAAAGTCTGGTATCAGTCCAGTTTCCACAAGTTTCATCGTAACCTTCGGAACGGTCGAGTAAAACCAGAACATTTACTTCCTGAATAAACGCCTTTTCAATTTCTTTCAAGTTTGCCAGAGCATAACTTTCGAGATCATTATCTGCTGCCATATAAATCATAAGAGTCAGTTTTTTATTTCCCTTCTGATCTGTAATCAGGACCGGATCATCACTAAAAGAACAAGCAGAGAAAAAACACGTAAGACAGAGTATAAAGACCAGGAATGTGTGTTTATTTTTTTTCTTATCTGAACGCAACAAGCCCATAAGGATCCTCCCAGACACTTCCATCCTGATATTCAATTTTTGACAGATAAAGATAATCAACAATCAGATAATCAGAAGGAACCGAATTCATAAAATTATCCAGACTCATACAAAAAGAGCAGTCTTCTCCCGCAGATATATCTTTTTCTATTTGTGCCGATATTTTGCTCCGGCACTCAAAAGCCGGCTCTCCATCTTTATCAAATAAAAAGAAAACTACAGTAAGGCTTTTGATTTCTTTTTCACTTTTATTTAAGAGAAAAAGATCTACACCGCAAATTGAATAATCAGCTGAACTTTCTTCCATTACAAAGTCTCCTGTCATCACATAGGGAATTGATTCAAGAGAATAAGTTTTACAACCTGTGCCAGAAAGAATCAAAAGAGACAGGCAGAAAAATAAAGGATATAAGTTTTTGTATAGATTTTTTGCAATTTTCATTTCACCATCTCCTCAAGTCTGTTTGTATAATCAATAAAAAAAGAATCATTTTGAAAATTATTGTTTTTCAAATTCTTTAAAATTGATAATCTCTTATCTCTATCTTCAGTCAAAAGAAACTGGTAAGCTTTTATGTAGAATTCTTCCCTTGAATCTTTTTCACAGTTTATATTTTCGATTAAAGACACAGCTTCTTCTGTCTGCCCCATTGCAATGAGTTCCGCTGCCCTCTTAATTGCAGACCTATAACTTCTCGTCTGAAGACAAATAATTTTTGTTGGATCTTCGAAAGAATATAAATGAGGCTCAAGACTTAAATAATTATTTTTTGAACCAGAGAGCAAGTATTCACCGGATGAAATACCATAAACAACAAAGAGTCCACTTTCATTTGTTTTTACCGGTGCAGGATCTTTTGAAAATGCTTTCTGATCTGCAGCCCTACAATAAACAATAAAATCGTTAACAGGCTTATTGTTTTCATCTATTATAATTCCACACAAATCTCCCTGCCCCTCAAAATGAGGTTTTGTTGCACATGAAAACAAAAAGAAAATGAAAAAGCCTGATAAAAACAGACAGACTTTACCAATGTTTAATTTCATAAATCCTCCTTAAGAATTGCATTTACAGTTTTAATTTTCCCTTCTTCTGTTTTGAAAAAAAGACTTGTGGTATTATCTGGTCTTCTTATTTCTCCAATTTTTTTAACTTTTTCTTCCTGCTCTTTTGCTAAAGAAGATTCTGTTTTTACCTCTTCTTTTTTTGACAAAGAAACTTTCTTTTTACTTTTTTCAATAAACAACTTCAGATAATCAGATATAGAATTTAGATTTATATAAACCTTATCTGACGGAAATAAAGTCGCGTCTTCTTCAATTGAAAAACCTATCAAAAGTTTTTCTTCTTCTATCTGATTAATTTTTAAGCTGGTAACTATTCGTGAATCTTTTGAAATGAGCAGAGCAGTTTCATTCAGAAGCCTGAATATCAGATTTTCTTTACGGGTATTGCAAACAAATTCAATATGATAAGGGGGAGCTTTTTCATTAAGTAAAATTGCTTCATTTACAGAAATTATTTCCCTTATCATTTTATTAAAATCTGCATTGGACATTTTTTCATTTTGAATTGATAGTGACTGATTTTCTGAATTACGCCGTCCGATTTTTTCTTCCACAGAAATTTCCATAAGAGGAATTCCATCTGAATAATTTACAGTTCCACCTGAATATCCGCTTAAGTTTTCCGGGTATATTCCTTTAAGAGATGCCGAAACCATCTCATACAAGTTTCCTTTTTTTTCTTCCAGTTTCCACTCATATCTGGTAATTTTTCCATCAGCCTGATTAACATCTGAAAAAAAAGTCTTTGAAAAAGAAGACTCGTAATTCTCTTCTATATCTTCTCCTAATGCAGCTGTCTCAGACACTAAAAAATCATCTTCCTTTACTTCACTAGCGGCATGATCTGAACTCTTTGAAGTAAGAGCCCCGGTCAGGCCAAGAAAGAAAGATAGAACAATTCCCCAGAAAATCAGTTTCCATTTTTTCCCGACAAAAACTTTACGCCAGTGTCTTGGATTTTCCAGATAGAACCCCAGACCAGGAACTCTCCTGCGACTTTCATATTCTGCAAGCTTATATTTGTTCATTACGAAAACTTCTTCGGTCAGTCCCTTTCTGCTAATTTTCTTTAAGAAAGAATCAAATGCAAACTCATCTGAAAAACAGGGATGTCTTTTTTCAAGTTCTGTACAGATATAATGCCTGTGTTTTCTTCCCGGCAGACTGATAAAAGGAATCACAAGTTCATACTTCTCAAAATCAGTTTTCTTTACCACATTGCTTTTTTGCATAAACTTCACCACTCCCATAAGGACCTTTCCAGCTTCCATAAAAAAGTCCATTATTTTCATTTTCTGAATAAGTCCAGTTAATATCTGTCAGGCCCCACATAGAGCTGCATACCTGTTTCCATTCATCAAGATTTTCAAAACCTCTGCCTTCACAGGAATTGCAAAAACTTCTGGAAATAAAAACCAGAGAATCAGTTTTTTTACAAAGGTTTTCAATCCGTCTGTCAATTTCTCTAATCTCGAAAAGCATGCTGCTGAATAAAGAAGCAGATAAGGCAAGCAAAGAAGCATAACAGATGATATGGACCAGTCTCATTTTTTTGATTCCTGATTACTTGCTTCCAGGGCGTAAACTGCTTTTGCGAACTCTTTCTCGCACAACTGCATTTTTGACTTTCTGGAAGAAATGATTTGCGCTGATAAAATCATTAAAGAAATCAGGCATACACAGATTGTCCCTACAAGAACTTTATTTCCATGAGCAGATGTCATCTGAACCTCCTTTTTCGCCAAAGCCTTCTTTTCCATCCGGTCCGTATGAGATAAGTACAAAGGGCAGTTTCTCAGGAACCTCTGACGGCATAATGGAACTTTCAGAGCTGAGATACTTATAATCGGTTCCCCACGGATCATTGCCGGGCTCACGGTCAAGGTATGGTCCATCCCAGTTTTCCGGAACCGGATACAGAACTGGTTTTTCCCATAAAGCATTGAGTCCCTGTTCGCTTGTTGGAAAGCGTCCGCAGTCAAGGAAGTAACTTTGTAGTGCACTGCTGTATTGTTCAATCTGTGTTTTTGCTGCAGTCTTTCTCGCGGCGGAAATAACTTTTGATGCCGAGAATACACTCCCTGCCGTAAGCAAGGCTCCAATCGCAATGACAGCCACAGTTTCGACATAGGTAAAACCTTCCGCTTCCTTTCGTTTTTTTTCACCATAACAAATCCTCCTGATTCTTTTTGGCTTATTCATATTTCCCCCTATAGTTTTTTTGATTTAAATAAATCCAATTTCATTAATTAATGGCATAAAAAAAGTAATCATGATGGAAAGAATAAATAGACCGGTAATCACAATAAAAACAGGTTCTATCAAAGAAAAGCAGATCATTCTTTTTTTGTCTTTTTCTGATTTTAAATATGCAGCAATTTTTCCAAACAAGTCATTTTTACTTCCACCAAGATCTGCATAATAAAAAGCTTCTGAAAGCTGGCTTCTGCTTTTATTTCTGCAATTAAATGCACTTTGTAAGTCCATTCCATAAGAAAGGTTTACTCTTGCATTTTCAAATATTTTTCCAATTTTTGTTGAAGGCCCTGCTATCTGAATAGCGCAACCTACTGCCTCAGAAAGTTCAACTCCATGGGTCACAAGAAAATCAACTGCCGAAAAAGCTTCATAGAGAGAGTTTTCACTTAATATCTTTATAACTGCCAGATACATAAAAATACTGATAAGGATTAAAGCAAAAACATATTTTGCTAAAAGCCATAGATCTGCAGTATTCGTATAAAGGCCAATAAATATACTCGCTGCAACCGAAAGAATGATTACAAAAAACGGGTAAAGAGATGCCTCAGCCATTTTCTTTCTGCATTCTTTTTCACGCTCTAATTTTTCTTTTAAATATGAAAGAGCAGTCTTTAAATCTCCGTTTTTTTCGGCGATACTTATAAACGAAATATAAACATCATCAAAATTGATTTCACTGCAACTTTTCAAAGCATTTGAAAAATATGAACCATTCTCGAGCGCAGTATAAATAAAACCTGCTGTTCTGCTGACGGAATTTTTCTTTGGTTTTGAACTCATTATCAAAAGACTTTTTGAGAGATTAATTCCCTGTATAACAAAAAGTTCATATAACATTTTTGTGAATTCCAGCATTATCACGCCTCCTGTTATAAAAGGGAAGTTTTCTCTTATGCTTAAGTTCAGAAATAGTTTCGTTCAGAATTTCGCTGTAATTGGTATAGTGTTCCAGAAGATTTTCTATCTCTTCTCCAGACAGGGCTTTAAAGGCTTTTTCACTGAATGAAACCCCTGGAAGAGCGACATCAGCATAAAGACGCATTTTTCCACTCATTAGATTCAAATCCTGGCAGATAAGGCCTTTAAGCACCTGACTCAAAAGTCTTTTATCAACTCCAAGATTTTCAAGACGGAAAAAAGCCTCTGAAGCTGATCCGCAATGTAAGGTGGCTAATACCAGATGCCCTGTCAAGGAAGCTCTCAAAGCTGCAGCTGCACTTTCTTCATCACGAATCTCCCCAATCATAATTACATCCGGATCCTGACGAAAAAGATGATTCAAGGCATCCGAAAAACTGTTATCATCATCTATCTTTATTTGAGTTACACCAGGAATGACATATTCAGGAGGATCTTCCAGACTTAAGATTTTTATACTACCGTTAGTTAGTTTACACATTTCAACGAGCATAGCTGCAGCAGTTGTTGACTTACCCGCTCCAGTTGGACCACATATAAGGACAAGACCATTTGCGAGAGAACACAAGCCTGAATTGCCTCCGATTTTTTCAAGCTGAAGATTATTAAAACCGAGTTCTCCCAGCGCCAGCGGAATCCTCGAAGTATCAAGAACTCTCATAACAAGCGACTCAACAGAGTTTATAAATCCACCAGCACTTTCTCTGTTTTCTCCTATTGCAGACATAGTCGAAACCCGCAGAAAAAATGGATTTTTATTTCCGTATACGAAATTCCCATCCTGACATTTTTTCTTTTCAATTACATTCATTCCAGCAAGCAGTTTTATTCTCTGAATTAATTCCCTGCTTTTTTCGCTTTGAAGCTCCATCAGCTTTACCAGCTGGCCCTTTACACGCAGTTTGACACATGCATTTTCTATGTGAATATCACTTGCTTTTCGCAAACGTGCTTCATTTAATATAGAGTCAAGCAAAAGAACTGCTGCAGCTTCACGTTCAGCCCGCGAAGCCTCAACCTTATCAGTTCTATAATTGTTTTCAGAATCAGCCTTATAGAGGGAAAGAATACAGTTTTTTATTTGAGCCCTGCTTGCTTTCTCAAAATCAATTTTAATCAGACGCCTGTATACTTCAGGGCAATCCTTAAATCGCCTTATATTCCAGACATGATTTTCAAAAGCCCTGGAAAGCCTTCCACAAAGCAAAGAATCATTTATATTCTCAATAAGAAACTTTACATATGCTCCTTCCTGCTCCAGAACAGCAGCTCCATTAAAAAGACAATAAGCTGGAGTAAGCGTAAAATCATATTTGCTTTTCATACGAAGCCTCCTCTTTTACATAAAGTGAATACAATTTCCATAACTCCTCCTCAATTCGTCCATAATCTTCATCACTGCAAATGCCGCTCAACTCCGCAGCTTTTTCACCCTGAATATGTGGAACCAGATAAATCACCATCTGCATTTTTTCTTCAGTTTTATTTTTTGACTTAAACAGATTTCCAAGTACAGGAATTCTGGAAATCAATGGAGTTCTTTTTTCCTGTTCACTTTGAGCAGTTTGAACAAGCCCGCTCAAAACAAGAGGTTCCCCGCTTTTTCCCCTTACCTCAGTTGTTACAATTTTTTCAGATGTTGGCGGCGGATTTCCTGTAGAAGCAGAAGTATCATTACCCTGACGAGAAACGGAAGCCGTAACCTTACTGGTTATCATCCCGTCCCCACTTACCCAGCCAAGAACATCAAGTTTTATTCCCGAGGCAATTTCTCTGGTCACTCCTGAATAAACAGGCTTTCCTGTTTCAGGATCAACATTGTTATCTCTGTAGCGGTAAGTATTTGTATTTTGAAAATGTATCTCCCGGCCGGAAATACCGTGCAAAGTAGTATCTGCATAAACCCGGGTTTTACTCTCTTCTATTGAGGCCTGTAAATCAGCTGCAAATGTCAGACCAAAAGAACTTACAACATTCAGATTAAGCCCCATCACAGAACCTAAAATGGCAGACACTTCATTTCTGTCTCCCAACGCAAGTCTCTTTACCCCAAATGATGACGCCCAGTTATTTTGAAAAGTTTCGTCATACTGCAGAATTAAAAGGTCATAACTTAAGCGGGTTACAGGCCTGTCACATATTTCAATCTGCTGGCAAAGATTTTTATAAGCTTCCTCACTTCCCCTGAAATACAGATGGGAAGAATCGTCGGCAATAAAAAGAGAAGACCTGTCTACTGACGGAGGCAAATGTTCAAGAAACTCTGAAGGCTTAAGATACTTAAGGTTTACAATGTAAATAGACTGTTTTATATCAACTTCACAAATTAAATCCTCAACTACAAAAGCTTCCTTCTCACTTGCATAACACAAAAATGAATACTCATCCGGAAGTAAAATTGTTTCAAGCTTACCAGCTCTTTTAAAAATGAAGGTTAAAAAATCCTGAGACTTAGTAAAACGCAGGGTAAATTTACGCCAGCTTCGTTTTCCACTCACAAGCTCATTACGAACCTGTGCATTTTCAAAGATGTAGTAGATTCCATTCTCAACAATAAAATCAAAACCACACTGAGCACAAAGTATCTCCAGAGTATCTTCAAAATCCGAACCGACAAAAACAGACCTCTGCAGCTTCCCCTGCGCATCAGAAAGCAGACAAAACTCTTTCCCGGCCCTAGAAGCCAGATTATCAAGCACATCTGAAAGTCTGCAATCTTCCACATCCACAGAAAAACAACCACTCTCCAGAACTTCGATTTTTACCATTCCAGAAAAACTTTCACTACGAAGGTTGTTAAAGTCACCTCCCTTTTGCAGAGAATTATTTTTCACAAAATGATATCCAGTCGCATCCTGCTCAAAGTTAATACCACCAAACCTTTTCGCCAGACACTCCATCAGAGCCGCCTCACCGACACCCCTGAAACAAACCGAAATTTTCTGCGCCGGCAGAGACTCAAAAGTCACCACCTTTTCCATAACACCAGACAGTTTTTCCACAATCTGCACCGGAAGCAAATCATACGCCTCAAGAAAATACAAACCATTTTCCACAGACACATTACACCTGCTCACAGTCCAAACACTGCCTTCGCGCTTCACAAACAATCTGTTAGTTTTCAAAAAAGCCTCAAAAGCCAGATCAAAGTTTCCGCCTGCAAATTTCAAATCACCCTTACCACTGACAGTGTCATCAGGCACAATCGAAATCCCAGTGTCTACCGACACCGCAAACAAAATATCCTTAATCTCACAATCCGAAAAATCCCAGCTGAACACCGCCCCCTGCGCCACCGCAAAATGACAGAAAACCAGTGCACCCCCAAGAATCATCAGCCCCCTTTTGATGAGCCTTCTCACTCCCATAATCGTCCGTCTCAAGATCTTTAACCTCCACCTATACAATAGATTTGATATGTCATTTTTGACAAAAATTTGGAAAAAAAATTCAAAAAAAGTGAAAATTTCTTTGTAAAAGCCCCCATACTTGAATGCTCTAAAAAAATGCAGTAAAATATAACTATCTTTTAATAAAGGAGGCGCCATTATGGACGGTGGATCGAGTTATCCCATACGTTTTCTAATCAAAAAAATCAGCCTCCTGACTCAGCACTTCTAAAAAATATTTCCGCGTAAAAGTCATAGAGGCCTCAAAAGTATGAGAGGTTAATCATGATTACATATTGGCAGCAGATTGACGGCCAGTTTACTAAGACAAAAAAAGAAGAAATTAACTCAAAACTTCCACTCTGGGTAGATGCAAGAAATGTTACCAGAGACGAAACAACCTTCCTGCAGGAAGAATATCAGATTGAACAGGACCACATCCTCGATATCCTCGACCCGGATGAGCTTTCTCGAATCGAAGACGGCGACTCAGGTTATATTCTTACGATTGTCCGAGTTCCATTTTACGACCCGACCGCAGAAACTCCTTACTTTACAGGACCAGTCGGTATTCTTGTAAAGGGAAAAACAATCATCACAATCTGCTGGACAGACTGCGAAGTGCTTAAGGACTTTGGAGCAAACCGCGTTCGCAATGTACGCCTCAACGACTTCCCGTCATTTATCGTACACATCATAAACCGCGCCAACTTGAACTTCCTCCGCTACCTTAAGGAAATCAACCGCCGCTCTACAAGCATTCAGAATGAAATGAGACTTGA
>JAEEGL010770678.1_pt1 | contig 14731 bp, 7 predicted proteins | sample 9134231 | NCBI WGS metagenome assembly JAEEGL01 (sample SAMN16246548, study PRJNA631951) | gut metagenome | biome: gut microbiome; feature: rumen; material: fiber-attached | host: Bos | place: Iran: Karaj | collected 2018-10 | reverse complement strand
GGACGGAACGATGAGGTCCTTGATCAGGACCAGCTCCCCGTCTTCCCGCTCATAGGCCATGTCCATGAGGTAATCGCAGGGCACCTCCCGCGAATCCACGGCCCGGTTCGTGGGAACCATCAGCCGCACGCGGTCGCGCCGCATGGCTTTTTTCAGTTTTGCGATCGTGCCCTGCGCGTGCTTCGCCTTCGGACTGAGATGCATGTACATGGTGGACGCGGTGTCCCACAGGTTGTAGAGGGCAAGCAGTTCCAGTATGATGCCTACGATCAGTAATGTTTTGTCGCTCAAGGGAGTGCTCCTTTAAAAACAGCTTACAAGCGCTTTATTGTATCACATAATGGACACGGGGACGATTCCTTGTCCAACATCCGGAGTAACCCGGACCATTCTCAATGGTTTTTCAGATAGGCCTTCACGTACCGGCAGGCCTCGTCTTCACCCTTTTCGGCCAGCACCGTCAGAAACTCCGTGATGAGCGCCTCGGACGCCGGGTGCATGAAGACGTGAGGCCGCATCCTGTCCTGATAAGCCAGCGGCGAGCGCTGCGTATAGGACTCCTTCTGATACGTCTTGCAGGCCGCGACCCGGTCGCAGAACATCTCCGCCACGTACTTTGCGGGCATCTCGACCGCCTGGAATTGTGCAATCAGCCCCCTGCGGCTGCCGCCCTCCTTCAGAAAGTCGCGCTGCGCCTGGCTGGGATAGTCGATCCAGTACTCGAAATGGTGCCGGTTGCGGCCCTTGTGGTGCATCCACGCCGTGCTGGCGCCCGTCTGCTGGCGCTCCTGGTCGTTGGGGCTGCGAAAGCCCTGGTAATGCCTGCAGCCGGGCAGAAACTCGGACGGGCTGTACTTCGACAGATCGTGGGTCAGCCCCTGCCGGTACAGGCCGATCCGAAAGCACAGCCGCCGCACCTCCCGGCGGTGAGCTGTCACGGTCTTAAAATGTTTCCAGGCGTTCTTCAGATGCATGCAACGTAATGTTTATTCTGTTAACTAATGATTCCTATTCATTCGCGATCGCTTCCGCCATCTCGATGGCCTCGTCGATGTGACTGCAGAAGTATTCCCTGCCGACCTTGTCCGCGAACCCGCTGTGTTCCATGACCTTGAAGGGCTGGGGGTTCACGTGGGAGAAGATCACCTGCGTCCCCTGCGCCTTAAACTTCCCGTACAGGGTTTCCAGCATGGACAGAGCCGTGGCGTCCAGCGCGGTCACGCTGCGCATGCGCAGCACGAGCGCCTTCGTCGCCTTCTTGGCAGTGATCTGCGTCAGCTTTTCAACGCTGCCGAAGAACAGAGGCCCTTCGATCTCGTAGATGCTGACCTCGGGCAGGATGCGGCGCAGACCGCTCTCTTCGTCTTCGGGCGCCTCTTCCCACTTGCGGATGTCCGTCTCTTCACTCATACGCTTCATGAACAGCAGGCACGCGAGGCCCAGGCCCACCGCGATGGCGACCACGAGGTCGAACACGATGGTCAGCAGAAAAGTGATGACGAGCACGATGATGTCGCTCTTGGGAGCCGTCTTCACCATGCGCACGAACGGCCGCCACTGGCACATGTTGTACGCGACGACGAACAGCACCGCCGCGATGACGGGCATGGGGATGAACGAAGCGAACGGCATCAGCAGCACGAGCACGAGCAGCAGCACGATGGAATGCACCATGCCGGCTACAGGCGTCTTGCCACCGTTGTTGATGTTCGCCGCGGTGCGCGCGATGGCGCCGGTCGCGGGAATGCCGCCAAACAGGGCGGATCCGATGTTGCCGATGCCTTGGGCGATCAGTTCGGTATCCGGGCGGTGCTTGTCGCCGGTCATGCCGTCTGCCACGACGCACGACAGCAGCGATTCGATGGCCGCGAGGATCGCGATCGTCACCGCGTTCGGGAACATGGACCGCACGAGGGAGAAGCTCAGCTGCGGCATGTGCAGGTGCGGCAGGCTGCTGCTGACCGTGTACAGATCGCCGATCGTGTTCACCGGCAGATGGGCCAGCTTCACGAGCAGTGAGCCGGCCAGTACCGCGATGAGCGATGCCGGGATCTTCTTCGACACCCGCGGCCACAGGATGAGGATGGCCAGGCTGACCGCGCCGACCAGCAGCGCCCACGGATTGAGGGTGCCGAAGTTCTTGGCAACAGCTTCGACCTTCTCCACCGTTTCGATCGTAACGGTGCCCGCCGGATACGTAAGCCCGAAGAAGTCCTTCAGCTGGCCGATCAGGATCGTAACCGCGATGCCGGCCGTAAAGCCGATCGTGATGGTGCTGGGGATGAACCGGATGAGTTTGCCCAGGCGCAGAATGCCCATGAGAATGAGCAGGATGCCGGCCATGATGGTGGCCACCATGAGCCCTCCCAGTCCCGCGCTGGCGACGATGCCGGCCACGATCGTGGCAAAGGCAGCCGTGGGACCTGCGATCTGCACCTTGCTGCCGCCGAAGGCTGAGATGAGGAAGCCCGCGATGATGGCGGTATACAGTCCCTCCTCCGGGCCGACGCCCGACGCAAGGGCCAGCGCGATGGACAGCGGAAGCGCGATGACGGCAACGATGATGCCCGAAACGACGTCCGAGGTCAGATCCTTGGCGGAGTAGTTCTTCAGACTCGTCCAGAGCATGGGTTTGATGGGTTCCATAAAATAAAAGACCTTCTCTTTCCTGAAATATCACACAAATAGGTATTATATCAAAGAGAAGGTCTATAATCTACAGAAACTTGTCGTATCGCTTCATCAGGCTCTGCAGGCGCCGTGAGGGATACTCTATAGCACGCCCTGCCCCATCAGCTGCGCGATGGTGTACAGCGCGTCGGATGCCGCCAGGCGATTGTCCGTCAGCAGGTCGTACAGCGCATCCTCCGACAGCACGCCGCGCTTCAGATCCTGCGGCAGTTTGCCGGCCTCGTCGGCTTCAAAGTCCTTCCGCCAGTCCGAGCCGTAGTACTCGTCCAGGTCCATCATGGTCTCCTGGATCGCCGCGTAATCGGCCAGCGCCTGCTGAAAACGCTTCAGCACCTCGCCAGCCTCGTCCATCTTCGCTTCCATCTCGTGGATGCGCCGGATCTGTTTCGTTTCCTTCATGGCCAACCTCCTTTATCGATACGAATGTAGCCCCGAAAGCAGGGTATTTACCCCTACATAGGTAAATAATACGGCCACGAACCCCAAAGCCGCAAATACAGCCGATTTTCGGCCTTGCAGGCCCTTGTTCAGGCGCAGGTGCAGGTAGATGGCGTAGATGATCCACGTGATTAGCGACCAGGTCTCCTTCGGATCCCAGCTCCAGTATGAGCCCCAGGCGCGCTTCGCCCAGATGGCCCCGGTGATCATGCAGAGGGTCAGAAACAGGAACCCCAGCGAGACCGCCCGGTACGTGATGGTGTCCAGCGTCTTCTCGTCCGGAAAATGCGCCCTTGCGAACACGCTGCTCTGCAGCTGTTTCTGAAACAGGAAGACCATGGCCACGCCGAACGCGACGCCGAAAGACCCGTACGCGACGATGGCCGTGCACACGTGAAAGCCCAGCCAGCTGCTCTGAAGCGCCGGCATCAGCGCGTGGATGTCGCGGCTCTGCATGGCTGCGTAGCCGATTACCAGAAAGACGACTGGCGCCACGAAGCAGCCGAGCGCGTTGAAATCGTACTTTTTCACGAAGATCAGAAAGCACAGCGTTATGCCCCAGGCAAAAGCCGTCGCGAATTCGTACTGGTTCGTCAGCGGCAGTCTGCCCGCATTGATCCCGCGGGAAGCGATGCAGATCGTATGCACCGCGAAAGCCGCCGCCATGAGGACGAACGCGATCTTGGCCGCCCTCTCCTTTTTCGCTGCTATAAACAGGAAATAGCCCGCCGCGGCCCCCAGGTACAGCACCAGCGCCGCCATGAAACTGGCGGATTCAATAGTTGTCAGGATGGGATTCGTCGTCATAAGCCCTTGTACCTTCTTCATCTGCGGAGACGGGCGTCTCTTCATATACCGGCCGCCAGTAGAACGCCATGAAAATGCCTGTCAGCATGAGCATGGCGGAAATGCCCACCATCAGTTCCGCAGGATCCTTTTTGATCACGATCAGCGTATACTGCTCTGGGCTGCGGAACACGAAATCGTACTCGTTGACCTTCACGGGCGCGTCCATCGCCGCGAAGTCCATGCCCTTGATCTCCCCGTTGTAGCAGACCGTAAACAGGCTGCGCGGGTTCTTCAGAAGCGGCGTCGCACTGTAATAGCCGCCTGCCGGGTCCGCCGCAAAGTCCGGGTAGAACTTGTTGAACAGCAGCGCGAGGTTCGGCCTGTCATCCGGCCCCGTCGTTTCGCCGACGCACACCAGATCGGACCGCTGCAGAGTCCCGTCCTTATAAATGTCGATCGTGTTTGCCCAGCCCGTGGAATCCTGAAAGAGATCCCAGCCGAAGGCGGTCATGGGATGGTTCACGCTGGCCTCGTCTGAGACGGCCTGCCCGCTGCCGTCCGAGACCGTCAGATGCGCCACGTACTGGTCCACGGTGTAATCGTCCCGCAGGCGCACCTCGAAGTCGTCGATGTGCAGCCAGAGCCCCGTATCCGCGACCGGCTGGAAACTGCCGGGAATGCCGTAGACGGAGTACTCGCGGCTCACAAAGTCGCCCGCGATGAAACCGATGATCACGAGCAGCATGCCCAGGTGGCACAGCCAGGTGCCGAAGGCCCCGATGCGGCGCTTTCTGGCCCTGCGGAAGTTCGAGACGGACACCGGCAGCCTGCGCACGCTGCACAGCAGGAGATTCAGACAGAGAAGGCCTGCTGCCGCCAGCACCCAGGGCTTTCGAAAATACGCCCTCGGAGCGTCCGCGAGACTGCCGGCTATGCACACGCCGATGAGGGCCGCAAGCAGAGCCATGCTCACCTTCATGCTCGTAAAGATCCGTATGCATTTCTGCCAGGAGGACTGTTTCTCCAAGTATTACCCTTTCCGGCTGATCCGCCGTGCGCTGCCGCGCTCAAAAACAAAGCCGGGCGCTCGGCCCGACCTTGGCTCGTCTGCTTTAGAAATACCCGAGCGCCTGCCGCACGAGCTCTTCCGCCTTATCCAGGCAGTAGCGGGACAGCGTGGAATTATGCGCGCCTTCGCTGTTCTCAACGAACACGAAATCCCAATAGAATTGCGCGTCCCGGTCGAGCGCGCGGATCTCGTCGAGCTTTGCGTCGCTCATCGTCTTTCCGGCGATCGCGGCAGCGAGCTTTCCGTTGAGCTCCACGAGCAGCGCGGAGATCTCGTTCTCACGCCCGGTGATCTCATCCTGGATGGCTTTCACCTGGCCCCTCAGATCCGCGTGGCAGAGCGCGCACTGGCCCTCGATTAAGTCCAGATTCGCCAGCGGGCTGATGAGCTCGTGGTCGGCATACGGCATAGCCGTCTCTTCGTCGTAGTCAAAGCTCATGTGGCAGTCCGCGCAGGTGTACATGCCCACGTGCTGGCTGCCCTCTCCGTAGAACGTCTCGAACTCCGGATGCTGCACCTTGATCTGCCCGACGCCGGTGTTTTCGTTCGTGTAGTCCACAAAACCGATCTCGTTATAATGCGCGAGGATGGCGTCCGGATGGATGCCGGCCAGATCGCTGTACGGCACGTTCGTGGCGTTCAGGTTATCCGGATCCGTGAAATCCTTTTCAAAATAATACTCGATGTGGCACTGCGCGCAGGCGATGTCCGCCGCGTTCACGTCGCCGGAAGCGATCTCGTCGCTCATGGCGCGTTCCATGTAGTCGTGGACGATGTGGATCGTGCCCGGCTCGTTCGCATGGCAGGTGTAGCAGCTGATGGGCTCCTCCATCTGCGCGAACGCTTCGCCGAAATCCATGCTGTAGGCGTCCGTTCCCAGCGCGTTGACCAGCGCCGAGAAATCCGGCGTCTTGCACGTAAGGCAGTTCGCCAGCTTGTGCGGACGCGTCGTCTCGGCGATGTCCTCCAGCGTGTGGCTGTGCCCCACCGCTTCGGTGTAGTCGAACGCGAAGCCCATGCCCTGGTACAGCACGGTGATGTCCGGATTCGTTTCGGTGTATTTGATCCGCCCAGCCGCATCGCCCACATTGTCAGCGTTCTTCATGTACGTCGCGTACTCGTTCGGATAATAGGCAGCCCACTCCGCCGCGGTGACCACGCCATTGGCCCGGCTCGCCTGCACGGCAGGCACTTGGGGTACGGGGATCTCGGCGATGGAGCTGACCGCGTTCGCCGCGACCTTCTTCTCGTAGCGGAAGTCCTGGCTGAACCTGAAGAGGCTTCCGAGGAAGAGCCCCAGCAGCGCCAGTCCTAATGCGGGCCACAGCCATTTGTTTTCCTGTTTATTGTGCATAGTTTCTCTCCAACCCGGGAAATAATTTTAATATAAGCATACAGGATTGTTGCGAAATCAGCAAGGAGAAAGAAGACCGTCTACCTTTTAGTCGCCCAATTCCCCGCTCTCCGCGATCGGGGCAAGGCCCTCGTCGACCAGGAACACCTGCACTGTCACGTTCTCGAGCCCGTTCTCGAACTCGTAGCGCTTCGCCAGCGACGCGCCGTCCAGTTCGGAGGCGTCGATCTGTTCGGCGATCAGGTTCAGGAAGCGTCCGTCCGCGTAGTACGCGATGAGCGCTGCCACTTCTTCACTGATCCCCTCCAGGTTCAGGTAGATGGCCGCCGTCGCGGAGTGGCCATCCACCTTCGCCCGGCCGGAGATCACCTTTTCGGGCTTTCCGTCCACGAAGTAAATGAACGGCGCCGTCTTCGAATCCTTGAGTCCGTCCTTCGTCGCGTAGGCGATGATGTAGACGTCCTCCGTGATGCTGAAGGCCTTCGTGTACAGCGTCCTCGCCGGGTTCTCCGGGTCACAGGGGCAGCTGCCGTCGGTCGTATACCAGATGTCCGCGCCTTCCGTCGGCGTCGACAGCGCCACCTTCTCCTCGTAGGCTACTTCCGTGCCGCTCGGCACGTCCGCGGTGACCACGGCGCAGACCGTGTCGCTGAGCATCTCTCCGATCTCGACTTCGAGCGTGCAGGCCGTATCCGCGTAGGTGCGCAGGCCGTCCACCTGCAGCGTGTACGTCTTCGCCTCGTCTGGCTCAAAGATAAGCGCCAGCTTCATGGCCAGGCCGTCCTGTTCTTCGAGCGCGCCGAACTCTGCCGCGACAGGCGTTCCGTCCGCCAGCAGGGTCAGGTGGGATGCCGTAAAGTCTTCGGTCTTCACGGGCTTCGTGAACTTCACCTCGGCGCCCGTCTTCGTCAGGTTGCCGCTGCCCTCCGCCGGGTCCTTGCTCACCATGTTCTGGTTGACGTCCAGCCAGATCGGCGGCACGTCCATCTCGCCGGAATAGACCGGTTCGTCGTCGTTATAGCCTTCCTTGTAGTACCTGACCCTCCATCTGCCTGTAGGAACGTCCCAGCGGTAATAGCCGTTCGCCTCCGTGATGTACGTCGTCTGCTGCTCGTTGCAGAGAGGCGCGTCGGACCACTCGCTCCAGGTCTCGCCGTCGTCTTCGAGGTATTCGATCGTCACCTCGACGCCTTCGAGCGGGTTGGAGAGCATGCCCTCGTACACCGTGCCGGACGGGTCGTAGATGGCCGCGAACTTGAAGTTGAACTTCGGCGGCTTGCGGTTGATGGGCTCGATAGGCGGAACCTTATCGCACAGTTTCGGGTTGTAGCCGCGGAACGCCGCGTACATTTCGTTTTCCGCCTTCTGCGAGATCTGCTCCAGATCCTTCATCTGCATGAATGCCTGCCAGGCTTCCTCGCTCTCTCTGGCCAGGCCCTCGAGGAAAGTCAGAGCCGTGGACAGACCCGGAGGCGTCGGGATGAAGCAGGTCGCACTCACGGCGATGTGGATGACCTGGTTCGTCCGGTAGACTTTCGTGTAATGTTCACGCACCGTCTCCATGTCGCGCATCGCCGAATCCTTAATATTCGCGATCTGGCTGGCGATGCGCAGGTTGGGCAGCTCCGGGCACTGGATCATGGCGATCAGTTTCTCGCAGTATTTCTGGATCTTGGCTTCGTATTCGTTCGTGATGGCGTTCAGGTCGACGATGGCCGTGCTGTTCTCGCCGTTGACCTCCTTCTTGATCTCCAAGCCGATGGCGATAACGTTGACTGCCTTGCCAAATCCGTCTGTGACCGCGTTTACACGTCCGTTCCATCTAGCAGCGCCTTTCGCGCTTTGCGCAGCTATCGCATCGTGAGCCTTAAGCGATTGCTTGAGGCTCTGCTTATAGACCTCGATATTCGCCTTCGTACCTTCATCTACGACCAGGTTCGCGACATCGTTGACAAGACCTGTTACCACCTGACCTTCCGAACTGAAGATGGAGAAACCGCCGTCGCCGCCATCCATCAGGGACGCTTCGACCAGACCCATCAGGCCGGCCTCTTCAATGTCGATGTTTGCCGGGTCAACGACGACGTGCCACGTTCTTTCGATCTTCAACGCAGATTCCTCGCCATCCGTTTCGATGGAACAGACGCAATCCATATCCACGTACTTCACAAAACTGTTCGGATCCGTGAATACCTGGCTGTACCAGGGATCGAGCGCCTGATACGCTTCGATCTGCGCCTCGATATCTCCGGACGTGAGCCCTTCGAAACCCACTTCCTTATCGATATGCACGTCCGTAAGCCTCTCCTCGAACGGTTCGATGAACCAATCGTCCGGATCCGCGTCCGCAGCAACGAATTCCTCGTTCAGTTCGCCGTAAGCAACGCCCGGATCGCTGTATGGAATCTGCCCGTCCCAGGTGCCCGTATGCGTGAGGCTGCCGTTATCCTCCAGCCATTCGCCGGATTGCTGCAGGGCCTTGGCGACTTCGATGATGCTGCTCGCCGTGTAGCCCATATTCTGCGCGAACTCCGTATAGCTGATGCCGTTGTACGGCTTGAGCGCAATATCCCCCTCGCCGTCGAACAGCTCATAGCTGATGCCGAAGCGGCCGTAGTGGTACGCCGGGAACTCGACCTTGTAATGCGTGCTGTACGGCACGTTCTCCATCGTGAGGTCGATCAGATCGTTGTGATACGTATAGGTCTTTTCGTCCACCGGCTGGAACACGTAGTAGATGGGCATGTCCATGCCGAGGCTCTGCAGTTCGATGGACAGGATGAGGTCGTGGACGCGCCGCGCGTCGGTGAGCCCCCAGGCGTCCTCGTTCGTGTCGTCAAAGTACAGGTCGAGCTCGATGTTCGTAGCTTCGTAGTCCGTACCGAACACGACAGCCGCGCTGTTCAGCGAGCGGAAATCCTTCTCGCTGCCCGGATAGCCCGTCAGGACGTTCTTCTGGCCGTTGCAGTACGTGGTGACGTTCACCCTGTACGGCAGCACGGTCTCGACCTCATAGGCAGTCTCGCCTTCCTTCAGGACCGTGCCGTGCTCGTCCCTGATCGTGACGGTAAAGTCCTCCGCCTGGCCCTCTTCGATCGGATATTCCATCTCGATCTTCCAGTAGCCGTAGCGGCTGATCCAGGCGGTATCCTCGACCTTTCTGGACGGGTCAGCCTTCGCGGCGATCTCGATCGTGATCTCGGTCTCCGCCGAGCCGCGGCCGCTCAGGACAGCGTTTGCAGCCTTGATGGTCTTTGGGATGGTGCCCTCGAAATCGCGCACGGTCGTGTGCGACTCGTAGATGCCGCCGGCCTCGTAATGCTTGCCGACGTAGGCGTGCAGCGTGGAGTAGGATCCGCTGCCGCCCGCGATGCCGGTGACGACGATCGTACCCGTGATCTTCTGCGAGGACGCCGGGATGACGGCCGTGCCCTGCTTATCGCCCGTGTTCACGGTCTGATCCTGCAGCGAGACAGCCCTGCCGTCCGCCGTGCGCAGCTGCGCAGAGATACCGTCGAGCGCGAAGCCGTAGCCGCTGAAGTGCAGCGTGCGGTCCTCCTCGGACGCGCCGGGGATGCACGTGAACCGCAGCGAATAATTGACGCGTTCACCCGTCAGCACGTAGTCCTTCGACGGCGTGACCGCGATGCCCTGGATGCCGGGCAAGTTCTCGTCAACGCTCCACGGATCCAGCGTAAGGTCTATCACAGCGTCCGCCGGCGTGACCGCGACGTTCTTTTCGAGCAGGCCGCACACCGTGTCCGGAACGACCGTATCCGCGCCGTTCATGAACTGGCTGACCAGCTGCAGGACGTCCGAGCCGCTGCCGAGGGTCATCAGCACGTCGTACGTGCCGTACGGCAGGCCGTCGAGTGCATACTGTTTGACGCTGTCCGCCGTGCCGTTGCCGATCATGTTCCTGTCGTAGCGATAGGTCTCGCCGGTCGCGGTGTTTCTCAGCGCAAACGTGAGCAGCAGATTCTCCGCACCGCGCGTCAGATGCAGGTCGATGCGCGGCATCTGAGCCAGCGCGAAGCCGCTGATCATGCCGGAATGGATGTCGCCGTTGTCGTCGACGGAGCCTATGGTCCAGGTAAGCGCGTAGTTCTGGTAATAGTTCGACAGGTGGTTCTCCCAGTCGTTGGCGCGCAGATCCTCGATCGTCGCCGCCATGTTGACGGAACTGATCCCGCCGTTCTCCGGGCGCATATCGGTGTAGAAGACCTGGTCCTCGACAAGGCGCACCTCCTCGCCGGGGATGACGTAGCCGTGCGTAACGCCCGCGCCGTTGATGTAGCCGATATTGCTTTCGCGCGCTACAAGATAGCCCGAATCCGCAAGCACGAGCTTCAGACCCGCCTCGGTATCCAGCAGGTCCGCCGCGATGGGCTCGGACTCGAACCAGGACGTGAGGCCCGCAGACGAGGCGCCCGCGCTCGTATCGCTGAAGTGGTTCAGCTGGCCGGACAGAGGCGTCCACGCGTGCGTCGTCGCGTTCATGTAATACACGTCGTAGTCCGCCTGGAAGTTCTTCGAACCGCCTTCCCTGCCGGGCACGCCGTTCTCGTCCGTGTAGAACTGCAGGTTGACCCGCACGACGGCCTGTTCACCCATCGTGACCTTCTTCATGGGAGAATAGCTTGCCTCGCCGTTGACGATCTTGACGGTCTGATCACCCATGTCGAAGATGTTGTGAATGTAGTAGTTGTAATAATCGATACGGTACGTTTTGCCGGCCGTCAGTTCCTTCGTGTCGAGCTGTTTCGTCTTGTGATACCAGGATACGTTGCGCGTCTTGCCGGTATCGTCGGTCAAGGTGAACCACAGATCCTGATACGGCTCCTTCTCTTCGCTGCCGCCGACGCAGCGGACGTCGAGATACATGAACTGTTCGAGGTTGGCGACCTTCAGGTGGGCGCCGATCGTATAGGTGCTGCCGGTCGCAAATGTCGCTCCGGCCGTCGTCAGCGACCCGCCGGCTGTGTATTCGAGGACGTAAGCCGCGTCGTTTGCGTCGACGTCCAGATCAAACACGATGGTGCCGATGGACGCAGCCGAGACCGGGCGCTCGAAGAAGCAGACAAGTCCGTCTTCCGTCTTGCGCACGCTGCCGCGCGTCGCGGTGATGTACGGGTCATCCGCGTTCCCGGTCGGGAAATACGCGTTGATGTCGAGGTCTTCGCGCTCGAAGGCGCCGTTTACGACCAGTTTCACCTTCTGCGGCAGATCGTTTACGCCTACCGCGAAGGCGTCGCTGCCCGTGCTCAGAGCCTGCAGCTTCTTCACCGCGCGGAAGCGCTCGCCGTCCGCGAAGAACTCGAGCGTCGCGTCGCGGTACAGGTCGCGGCTGAGGTCGCCGACGTAGCTGGAACCGCTTTTCTCAAGCGTCGCCGCTGTACGCACGCCCATCAGGATGCGGCCGCTGTCGAACGACGTGGCCAGCGTGTAGGAAGCGCCGGCGTTGTTCTTCACGGTAATGTGCGCGACGATGGGCGTCTCGCTCAGGCTCTTCAGGATCGTGCCTTCGCTGCACGTGCAGGCCGCTGCCAGCAGGCAGGCCGCGTCCGCGGGGATGGTCCAGGTCGCGGACCCGCTGTAGGAGCCGGAAACGGTTGCCGTCTGCGTCGCGCCGGCGATGTCGCGGTACACGAGCAGCAGCGTGCCTCCGGAGATGGCGGGCGTGCCGGCGTCAGGCGTATACGCAAGCTGCGCGCGGCCCTCGTTCGAGCCGTTCAGCGTGAACCGGCCATCGGCATACGTGCCGTAGCCGCTCGCCGCACTGAGGGCAAGCGTCCCCTTCAGATTGCCCGCGTCGGGCATGCAATTAACAGGCGCGCAGCGCTCGGACTCGTTGCCCGTATCGTCGAATGCGGCGATGGCGAAGTGCCAGCCCTCCACGCCCCATGCGGCATAGTCGATGGGGAACGTCGCGGAAGCGGCGTCCTTACCGGCCGTGCCGACGGGCGTCGCGATATCGTTCTTATCGACGAAGTAAATAGTATACCCGTCGAGATCGTAGTCGGTGTTCTTCGTCCACGTGAAGGAGACTTCCGTCGCGGTCGCTGTTCCGGCAAATCCGGCCGGTACTGCGGGCGGCTCCATATCTCCGCCCTCTCCCACGACGATGGGCGCCGTGGCCGGGCCGAAGCTACGGTCGATCATGCCTTCCATCTTCAGCGTCGCCGTAGCCGTGACTCTCGTCGTAGCCGCGGGCGCCTTGAAGCTGAAGACCGTCGCCATATCGGTCTCTTCCGTCGTCAGTTCCGTGCCGTCCTCGCAGACAGCGCGCACCCTGAGCGTGGCGTAAGTCGAATTTTCGTCGCTGCCGTCATCTTCGCCCGTCATCTCCATGGCGAACGCGAACGCGGTGGTCATCTCCCAGCCGTCGTGCACGAGGTGCAGCTGGCCGCTCACGTCCTGGCCCGGGGTGAACCGGCCTGTCTTGCCTTCCGCGTCATGGAAACTGAGGCTGGCGGTAAAGGAATCCTCCAGCGTCGGAATCGTCCAGTTGACCGCGGAGCCGAGCCCGCTGACCGTGCGGGTATAATACACACCCGTGCCGGTATAAATGCCGGTATCCTCGTCCACGGTGAAATCCGTCTCGCTCACCTGAACGAAGCTGAAGGCATCTTTCTTCACGCGCAGGGGCTTGGGTTCGTCGGTGAACATCGTGCTCAGCGACACGCCGAGCGTCGCGTTGCGCAGTTCACCCTGGCTGAGATAGGCCATGAGGATCGTGTAACTGGCCGGGTCAGCGAGGCCGGATCCGATAGAGACATCCGTATAGGTGCGGCCCGTGGAGAAGTCGATGTTCGCGCCGCTGCCGGAAAGCGTGAACACCTCCCAGTCGGCGATGCAGTCGCCTTCGTAGGGATCCACGTACGTGCCGGTATTGGTGTCCGCGACCGTCGCGGCAAGATACGTCCCGGGGTAGAACTTCCAGACGTACCCGGACGGCAGCGCTTGCGCGGTATCCGGCGCTTCATCGCCGCCCAGCAGGACGTCCGACTCGCTGCCGTAATCTCCGTAACCGGAGCCGGCCTTCGGTGCGATATACGCGGGGATCCACTGTTCGCCCGCGTCCGCATACAGGTAGACGGGTGTCTCGACGCCGCTCACCGGGCCCGTGACCGCGACCGGCAGGCAGCCGTCGAAGTAGCCCGCGCTGACCGTAAGGCCGTTCGTCTTCTGGGAGTCGGTCAGTTTCGTGACCCGCACGGAGATCGCCGCGTCGCTCTCGTCATCCCCGCCGTCTCCCGAACCGCTGCCGGAATCTCCCGCGGGAGGTTCGTATCCCGGAGGATAGGCGCCCGCGAGCATGTCCGCGATTTCGTCTTCGTCCATGTACTCCGCGTACTCGATCGCCATCTGCTTCATGCGGATGGCGTTCTCGATGATATAGCGCTTGTCGGACGCGCCTAATTCGGAAACGTCCCGGTTCAGCACGTTGTAGGTCTCGACCTCGTAGCATTCCATGTAGTTCTCTGCGAGCTCGTTGATGAGGCCGACAAGGGTCGAACCGTAGTCCTCGGCCTGCTCCCGCAGTTCCGCGACCGTCGGGGCCGGATCTTCGTCGGCGAAGCCCATGTAGTCCGCGAAGTCTTCGTCGGCGATCGCCGCATTGTACCAGCGGATCGCTTCGCTCTCCGTTTCAGCCGGATAGTCGGCGGGCAGTCCTTCGGGAAGTTTCGCGTTCGCGTTGGCCAGCGCCGCCGCGTAGAACTTGACGAATTCCGTATTGATCTCGGCGTCGGACAGATTCGTGTCGCTGTAGCCTCCCCCGCCGCCACCGCCGCTGGATGAACCGGCTTCCGTGTACTGCAGCACGGCGTAGTAGTCGCCACCGGATGCGAACAGCTTCGTCCGCGCAGCAGTCGCCGTAATGGAACTGCCGGACGTTGTCCACTCTGTCTGCACGAATGCGCCGTCCGCAGCGGAATACAGGCGCACGTCCAGTTTGGACGCGTCGTATGACCCGCCCGAGACCGTTACGCTCCACGTGCTTCCCGCCGCAAACGCGGTCGCCGGCACGCTGCCGAGCAGCAGCGTCAGAGTCAGCAGAATCGATATAAACCTCTTCGTACGCATGGCTATCCTCCCTTGGTTCACCGATGCACAAAAGCCAGCAGGGAAAAGACCCCCTCTCCCATTTAAAAGTTTATACCGAACTGGTAAATTGCGCAACAAAAAACGGGCCATGCGGCCCGTTTGCAGTTAAGTTGGATCTGCTTAGAAGAACTTCTTGAACAGCCCCTTTGCGGCATCCTTCGCCAGGTCCGCCGCGTCCTTCGTGCTGCTCTTGGCTGCGGCCTTCGCGGCAGCGGCCTTCTCCTGCTCTTCCTTACGCTTGGCGTAGTCGCCCACGAAGAACGTGACGCTCACGCCGCCGG
>JAEEGL014319589.1_pt1 | contig 14732 bp, 8 predicted proteins | sample 9134231 | NCBI WGS metagenome assembly JAEEGL01 (sample SAMN16246548, study PRJNA631951) | gut metagenome | biome: gut microbiome; feature: rumen; material: fiber-attached | host: Bos | place: Iran: Karaj | collected 2018-10 | reverse complement strand
TAACTGAAAGTCCGTCGCTCCTCGTATCGAATACGTGTCTAAGAATACATCAAATTGATACCTCGATAGTACATCATATAATTGGTTGGCCACAGCAGCCGAGTCCGACCGCTTGTAGCTGATAAACACACGACGCTTCTTACGCAACAACCGCAATTCCTCAAAGGCCACATTTACGATGCTATCCAATTTGTGGTCTGTATAACATACTCCGTTTATGTCTTTCATTAATGATGGTATCTCATCCTTGAATTTTCCTGCCGTGAAGTATACCGGGTAAACGGTATCGGCATTCCCAAGCAGTTTCTGCACTGCAATCACATCTTTATCACCATGGCTCTGACCGCCAAAATAGAATGCAAACGTTGGCTTGCACGATTTATACTCATCAGTCATCATTTTGGCGCCATCCAATTCGGCCACCAACGACTTTTCCAAGCCCCGCTCGTTCAAGAGCTCAAAAAATCGCTTACGAATTACACGGCATGCATGGCACCCCGTATCGCCTAATAATATCAATTGATAATAGTTACCCATACATTCAGTCAGTTTAGCAATCACTACCGCCATTGCGACTTTACATTAATTCCACAACTGAGTATATTAATTTTATTAACTTGCGCAATAAAAAGTAGACCACTATTTTGCCATTTCAGATTATTCATTCGCTTTTGTTGCTATCCAATTAAAAGGTAACCGCAACAAGATGCGACAAAGATACAAATAAAATCCAAGATAATTGTACCTTTTTGATGAAGTATTCTCAATTATGATGTGATTTTACTCACACAATAAATATCAAGGTTCTCTTTTTGTCCTCTCGGATTATAATTTTCTTTTGCTCTGAAAAAAGGATTTTTCTTTTGGGTTTTATTACTATATTTGCGGATTGAAAAATCAATATTTATAATCAGTTATAAAACAAATAATACTTATGTGCGATAAAATTAAGGAAAATGAGAGACTGTATCTTTCATTATTAAATGATACTATTTCTAGAATGGCTTCTAATAGTGCCAGTTGTAAAAAATGGACAATAACAATTGTAACTGCCCTTCTTGCTGCTGATGTTGTGAGTAAGAATTTAACCCAGTATTTGTGGATTGCCTTTATTCCAATTGCATTCTTTTATTGGTTGGATAGTTATTATCTTTATCTAGAGATTTCTTTTAGAAATTTACAAAAGAAGTTTTTAGATGTTGTTAACGGTAAGAATGCTACGGATGATGGCTCTAATGAAATCGAGATATTTGATTTTAATTACAAAGCATGTGATGATGGTGCGATGAATAAAGCTTTATCTTCAAATTCAACATGGCCATTTTACCTAATACTCTTTCTTGTTATTTTAGTCATTTGGGTTATGTTTACATGGGGGAGTAACATTTCAGAATTATTCAGAAATGCTCCAAATCAATAACTGTGATAATAGCACAAGTATTCTGCATTTGTCATTACTATAAAAACCAAAAATAAGCGTTTGTTTCAACTTTATGTTCGCTTTTTATTATATCAAACAATATGAAACCAATAACAATCAAATTCTTTAGAGCTTATTCAAAAGAAGCGGAAAATCTTAAAGAAATGCTGGAGGATTCACTTGTGAACTTCCTTAGCCGTCAACTTGGAGTTGAATCATCATTGACTATATGTGAATCTAAAGGATTTCCTGATTCATCCTTGCAGATGTTGTCTGCTGCATTCAATAATGAGATTGTTATAATTGATGGATCAATTGAAGAAGCAGAAGGATACGAATTAGGTATCAATTATGAATGTATCACCCCTGTTGTATCTTCATTAGATAATATCCTTATTGTTAGCCGGACCCAGCTCCCACTTAATCTAATTGCATGCAGGTCAAATGTCGCATCACTAGGAGAAAATGACACACTCTACCCAATCAACAATAAAGGGGGATATATTAAATCATATACCAACGAACACATTCAAAGTTGGCTATTCAAAGAGTTAAAGAGCATGAACTTAAATAATCGGTTGCATCGAAATAAAGTCCCGATTATAGATATGAACCTCCCAGTCAGCGAATTAATGAAGAAAGAAATGGAGGTAATGGACGAGAATAGCCGCGCCCTTGCAAAAGAGAAAGTAAAGTTAGATTCGAAGGGTAAACCAAAGAAAAAGATTTTCATAAGCTATCGTACACAGTATTATTCAACAGAAGAGTCTAAAGAGAATGCCACGACAAAGAAGGATGAGTCAAAATATAAAAACAAATACAGCATTAAGGATGTGGCTGAAAAGATACAGGAATACCACATTAAGAAGGGAGATGCTGATGAATGGGAAGATCCTTTTTATTATCCTAGTGGCGTGTTATCCAATGAATTCATGCCAGAAATTAGACGTTGGGCTTTTGTCAGTATTCCTGATAGAAAAATCCGCGAATGTGATGAATTCTGGATATTTGACACCAAGTATCATCCAGAAGATGAAAATGGTCAAAATGGAGAGGTTGGCTATTGGGACTCATGGTGGTGCCTTGGTGAATTCTTAACTATTGTCCGCATGAAGCATGATGGTCAATTAGTCGCTGATGAGAAAGGTCAATACCACAAGAAAGAATGGACTGCATTAGACCAAGTCAGAGAGAGTCCAGACAGAAAAGTAAATGAGAACGTGTTTAGAATAATGATTTTCAATCCAGATAAAGAAGATCCAATTAAAGATTCGATTGAAGATCCGATTGAACTGTCAATTGACAAAATACCAAGAATAACCGAGGATCAGAACAGGGAACTGTCAAGATATTTTGCTAATGGGGACTTCCTGGAATCTGGATTGGAAACAATGGCCGGTATGCGCAAGAAACGGAACTGGACAAAATGGCTCAGATATCCTTTCTTCTTGTTAATGAAGAAATTTGTCTGGCCAAATGTTGGAATTGGAGATGATTTTAAGGATTATCCATTCGAGTACTTTGAAGAAAGCATTTGGTCACATGTCTATGATGAGTCTTTTGTAAATAATCGGTTACTCACATGCCCTTCTTGCACACCCAAAGGGAAGACTCTAGACGATATTTTGAATGACAGTAATTTGATTTGGAATTTTCTCAATATCAACAACTATTATTCTGATCGACATTTGCATGGAGTGAAAAGGCAAGATGGAATTGTTCAGTTGAATGATGACGAACTAAAAAGATGTCAGATTGGGGATGAAATCTATAAAATCGTATGTGACCATCATCATGATATGATTATTAAAAAATCATCAGATAAGTTCTTCATTTACTGGGCCCCACGTAGAGGGAAACGTACTGGACCTAATGATTCAATGATTGAAACTGTTGATCTCTATGAGTTGGTATAATAATATTGCTAAGAAAATAGGTAAATGGATTGCTCCTGCTTATTTCTCGGATTCCAACCCGTATGCGAAGTTGGAGACTGATGCCAAATCACTCCAAATTAAAGTCGCTACAACAAAAGATCAATATGGAGCAACAAACAAAACTTGTATAAATATTATAATATTATATCCAAGGGCGAAATCAGGACATAACCTTGATACTGCTGAATTGTTTTGTGCATGGTTATATGTTGCGCTACAGTGGCTGAAAGAAGACATTAGCTCACCTTCAATCGAGATAAGAGATATTAGAATTGATGCCAGAGGTAGAACTTCAACCAAGGATGATATATTTGCTGATATACGCGATAAGAATTGTTTAATCATTATCGTTTTATCAAAAGAGTCCATTGAGAAAAAAAACGAAGATGGTAGTGGTGCCTATAAACATGAGCATCTGATTGAAGAAATTGAATTAATTAATGAGTTAATCAAATCAAAAGATAAAAATGAACATCTTTTTCTTCCTCTATATCTTTGCAATCCAGATAATCTTTTTTCTGATGAAATGATCAGACCTTTAAAAGGGCTTGGGTCTCCTATGGGAAACCCGTATAATGAAGTAATTCATGGGTATGAAAATAAACTAATAATGGAAACTATTAAAGGGATTATTGATGACTATAACGCATATCATTGATAGTGCTATCATTGAAGCGTCATAATAGCTTTAAGACAATTTTAAGTCCATAATTAGTCATAATTTATGATCATACATATGGCTTGTTTATATGAGAATGAAACATAAGATATGAGTTCAATGTATGATATGAATGAAATATAACATATTTTAAATAGTTTTTAACCGTTTTTTCGTAACTTTGCACCATCCTTATTAAGTTATTTATGTCAAAAAAACAAGTTTTCTTTAGTTTTCACTACACTCGAGATGCATGGAGAGCTTCTCAAGTCAGAAATATGGGAAAGGTTGATGGAGAATCGACCTTCTCTGATAATGATTGGGAAGAGGTTCGTTATAATACTGATGCAAATATAAAGAAGTGGATTGATTCTCAATTAGCCCAACGTTCGTGTTTGGTAGTTTTAGTTGGCCATGAGACATCTCAGCGAAAATGGGTGAAGTATGAAATCGAGAAAGCCATGGAACTCCATAAGGGCATTGTTGGCATAAGAATTAATAAGTTGAAAAATGAGAAGGGTGAGCAAGATAGCAATGGAAGTAATCCATTCTATTCAATTATTACTTCTTCAGGCTACCGCTTATCATCATACGTTACTCTTTTTGAATCATCTTATATAACGAGTACTTATGTGTATAATGATATCAAAGAGAGAATTGAATCTTTAATTGATGAAGCAATTTCAAATAGATGGAGTTATTAATATGGAAGAGCAGAAAAAACAAAACAAAAAAACTCAACAAGGTATGGATATATTTAACAATGATGATCGCCAGTATCTACAAATGATGCAGGACAATATAACCAGAATGGCGAGCAATTCGGCCAACTGCAAATCATGGATGGTAACCCTAGTAGCAGCTTTTTGTGCTATTGGTTGCAGTATTGATGCTCTCAATGGTTGGATTATTATTGCGATAATTCCGGTTATAGTTTTTTGGTATCTTGATACTTTTTATCTTAATCTGGAGCGTAAGATGAGAAATAGGGAACTCGATTTTATTCTTAAAATGAAGGATGACCATGGTTCTGTAGCCTACAAGAATGCTATCTACAACTTTGCTCCGATGCCAATTAACACTTTGACAAAAGAGCAAGAAGAGAAAGGGTTTGTTAAAACATCAAACAGGGCATTCTCTAAGTCAATTCTTCCTTTTTACCTCTGGATGATAGGTGCAGTAGTAATAATATCAATCGCTTTGAATTGGACGTCTATCTTTACGGTATTCTTCCAGAAAGTCGTATAGATTGTTTTAATTGATGCCTGGTCATGCAAAAAGGTTATTCGCCAAGAGGCGACAAGAGTTGATGAGACGATTACGACCTCATCTAAAGAAATTTGTGGACATTTTGCCCTGGGGCTTTTCTGATTCTGTTTTTATTGATAAATTCAAGAACTCTCATCCTTATCTTTACTTCATTCTTAACTCAAAGTACAAGTACTATTCTAAAGAAGATATACGGTTATTAAAAAGGGGTAAAAAAAGAAGATATAAAGTGTGGGAGCCTGATAATTTTATTCTCTTCATAATAAAGGATTATATTGAGAACGTAAGAACAACAAAGGAACAGGCTAGTTATTACACATTGGAACAATCGGACGATGCTATCACAAAAATAATGGAGCAAGAAAAACGCAAACTGGAACGATATCATAAGCAACTTGAAATCAGAAATCGGATGGTCCAAAAAGTGAATCCGAAGCATTCAGGATACTTACTTGGCCATTATTTAAGATACAGAAGAACTCATCCAGAAGATGTTGATACTCGGTACATTTTCCTATTGGAGGCATCTAAATACATGTGTAAAGACACTATTGATTTGCTTTATAAGGTTAACGCTACTGAACGTAATTTTCATATTAGACATTTTGCTTTTTTGACGTTGCAAAAGTTCGGTTTCGAAGTACAATTAAGAAAAAACTTTAAAGGGAAAAGATTCCCTGGAGATACGATAGAACCAATAAAAATTAATACGCCAAAACAACTGTTAGATAAGATATACAGTATGCAAATGGAGCATTATAAGACATATGACATTTTTTTGTCGCACAGTTCAACTGATGCGAATCTTATTTTAAAACTTAAAACTGTTCTTAATACTCAGAGAATGAATGTGTATTTAGATTGGATGAATGACCAGAGTGGATTGTCTCGCAAATACACCGATGAGAACACAGCAAGAGTTTTAATAGAGAGAATCAAGCAATCCAAGTGTTTGATGCTTATTTATACAGAGGCTTGTGCTCACTCGATCTGGACCCCATGGGAACTAGGCTTCGCGCATGCTTTAAATAAACAAGTATTAGTTTATTTCCCCAAGCCTTTAGGTTCATATCCTCCATATTTGGATCTTTACCCCAGGGCAGAGTTGACAGATGAAGGTTTCATAATTAATGGAACTGATATTCATGAGTATCTTAGAAAGAATGATATCAAGATTGATTAATTAATAGAGAGAATACCATACAAATTACAGTAAATCTAATTGATTGGTATGCAGTCCAATATACTGCAATAAGTATGAGCTGCGCACTATAGTAATCGATAACTTATACCATGTAAATCAGTTAATATGAGTATTTGAAACATATTTTCTATTAAAAAAAACACGCCCACCAAAAACTTTTCGTATCTTTGCAATGTTTACAAAAGTAGTAATCTTCAGATTATTTTTTGAACTTTTTCTTTGTTATCTGTGCCACGTTTTTAATAAAACAAGAATGATGATTAAAAGTCAAAAGAGAACAAATAGTTTGGCGATTGCATTTAATAATTAATGAAGTAGTATTTTTGAAACCCGATGACTGTTTTTGTAATCTTTAAGTAGTACATAAACTGGCAGGGTGCATTTGATGAAAAATCGTAATCATAATAATATAAGATGAAAAAAATTGTAATTTATTTACAGGATATTCGGGAGGTGGACTGGTCTATCGTATACCAATTCATTGAAGGATGTTTACATCATCGTACAATCGACAATTATGTCCTCAGTAAGATTACCACATTCTCAGATATAGCTTTTGATAGTGACACTAATAGGGATCACGATGTAGTCTCCATAGATTCACTTAATGCCTTTTCTCTTGACGGTATATCAAATCAAAATGAATTGTCATTTGTGTTTATTGCTCAACCAAATGAAGAGTCCATTGTGCCATTGGACTATGTCCCTTTGTTCATTTTGCAAAGGAAGTATTATGGACTTGTTTCAATAGGTATAAATTTAATTAAATTGCCTAATAGCAAGGCACAAAAGGACTTAATCTTTAGGTTCAGTACTTTTTACCTGTTTGTCGATGACATAAAGCCAGCGGGAGGGTTTCATAGTTTATACTTTATAAATGAAATAGCAACATCTAAAAGTACACAGAATCAAGAACAGTTTTATAAAAATAGAGTATCAGCCTTCAGGTACAAGAGTCGTTTCAGTAGTTTCTCTTGGGGAAATGTTGTAGAAAAACAATCAAGTACAAAGTTCTATCCTTTACTTCATATTAATGAAGTTCTTTTTTTGTACATGTTCCAGAACAAAGAAGAATATGGTAGCATTCCAGAGGAAGTAAGGTATCTTAAGTCGTCCTCTGAAAAAATCATTAATCAGTTGAAGCACGTCAGCAAGTTATCAGAGAAAAACTTTTCTTCCCTTTTTGAGAAATGGTTTATATGTGCATACTTTAACTCATTGTCCACAACCGTTGACAATAAAATGTTTGAGGTATTATATCCAACTCTTCATTCTTATTACATTGGTATTTATGAGTTAGTACAAAACATTATTTTCCATACAATAGAGAGGGAGGGATGGATCTATGTTTATTTCTTCAAACAAGACAATCTTTCTTCCGAAATTAAATCCAAATTATCTAAATATAATGTGGATTTTTCCGCTATGTATTTGAGATTCGGCATCTATGATTTTTCGAAATATGGAATTATTGACACCTATAACACAAAACAAGGTATAGTATTTGATAATCTTGCAAATATTGTTGATCCGTTTATTCTAATACCTGGAACCGATAAACAAAATGAGTATCTTTGTCTAACTTATGCTGCTCATCTCGGAATAAAGACATTAGTATCATCGGTCTTATCGCACTATGGTCTGTTTCGAATTGAGACAAGCCATGATGGGAAGAAATTATTTATAGAGAATCAGGGCAAAACTTTGTGTGAACAAAGCATAACAGAAAATGTCGAAGGTACACATTATGACATTGTCTTGCCAATAAGTGCCCAAAATAATAATACACAGCCCTATCAAGTGGAATCACAAAACGCAGCATTTTCCTTCATGCTCAAAGAGAGAAAAAAGATTCAGAGCATCCGTATGAGCGAAATTGTGGATCACTCATATCCTGGAAACATTATAGACAGCGAGCATCAAGACCAAGTGTTAGATAAGATTAAAGATAAAGTCTCTGACTTATTTATCAGCAATCCAGATCATCATTTTCTGACGAACTACTATGCATTGGATATGTCAGACGTGAAGTCGCTGACAGCCAATATGATATTCAAATTATTAGCTGCAATCCAGATGGGTGATAATCATGTTGATGTGATTGTCTTGTATAACCTAAGTGATGATATCATTGATGACATGTGTAGCATTGTAAAAAACATTGGTGAAAGGAAAAATCTTGAGAACCGACCCATATGGTCACGTGACCATGCAGTAATATTGATGAATGATTTGTTTAGGATACAGATTCTATGCGGTGAGACAAAGCGAGAGTTCATAACTTTAAATGCATGGTTTCAGGGGCGGTATAACGGTTTTAAAAATGTTTTTTCAGAGTGGAATTACATAGAGAACGAAATTGACCCAGAAGTTGATAATAAATTCCTTTTACCTTATGAATGCATGATCTATGACGACAATGAGAAGCCAATATTCTTCAATAGTGTTTCTAACTTTTTAGATAAAACAGAAAATATTAATAACAATTATGGTTTTCTTGCCGATGGAATATTTACAAAAATCGGAAGCAAAATGTATGTAGAAAAATTCTACGATGCAAACACTATTTTCCTTAACGGCTTTTTCGTGGACAGATTAGCATTCTTTTTTGCAAAAGATATCATTAGAAAAACTGGAAGCGAACTGTCAAAAATAAAAAACATAGTGTTAGTAGGTTATAGATTATTCTCAGACTTGACTATCCGAAAAATTCAAAGTTACATCAACACGTTTGCAGAAAGAGATATTGTTCAAGATATTATCATTGCTGAGGATGGAGATAAATCTGAGGAAAGTGTCTTGAGCTTCAGGCCCGTTATAGACAAAGATGACAAGATGCAACGTCGTCGTTTTCATGATAGTCTCTTTGTATTAATAGTCCCTGTTGCATCCACATTATCCACACATGACAAGATTGTTACATATATTAAGAAAGAAGCAGGAATTAATACAGAACCTTTGTTTCTAAACTATTGCGCTATTCTAGTCCGAGACGGCCAGCCCCTATCCATTTCTCCCTTTGAAAAAAAATGGCGGTGGTCTAGTTCGAGCTATGACAGTATAATAACTGGGCTCATCGGTGCTGGATATGTGTCCTATCTTGTTTCGAAATCCTCAAAATGGCATAATTTGATAGATGATAAAACCTTTCCATCTTCATATACGGAAGAGTCTTACCTAAACAGAACCGGTGATGCTTCATTGAATTTATGGGACATGTTTGGTTATCCAACGGTATCCTTACCCTCAATGGATCTGATTAAAGATGAGGTATTGCATTTTGGGAGAGAAACGAATGCAGATGACTCAAGAATTTTAGAATTATTTTTTAAGATAACTCAAAGGAGAATCAAGGAACTAAGTCCTTATATTTATGTTGGACACTTGAATTTCGGACATAATCACCATAGGTATTTTTTTGACACAGAAAGCTATCTACGCCATGGTAATTATGAAGAATTAACTAAATGGATGTGCTATGTAAAGGAGAATAATCGATTGTGGCAAGACCATTCAAAAGTACCTGTCATTATTGTGCCCGACTATAATAAGGAATCGACATTTATCCATTTAGTTAATATGGAATTATTTGATAATAATGCTCTTATAATATGCATTAATGTATCTGATTCCATTGAGAATGTTCGAGCCAACTATTCATTTCTATCTGAAAATGCCGGGTTGTTCTCTTTCTATTTCATAGATCACGCCATTCTTACATCAGAGACTTATGAGAAAACGAGAATTTGCCTCTCTGCCATTATGGACAAACCTGATTTTAAATTCAATGGTATTATGGTAATTGTGAATAGGTTGTCTGAAATGAAATATATAAACATCTTAGAGAATTTGGAAGGAGGTATTATCAATTCATTTATACATTTTTTCATCCCTCCCAGTAAAGAGAGAGGAGAAGATTGTACTTTATGTGGTTTAAAAAAGCACTATGGGAATCTGCTGAGTTTCTCAGTTGTAGAGGCATGTAGGAGAGCTATAAAATCAAACATCGCAAAATTCAATTTAGAAACGGATTTAATAAAAAACCATATTGTAGGAAAGAGCGGTCGAAAGTTTAAAAGAATGGAGTTACGTAATAATCTATTCCTTATGATAACATGTATCCAAAAAAATTATCCTATAGACTTCATAATTAATAATAACCGTAAAAAGGCATCAACTAATGAGATAACCAATGAAAAAAGTATAGTCATCCGGTTGGAGAATGCACTTAGTTGTTATTATCAGAATCTGTCTAATGATATTGACTCTAAGATATCGTTTCTTAAAGCTATCACCTTTCCTCCACTTTCACAATATGTCTATATTAGACGTTTTGCGCATAGGTTAACCATTAAGGAACTTCAAAGAGTACTATCAAAGCCTGATCCGAAATATGAAGATTTCTGCTTGCTTAAGACTTTGTTAAAACACTTGTCATGGCTTAGTTCCAATGCAATCATCCGCAAGGAAGTAATTATTTCATCTTGGAGGTTGTGCTTTACGGTGGCCAATGATATACTGAATGAAATTCGTGAATCAAATGAAAAAAGAATTAATAAGGATTCAAATAGTCTTCTTAATCAATGGATAATGGAATTAAGAAAACAATTATTGAAAATAGAAGATTTTGGAACCTATTATCAATTCTGTATAAAAAATGCGACTTATATTGACGAAACTAAATCCTTTTACCTTGGAGAACTGTTACGCACAGGTAATGAGGTAGACATACGTTGTCCTATAAGAGCTAGCGAAACAACTCTTTACAACTCCTTGTTCATGGAGATTAAAAGCAATGAAATCCCAGAGTTCAGTCTTGTTCATAATGAGTACATAGTCCATAATCCGTTCAATATTTTTTTATCGAACATATATTATGACAATACTACCATATTTCGTAAAACTCTTGACAATTTCAGTCATGAGATAAAAAAAGATGAGGAATTATCGCAATTGTTTTATGTTGACCTTAAAAGCTATAAACCTTATGACTTTGAGGAGTTTAATAATAAAGTCAATCGCATCTGTGAAAAGATGCTAGACATAGTAAACACTCAGTATTATTATTCATGGTTCCGTTTTCTATTGGTAAAAGACATCTTCAATCCAGATCGTTGTTTAGATGCAACCCGTGACGGAGTCCCTCTTATCAGAAAACTAGTGTATGTTCTGTACGCTAAAATGACTATTGACAACATTATTAAAAAGGAAGGTCTCAATATTGAAAAAGACGCAACTTTATTACTGAAAATCTTTTCCGCCATCATGGATGCTAGACACTCCTTTATCTCAATCAACTATAATGGAGAACTCTACACCTTGGCGAATAACAAAGCCAGTATCAAGTTTGTGAACTCGAAAAATAATCTGTTTTGCGGTAGATACCTGACTATGGATGAGGGACGGATTCTGTACCCTTTCATTATTACAGAATCCAGCATCAGCACTGATGAGAAAAGAGTGGACGAAATTAAAACCAGCCGCGTGTGCTGCCAGCTGTTAGGCATGGATAATAGTAAAGGCTGTCATTCTTATTTCGGTGCAGTAACATATTTATATGATGATAACGAAATTAGTTTCCAGATAAAGAAGTTGGAGTGTTCGCGAATTCTTCTATTACTAAAGCTCGAGATAGATAAATATGTGAACGAATGCAACAAAGACAAACTTTTCGAGTTATGGCTAAAGAATATGAATACAATCAATCGATTCAAAAGGATTAATTTGTCATCGAATCACAGTCTAAGCTTAGATGGGTGGGATTTTGAGAAACTCGACTTTGAGAATTATAAGAAAATGGACAATGGTTTTTATATGTTATCCAATCTTGTCATAAGTCATCTTTTTTCTATGTTAACAACTGAGCATGGTATTAGCATCAAATCTGTAACAAAGAATATTGATGAAATATTCTCAAATAAGTTTCTCTCTCTGTTAGAAGAAATTAGCATTAATCGTTGGGGAGGCAAGTTGAAGATAATTAAGAAGAATGATGATGATGATGGACATCGTTTTACTGAGAATGCTCTTATTATTCAGTCTTTCGTCATTCAGTGTATAAACAATGCATATGAGAAATTAACCAAGAAGAATGATAACGAGCACTTTGTAATTAAGTTGATTATTGGTACAAGTTCTGTTGAAATCAGGAATAATTTCCCTGGTATAGAAATGACAAAGATTTTGAAAGAGAAGAAAAAATTTGATAACTTGTATAAAGTAAATATCATAAAACAAAACCTAGCTCTTGACCGAATGTCAGACTACGGCATGACATTGTCATCATTGCTAATTTACGGTAATACTGATGTTATGAAATGTGAGTGTGGATTTGATTTGTCTGGTGATCCATCCTTTAGAGTCAGGTTGTCATCAAGAATTTAACGAAAAAGCAATTATTTATAAACATAAACAACAAATAAAAAACTACAAAAATGAAAAAATTTGGAATATTAATCATTGAGGATGATCGGGCTCATTATCAGAATATTAAATATAATATTCTGCCGTCGAATTGTTATTCATTGTTGGATTCAAGACGAAATAATAAAAATCTTGACCTTTCAAGAGAAGAAATAAAGGCCAATGGGATTTTCAAAGAAAAAGAAAAGACATCGCTCAAGAAATCAGAGAAGTACGTTGAAGAAATCATAAAGAAAAATCAAGACAGTTTGAGGATGATTATATGTGATCTTCAAATCAATGGAAATGATGAAGGTGGAACACAACTGATTAAGGCTATTAAGAATATTGATAGCAATAATTGGTTTGCTCAACAAATCCCCATTCTGATTCTCTCAAATATGACCGATGATAAAATAGCAATTGCTGTTAGGGAGTCTATAGGCAGATGCTTGTATTTTACAAAAAAAACAGCATTCGAATCAATTGATGTACTTAAAGACGTAATAACATATATGGTTACCGATTTTGATGGCAAATGCAAAAAACAAAAATACGAGAAACCATATACAGTCGCCTTGTCCTTTACTGGATCCACAACAAATGAAAAAGGAGAAGAGGTGGATCTGAGAGGTTTTATAGAAGACATTGCCCGTGAGTTATATTGTAAATACGGTAAGGATAAGGTTTTCTATGATGTTGATAAAAAGCCTAAAACATCATCTCGAGAACCACAAGAATTAGCAAAATTTTACAATAATTCTGAGTTTATCGTTGTCTTCCTTTCCATGAACTATGTAGATAAAGTTAGTAAATGGGCTAAAGAAGAATGGGAGGTTATCAAGAAACTTGTTACTGAAAAAAGAGTGTTGTTCATGAAATTGGACAGCAGGGTCAAGAGTGATGACTTTGAAAATAAACTGGGAATCCCTGAATTAATCTACACTGATTTGACACGACACTGTTCAAAGTATAATCTAGTCACAGAAGGAAAAGATGATATATATAGAGAGAGTTTATCTGACTTTTATGATAATAAACCTTTTGCTGCAATTCCTGAACTCGCAATTAAAACGTATAAAGAGCTTCTTCGTAAAGATGTAGCACAAGCGGCAAAAGATATAATTGATACCATTAGTGCGTTTATTAAGGAAAGAGAATAATGTGACTATTTATCAATAATTGTGAGAAGTTTGCCCAGGCAGGCGCGAAGTCTGTCTGGGCGAAAAATAATGCGAGTTCAGAGCAATAACAGATTATATTATCATCAGAGTTATTGAGGGCCGCGAAGGTGAACCATCCAGAGTAAGTGTCATTTTGAAGTACAGCTCTCTTGGCCCAGCATTTTTTAAGGAAAATTGATGAAGTTGTTGTTGGTCCCATGTAGTTGTTGATCTCATGAATTTCAAAGTTGGATTCCCATACTTTTTCTAAACTCTAATGCTGAAGAGTTTTTCTTCAATTATTCTCCTTATACCTTCATTTCAGTTGATATCGGTTTATGAGGATCGAGACCTGCTTGGCGGTGAATTTGCCTCCTCTGCTGGTCGTGAATCCTTCGTTATTTAATATTCTAGCCATTTCGCTCAGATTGTTGGTATCACGAATCAGGATCTTCAGCATTGCAACGGCTCTCTTGTTATTGGCGTTTTTGGCTGCCTTTTCCTGGTTCGTTTGCCGGCTGTTCGTGATGGCTTTTTCCATATTGCCCGTTAAGTTTTCAGGTTTACCAAGTTTACAGCCTTGGTCCTTCTTGACTTGTAGGGCAGCTCGGGTACGTTGTCTGATTAATCCAGCCTCATATTCACTGATGGCTGCGATAATCGTTAGTACCAGTCTGTT
>JAEEGL012766302.1_pt1 | contig 14732 bp, 10 predicted proteins | sample 9134231 | NCBI WGS metagenome assembly JAEEGL01 (sample SAMN16246548, study PRJNA631951) | gut metagenome | biome: gut microbiome; feature: rumen; material: fiber-attached | host: Bos | place: Iran: Karaj | collected 2018-10 | reverse complement strand
TCTGGCGGTCCAACGCAGGAGACTCCGCGATAAGGAGGCTTGCTCTGCGTGTCGGGCGCATTGACAGGCTTGTGCGCGTCGCGCGCGCGGACGAGGAGGGCCGTCCGGACGTCGTGGTTCCCGGCGACGGAGGCGGCAAGGCGCTTGAGTGGCTCGAGGCGGCCGCCCAAAGGCTGAGAATCGTCGACGAAATGCCGCGCCCGATACTGCTCGGACGCCACTTGATCGCGCTCGGCCTCAAGCCGTCCCCGAAGTTCGGCCAGTGGCTTTCGGCGTGTTTCGAGGCGCAGCTGGACGGCGCCTTTTCAGACCTAGACGGTGCAATGGACTACTTCCGCAGGACGTGCCTTCCTCCGGACAGTCCCTAAAACCGGCGCGACAAGGACACATCGGTCCTGCGAAGTGTCTCTCGTACGGTCCCGCCCACTCCGCTCGACATCTACAGAAAAGCCTCAAGAACGTGAGGGGTTGTCCTTTGCTTCCGTCTTCGACGCAGACGACTTGGGACGACTCTGGCGTAATGCCGCAGTCGGAAGGTTTTCTGTTGAGGGGACTGTCCCCAAAAGCCGCTTTGCGAATTTGGGGTTGATTTGCGAACTTGGATTTAGATGAAAGAGGCTGATAACTTGCCAAAAAGCACGTCGGACGCGAAAAAAGCTAAGAAATAGAAAGCCGGAAATCCAAGTTCCCCAACTTCCCATCACTTTTGCAAAAAATTGCGACCGAAAAATCGTGGGAACTTGGGGAACTTGGATTTTAGTGTCTTCGATAATAAGTTAAAATAATATATATTATTCAGTTTGTATTAAGTTATAAGCCGAATTTTTTTAAATCCAAGTTCCCATCCAAGTTCCCATCCAAGTTCACCGGCTTGCGAACTTGGATTCCGCCATCGCCCTGCCAGACGCCTGTTCTTCGTGTAGGAAAGTGAAACCCTCCGTGTAGGAAAACCGTTTCCTCCGTGTAGGAAACTCAAAGGGTCCGTGTAGGAAGGTCAAAGGGTCCGTGTAGGTGGGCTAGCAGTTAGCAGTTAGCGGTTAGCAGTTAGTGGCTAGTTGCTAGTGGCTAGTGGTTAGTGGCTAGTTGCTAGTGGCTAGTGGTTAGTTGTGACTGGAGGCCCCGAACGTTCTTCCAACTCAAAACTCACAACTCCTAACTTACAACTAAACTGACGTAACAGGAGGGTCCCCGAACGCATTCCTTGGCTCGGACGTAGAGGTTGGCTAGCGCGGTCTGAGGGATTGTCTCACGCGAAGTTCGCGAAGTCCGCAAAGTTTCAGCCGAATCCTCCTTAGCGTTCTTTGCGGACTTTGCGTGAGGTATATTCGCCACGGAACGCCTGCGGGGACAGTCCCCAGGCGTTTTAAACCACTAGACTTGCGGGGTCTTGTGCGCTACGCGCGACCACGAACCACGGCGCAAGCGAGCTACGTGTGAGGCAGATCGCATTAACCGTACGTTCGCGTACGCCACCCGACAAGGCTCGCTACGTGGGCGGTATCGCCCGAACCGTTCGTTCGAGGATACTACCCGACATGATTTTGACGCTCGTGCTTAGCACTCGCCTGTTACCATGTGTCGTCAAAATCACGTCGGTTCCTCGAACTGCCTCTCGTGCGATTCCACCCTCTCCGCTCGACATCACATAGAAGCGGTGATTACGTCGGTTCCGCGAACGTGTCTCTAACGCGACTGCCCCCCACTCCGCTAGACATCAACAGAAACAGGACAAGAATCGGTCTAAACGCCGACGCGTCATTCCAGCCTTCGGCTCTCGGCAAGCCCCGTGACGAGCGGAGCGGGCGGGATCGCACGAGAGGTAGTTCGCGGAGAAGTCGATCAAAGTCGTCTGCGCAACGCGCAAGCAACCATCGACTGCCAACTAACCACCAACCACCTTTGAACTACATTTCACCTGCCGCATCCTGCGAGGCTCCCACGACCCGAATCAAGGTATGCGCCGAGGAACGAAAAAACAACTGGCAAGGCCGTAGACGTAAAGGACAGATGATGCCCGCTGGCATTGTCGTCAACACCCCTCAGCTCCACGTATGTATGGGCGACCTTGTTGTCCGCAAGCAGCTTGTGCATACGTCTGTTCGGATCGAGAAATATGTCCGACGTGCCGATGACCGAGACAATCTCGATTTCTCCGTTCTTCAGCTTCGCAGCCTCGGATATCGCGGAATGGGCCTTCCATCGTTCCGGGAATTTGTCGCGCGGACCAAGCCGCCTTGCTATCTCCCATCCGTTCGGAAACGGGGTGAGATCAACTGCGCCTGCAATCAGCCCGACAGCGCCGAAGAGGTCCTTGTGGCGGAAACCTATCCTGCAGGCGCCATGGCCGCCCATGGACGCGCCCATGACCGCGCGCTTGCCACGGACGGGAAAAGTTGAGTAATGCGAGTCGACCCACGGCACAAGCTCCTTGACGACGTGTGTCTCGTAGCGGCACGACGGATCAACGGGCGAGTCGAGCCACCAGCTCGTCTTGTCACCGTCGGCGCACACTATCACGACCTTGAACCTGTCCGCGAGACCAGGCAGGCCCATATCCTCGTCGATGTACCTTCTGTGCGAGCCTCCTGCGCCGTGAAGGATGTAGACAACAGGCCAGCGGTTTGTCGTCCCGGCGTCGTACCCGTCCGGAAGGATCACGCTCGCAGGAACATTCTTGCCCATGGACGCGCTGGGAACCGAAACTTCCGAGACGATGCCGCCAAGCGCGGCAAAGGCCGAAAATGCTAACGCCACAAATGAAGCTGTCTCTTTCATAGTTGTCCGAAATGCCCTTGTGTCAAAAGCCGGCTGTCGCTGATCTAAGCCCAACGGGCGACGGATCTGAAAAGGACGACGGAACCCAAAGCGCATGGTCGAGCTTGGCGTCCGGCGACTTCTCGCTCCCGAATATCGGACGCACGGACGTGACCACGTCGATCTCAAGCGGAATGCGTCTGCCGACAAGCGACGGAGGAATCTCCCAGACGAACGGCGCCCAGCCCTTCGCGCCAAGGTCCTGGCCGCCGAGGCGCACGCGCACCACCGCATCGCCCGAATCGACCGTCAGGCGTTCGCCCTCGGCGAATTCCGCGTCCGCCCTGTATGTCGCAGTCCCCGCGAACGACGCAAGCCCCGCAGACGCCAGCGAACAGCACGGCGTGGCAGACGGAACCGCGCTGAGCTTTCCGTACTCCTTCTCGGCGAAGTCGCCGATCATCCACATCACAGGCAGGAAGAGCTTGCCGTCCTTTCCGCCCGAAAGCTCGAAGACATGCTCGCCCGGCGCAAGGGCAATCGGCGCCGTCTCGTCATAGAGTCCGTCGTAGGCGAAATCGACCGAAGAGCAGGGACGGTCGAATGCGAGCGGCTTGCCGTCCAGCGTCACGGAGAACCTCTTCTCCGCCGGATAGCGGCGCAGAGCCAGCTTCACCCGCCCGATCGGCTCAGTCACTACGATCTTTGCGAGATTGTCGCGTTCATGACGCGGCGCGGTCTCCACCTTGTCCTCACGCCTCAGCCAATCGTCCGTGGCGCGCTGCGCATCGGCCTTTTTCGTCCAGAACCAGACGCGGCGGCGAGACGGGCCTGAAAGAGCCAGCTTCCAGTCGTTCGCAACAGGACGCCCCGCCGCCTTCTTCGCGCGAGGACGCAATGCGCCGTCGTTCGAAACGATGACTTCGCCGCTGGCCGTATCGACCGCAACCGCCGATCCATCGGCGTAGGCGCGGGTCACGAAGCCGGGACGCGTCCTGCCAGTGCCGTCGACTACACGCGGACGCGCGGCAAATTTCTCGTCGAGCCATGCGGCGAGCTCGGCTGACGACGCGAAGAAGCGTCCACTGCGACGATCGAAAGGCCTGTCGGCCTTCCAGTCGACGACAACGGAGCAGTCGGTGGGCTCGTCCTCCGCTATAAGTTCGTACGTGAGCTGGCTCCAAGTCAAGTCGCGGCATACCTCCACAAACGCCTTGCCCGGACTGACCGCCGCGCCAAACGCCGCCGCCGCGCACTGGCGCTGCGGATAGACGACGGCTATGTCGCAGCGGAACGGCTTCGCGGCCCAGCGGGCGGCCTCCTTCGCCGCTTCGTGCAGGAGCGGCATCTCCCCGAACCATGGCTGCGACGGCGAGGTGAACATCGCCCAGGAGTCCTTGACGTCGAAGCGGTACGCCTTCGTGTGGTATGTGCCCTGGAAATACGTGTCGATGCGGTGCTGGGCGCACAGCCAGTAGAGCTTGCGCATCGTCGTGAAGCTGATGTCGCAGGGGCCGAGTCCGAAAAGCTCCACGATTCCCGGTCTGCCGCGCATCCTTGCGCCGGCCTGTCCGAAAGCAAGCGTGATCCACTCGAACCCGCGGTTCGTGTCGGACTTTATCAGGTCTATGCCTGGCTTCGAGAATCCGGCGAGCGTATTGAGCGGCATTCCGTTGACGCGCGAACAGCCCAAGGGCCCCTCTTCGCTGTACAGATGTCCGCAGGAGACGATGCCCAGCCTCTCGCACCACGTCCTGATAGGGTCGAAGTAGGTCTCCCTGTATCGCTCCGAGCGGATCTTCGTCCACGTCTGGAAGATGTCGGTGCCGCGAAGGCCGCCTTTGAGAATCGCGCTCGCGCAGTCGCCGCGGAAGTCGCGCCCCCCGGTCGCCCGTGCGTAGTCCTCCTCCATCGTGCTCCAGTACGGAACGCGCAGCACGGTTCCTGGCGGCGTCTTCAGCTTCCAGGCGCTGGAGCAATGCCCGGGCTCGTCAGAGAAGATCCCCGGAATCGTCGAGCCGAAGTAGCCACGGAACCTTCTTTCGTATTCATGGTGCGTAAGCTCCATGAAACGCCTGACGCTCGCCGCCTCGCAGTTGTTCCCGTCAAGGCAGTAGTTGTCGACGTTGGTCTCGCGGCTGGCGACAGTCTGCCAGTCGACGTCTCCGCCTGCATTCCTGACCGCGACGAGTTCACGGTAGAGACATGCGTCGTTCTCAGCCGGGACGCGTCCGCGCGCAGTGCCGCTCGGCCAGTTGAACTCGTCGTACAGCCAGACGCGCATGCCGCGTTTCTTCGCCTCGTCGAGGAACGCGGCGTACATCGCGAAGAAGTCCTCGCCGAGATACTCGTACTCGAGACCGGTGGACGGATAGACGAGGAACTGCCCAAAGCCCGCTTCGCCCAGCTTTTCCACGATGCCGCGAACTTCCGCCTCGTCTGGGCGCCCGGCTGGCACGACGAACGGGACAATGGGCGACTTCTCGGCCGCACCGCCGAATGCGGCGGCCAGCACGAGAAGCCCAAACAGTGCGACTCTTTGCATATGCAGGGAACTCACCTCACGAAAATGAGCATGCCTGCGGGACGAGGCGCCGAAAGAGTGCCGGAATCGGAGAGGACCTGCGCGGAGACGTTCACGACTTCGTTCACGGCCTCGAAGGCGCCGGTGCCGGAATTGCCGTAGAACTTGCCGTCGCACTTGTTGTAGAAGCCGACCTCGCCGTTCCTCATCGCGGGCATGAGGTCGAGGACGCGGGTGTTTTCCTGCGACATGACGCGCCACGCCTTGACGTAGCGGCACACGCCCTTCGCGAACGCGCTGACGCTCCCTGCGGTGTTGAGCCCGAAGACAGCCATCGGACACGGGGCTGTGAAATTGACCTTCTTGTCAGCCGGCACGGACAGGATCCTCTCGCCGTCAACCTCGATGCCAGCCACATACGTGTTGATGACGTGCGAATTGTAGTCGGCCTTGACGTTCGAGTTGTCGAGCCAGTTGGCGTAGTCGAAGCGGTAGCCGTTTGCAAGCGTGTGCAGGACCGCGAAAGAACTGTTGTTCGCCCCCTGGCGCGCACCGAAGATCGCCTGCGCGTCCTGTATCGAGTCAAAGCCGAAATCCACCATCACGTTTGCAGTCTGGGTGGGCGTGAAGTCCGTGAGCACATACTGCGTCCCCGTGGCGCGGATGCCCTCGAACTGGCGGTCGTATGACGTGGAGCCGTTGCGAGCCACGAGGAAGAGTCGGAAGTACCGCTCGGCGTCGCCGACGATCTGCCACGGGATCGTGGCCTTCATCGAAGTCGAGGCGGCCGGGACGGTCGCGATGATGGACGTATTCCCGGCGGGCCAGTCGGCAATGGAGGCGCCATGGTCGACGGAATCGTGCGCTGCGACGAGCGTGCAGTCCGCAAGGCCTGCGGTGAAGGCCAGGTCCGCCGTCGGCTGGCGGTGCTCACGGTAGAACCGGACGACCGTCATCGTGCGGTCCGTGCCGTACGGATTGCACGTCGCGCTGCTGTCCACGGGCGCGCCGCACGTTCCGTGCGCCTTCTCCGCGCCGCCCGCGAGCGTTCCCGTGACAAGCGTCTCGAACGTGCCGTTGACGCGGTTGTAGAAGCTGACGACGCCGTTCTTGCGGCAAGGGACGAGGTCGGCGGCCAGCGTCGTCGCCTTGCTGTCCGTGTCGCTCCACGCCTTGAAGGAATGGATCGTGGCCGTGGACTGGCTGCCGACGGCTCCGGCAGTGCTCATGCCGAAAAGAGTCATCACGCAGCCGGGCTGGACGGTCAGCTGCGAGCCAATCGTGGCGTTCTGCAGCAACGACCCATTGATTTTCAGCCCCCGATAGTCGGCCTCGGCGAGATACCGCTGCCCTGCCGCGGGATCAACGCCGCTGTTCTTCATCTGGCTGCCGTAGTCGAAGCGCCAGCCGTGGCCCGCGCTTCCGGATGGGACGATGGTCAGGAGGCAGAAGGAGTTAGCGCCTGCGGCTGAACGGCAGCCGAAGATCGCCTGGTTGGCGAATGCGTCAAGCGTGAGGTCGCAGCTGACGGCGGCTTTAGAGGACGGAGTGAAGCTCGTCTTCACGAATTGCGACCCATTGACCGATGCGCTTTCCAGCTCGACGGCGGAGCTGTCGGGAGCGATGCGGAACACGCGGACGAACGGGAGACCGGGGCGCATCGTCGAAACCGGTGCATCGCAGGACGTCGCCCCTGCGTCTACGTCGGCCAGCCAGTCGACATGCTCCCAGTTGCCGAGCGCAGCTCCGCGATCTGCCGACCCCCACGCCAGGAACAGCCGCGTCGGAGAAGCGTTCGCCGGGAACGACAGGCTAAGTGACGAGAGCGCGCCGTCTGTCTGCGCACTGCCCGTCACGGCGATGCCGTCGGCAAACGACGAGGGACATCCAAAGCACAAGACCGCACCAGCGACAAGCACCGCGCGAACGGTCGGCTTCACTTCGATAGGCTTTCTAAACATAGACGTCCTCCTTTTTGTGTTACACAGACCAGCTCAAGTTTCACACGTAAATATGATAGCACAAACCGCAAACAGACTGAATACCTTTATATAAAGGAAATTTCACGTCGAGCGGCCTTCGAACCATGCGTCCATTCGCGCGTCAAGCTCGCGCCTGAGAGGCGAATCGAAGCGGGACACGAGATCGGGCCGCTCCGAAAGAACCGTCAGCTCGTGGGCAATCGCGTCGCGGCACGACATGAAGCGAGACGGATCAAGCCCGGTTACGCGCATGACCTTCGAGAAGTCCACACGGCGGTCCAGATTGCGGTCCGTCCAGATCATCTGCTCGTCCATGTAGGTTCCGCAAGTGGCTATCCTGATGTAGTCTTCGGCGGGAATCCATTCGAATCGCGCGCCGGCGAGCTCTTCGTAGAACGCGGCGATGTCCGCCCACGTCAGTCCCTCGTCCGTGCCAAGCGTGAACGCCTCGCCCAATGCATCCGGCTTGCCGATGAGATGGGCGATCTGAAGCCCGGTGTTCCCGCCCCATGTCACCGCGCAGTGCTTATCGCGCACTTCGGCGGGAAGCGGTATCTTCTTCCCGGCGGCGGTGCGGAACAGAATCGCGTACGCGCCGACGGTCACCAGGTCAAGGCGATAGTGGGTGAACGATATGACGGGGCGTATGATCGTCCAGTTGCGCCGCCCGGAAGAAAGCAGGTGTCTCTCTCCCCGCGCCTTCGGAATCGCATAGTCGTCCTCGGCCAGCATCCGGTCGTTCGCAGGAGCGTCTATCCACTGCTGCGACGACTCCGTCACGACCTTGTCCCGCCCGGTGTACGTGCGGTAGCTCGACAGGAACACGAACTGGTCGGTGTGCTCCAGCATGAGGTCGATGCGCCTCCTTTGCGCCTCCGCGTCGGGCACGTGCATGAAATCCACGATGGCGCCGTACCGACGACCGTCGAGGAATTCCCGCATCCTCTCCGTGGACGCATCCGCCCTGATGAAATTGAGCCTTGGCGTCACGCTGGCGAAATCCTCCAGCGAAATCACGTCCACCTTCCAGCCGAGACGCATCAGCTCCCTGTATGTTGGGCCGCCCAGCGTGCCCGTGCCGGCAACCAGCAGCGCAGTTTTCATGCAGACTCCTTTCTTCTCCGTCATGGCCCAATGATACCAAAAACAGGCCTGCGAAAGGACTGCTTTATATAAAGGAAATTTCGCGGGGCCGCCCGTGCTCAGCGCGTCGTGGACTCGCGCACGACAAGGTCCGCGGCCACCATCACGCGGCGTTTCTCGGCCTCCGGATTGTCGATCCGCCAGAGAAGCGTCTCGAAAGCGGTGCGGGCCAGGGAGATGCACGGCTGGTGGACCGTGGTGAGGCTTGGCGACGTCAGGGACGCGAGCGACACGTCGTCGACGCCAGTCACCAGAACCTCCCGCGGACAGCGTCTGCCTATCTTCGAAAGCAGCTTGAGGACGTTGGCCGCAACGAAATCGCTCGCGCAGACGACCGCGTCCGGCAGCCTCCTGCGCCAGCGGCGCTCGAGCATGCCCTCGTCCTTCTTGAATATGTGCTTTCCGAGCAGCCTGGCGCCGCGCTTCTGCGATATGGCGGAAACGACTCCGTCAATGCGCCGCCGCACGTTTTCGTTCATGTCCGCCCAGCAGACGAAGGCTATCTCGTTCGCTCCGCGCTCTATGACGTGCTGGCCCACGAACCGACCGATCTCGAAATTGTCCACCCCGACGAAATCCAGCCTGTTGTCGCCAAGGGCGGGGAAAACGTCGGTGTCGAGAATGACGACGGGAATCCCCGATTTCCTGAACACGCCAAGGGCCTCTCTGTTGGCCTTGACCGCGCCGGTCACGAAATTGACTGGATGGTATATCACGCCCGACACGCCGCTCGCGGCCATGCGGCGCGACGTCGCCACGACATCGCCAGGCAGGCATTCGGCGCTCGTGTACGAGATGTCCGCGAAATCCACGGCGATTCCCTTTCCCTGGCAGAGTCTGGATATCTCCTGGCAGATCGGAGGATATATCTCGACCTGCTTCATCATCGGAACGAGAAGACCGATCGTCATCATCCTGCGCGAAACGAAGCTGCCGACGCCGTTGCGGGAACGGACAAGCCCCAGCTGCTTGAGCACCTCGATCGACTTCACGGCTGTGAGGTGGGAAACGCCGAACCGGCGGCATATCATCTTTACAGACGGAAAAGCCGAACCGGGCGCGTACTTGCCGGACAGTATGTCGTCCCTCAGCCTTTCAGCCACTTCGCGATACTTGGCCGCGCCTGCGAAGCCGACCGCATCGCAATCTATGCCGTTGCCTCCCACTGCGGCGATTATAGCAAAACTCCGCGCGCGCGACAAGCGGCGCATCATCTGATGCCATCCGCCTCATCCGCCTCATCGCGCATCGACGCCAAACGGCGCGTCGTGCCGGAATTTGCCGCGCAGGAGAGTCTTTTGCCGGCAAGGTCTCAGGGAACGGCCTTGAGCATGGCGAGTTCGCGGTTGAGACGGTCGATCTCGGCCTCGCGCATGTCCTCGTCCGCAGCTCTGCGGGAAAGGAGCGCCTGCAGCTCGCGTTCCTTCGCACGGCGCTGCTCGGGCTTCGCGGAACCTGCGGCGATCGGGCGCACAGGCGCGACATGGTCGCCGAAACTGGCCATCATGACGGCGTTGACTCTTGAGAAATTGCCGTCGCAGGAGCGGAAGAGATCGTTCTTCCACTCGCGCGCACCGGCGAGAACAGCCGCCCCCGCGACGCCTCAGCTGCCCAACCGGGCAAAAGGGCGAGACGCTAGGCGCGCCACCAGGAAAGATACTCGATGTTTCCCTTCTCCCTGCCGCGTATCGGAGACTCGGCAAGCCCCAGAAGCCCGAGCCCGAGCTCTTCCGTCGCGAAGCGCACGATTGCGTCGCGGGCCTCGATGCGCAGCCGCTCGTCGCGGACGAGGCCGCCCGGCGCGTTCCCCTTGCCGACCTCGAACTGCGGCTTTATGAGCGCGACGATCTGACCGCCCCGCGCCAGCACGGAGACTATAGGCGGCAGTATGAGCCTCAGCGAGATGAACGAGACGTCTGTCACCGCAAGCGCCGGAGTCTCGGGCAGGTCCTCGGGCTTCATGAAGCGCGCGTTGAAGTTTTCCCTGACCCAGACTCGCGGATCGGTGCGCAGCCTGTAGTCGAGCTGGTTCGTGCCGACGTCCACGGCCATCACGAGCTTCGCGCCGTGCTGAAGAAGGCAGTCCGTGAAGCCGCCGGTCGAGGAGCCGACGTCAAGGCACACGCTGCCGTCGGCGACGAGCCCCTCGCCTCCCCAGAGCGCGAACGCGCCCTCGAGCTTCTCGCCTCCTCGCGAAACGAAGCGCGGCGGCGCCTCTACCTCAACCTGCGCGTCGGCGTCGACCTGCCGCGACGGCTTGGTCTCCGTCTGGCCCCTGACGCGGACCTTGCCCTCCATCACGAGAGCCTGAGCGCGGGAGCGCGAGGCGACGAGCCCACGCTCGACCAGAAGCATGTCGAGCCGCTGTCTCACTTCGTCAGATACTCTATCTTGCGGACGAACCTGCGCGGGATCGGATAGTCCGTGCCGGGCTTGCGCTCGATCACGATGGTCGTCTCGTTCTGCGACTTGAACACGCCCCTTATCACCTCGGTCGCCGTCGTCACCTCGACGTCGGGGATGAACGACCGCTTGAGCTTCACGTTGTGCTGCCGCGACGTCTTCCTGGACTCGATGCGGATCGTGCGCGACACCTCCTGGTACCCGTCCTTGCGGACCAGCAGCACGTGCTCGCCCTCCATGACGTTCTCTATCGGGAAGATGTCGCTCGTCTCCTCCGCCTCTCCGCCCGACGCCTTTGAATAGCCCACCTTGTGGCCGTCCAGCAGAATCTCGGCGCCAGGCGGCGACGTGCGGACCTCGATGCGGCCCATCACGCTCGACAGCCTGAACTCCTCGCGCGCCGAGGCGCCGTTCCTGATCGTCACCGTGCGCGATATCTCGCCGTAGCCCTCCTTCTCGCAGCGGACCTCGTAGTCGCCGGGCTGGAGGGACGGAATGGACACCGGGCTCTGCCCGCGCGCCTCGCCGTTTACGTAGAACATCGCGCCTGGCGGAACGGAGATGAGGTGCATGGTCCCGGGATGTCCGACGAGCGAGACCGAAAGCGTCTGCCTGTCGCCCGCGTTCATGCGGACCTCGCGCACGTCCTCCTTGAACCCTTCGAGCCTGAACTTCACGGTCGTGGTTCCCTTCGGTATCTTCTCGACGGAGAGCGGAGTGCGTCCGCGGAGGATTCCGTTGACCGTGACCTCGGCGCCGATCGGGTCGGACACGAGGTCGAGCACGCCCGAGTCCAGCACGAGCTTCTCCTCCCTGACGAGCGGCTCGCGCCCGTTGAACCTGACGGATATCGTGTGGTCCTGGTAGCCGGCCTTCGTCAGGCGTATCTTGTGCACGTCCTTCGTCGTGAGGTTCGATATGAACATGGGCGTCTCGCCGATGGAGATGCCGTCCACCCTGATGTTGCAGCCCTCGGGATCGGTCTTGAGCAGCAGCAGGCCAGTCTCCGCCTCAAGCGTCTCGTGCCTGTCGACGCGGGAGCCGTCGTGCAGCACGAAGAAGCTGTCGGCGTCCACATAGCCGTTCATGCGGCACCTGAGCCAGTGGCTGCCCGTCGGCAGCCCGTACAGCACAAGCGGCGTCGCGCCGCGCTCCGCGCCGTCGACCAGCACGACCGCCCCCTCCGGATCGCTCGTCACGCTCAGACGCGTCTGAGCCCTCTCCTGCGCCTGCGCCGCAAGGCCGAAGAGCGCCGTCGCGAGCAGCACAGCCATAGGCCGAGTCGTAGTCATCACTTCGCCCCCCTCTTCTTGAGATTGTTCTCGGCGGACATCAGCTTGGCCCGCGCGTCGCGGTTGCGGTCGTCCCTGCGGTCCGGGACCATCTCAAGAAGCACCTTGAGCTCGTCGCGCGCGACCTCCCACCTCGACAGGTTGAGCGCCTTGTCGGCCAGGAAGCGCTGGTCGGTGTAGCGCCTCTGAAGCTCCTCCTTCGACCGCGCCAGCCCGTCCGCCGCGGCCCTGGCGCAATCCGGCTTCGGGCTGACCGTCTCGAGATAGAACAGCGCCTCCTGGTACGCCGCGATGGACGCGGCGAGGTTGCCGTAGTTGACGTCGCGGTCCTCCCACTTCGCGTCCCCGAGGCTGACGGCCTGCTCGGCCAGCTCCACCAGCTTCTCCCTCGGATATGCGATCGCCCACACTCCGAGCTCGCTCTTCGAGAACGCCTCCAGCTTCTCCCTCATCGCCGCCAGCTCGTCCGGCTCCTGCGTGTTGGCGACGCGCACCGTCTTCGCGCATGTCGAGTACACGGCCTTGAGCGTTATGCCGTCGAGAGCGGGCGGGTCGGGCTCCACTCCCGAATACGAGGAGTCGAAGTCCTTCATCGCATCCCACGAAAGCACCTCGCCCAGCTCCGCCAGCGCCTCCGCCGAGAGCGACTTCCTTTTCGGCGCCATGCGCCTGTTGTTGGACGTGTCGTCAATCTTCACCGAGAGCGCCCCGTCCTCCGAAAGCGTCAGCGCGTAGCGGTAGATGCCGCGCGAATCCGCCTTCACCCTCTCGTAGTAAAGCTCCCTGAGAACCGGCTTTTCGTCGGCCACGGGCGCCGGCGCGGGAGGCGCGTCTCGGTCCGCGGGAACGAGAAGGACGACCGCTATCGCGCCCAGCGCCGCCAGCACGGCGACCGCCCAGAGCGCGTTCGCAAGCGGACTGCGCCGCCTCTGCTGCGCCGCCGCCGACCCTCCGCCGCCCGAGGCTGAGCCTCCCAGTCCTAGGTCCACCTTGCCGACCGGAGCGGGCGCGGCTGACGCGGCAGGCTGGGCTGACGCGGCGGACGCGGCGCCGACGCGCACCTTCACGTCGCCGACCTCGATGATGTCGCCTTCCTTCAGCTCGACCGGGTCGACGCCGATCTGCACGTCGTTGACGAACGTGCCGTTCGCGCTTGCGAGGTCCGTGACGCGCAGCCCGCTCTCGCCGGATGTCTCGAACAGGCAGTGGTTGCGCGAAAGGCCTTCGTCGGGCACGTGGATGTCGTTCGACGAAGACCTGCCGAGCCTAAGCCCTCCTTCGCCGACCGAGAACCGCCGCCCCGCCAGTTCGCCGCTGACGATTATGAGCTCTGGTCTTTCCGCCATCAGAACATTCCTTTCATTGCCTGGAAGAGCACCGGGCCGAGCAGCACCACGAAGACGGCCGGGAATATGCAGAGCATCAGCGGCCCCAGCATCTTGACCGGAGCCTCCGCCGCTAGCCTCTCCGCGCGGTCGAACCTGCGGGACCGCATCTGCTCGGACTGTATGCGCAGTATCTCGCCGATGGAGACGCCCAGCTCGTCGGCCTGGATCAGCGCGTACGCGACCGATTTCAGGTCCTGCTGGCCGACCCTGTCGGCCATGCCCTTCAGGGCGTCGCGGCGCGACGAGCCGACCTGTATCTCCTTCGTCATCCTGAGAAGCTCCTCGTTCAGCGGACTGAGCTTGCGCGCCTGGCAGTTGCGCTGGAGCGCGCTTATGAAGTCCATTCCCGCCTCGATCGAGAGCGTGAGTATGTCGAGCACGAACGGCAGCTCCTTCTGAATCGCGAGGTGTCGGCGCCTGAGCGCGCCCCTAAGCCACATCGCCGGCTGGACGAACGCGAAAGCCGTCGGCATCGCCGTCACCAAGAGCGCGACGCCGAGGTCCATCTCGCCCGTCAGCGCAGGAACAAGCAGAAACGCCGCGGCCGCCGCAACAGGACAGACGACGATCGCCGTCAAGAGCTTGAGCGCGACGAGCTCGCGCCCCGAAAGCAGCCCCTCGAAGCCTGCCGAGACGAGCATGGTGTCGGCAAGCTCGGTCTGCGCCCTGAACGCCGGATGCGATATCAGCGCGTCGAAGTTGCCCGCGAAGGGCAGCAGCACCCGGTAGAGAAGCGGTATCGACCGCTCCTGCCGGCGCCCGTCGGCGAGGGTGACGTACGTAACCTCCCCCGCAACCGAGGCCACGTACCACGCGACCCCCGTCGCGCAAAGAGCCCACAACGCCGTGACTGCTAGACCTATCGCTAAGGATGACATTGCCGTTTGCATGTATTATAGCACAAAAAGCGCCGCTACGCCGCGCCAAATCAGCCTGATCCCGCATGACCGACCCGCTTGCGCACGACCACTAACGCCGACGATGCGCCGTATCTTCGCATCGCCGGACACGAACCGACACGAACCGTTCCAGCCGTCCGGCGCCATTCCGTCCCCAACGTCCCATATGTCCCCAATGTCCCCTTGCTCTGGCCGCGTGACCGTCGCGCCCGTCAATCGCCGCCTCGGCTATCCCCTGGCCTTTTGTGCGATTCCAGCGCGCTTTCAGTTGATGGCGAGCGTAGGGGGCGACAGTCGCACGAGAGACACTTCGCGGAACCGACATGATTTTGACGACCCACGGTAAC
>JAEEGL010789755.1_pt1 | contig 14732 bp, 14 predicted proteins | sample 9134231 | NCBI WGS metagenome assembly JAEEGL01 (sample SAMN16246548, study PRJNA631951) | gut metagenome | biome: gut microbiome; feature: rumen; material: fiber-attached | host: Bos | place: Iran: Karaj | collected 2018-10 | reverse complement strand
TCCATGCTTTTAATAACAACTACAAAATACATTGTTTTTGTAATATTTTTAGATTATAATTAAATTGAGTTTGATTTTGTTTAGCAAGGAGAAATTCGTGAAAAAATTCATAGTTTTGTTGTTTTTAATAGCGATTTTATTACCTTTAAACTTTAGTTTAGTATTTTCTGCTAACTCGGATTTAAACAACATATCGGAGGAAATAACCGAACAAACGGAAAATGTTTCTGATGAGATTACAAATGAAGATGAAGATTTTGATATTTCATCTTTAGAAGACGATGATAAAATAAATTTTGAAGATGAAGTGTTGCCTGAAGATGACGAGTTGTTTCAAGAAAACAGGATACGAAGTGTAATTTTGTTTATATTTTGTTTAATTTGTCTTATTGCTTATTTTGTTTTTATGAAAAAAGAAAGAGCTAAAGAGAAAAATAAAAATAATTCCAAATCTGCAAATGCTAAAGCCGTTGTAGAAAATGATAAAACAAATAATATCGGTGGAGTATTATATTTAATATCAATTGTATTTACTGTTTTGTTGCTTGTCTTTTGTCTTATCGGATCGATTATAGATAAAAACCTTGCAGATGCTTTTATAACCATTATGCTTGGCTCACTTATGTATACATTGTTGGTATTTATACAAAATGAAAAAAACTTAACTAACATACTTAATAAATCAATAAAAATACATAAAAAAGACGACACAACAAATAATCCTGCAAAAAGCAATAAAGATTTTACTTTTGCTGCAATAGATTTTTTGGTAGTAATATCATCCGTGATATTAATACTTGTGTTTTTATTTGTTTCCTTTTCCGAATTGATTAATTGGGATATTATTTCTGCCGTCATATTTGTTTTGTTGGCAATATTTATAGCTATGTTGCTTAAGTTTTGGATGTTAATTCAACTTAATAACAAAATCAGTGTAAATATAAAACAAAACAAACTCAAAAATATTTATAAAAAGTCCGGTGTTCATTTAAAATTTGATAACAGCAAGATTAAAATTAAAAAATCAAATAAAAAAGTTAAATAAATCTTTTGATTAAGTAAAAAAACACCGATTAAACATTGTTTTTTCGGTGTTTTTTAAATTAATGCTATAATTATATATATGTATAAAGCTTTAAATATACTTTTATTATTTACTTTATGTTTGTTTTCTTGTGCTAAAAGTATAATTATTCCGAACGAGTTTAATTATAAAGAAGTTTCCGCAAATTCATATAGCTTGGCTGTTTGGCAAAAAATATCGGACGAAAAGTCTCCTGTACATATTTATATTGAAGGAGACGGACATTCCTTTAATAGCTACGGTTATCCTACAAACGATCCGACACCTAAAGGAACATTTTTAAGAGAAATAGCATTTAACGATCCGAATAAAAATGTTGTATATATTGCAAGACCGGGACAATTTATAAAAAGCAATAATCAAACGGATTGGACAACCGGCAGATTTTCAAAACAAATAGTAGAAGCTTTTTCTCAAATAATAACCGAAATATCAAATAATAGAGAAATTGTTTTAATAGGTTATTCAGGTGGAGCCTTATTATCAGGTTTGGTTATAAACCAAAATCCTAATTTAAAAATTGGAAAATGGATAACTATAGCAGGTGTATTAAATCATACAAAGTGGACACAACAGTTAGACTTGTTACCATTAAAAGATTCTTTAGATTTAGATTGTTTGCCAAAAGTTAACCAAATTCATTTGGCCGGGGAAAAAGATAAAATCGTTCCTTTAGAGTTAACAAAATCAATAGTTCCCAAAGAAACATTAATAGTTGTTCCCAATGCCACCCATAATAGCGGATTTGAAGATTATTACAATATTATATATTGTATTAATGGCAAAGAAAAATAAAAATTTTATAATGTATGTATTCCTATTTAATATAAAATTTGTTATAATTAAGGCTCGTTAAATAATTTGATTTTTATGTTGCCGACATAGCTCAGTTGGTAGAGCAATCGCTTCGTAAGCGATGGGTCGGAGGTTCAAATCCTCTTGTCGGCTTTTTTTATTTTTGAAATGAATAATATAGTTAAAGTAATTTTTTCTAAAATAATTCTAATAGGTCTTCCGCTTTTTTATCTTTTAATGGCGGTAAGTTTTTATCTTGGGACTTATGATTCCGCTCAAATAAAAATAACGATAACACAAATAGGTGGTGTGCTTCTAATTTTTTCTTGGCTTATTTTAAAGTTAGAAACGGATTTATTTTCTTATATCAAAAAAAATTATATAGTAGTTCTTCCCATATTATTGTTTTTGGTCTCAGGTATAGTTTCATATATTTTTTCACCTTTTAAGATAATATCATTAAATGAGGTAATAAGAAGAGTAATATACTGTTTTCTATCTTTAATTGTGATAGATTGTTTTAGAGATAAAGATGCTATAAGAAGATTAATAAATGTTTTAATATTTGCTACTTATATTGTTTGTATTTATGCCGTAATTCAATTTATAGATACACGTTATTTTCCTCCTCCTCCGGAAAAAGGATTAGATCCTTTTGCTTGGAGATGGGCTTTCGGGAACAGAATTTTTTCTACATTTGGTAATCCAAACTTTTTTGGTGATTTTTTAATAGTTATGGCACCCATAACATTAGCATTGTTTTTTCAGAAAAAGAGATTCCATTTGTTGTTTTTGTGGATTTTAATAATATTTTCAATATTTGTTTCTTATTCTAAAGGTGCATGGTTAGGTTTTGGTGCAGGGCTTATAGTTTTTTCCTATACATTTATACGATATATTATTAGTGTAAATAGAAAAAAGAAAATAATTCTATTATCTATTTTGATTTTCTTTACGGTAATAACTGTCTCAAGCGGTATAATTGTTCAATTAAAACTAAGACACGATAGTTCTTCATTTAGATTGTTTACATGGATGTCATGTTGGGAAATGATAAACACACATCCTGCTTTAGGTACCGGTATAGGTACATTTTATGTTACATATCCTTCATACAGGAGACCACAAATATTTTTTATAGAAGGTGCACATAATACTGAATCTGATCATCCGGAAAACGAATATTTGGAGGTTTTTTACGATGAAGGTGCCGTAGGACTTGGAATATTTATTTTAATACTTTTAACAGTTTTGATTATGGGTTTTAAAAATATTAGATTCCTTAGAAAAAATAATCTTGAAAAAAGTCAATTGTCTTATTTACAGTTAGGTTTATTATCGGCATTAATATCTCAGCTTGTCCATGATTGTGTATGTGTGTCTTTAAGATTTGTGTCTTCCGGTGTTATGTTATGGTTGGTTATTGGTTTGATTTTGTCAATATCTTTAATTAATTCTGTTCCAAAAGAAGTTAAGCAAATTAATTTAAAAGGGTATATTAAATATCCGTTGCAAATATTGATTTTAGTAATATCAATATATTTAATCTATATATTTTACGGTTTTTTTGTTGCAGATAAATTACATTCGTATGGGATACAATATTCAAAAATAGGCAACTGGGCTAAAGCAATAGAAATGTATTCCAAAGTGATAGAAAAAAACAAATCGTATTTAATGGCAAGATATTTTAAGGCAAATAATTTTAATGACAGGTGGCAAAATGATGATCCGCAAAAATCTATAGATACATACAAAGAACTTTGGAAACTTGCCCCTAATTATGTTCAATCAAAATATATGGTAGGATTAGTTTATTCAAGATTATGGGAATACTGTAAAGATAATGCTAAGAAATGTAAAGAAAATGGTGATGATGAAAACTTACAAAACTTTATTAAAATGGGAAATTTTGCTTTTAGTGAATCCGTAAAATATTTGGAACAGTACAAAAAAATAGATCCTATATTCCCATTAACGTATTATCGTCTTGCATGGCTATATATGCAAATAGGTAAATTTGAAGAGGCAAAAAAAGAATATTTTGATCATTTAAATTATCCTTCTCGCTTGCAACAAAAGCCACATAATTTATATGTTGAAGATTGGCAACAAAGAAGAAAATATGAGTATGCCCAAACTTATGTTAATTTAGGTAATTTGGAATATATGTTGAACAATATAGATATTGCTCAAAATTATTATATTAAGGCATTAAGTTTACAAGGTAATCATCCGGAGGCCTTAAAAAATTTAGCAGTTATTTATGCAAGAAAAAATGAAAATGAAAATTATAATAAAGTTTTAAAAGTTCTTAAACAATTTTATCCAAATGATCATTATGTTTCACAGATGGCATTTAAATAAAGTGTTTAATTTAACAACGATTTTGAAATTTTAAAGGAAATATTATGTTAATAGATTCTCATGCACATACTACGGATAAACAATTTGATAGTGACAGACAAGAAGTTCTAAACAGAGCATTTAACGGTGGGCTAAAATATATTATAGAGGTTGGTTGTGAGCCTCCTTTATGGGATGAGGTTGCTCAACTTTCAAAACAAGATAAAATTTTTTCAATGTTTGGTCTCCATCCGCAAGATGCAGATAAGTTTAATGAAGATTTATTTTCTAAATTAAAATATTTATTAAACGATAAAAAATGTGTTGCCGTAGGTGAAATTGGTCTTGATTATCACTATGAAAATTATCAAAAAGAACTTCAAAAGGATATCTTTGTTAAACAAATAAATTTAGCACTTGAAATAAATAAACCTATCTGTGTTCATTGCAGAGATGCTTATGAAGATATGGTAGAAATCTTTAAAAAATTTAGTAATTTGCCAAAAGGCGTAATACATTGTTTTTCCGGAAGTTATGAACAAGCAAAAATTGTACTTGATATGGGATTTTTAATAGGGATAGACGGACCTTGTACATATCCGAAATCCAACAAACTAAAAAGAGTAATAGAAAATGTTCCGTTAGAAAAAATACTGGTTGAAACAGATTGTCCTTATCTTGCACCGCAAAAATACAGAGGAACAAGAAACGAACCTTATTATGTTATAGAAACCGCAAAAAAGATAGCTGAAATAAAAAATGTTTCCTTTGAAGAAGTTTGTAAAATAACTACGGAGAATACAATAAAGTTGTACGATTTAGAAGATTAGATGATTAGAAGAATAGAAAGAGTAGAAACAATTGAAAAGTTATTTTAATGTATAATGTAAAATGTACAATGTGTAATGTTGGTAAAAATTCACAAAGTGAATTTTTGATAAATAATTAGATTTTTTGCAAAGAAAAAAATACATTAATTGTACATTATACATTGTAAATTATAAATTGGAGTATAAAATGGCACAATATTCTTATAAGTATGGAAATAATTTATATCTTAATATAACGAATCGTTGTATGATGGCATGTCCTTATTGTATAAAACAAAAGTGGTCCGGAGAATTTAGAGGAAATTCTTTAAATTTAGATAAAGAACCTACTATTGAACAGGTAATAGAATCAATAGGGGATCCTACAATTTATGGCGAAATAATATTTTGCGGTTATGGAGATGCTTTAATAAGGTTACCTGAAGTTATAGAAATATCAAAATGGTTGAAAAGTAAAAATGTAAGAGTAAGGATAAATACGGCAGGACTTGCCAATAGATATTATGGTAAAAATATATTGCCGCAACTAAAAGGTTTAGTAGATGTTATTTCAATAAGTCTTAACGGTTCTAACCCGCAAGAACATAATAAAATAAATAATCCTATGTTTAAAGAAGAATCTTTTTGGGAAATTTTAAAATTTGCGGAACTTGCAAAAGATTATATTCCTACGGTTGTCATTACTGCCGTTGAACTTCCCGGACTTGATGTGTCTAAAGTTAAGGACGTTGCAAAATCAATAGGAGTTCATTTCAGAGTAAGACCATATTTAGATTAGTAAGTGATACTATGTATATTTATTTTTTACTTCCGTTGATAGGTTTTATAGGTATGTTTTCGGGTGGTTATTGGGGAGTAGGTTGTGGTTGGCTCATAGTTCCTACAATGCTTATTTTCGGTTTCACTCCAAACGAGGCTGTAGGTGTTGGTCTTCTACAAATGGTTCCGTCTATACTTATGTCCGTTGTGAAAGATATAAAAAGTTTGGAATGGAAAAAAGAGTCTGTTGCAACAAAACTTGTAATACCTTTAGGTTTTGGAGCTTTTTTACTTGCTTTTAGCGGTAAAATAGTAAACAGATTCTTTTACGAACGGTTCGGTTCAATAGCATTGCTTGTTATATTTTGTTTTTTTATGATTACTTTAGGTTCTCTTGTTTTGTTTGGTAAAACAAGTGAATATGAAACAAAAATACCTGTTATTTCAAATAAACAATCGATAGCAGCTTTTTTTATGGGTATGGTAGTTGGTGTTTTCAGTTCCGTTATGGGTGTAGGCGGTGCAATATTTTTCAGACCGATTCTTGCAAATATTTTTAAAGTGCCTGAACTTATAACGGCAAGATGTATAAGAGTTCTTTTACTTATAACAACATTCACCGGTGGTATGTATTATACTTTTGCCGAAGGTAAGGCAGATTGGACAATAATTACAATGTCCGTGGTTATAGCAATAGGCGGAATGATAGGTTTCCCTATGGGAATAAAAGTTCATAATGTGATACTTGCAAACGGATATGAAAAGTATGTTAATAAAAGTTTTGCAATTGTAACTCTTATTGTTCTTACAAACACACTTTTAAATATTTTCGGTTTTATAATTTTTAGTCGTTACCTTATGATAACAATAGCGGTACTACTTTTTATATCAATTAATTTGTTTAAATCATATACAAATAAACACAAAAGAATTTAGATTTATGTAAGACGTTTATGTAAGACGTTGTAGTTAATATATAAATTTGACTATAAACTCCCATTTAGGTATAATAAAAAAACTATTTTGTAAATTAATAAGAGGTTTAAAAATGACAAAGAGAACATTTCAGCCAAACACGGAAAGAAGAAAGAAAAAAATCGGTTTTAGAGCAAGAATGGCAACGGCTGGCGGAAGAAAAGTATTAAGTGCCAGAAGAAGAAAAGGCAGAGCAACTCTTTCGGCATAGAAATAAAGTTATGCTTGTAAGCAGCAAAGGTTTTTCATTTTGTTATCAGGAAAAATTACATAAACAAAAAGATTTCAATAAGGTAATAAGAAACGGTAAAAAACTTACAAACGATTTTGTAAATATTTTTATTTTAAAAAGAAATGATGAAGACTCAATAAGAAGAATCGGCCTTATAACATCAAGGAAAGTCGGCAATGCTGTTGAAAGAAATTTAGCAAAAAGAAGATTAAGAGAAATCTTTAGAACAAATAAACATAAGCTTACACCGGGTTTAGATATAATATTTATATTAAAACCCCAGATTAAATTGACAGGGTATAGCGAGCTAAAGAAAACAGTTTTAGATTGTTTAAAAAAAGTTAATTGTTACAATGAAGTATAAAGTATTTATGTAGTATGAAACAATTATTGCTTTTTATTATTAAAATATATAGAAGGTTTTCCGCAAATACCCCTCCAAGATGCAGGTTTTATCCAACATGTTCGGCTTATGCTTATGAAGCAATTGAAAGGTTCGGCGTTTTTAAAGGCTGTTTTTTAGCCGTTAAAAGATTATTGAAATGCCATCCTTTTCATAAAGGTGGAATAGATTTAGTTCCAAAAAAATAAAAAGCGAGCTATATATTATGCAAAAAAATACAGTATTATTTGTAGTATTTTCAACGGTATTTTTGGTTGTTTGGTATATGTTTTTTCAGCCAGCACCGCAACAAGTACAAACACAATCTCAAACAGAAACAAGCACACAACAAATAGTAAATAGTGAACAAAATACAGTAAAAGATGGTTCTTTAACACAATCTGAAACAAATGAAAGTGTAAATAATGAAAGCGAATACGTTCAACTTGAGGAAAAAGAAATAGTTGTAGAAAAACAAAATTATAAGGTAGTTTTTTCAAATAAAGGTGCTGCTGTAAAACATTGGTATTTAAAAGAAAAAAACGGAAGTTTTGTAGATTTGGTTTTGCCCGAAGCACAGCCTGTTCTTGCCAATTTTCCGGGTTCTATTTATGAAATAACTCAACAAACGGAAGATAAAATAACGTTTACTTATGTATCAAAACAAAATTGGAAGATAACAAAAACATTTACATTATCACAAGATTATTTACATAATTTGGATATAAAAATTGAAAAATTGGATGAAACTGCAGTATTACCTGCCGTAGATTTGAATTGGGGACCGGGGCTTGGAACCGATCAAAAAGAATTAAAAGAAAATACAGCTGTAACGAGAGTTATGGGATATACGTCAACGATGCCTGCAAAACTTGAAAAAATCAAAACTGAAAATAATCCTGCACAATTATATAAATGGGTATCTATAGATAACAGATACTTTCTTACAGCATTAATTCCTTCAAATTCTTTGAACTTCGCAAATGTATCAATGGTAAGACAAAACAAAAAAACAGCTCCGACATTAGTTTTATCTGCTAATGTTAAACAGGAAGAAACTATTCAAAGTTTTTCTTTACAATTCTATATAGGAACGAAATCTTATGTTTATTTAAAGACTTTAAATCTTGGTTTGGAAAAGACAGTAGATTTCGGTTTTTTTGGATTTCTTGCAAAAATTGCTTTAGGAGTATTGTTTTTCTTGCAAAGTATAACGAAAAATTATGGTTGGGCTATTATAATTATGACAGTAATTATACAAATTTTAGTTCTTCCTTTAACATTAAAAAGTTATAAAGCAATGGCAGGAATGAAAAGAGTTCAACCATTAATAAAAGATTTACAAACAAAATATAAAAATGACCCTAAGAGATTACAGGTAGAAATGATGAATTTGTACAGATCTCAAAAGGTAAATCCTTTGGGTGGATGTTTGCCCATGCTTTTACAGCTTCCTATATTTTGGGCACTATTTCAAACATTAAGAAATGCTTACGAATTAAGATTTGCTCCATGGATTTTTTGGGTAAAAGATTTATCTGCGTGTGACAGTTTAACACATATAGGCTCAATATCTTTAAATGTATTACCTTTAATTATGGGACTGGGTATGTTTTTGCAACAAAAAATGACAACGGCAACATCCGATCCTGCTCAAAGAAAAATGATGTATATAATGCCGATAATTTTTACATTGATGTTCTGGGGCTTTCCTTCAGGACTTGTATTGTATTGGCTTACGAACAGTATAGTATCAATGATTGTTCAATATTTCGTATTAAAACAAGATAACAAAAATGTCAGTGGGGGTAAAAAATATGCAAGAAATTGAAGTTTCGGGAAAAAATATAGAAGAAGCAATTTCAGCAGGATTAAAACAACTTAACTGTTCAAAAGAAGATGTTGAAATTAAAATACTTGATGAAGGAACAACAGGTCTTTTTGGGCTTATGGGTGCCAAACCGGCAAAAGTGCTGTTAACTTTAAAAGGCAATAATAGGGTAAACGGAATAAAAAAAGAAGTTGTCAAAGAAGAAATAAAAAGAGAAATTGATTTCGATCTTGCATGTTCTAATGCAAAAGAATATGCATCTAAAATAATTTCAATGATGGGATTGAATATTAATGATATTAAAATATCTCATGATGATGAAACTGTAAATATTGAGGTTTCTACCGATAGTGGAAGTTTATTGATAGGTAGAGGTGGACAATCGTTAGACTCGTTGGAGTACATAGTTCAGCTTATGTTAAATAATAATCCTACAACTAGGGCAAAGGTAAATATAGATACTGAAGGTTACAGATTAAAACAGCAAGAAAAATTAAAAACCATTATTCAAAAAGCAATAGAATATGTTAGGAGAACTAAAAAAATATATAGATTTGATCCTATGTCTGCAAGAGAAAGGAAATATATTCATATGTATTTTAAGAATATGGAAGAATTTGATACTTTCTCCGAAGGTAATGGACATAATAGAAAAGTTGGTGTTAAATTAGCAATAAATAATAAATAATGAACTTGTTTAAACAGGAAGATACCATAGTAGCTGTTGCTACGGGCAATATAAAATCTGCTTTAGCGATTATAAGAATAAGCGGTAGTATTGCAAAAAATGTAGTATCTTCCATTTTTTTTACAAATAATCATAAGTCAATAAGTATAGAAAATCGAAAAATTTACCATGGCTATATTTTCGATAATGAGAAAAAATTTGATGAAGTAATTTTATATTATTTAAAGGCACCTCATACATATACCGGAGAAGATACCATTGAAATAACTACACACGGGAACCCTTTAATCGTTCAACAAATAATAAATTTATTATTATCAAAAAATATCAGACAAGCGGATAAAGGCGAATTTACATACAGAGCTTTTATTAACGGTAAAATGGATTTGTCCGAAGCCGAATCCGTTAATGAACTTATAAACAGTTCAAATTCAAAATCTGCAGAACTTGCATTAAATTGTTTACAAGGTTCTTTATCTAACAAAATAAAAACAATCAAACAAGATTTAACTACATTGTTTGCTTATCTTGAAGTTTCTCTTGATTATCCGCAAGAAGATATTGATTTTTTGACAAGAGAGCAAAAAAAAGAAAATATGCGAAATATTATTTCTCAAATTGATAATCTTATATCTTCATATTCTTTAAGCAAACTCATAACTAACGGAATAAAAATTGCAATTGTAGGAAAACCTAATGTAGGGAAATCTTCAATACTTAATTCAATATTAGGTTATCAAAGAGCAATTGTAACAGATATTGCCGGAACAACAACCGATACAATAGAAGAAACGGTTGAATATAAAGGTATTTCAATTACAATTATAGATACTGCAGGTATAAGATATCATACAACAAATACGATAGAAAAAATCGGTCAGGAAAGATCAAAATCATCAATAGAAACTGCTGATATAATTTTATGGATTACAGATTCAAGTGCAGATTTGGACGATAATGATAGCCAAATTGCCCAATTATTAAAAAGTAAACAAGATAAAACAATAACTGTTTTAAATAAATCAGATTTACAACAAAAAATATCTTTAAATGAATTAAAAAACATAATTAATACGAGTACAATTATAAATTTTTCAACCATAAATAAAACCCCTATAGAAAACATATTAGATAAGATTTTTGAGTTAATGAACTTAAAAGATATAGAAGAAAATAATACTATACTTCTAAATGCAAGACAATATAATTTAATTTGCAAAGTACAAGGACAATTAAATAATATTTTGAAACTTATAGATAAAGGTGACAGCGACGAAATTGTTTCTTTTGAAACTCAAAATGCATTAAGCTCTTTAAACGAGATTTTAGGAATAGATACAAAAGAAGATATTTTACATACAGTGTTTTCAAAATTTTGTGTAGGAAAATAAAAAATTGCCAAAAGCAATTTTAATGTATAGATACATAGAAGCACACCAACTATAAAAATGAAAACCATTAAAAGAATATCACTGATAATTATAGGAATACTATTGAGTCTGATAGTTTTAGAAATCGGATTACAGATAGTAGGTTTTACTATAACTACAATAAAAAAATATAAAAACAAAATAACAAAAGATTATAATACAATAACAATATTATGCTTGGGTGAATCTACTACCGATAATCAATGGCCTCCTATTTTACAAAACATACTTAATGAAAAAGCAAAAAATAAAAAATTTAATGTTGTTGATGAAGGTATAGGTGGAACAAATACTAGCATTATTGCAGAGAAAATATCCGATAACCTAATAAAATATAATCCGAATGCTGTAATATCAATGATTGGCATTAATGATAATGGCTTAGGATACAAGAATTATAGATTAAAAACATTAGCTCTTTTTTCTCTAATTAGAGAACACTGTAGAGATTTGTTTGCGACATCTGTATCATATGATGAGATTGAGTATATAGATAGAAAAATGTTTGAAGTTATTTTTAAAAATGATAGTAATGCAGAAAAATATCTTTATAAAATTAAAAAAATTTCCGAAAAAACAAATTATAATTTTAGTAATTTTATAAAATATTTCATTTGCTATGCTAGAAACAACAAGTATCAAAATTCAAAAATAATAAACATTATAGATTATAATATTATTAATAAAAAAATTATAACACCTTGGGAACTGGAAGAAATTATATATTATTTAAAAGATTATAAGAATTATAATGAAAATAAAATAAAAGATTTTTTAGTATCAGCTAAGGATAGGCTCTCATACGAAGACGTGTCATTAGAACGAATTTTGATGATGTATGATTTACAATATTTGTTAAATGATATAAAGAACAACGAGTTTAATTTTGAATATAAAAATATAAAAGAAAGTAAAAAATCAAATAAAGATAATACAAAGGAAAATTACCAATATATAATATCAACAATATACAGAAATAATAAAAATACTATAATTATGCCTATGCAATACCCGGTTTTATCTATCGAAGAATTAAAAGAAAAACTAAAAACCAGTCCTTACTATGATAAACTTATATTTATAAGTAATGAAGAAAATTTTAAAACAGCTCTCCAAAATCATAAAACAGAAGAGATATTTACGGATATGTTTGGCGGTAAGTTTGGCCATTGTACCGAACTAGGCAACACATTGATAGCCGAAAATGTAGCGGAAACTATTTTGAAATTGTATAATTAATGAAAATAATTTAAGGAAATGTAAAATGCTGAAGTTTAATTTTGAAGAACAATTAAAAAATACGATAAACAATTTTGTAAAATCTAAAGGAATAGAAGAACAAATATCTTTTATTGTAGAAATTCCACCTAAAAATATCAATGCGGATTTAGCTTTAAATGCCGCAATGATAATTGCAAAAAAGCTAAGAACAAATCCGAGAATAATAGCACAAGAACTTATAGGAATAATTTCAAAAGAATTTTCTAATACAATAAAATTAGCGGAAATTGCCGGTGTAGGCTTTATAAATTTGCATTTTACTGACGAATTTTTGCAACAGGAATTAAATAAAATTTTAGATAAAAAAGAAAATTATGCAAAACAGGAAAATATAAATAAAGATAAAATAATGGTAGAGTTTGTTTCCGCTAATCCTACCGGTCCTTTACATATAGGACACGGAAGAGGTGCCGCAATAGGAGATTCCCTTTCAAGAATTTTAAAACATTTAGGATATAATGTTGTTAAGGAATATTATCTTAACGATGTAGGAAACCAAATGAACGTTTTGGGAGAATCCACAAAAGTAAGATACAGACAGCTTAAAGGCGAAGATATACCGTTTTTAGATGATGGATATAAAGGTGAATATATAAAAGGCATAGCTCAAGATTTGATAAATGAAGGCAAACCATTTGAAGAAATAGATTTTAAGAAAGAATCTCATACAAGAATATTGGAAACAATAAAAAAAGATTTACAACAGTTTAGAGTAAGTTTTGACAGTTGGTTTTCCGAATCAAAAATAGCTTCGGATAAAGACAAGAATGGAAAAACACAAGTTGATACCGTTTGTGAGTATTTAAAAGAAAAAGATTTTGCCTTTGAGCAAGATGGTGCTTTGTGGTTAAAATCTACTTTGTATGGAGACGATAAAGACAGAGTTTTAAGAAGAACCGATGGAAGATACACATATTTGGCATCCGATGTCGCATATCATAAAAACAAATACGAAAGAAAGTTTGATCAGGTTATAAATTTATGGGGAGCAGACCACCACGGATATGTTGCAAGAATTATGGCAGCAATACAAATGCTGGGGCAAAAAAAAGAAGCACTTAAAGTTATACTTTATCAGCTTGTAAGTTTGGTTAGGAACGGACAACCCGTTGCAATGTCTACAAGAAGTGGCGAATTTATAACTCTTAAAGATGTTTTGGATGAAGTAGGAACCGATGCTTGCAGATTTTTCTTTTTATTAAGAGCACCCGATTCTCAACTTGAGTTCGATTTGGAACTTGCAAAAAAACAGTCAAGCGAAAATCCCGTATTTTATGTTCAATACGTTAATGCAAGGTGCCAATCTATTTTAAAAGATTATAAAGAAGAGACTTCAAATGCAAATTTAAGTTTGTTAAACACAAAAGAAGAAAAAGATTTGATAAAAAAATTAATATCTTTTGAAGACACTTTGCTTATATGCGATAAAACAAAAAGTCCGCACCATTTAACAACATATTTAATAGAAACAGCGGATATTTACCACAGATTTTACGAAAAGTGCAGAGTATTGGGAACTGAGGATAAAGAGCTTGAAAAGGCAAGAATACAACTTATTAAAGCAGTATCAGTTGTAATTAAAGTAGGTCTTGATTTATTGGGTGTATCTGCACCTGATAAAATGTAAAAATTTTTGCATTTTTGTTGTTTGACAAAGCCAAAATGTTTTAATACAATAACGAGGGTCTGTAATAAAGACAGGTTATAAGAGCATAAGGTTATAAGGTTGTGGACAATAAGTTTTTCTAACTGATAACCTAATAACCCGATAAACTCATAAACTAAACTATAGACCGTTAAGCTTACACAAAAGCTTTAACGGTTATTTTTTGGAAGGTAAAAATGTCAACATTAGTTGTGTTAGGTACCCAATGGGGTGATGAAGGGAAAGGTAAAGTTGTTCATTACCTTGCAGCAAAAGCAGATTATATTGTGCGTTATCAGGGCGGTAACAATGCAGGACATACTTTAATATACGAAAATAAACCTTTCGTTTTACACTTAATTCCATCCGGAATATTGTTTCCGAAAAAAGTTTGTATGATTACAAACGGTGTAGTTGTAGATCCGAAAGCATTAAAAGAAGAAATAGATGTATT
>JAEEGL010567894.1_pt1 | contig 14732 bp, 12 predicted proteins | sample 9134231 | NCBI WGS metagenome assembly JAEEGL01 (sample SAMN16246548, study PRJNA631951) | gut metagenome | biome: gut microbiome; feature: rumen; material: fiber-attached | host: Bos | place: Iran: Karaj | collected 2018-10 | reverse complement strand
TCGGTGGAATTTTTCACGTGATGGAGAAATTTGACTGTTACATCGGCCCAGTTATCGACGGCGAGCTGGGGCTTCGTTGTACCACTTTCGGCTACCAATACAGCGAAATAGCACGCTCGCTGATGAGCGTATACTTCTGTGGCGGTGACTGCGTCGAAGACGTGACAAACCACTTGATGCCCCATCTCTCGCTCTATCCCACCCAGTCTTGTTCATTTTTCCACAAGTCATTTGTCTTTCTAATGTAAAAGGCGGCACATCAGATACCAGATGTCCACTCCGACGGTGACAGACGACAGATAGGCCTTGGTGAAGGAACAGTTGCGGTAGGTCTGGTGGAAGGGAGGAAACGTCAAAAATAATGGATAGCTATCTTTGTGTCACCACACACACTTCTGTCTGTTCTATATGAATTGCAAGTTTCTCCATGAAAAAACGTTGAGGGTGCGTTCAATGCAAGACGCACCCTCAACGTATAAGGGGGTAATAACTTAACTTCCAAAACTTTAGTTAATTATTCTCTGGACGCAGTTTGCGAACGGTTTCTCCAGCACGCCACATCTCCTTGTTGCGCATGGCCTCCAGTTCCTTGTTTAGGCCGTCACGGTAGTCGGCCTTGGAGTTGGCGTCGATGGAGATCTGAGCCTCCTTACCTGTCTGTACAGAGAGATAGAGCCACTCCATTACCGGCTTGATGGCCTCGCGGAAACGAGGTGCCCAGTCAAGCGCACCGCGCTGAGCCGTCGTAGAGCAGTTGGCATACATCCAGTCCATACCTTTCTCGCCGAAGAGCGGGCCTAAGCTCTGTGTCAGTTCCTCAACGGTCTCGTTGAACGCCTCTGAGGGAGAGTGTCCGTGCTCGCGAAGCACCTCATACTGTGCCTCCAGCAAACCCTCGATAGCACCCATCAGAGAGCCGCGCTCACCGGTCAGGTCGGAAGTAGCCTCACGCTGGAAGGTGGTCTTGAAGAGATAGCCGGCACCGATACCTATACCGAAAGCGATGGTGCGGTCCTCAGCCTTTCCTGTGGCGTCCTGATAGACAGCGTAGGAGCAATTGAGTCCACGTCCCTCAAGGAACATGGTACGGAGCGAGGTGCCCGAACCTTTAGGAGCCACCATGATGACATCCACATCCTCAGGTGGTATCACCCCTGTGCGGTCGTTCCAGTTGATGGCAAAGCCATGTGAGTAATACAATGCCTTTCCTTTTGTCAGGTAGGGCTTGATGCGTGGCCATACCTGTATCTGTCCTGCGTCAGAGAGCAGCATACACACGATGGTGCCTTTCTCCGCAGCCTCTTCGATAGAGAAGAGAGTCTTTCCGGGCACCCATCCGTCAGCCACAGCCTTGTCGTAAGTTTTTCCCTCACGCTGGCCAACGATGACGTTGAAACCATTGTCACGCAGGTTGCAGGCCTGACCCGGTCCCTGTATGCCATAGCCGATGACGGCGATGGTCTCGTTTTTCAGCACTTCACGTGCTTTCTCCAATGAAAACTCACTACTGGTGACGACTGTCTCGATGACTCCACCAAAATTCATTTCTGCCATAAATTTTTATTTTTTTATGTGGCCATATCTGTGCCACTGGTTGGTATAATTCGGTATTTGCTGTTCGCTGTTCGGTGTTCGCTGTTCGGTGTTCGCTGTTCGGTGTTGCTGCATACCGATAAAAGTGCGGCAAAATTACAAATTAAAAGCGAAATAGCCAAAACAACTTTCAATCTTTTACAAATTTAACCAAACTTCTGCAAATCTCCACTTCATTTTCTCCCTCGCTGCTCCTTTTTACCATTCTGATGCGGAAAGTCATATCCTCCTGTTCCTGATACATGAGCAGCGTGTCGCCACAATGGGCTTCCGCCACGTAAGCCACCTCAAACCTACCGATACGGTAGTGTCGATAGACGTCTAAAGGGAAGAGATCGAGCACATGCTCGATATATTTCACGCTGTTGACATGCCCATTGACATCGATATCGCTATAATGGGTCGTGATACTCGCCACCAGGTCTCCGGGAGTCTCCATTCTCACCCTGCTACACTTCTCTATCGGACAGGCATAATCTTTCTCCACATATTTCAGCAGAGCTCCATCGTTGATCTCAAAAAGGTTGGCAGGCTGTCGCGTCTCTGTGTCGATCATCGCCCAGATAGAACGACCATAACCATAGACCTGACCCGTGTCGCTGTCCACCACTTTGAAGCTACGGTTGGTGAAGAAGCGGAGAGCGCTCTCCACCCATGTCTCCACATTGAATTTCGCATATGCGCGAGGCATCTCTTCCATCTCTATCACCAGTCGTGACAGCACCCAAGTGCGCTGGACGGTGTTGAGATAAGTCATGCCAAACCCACGGTCGTGAGAGTGGTAATCGGCAGCATTGAGCAGATGATTGCCCAGATGCCCCATCATCAGCCGTCCGTTGAAATCGCAATGAAACGGTTCGGCCAGAAAAGGATAGCGTCCTATCTTACTTTGCTCCATCTTGATACTGTTTTTCTCGTTGCTCCAAAAAAGCGCTCACTTCTTCCTCTGTGCTACGGGTGATGGCGATACGGCCACTGCGGGTGTATTGCAGCACGCAGCCGAAGGTGTCGAGCGCCCGATACAGCGACACGATATCCTCTGTCTTGCCACTTTTCATCACTGCCACGTAAGTGGGGTTGACTTCTGTGATCTTGGCGTCATAGCGCCTGATGACCCTCGACACCTCCGGATTTTCCAGTACGATCTGTGTGGAGAGTTTGAAAAGTGCGGCCTCACGGATGAACAACTCCTCATCGACATAGAATTTGGCCTTGATCACATCTATCTTCTTCTCTATCTGGCGCGTGATTTTCTCTATCTGGTCGGGGTAACTCCATGCGGTGATGGTGTACTTATGCACCCCACTGATGCTTGACGCCGACACATTGAGGCTCTCAATATTCACCTGACGGCGTGTAAAGACGGCAGTGATCTGATTCAGGATACCAGCGATATTCTCTGAGTATACCAATAATGTATAGAATGTTTTTTCCACTGTTCTTGAGGTTTTGAGTTTTCTCACATTTCCAACAACATCTCATCCACACTCTTGCCCGGAGGTGTCATTGGCAACACATTGTCCTCTTCACGGACTGCACACTCCAGCAAGAAGGGGCCGTCGGTGGCAAGCATTTCGGAAACGGCTGCATCAAGTTCGGCACGGTCGACAACCAGTCGGTATGGGATGTTGTATCCTGAGGCTATCTTTTGATAAGAGGGGTTGAGCATCCGTGTGAACGACTTGCGGCGGTCGAAAAACATGTCCTGCCACTGACGCACATTGCCCAGATAGTTGTTGTTGAGCATGATCATCTTCACCGGCCGTTGTTGTTCCATGATCGTTCCAAGTTCCTGGATACTCATCTGGAAACCACCGTCGCCACAGAACATACACACGGTGCGGTCGGGTGCCCCAAAAGTGGCTCCTATGGCCGCCGGGATGGCATAACCCATAGTGCCCAAGCCGCCGCTTGACGCCAGAGACCTGCGGTGCCGGAACTTGAAATAACGACAGCTGAACATCTGATTCTGCCCCACATCGGTCACGAGTATCGCCTCGCCCTGGGTCGCCTCGGCCACCTTGTTAATCACCTCGGCCATCAACAGTGGTCCGTCTGCAGGGTGAATGGCAGGACGGATGACCTTCTCCCACTCCTTCGCAGCGAGGGGGAGGAAGCTGTCTCGCCACTCCTGATGATTGTTTTTCTCCAACAATTTGGTGATGGCAGGAAGGCTCTCTTTACAGTCGCCTATCACAGCCACGTGAGCCTTCACATTTTTGTTGATCTCTGCCCTGTCGATATCGAGATGGATGATTTTGGCCTGACGCGCATAGGTGTCAGTACGTCCTGTGACACGGTCGCTGAAGCGCATACCTATGGCGATGATCACATCGGCTTCCTGCTCCTTGACATTGGGAGCATAACTGCCATGCATGCCGAGCATGCCTACATTCAGCGGATGGTCGGACGGCAGTGCCGACAAACCCAGCATGGTACGTGCCGCAGGGATGTCACCTTTCTCCAAAAAGGCCACCAATTCTTCATTCGCATTAGCCAGTTCCACACCCTGCCCTACGAGGGCAAGTGGTTTGCGTGCGCTGTTGATAAGTGCCGCCGCCTGTGCCACCGCCTCCTCGCTGATGGCTGGATAGGGCACGTAACTGCGCACGAAATCGTTGTGAACAGGCTTCCACTCCGTCGTGTGGACCTGCGCGTTTTTAGGGAAGTCGAGCACCACAGGCCCGGGTCGCCCGCTCCGGGCGATATAGAATGCCCTGCTCACAGCCCAGGCCACATCCTCAGCATGGCGTATCTGGTAGCTCCACTTGGAGATAGGCTGTGCCAAACCCACAAGGTCCACCTCCTGGAAAGCGTCGGTACCAAGGGCGCCGATACCCACCTGGCCTGCGATGACGACGATAGGTGTAGAGTCCATCATCGCGTCGGCCACACCCGTCAGGGTGTTGGTCACACCGGGGCCACTGGTCACCAGGCATACCCCTACCTCGCCGCTCACACGGGCATATCCCTCGGCGGCATGTGCCGCCGACTGCTCGTGTCGCACGAGTATATGGTTAAAGGCTTGCTTTTCTCCCCTTGTATAGTCATACAAAGCGTCATAAACCGGCATGATGGCTCCTCCAGGGTAACCGAAGATGGTGGTCACTCCCTCGTTTTGTAATGAGCGCATCAAAGCCTCAGCGCCTGTTATCATCTCTTTCATGTTCTTCTTAGTCAATCATTCTTACTCCCCCTTTGTCAGCAGAGCTCACACTCTGTGCGTATGCCCGGAGGGCTTTAGACACCACGCGATTACGCCGGAGCGGCTGTTGTGGGCGGGCAGCCAGTTCCTCGTCGGTGAGCTTCACAGAGATGGAACGGCTGGGGATATCGATGATGATGATGTCGCCATCTTTGATCTTCCCGATATTGCCGCCAGAAGCTGCCTCTGGCGAGATGTGACCCACACTGAGTCCGGATGTGCCTCCCGAGAACCGTCCGTCGGTAATGAGGGCACACTCTTTGCCCATATGCATACTCTTGATATAACTGGTGGGATAAAGCATCTCCTGCATGCCGGGACCACCCTTTGGACCCTCATGGGTGATGACCACACAGTCGCCTTTTTTCACTTTGCCACCAAGGATGCCCTCGCAAGCGTCCTCCTGAGAGTCGAACACGACAGCCGGGCCCTCAAAATGCCACAAGCTCTCGTCCACTCCTGCGGTTTTCACGACACAGCCATCAGGGGCGATATTGCCAAAGAGCACCGCCAGACCACCATCGCGGGTGTAGGCATGAGCAATGTCACGTATACAACCATTGACACGATTCTGATCAAGCGGCCATGTGTTGTCCTGACTGCCCATCTGCGTGGAGAATTTTCCACCTGGTGCGCTCTCATAGATACGCCGGGCCTCATCATCGATATCACCCGACATGGCCACCTCGTCCACGATAGAATATTTTGACATGGCCTCAGAGAGCGTCATACCATCAACGCGGATGGCGTCGCCACAAATCAGTCCACCCTTGTCCAGTTCGTAAAGGATACCAAGGATACCGCCGGCACGGTTGCATTCCTGCACACTATATTTCTGAGTGTTGGGAGCCAATTTGCACAGACAGGGCACCCTTCGCGACAACTCGTCGATGTCCTTCATCGTAAAGTTGACCTCAGCCTCTTGGGCTACGGCCAGCAAATGGAGCACCGTATTGGTAGAACCGCCCATGGCGATGTCGAGAGCCATGGCGTTGAGGAAGGCCTCACGTGTGGCGATGCTGCGCGGAAGCACGCTCTCATCGCCCTCCTCATAATATTTTTTGGCATTGGCGACAATCAGTCGGGCGGCGTCTTTGAACAGACGCACACGGTTGACGTGCGTGGCGAGGATCGTGCCATTGCCCGGCAATGACAAACCGATGGCCTCGGTAAGCGAGTTCATCGAATTGGCGGTGAACATACCAGAGCAACTGCCACAGCCCGGACAAGCACAGCCTTCCAACTCACGCATATCAGCATCGCTCACCGTAGGGTCAGCACCCTTTACCATCGCGGTGACGAGGTCGGCGTTTTCTCCTTTCCACCTTCCAGCCTCCATAGGGCCTCCACTGCAGAACACAGCGGGGATATTGAGTCGCATGGCCGCCATCAGCATGCCAGGTGTCACTTTGTCGCAATTGGAAATGCAAATCATGGCGTCGGCTTTGTGGGCGTTGACCATATACTCCACAGAGTCGGCAATGATGTCTCGTGAAGGCAATGAATAAAGCATGCCGTCATGCCCCATGGCGATGCCATCGTCGATGGCAATCGTATTAAACTCTGCGGCATAACAGCCCAGACGCTCGATCTCCTGCTTCACTATCTGTCCTATCTCATGCAGGTGGGTGTGCCCTGGCACAAACTGTGTGAATGAGTTGACGATGGCGATAATGGGTTTGCCAAACTGTTCTTGCTTCATACCAGCAGCGACCCATAGAGCCCTGGCTCCAGCCATCTTACGGCCTTCCGTACATACGGAACTTCTCAAAGGATGTTTCATTTTCTTTCCCTACTATAATCTATTCACGTTTCGTATACGCTCAACCTCTTGGAATCTGGGAGTTGAGGAGATGTTCTCTCTTGTCAATCGGCTACAAAGGTACTCAGTTTTTAGGCATTTGGCAACATTTTGACACTAAAAATGCACTAAAAAGCACAAAATCGCAACTACCAGGAAAAAACACGAAAAAGGAGACGCCTCTTAACAGCGCCTCCTCTCTTCTTATATGCGATAATGATGTGTTGGTTGGATGACGTTGCAAAGATACATCATAATTATGATATCATCGCAAAATCTCTCATACAACATTTCTCATTTTTTTTGTCCAAATCGGAAGTAATCCATTCTTAGAACTTCAAATGATAGCTCAGTCCTATCAAATGGCGGTTGGCTTCATTGTCATCGTCGTTGTTAACCGTCTGATAACGGTAGAAAAGACCTACGGTATGCTGTTTATTGATTTTCCAGTCATAGCCAAGCGTATAGCGCACTTTCTCTAAGTTCCATGCGTTAAACAGTTCCACATGAGCATAGGGGGTGCCCGGGAAGCCTTTTACCTTATATTCTGCCTGCAGACGGCTGCGCAACACATTTTTGCCTTTGCCTCTATAGGTATGTTCCTCACCGTCGTACTCATCGTCGAAGAAGCTCCAACGCTCATCGACGGTATATTCCGGACGGTAGGTGTATTGCCAACGCTCACGCAGTGACAACTCCAACTTGCCCAACTTATGACTACCTGTGAGTGAAACCTGGAATCGGTGACGTGTGCCCCAGTATTGGGCACATTTCTTGGGGTCACCCACATTGACAACACCTCTCTTCACCTTGCCATCACCCTCCTCATAATAAGAGATACGCTCATTGTTGTCATAAAGGAAGGAATAGCCAGCCGACGCCTTCAGCCATGACAGCAGTTTGTAAGAGACCTGCAGCCCTGCCGACCAACGGTCCACGGTTTTCACGTCATCGCGCGTGCGCATCTCCGCATCCAAGCTCACTGTCAGCTTTTTGTTGATCTTCTTGTCAGCCTCGACCGACAGAATCGTACCAAAATCATCACTCTGTGCATGACCTAAAAAGGGCAACATAGAGGCGGCTATAACCCAAAAAAACTTTTTCATCGTACCGTATCAAATGAAATTGAAAAATGAATAATCAAACAACTTGTCTACTCGTCAACTTGTCAACTCCCAAAATCTAATACTCCGTATTTTTGATTTTCACCTTATTGTCGACAGAATTGCTACCCCGGTTTTTTTCAGTCTTATAATAGACTTTCAACACGGCCATGTCTCGTAGCAAATCCATCCCGCCAACTTCCACCTTGATGATGTCGAGACCAGTGCGCTTTTCCAGGTCTGCCACCAGTTCCTCGCGACACTCCGGCTTGACGAGTTCAATACGGTCATACTGGATGAGTTTGCACGGTTCCAGTTTCAGTCTGCTCTCACACACCCACACCGAAACCACAATGATGGCATCAGTGATGATCAGCTCGGCAAAAGTCATGGTAGAGGCCAGCGCATTCACCACAGACAGACAGATGAGCAAGAAGAGATAAGTCATCTCACGCACAGGCATGGTGTCTGTGCGGTAACGCATAATGCTGAAGATGCCAAACAATCCGATACCCACACCGATGCCAGTCTTGCCCTTCATATCCTCCAACACGAAGATCATGAAGAAGACGATGAAGAAGATGGCCACACCGATGAGCATGAATGTGAAGTAGAAGTCGCGCCGCTTGCTTTTCTGATAATACAGACGGTCGACGATAAGCCAGTTGACCAAAGTGCATATCGCAAAACGCACCAGCATATGGAAAAATTCCGGTGAGATCAGATTAAATATTGCATCCATTATTATATATATTATGATTTATGAATTGTCAATCGTGACTGCGCAGCTGATGAGCTTGCGAATAATTATGAATGATCAATTGCGCTGGGCGATTTTGTTGATTTCGATAATTTTACGTTTGAAACGGTTCACCCGCAATTGATTGTTGGTCAAGGCACTGCCAATGCAGTACTTACTAAAGCCATGGGGAAAGACTCTCAGCTGACGGAGCATGGCCAGCACTGGTGAATAACATAGGCCATCACGCTTGAGTTCGACGATCACCAATGGATGCATCATTTTGTCCACGCCCGTGACAGGATTGTGGAAAGACAGATGTGTATCGATGGTGAGACGTTCCGTCTTGGCCTTATTGACCAGTGTCACCCTGTCGAAGCTGTTGTCTAAAGAAGGAATCAGCGACTGTATGTCATAGTGCAGATGGGTGGCGATGAATGCCCGTTTCTCCTCATCGTCCAGAGACATATCTGTCACTTTCATCCTTTTCTTCTTCGTCCGCCCGTGATTGTTTTTGGTTTTCACCTCCATAAACTGCAGCTGACTACTGACGTAGGTGCGGAAACGCAGTTTCTGCCTGTTGGTATGCCCATTCTGATGCACACGAAACATGTCGAAATCGTCGGTGTCGTAGTAGGACGTCTCATAGCGCATATTACGCTCGCCATTGATATCTTGCACCCAATAAGCATCCCTGGCCATCTCAAGCAGTTGCATGAGAACCGGCATGGTGGTCACAAACTTGGTGTCGATGCGATTCATCAGTCTGATGCTACTCATCTCCTCAAGTGTGATGGGGTCATAATGCGCCAGGATGTCGTTCATGTTGCGGCTGTTTTGAAGTACACAATGGGTTGTTGACAGTGCAAAGATAGTCCCTGCGGCCTACTGCTGCAAAAAAATTCAGCCAAGCTGCCGGAATACTCAGCAAACACCCCCATAAGGGCTATTTACCTGATCCTACGTTGCCCACACTGACCAAGTATTCGGCTATCTGCACAGCATTGAGAGCGGCACCCTTACGTATCTGATCACCACTGAGCCACAGTGTCAGTCCATTGTCATCAGCGATGTCTTTGCGTATGCGTCCCACGAAAATATCGTCTTTTCCTGCGGTGTCGAGAGGCATCGGGTAAACCAGATGAGTGGGGTCGTCACAGAGCGTACACCCTGGAGCGACAGAGATGGCCTGCTGAGCAGCCTCCACACTGATGGGTTGTTCTGTCTCAATCCATACGCTTTCAGAATGAGAACGGAGCGAGCTGACCCTCACACAGGTGGCCGAGCAACGGACATCGGAATGCATGATCTTGCGGGTCTCATTATACATCTTCATCTCCTCTTTGGTGTATCCATTGGGCTGGAAGACATCAATCTGCGGGATCACATTGTAAGCCAACTGGTAGGGGAATTTGTTCACCGTGACAGGTTGGCCCTCCACGATATCACGATATTGCTGTTCAAGCTCTGCCATGGCAGCAGCACCGGCGCCACTGGCACTCTGATAACTCGACACATGGATGCGGCGTATGTGCGACAATTGCTCTAAGGGTTGCAGCACCACCACCATCATGATAGTAGTACAATTGGGATTGGCAATGATGCCACGTGGACGGGTGAGCGCATCCACCGCGTTGCACTCTGGCACGACGAGAGGCACATCCTCATCCATACGGAAAGCGCTGGAGTTGTCAATCATCACCGCACCATATTTCGTGATGGTTTCGGCAAACTCTTTGGAGGTGCCTGCACCTGCTGAAGTGAATGCGATGTCCACCCCTTTAAAATCATCGTTGTGTTGGAGCAGGCGCACCTCATGCTCCTTGCCCTTGAATGTATATTTACGTCCTGCACTACGTGATGAGCCAAACAGCATCAGTTCGTCAATGGGAAAATCACGCTCTTCAAGCACCCGGAGAAACTCCTGACCGACTGCTCCACTTGCTCCTACAATCGCTACTTTCATCTCTTTTCTATTTTTGAATTCTATTTTGAGTTGCAAAATTACAATTTTTCAGTCGATTTGTCGAATAATCGATTGTTTTTTTGTGTTTTTGATAAAAAAAGAGAAGCGAGGATGCCTCTTTTCACAATCTTTAAATAAGATAGGATAGATAAGACAGGAGGCGCCTTAACAATCAAAACAAAAATGGCTTTTTGTTTTGCATTGTCTTCGGCTTTCACTATCTTTAGATAAGATAGGAGGCGCCTCAACAATGAAAACAAAAATGACTTTTTGTTTTGCATTGTCTTCGGCTTTCACTATCTTTGCAGAACAAATGTACGTGCATGCCACATCTATCAACATATTTCCCTATCACCGACCCTACACTGATCTTTCTTGTCGTGCTGTGTGTCATTTTGTTTGCACCCATCATCATGGGCAAACTGCGCATACCACACATTATCGGCATGGTGCTCGCCGGTGTCATTTTAGGGGAATTTGGATTTAACATCTTGAAGCGTGACGACTCCTTTGAGCTTTTTGGCCGGGTGGGTATGTACTATATCATGTTTCTCGCCGGACTGGAGATGGACATGGAGAACATGAAGAAGACGAAAAACAAGATGCTTGTGTTCGGTCTCCTCACCTCAAGTGTGCCTTTCCTCATCACCGTGCTCATCGCAAGATGGTTTCTGGATTATTCCATGGCGGCATCGCTGTTGCTCGGATGTATCATGGCCTCCAACACACTGATAGCCTACCCCATCATAGGGCGTTTTGGCCTGCAGCAGCATCCGGGTGCCTCGCTGAGCGTTGGAGCCACCATGGTGGCACTGCTCCTGTCACTCATCACCCTTGCTGCCGTGGCCAGCACGTTCTCCACAGAGAGCGGCATCCTGTTCTGGACGATATTCTGCGTCAAGATCTTGCTCTTCTGTGCCATCCTGTTCCTTTTTATTCCAAGGACAGCGCGCTGGTTTCTCAGAAGATACTCCGACTCCGTGATGCAGTACATCTTCGTCATCGCCATCATGTTCACCAGTGCTGCCCTGGCCGAGGCTGCCAACCTGGAAGGCATCCTCGGAGCGTTCCTCTCTGGTTTGATCCTCAACCGTTACATTCCACGACTCTCGTCGCTGATGAACAGGATAGAGTTTATCGGCAACGCCATCTTCATCCCCTATTTCCTCATCGGTGTGGGCATGCTCATCAATGTGAGGGTGCTGTTGCAGGGTGGCGACATCATCTGGCTTGTCCTCCTCATGGTGTTCATCGCTGTGGCAGGAAAAGCTATCGCCGCCTATCTGACCTGTCTGATTTACAAATTGTCCCTGCTGACAGGACATATCATGTTTGGACTCACATCTGCCCACGCCGCAGGAGGTATCGCCATGGTGATGGTGGGCATGAGGATAGAGACATCGCCCGGACACTACCTGGTCGACGACCAAATGCTCAACGGGGTTATCTGTATGATTTTGTTCACCTGCATTATCAGTACCATCATCACAGAGAAAACCGCCCTGAAAGTCATCGTCAGAGGTCATATGAAATACGCAGACAAGCATCATCAGGATGATGAGAAGATATTACTCCCCATGAAGTATCCCGAGTTGGCAGAAGGTCTGCTGAGTGTGGCCCTCGTCATGAGAAACGAGAAGCTCAACCGAGGGCTGGTGGGACTCAATATCGTCTATGACGACCAGAAACGGCATGAGAACCAGGAGAAAGGCCGTCGGTTGCTCGACCACATGGCCAAATTGGCCAGTGCTGCCGACGTGCGAATGCAGACACAAGTGAGAATCGCCGCCAACATCGCCAATGGTATCAAGCACGCCTTCAAAGAGTTTGATGCCTCGGAGATCATTATGGGCCTGCACATACACCACGACATCAACCCCAAATTCTGGGGTGAGTTTGCACAAAGCCTTTACAATGGGCTCAACCGCCAGATCATCTTCGTCAGGCTCAAGCAACCCATCAACACCCTCCGGTGCATCCAGGTGGCGGTCCCTTCAAGGGCAGAGTTTGAGCCCGGCTTCCACAGATGGCTAGAGCGGCTGCTCCGGATGGCAGAGAACCTCGACTGCCGCATCCTTTTTCACGCACGCAAGGAATGCAACGAAATGATACGTGAATACGCCAGACGCAAGCACCCCAGCGCCAGAAGCGAATACGCATTGATGGGGCATTGGAACGAACTTCCCCATCTGGCTGAGCAAGTCAATGACGACCATATCATCGTGTTTGTCATCTCACGTAAGGGCAATCTGTCGTATAAGACAGCGTTTGAGAAACTGCCCTTGGAGATAGAACATTTCTACGTCGGCAAGAGCCTTATGATCGTCTTCCCCGACCAATATGGCGACCGCATGGACTCCATGACCTTCGCTGAGCCGCAGCACCAAGAAGAGAAGAGCGCCTACCAAGACATCAAAGAATGGATACAAAAATAAACCAGATATGATAGACATCAAAGACATCACAAAAAGCTTTGGAGCCTTGCAAGTGCTCAAAGGCATCAACTTGCACATCAACAAGGGCGAGATCCTGAGCATTGTAGGCCCCAGCGGTGCAGGCAAGACCACACTGCTGCAAATCATCGGCACCCTCGACACGCCCGACAACGGCTCCATCATCATCGACGGTATCGATGTCAAAGGTATGTCTGCCGACAAATTGGCCGAGTTTCGCAACAAGCATATCGGCTTTGTTTTCCAGTTTCACCAACTCTTGCCTGAGTTTACGGCGATAGAAAACATCATGATACCTGCATACATCGCCGGTAAGTCTACCTCAGAAGCACAGAAGAAGGCTGTCGAACTGTTGGAGTTTATGGGGCTGACCGACCGTGCGCATCACAAGCCCAACCAACTCTCCGGTGGTGAGAAACAGCGGGTGGCAGTGGCCAGGGCACTGGTCAACGAGCCTTCGGTCATCCTCGCCGACGAGCCTTCAGGCAGTCTCGACACCAAAAACAAGGCAGAGCTGCACCAACTCTTTTTCGACCTGCGCGACCGCTATGGCATGACCTTCGTCATTGTGACACACGATGAAGGGCTCGCCCAACTGACCGACCGCACCATCCATCTGAAAGACGGACTGATCGTGGATGACACAGACACAACGACAAAAACAGAGGAGGAGACCCTATGAGACACATCCAACTTGGCGACTACAACACCCTCACGGTGGTCAAGACCGTCGACTTCGGCGTCTATCTTGACGGTTATGATGACGGGGAGATCCTGCTCCCCACAAGGTATGTGCCCGATGGCGTCGGTGTAGGCGACACCATAGAGGTATTCATCTACCTCGACCAAGACGAGCGACTCATCGCCACCACCCAACGTCCGCTGGCAAAAGTGGGCGACTTCGCCTATCTGGAAGTGGCTTGGGTCAACCAATATGGGGCTTTTCTCGACTGGGGACTGATGAAAGACCTCTTTTGTCCTTTCAGAGAACAGAAGAGAAAGATGGAGAAAGGGATGAAGCATATCGTGCATGTGCATCTCGACCCAGAGAGCTACCGCATCGTGGCATCGGCCAAAATAGAGCGCTTCATCGACCCCGATGCACCTCTCTACCGGCACAACGAAAGTGTGGACCTGCTGATATGGCAAAAGACAGACATGGGCTTCAAAGTCATTGTCGACAACCGCTATCAAGGACTGATCTACAAAGACCAGATATTTAAGAGCATATACACTGGCGACAGGATGAAAGGATATGTCAACCAGGTGCGCCCCGACGGCAAGATAGACGTGATGCTGCAGCCCTCAGGCCGGCAACAGACCAAAGATTTCGCCGATGCGCTGCTCGATTACCTCATCGCCCACCAAGGGTTCTGTCCTTATGGCGACAAGACCGACGCCGACGTGATCAGCCGCGTCTTCTCCGTCAGTAAGAAAACTTTTAAAAGAGCCATCGGCGATTTATATAAGCGCAGAATCATACAAATAGAGGAAAAAGGCATCCGACTCCTCCAATAATGTAACCAATTTGGGTAAAATCGATTTTATAACCATTTTTAATACAAAAAAATCATTGTATATCAAATTTATTGTATACATTTGCGACGAAATAATTAGCCCATTATGGTAAGGAAAAAGCCCTCTATAAGAGAGTTAAGCCATATCTATCCGACAGAGGGCAATACGGGGGCGTCTCAAGTGTGAGGCGCCCTTATTTTTTTAAGATAACACAAAAGAGGGTGTGTCAAAATGATTAAATTGGCGCACCCTCTTTGTATTTTTTGCAATTAGAACAAAACTGGGCTTATGCGGCCATTTTATGTGTTAAATGGAAAAAGTGCGCCGCATAGAGTCTCCAAAGCCGATTTTTAG
>JAEEGL014438845.1_pt1 | contig 14733 bp, 6 predicted proteins | sample 9134231 | NCBI WGS metagenome assembly JAEEGL01 (sample SAMN16246548, study PRJNA631951) | gut metagenome | biome: gut microbiome; feature: rumen; material: fiber-attached | host: Bos | place: Iran: Karaj | collected 2018-10 | reverse complement strand
TGTTTTCAGCACCGCCAAAAGGCTTCTTTAGAACCACCAGCCTAGCTGGTGGTTTTCGTTCATACAAAAAAGCCCTCCCGGGGAGGGAGGGCGGTAAAAAACGCTCTTTAGGGGTAGGGCCGGATTACCAGCAAGCTACCTTATATCCATCGCAAGCAGACTTTACCGTATGGGTTCCAGGGGACGTTTCCACCTGCAAATCCCAACCGACGCTCATGCTCACTCCGTCAATTTCAGCAGTACAACTTCCGTTACCGCTAGGCGGCTGAATCTGCATCTTGCCCGAACAAGAATGGGTCACGGTGTATTCCACATTCGCCTTCAGGGGGTCCGCATAGGGCAGCGTAATCTTGTCATCAGGATTATTTCCGTCAATCACCTTTGGCGACGGGCAAGTGATGGTGGTGTCAGATTCTGCCGTGCTTACAGTAACCTTGGGCGTAAATGCCTGCTTCTTGGTAAACGTGTATTCTGCAGTTGTCGCGGTTCCAAGGCTATTGTCCCACTTATATCCCGTAATCGCTTCATTGTTCGCATCTGTACAGGCAACGCTCCAAGATCCCTTGGCGGGGTATTCTATACCGGCGATGTCAACAATCGCAGTCGTTGCTTCGCACACACAGCCCTTGATGGGCTTTCCGTTCACCCTGACAGAACCACAATTGATGGTCTTGTCGCCAATTTTCAAAGTTGCGGAATAGCTATCCGCCTTGGTGTAGGTGGCCGTTGCCGTATTGGTCTTGCAGGGAGCGCTTGCCGTCCCCTCGGTAGACCCTGTCATGGTCCATTCACAGGTAGCGGCGTTCACCATGTTGTTGTAATCCATCACCTGTTGTACGCTGGAGCCTGCAGGCAGGCTAGCTTTGGTGAACGTCCAGGTTACAGAGCCGCCCTTCTGGATAGAGGCCGGGCTGGGCGCACAGGAACCGTCGGGCTTGGTGCCGTCAGAAATGACCGCGCTAGAGGCAGGCGGGGTATCGCCACCGGAGGCCGAACTGCCGGTGGGGGTCACCGACGCAGAGGACGTGTTGATGACCGGGCCGGAGCCGTTGCTCACAGGACCGCTGGGGCTGCTGGTCGGGGTTTCACCGCCGCCATCCCCACCTTCGGCGCTGCTCTCGGGGGGCACGTAGGTGGAGCCCTCCATCTTGGCCGCACAGGCCTCATCGGCAGAACAGTCGGCCATGGCCTGGTTCACCAGGGTATGCATGTTGCCCTGGTCGCCTTCGGCAAACGGGGGACCGTAGTTCAACAGGGCCAATTCGTCTTCGCCGCCCTTGGTAATGACGTCGCCATCGCCGCAGGCCCAGAAGGCCGCGCTGACGCCCAAAACAGAAAGTCCAATAAGAATTTTCTTGTTCATAAAAAACCTCTTTGTCCTAAATATATCCTTTTTTACAGAAATTTGGGAGGGGCAGGCCCGCAAAACGGCCTTTTTTCCACGTAAACAAAAATTTCATGCCAGTTTCGTCACAAAAAAACGTCTTATACAGTACGGGGTTCTTCGCTCCGCCGCAGCCCGGGGCGCACCCGGGAAAAGAGGACTATGTATAATGACCAAAGAACAGTACGCGGAAATGCTCCGCGACATCAGCGAAACCCACAAAAACGGCGGCGACACCTCCGCCTGCATCGCAAAATACCGCAAGCGGTACAAGTTCGCCTACGTATACAATGACACCATCTTCAAGCAGATCTTCGGCAACCCCGAAAACATGGAACTCACGGCAAATTTCCTGAACGCCATACTCAAGCTGGATGGCGGCGACTGTATCGACAAGCTCACCTTCGTGAACACCGCAGTAGAAGGGACCTTGAGCAAGTCAGTCATCTCCGATGTGGTCGTAGAGAGCGAGCCCCTCGAACGCATCGTGCTGGAAGTCCAACATGTAAAGGGCGACGCCTACAACGACAGACTCGTCTACTATGTCGCAAAGCACACCGTGGCAAGCAAGGCACCCGGCGAGAACTACTGGCTAAGGAATCTGAACCTCATCAGCCTCCAAATGTTCGACGGATTCCCCGAATCCAGGAACTACAGGCACAGCATACGCCTCAAGAACCAGGATAACGACGAGTTCTTCAAGAAGCAGACCATCACCCTTGTCGAGATTCCAAAGTTTCTGAAGGGCGGCTACAGCTCCGACAACAGCATGCTTGCCCAGTGGCTCCGCGTAATCGACGGCCTGAACAACGAGAAGCCCGTTCCCGTGCCCGAGGGCTCGATATTCACCCGCTTGCAGGAGAGGGCAAAATTGAGTATATTTACCGAGGAGTTCCTAGTAAGCGAGGCCAAGAACATGAGCGACCGCCTTTACGAAATGTACGTAGAAAAGAAGCAGGCCCGTGCCGAGGGCTTAGCCGAGGGCCGCGCAGAAGGGCGCGAAAAAGGGTTGGCAGAAGGCCGCGCAGAAGGACGTGCAGAAGGCCGTGCAGAAGGTCGCGAGCAAGGAATCGACATTCTAGAATCCCTCGGAGTGCCGAGCGATCTGATCGAGAAAGCGCGGAAAATCGCAGCGGAGAAAGCCAAGGAAACTCCCAACAACCTGTAGCAAGGCTCTTTAGCCAAACATTTAACCCTCGTGGATGGTTCCGCGGGGGTGTTTGTATTTGCCAAGGGTGTGTTTGTATGTGGCCTGGGTAAAGGAAAGGCTCCCCGTTTTGAAATGGGGAGCCTTAATTGCATCAGATTCATTCTAATAATTAGTATGCGCCAAACTGAAGAGTTGCTGCTTTACCAAACTTCATGTAAGTTGTGCAATTCGGCGACCCTACACTATATGTTGACCAATTACCATTTGCGACCGTTGTGGTATTTTCCGTTCCACTACAATTGACATAAGTCATACTTACTCCAGATCCAGACCAGTTACCAACTTTCAAATTACCAGATGCAGTTGTAAACTTATAACACCGGTCTTTCACTACGGTCATGGGAGAAGAAACGTCGTAAGAATTACCCGCATTACAACTCGGAGCGGCAGACGAATAAGTAAGCGTAAAGTCACAATCATCGTCACCATAATCATTTATGACCGTAAGTTTGTAATTCTTCGCTCCATCACTACCTACCGTTGACAGACCAATAGGTCCTCCAGAAGACCAATCTCTTGTACTATGATCTAAAGTTTCATAGCCTGAAATATGCCATTCACAGTTGCTGGCGCAATTTTCGACCGTCGGACTGATTGAAACAGGATCACTAGTCTTCTTTGTACTAGTAAGCGCAGCACAAGCTATTTCCGGAGGATTGGCAAGAACAACCGTTTTTGAGCACGAGTAGCCATTATTACAAGCAAATGTGAACTCCGTCGTTGCGGTCACCTGCTGTGTATGAGTTCCGCTTGAAAGATTCTGATTACCGCCTTTCCAATTGCCATTTATTTTGAATCCACATTTGTTTGCTATATCCAAACTAAATGTAGAACTCATCGAAGTATTCGCAGCTGCAGTAAATGTAACTTCATCACCAGAAGATACAGCATTATGGTCTACAGAACATGTTACAGGATCCGCTACTATTATATCGTCTTCGCACATTCTCTCACCACTATACAAAACTTCAAAATGGTATGTTCCCGCGACATTGGGCATGGGTAGATTTGAATATTGACTGGTTTGCCCATTTTTATATGCCGCAATGGAATATTCTTGATTATTGAATTTAATCGTTGCATTACTACTAGCGTTTTCTGGGAATCCCGCTGTTGTTTTTACCTTAAAATCAGTGTACTGGAAACCCGTCGGTGCTGTCGTTACCTTTCCACTCTTATCAAACCAACAATCCGCCTGGTATGTAGAACTTGTTGTAGAATACGTAATGCCACAATCACGCGAAGTTGGCGTGTCATGGTAGGCATTCTTCAACGAAATGGTATACTTAGTCGTAGATTTTCCAGCATCATCATCTTTCCACTCGTAACTAGGACCGGTCCAAGACGTGCTCTTTGTCACCCCGTCTATCTTCAATTCACAAGGATAATCGCTAGTACAATTTTTAAGACTATTAGCTTTCGGAGTAAATGTCACATTACTACCCACAGTTCCAGTCCAATTTTCAGGGCACAAAAATTCCGGCGGCTGCGGATTAACGACCACATCGAACGTACACGTCTTGTTGTTGCCAACCGTGCCCGAGAACGTGTACGTGAAAGTCATCGGATTGGGCGAAATTGCAACAGCCTTCGGTTCTACCGTGAACTTATTTGCACAGGGAGTCCCGGTCCCGGTGATGACAGCATTAGCCGCGGGACTGGTCGCAAGACTGGAACTGGTACAAGAGCCACCACCACTGGGTTCAAACTCAAAGCTTTCGCCCAACGTAATAGTCCCGGGAAGATCGGGGTCTGAACAAGAAATGTCATTGACCACCGTCAATGCCGCGGCTTCTGCACATATAGACACAGGCGTTCCGTTAGATGTATAGGAAGCAGAATACGTGTAAGCTCCCGCACTGCCGGGTGCAGGTATGTCGACGGTCTCGGAGGTTGTCCCTTCGGACAGGGTAACCGTCTTAGTGGAGCCGTCCGAACCCGTAATCGTTATCTGCGTCTCTTCTTCTACATTTGACAATGTCAGTTTCAGTTTTGCCGTCGTTCCCGACCCCGGAGGGCCAACCACATTCTTTTCAAAAGCGCAGGTCGCCGAGATCACGCCCTTCGGCTTCACGGTAAAGTCAGCCGTGCAGGGAGTAAAGGGAATCTTAGAATCCTTAAGCTTAATGGTGTACGAATATGGGCATCCTTCAACATCACTACATTCATCGGTGTTCCCCGAAGGCCGCTTGGATATGGTGACCAGCGTGCTGTTGTCACCAGGAACTGCCTTTCCGGAGCACGGTTCCGTTCCGTCACCACATACATCTCCCAGCTTGGTGTTGCCCTTGTATATGTCGTATTCGCAACCTGTTGCAACTGGGCAATCCAGTTTAACACTGAACAAAGGCCAGGGCTTGCCGCTTGTAACGGGATTGGCCGAAACTTCCGGAAGGCTACAAGAAATTGCATCCACCGTGACATCGGGAGTACATTGGACCTCTTCACTTTCCTGATTAAACTCGTCGGTAACCTTGGCATAGAAGGTGTACGTCTTTCCGGAATTGTGGAGGATGTTCTCATCCGAAATGCCAATAGTGGTACATCCGCTACAAGTTGTAGAACCAGAAACAGGAGTCCCCGTGGGGGACAATTCCGAACGAGCCTCGATCTTTCGGATGCTCGGAGCGTTGTCTACGTCGCTCAAAGTAACGTTCCAGCCGCTAGCACCCGACCTTGCCACGGTACAGGCCCTGAGACGAACCGCATGGCCGCACGTCGACTTGACTGAGCTAATCGTGACTGGGTTGTTCGAATTGTTCTTGACATAGATATCGACAACATTCTCCGGGTCAAAACCCGCCGTATTGTCGGCAAACTCGCTGACCACATCAATCGTCTGCTCAACAGAAACCTGGTTGCCTGTTATCCTGACCGGCTGGCTGTATATGCTCGACGCATTCCATTCGCTATTCTTACTGACCAGCCACACGTCAACATCTACGTCTTGCTGCAACGGGTTGGATATGGAGAACGTGAGCTCCGCATCACGCAAGTTCTGTGCGCTGAACGTTCCCGTATGTTCGGTGTAGTAGCCGTTTGCCGTAAGCGGGCTGTTTCCGAACAAGTCGGCAATGTCTTGATGGCAGCGGTTGAATTCGCCTGTCCAGAACGGTCCGCAGTGGGCGCGTTCATCACCAGACAAGGTCCAGGTAACCTCTTCCTTGGTAACAGCGTCGCACGAAAGCGATGCCTTGGCCGTCTTTACGTCTTCGCCATAACCATGGGGTCCCTTTCCAGACTCCGCGAAATAGTATCCAGTATTGGGGCACAGAGTACCTTCTGCACCGGCAGAACAACCCGACACGTCATTGCCGTTGTAATAGTAGTATGCAGGGTTGCAATTCTTGCCGTCAAACCATCCAGAATGGCCAATCCAGGGCAAAACATTCGTATTCAGGGGTATAACGTTACCTTCCATGACATCCTTGCTGGCGGCAAAGGAGCACTTGACAACAGGCGACCCATCAAAGCACTCGTCCTTGTAATCCTCACTTCTCCAACCGATTCCATAGAGTCTGAAACTCGGATCGGCAAGGCTAAATCCCAAGTACTGGTTGGTAAAGGTCGAGTAGTTCTTGAACCTGTTAGAAGAAAGGTCAAACTGGGCGGTATACTCTGTAGGCGCATAAGAGCTAGACACGTAATAACTGCCTTCAAAAGCACTCACGGTCAAAGCCTCACCCTCCATTTTCATGGAAAGCATAACCATGGTAGACCTAGAAACTGCAAACTTGTTGTTCGAGACATCCTTTAGCTCCTTGGACTCGTCACAACTGCCCGTTTGCGTGCAGAGCTGCACTTCGAGCTTTCCATCACTATTCTCATAGGCGTTCAGCATCAGGTAACTCGATCCCGTTATGTCGGAACGGAGCATAAACCCAGACTTGCGAATATTGTCAGAACCCTTGCCGTAGCTTGCCGTAGCATGGGGCGGCTGAATCAGCGCCTTAAGCGTCCCATGGATTCCCGCCTCGACAGAGCTCATCACCACAACATTCTTGTTGCGTTCGGCCATGTATATCCCGCTGGGATAGCTAGACCATTGCAGGTCGCTCAGCTGCCCTGACTTCAGATTCCATTTGGACTGCGTGAAAGTCCCCGTATTGTCGATGCAGTACTCAATACCAGCCGAACAGTCAATTTGCCCCCTACGGAATTCGTCAAAGAAGCAGTGCTTATCTTTTTCGCCGAAGTGGACATTCATAACGGTCTGGTTGTCGTGCACCGAGAACGCATCAAACTCAAGACTTGTCAGGGGACCGGCATCCGGACAACTAGTACCCTCGCACTTCCAGTAGCTAAAGTATTCCTTGTCGCTTTCGTCTATACTGAAGGAAATCGACTCTCCTCCAAAAACACTGATATTGCATTCGTGGTTTTCCGTATCGGTATTGTAGTAGCAAGCCGGTGTCGTGCGGCCGCCAGCATTATAGTACACCTGCGGATTCCCGGTAACCTCACCTACAAACTTCACCTTGACATTGTACGACCGGGCCTTAGCAACAGCGCGCAATGAGTAAGGCCCGCCATCCTGGGTAATGGGGTTGGCAATAGCATTGTCCGTCTCAGGAATGATAACCACACAATCCGTGTTCCCCGTATTTTTCAACGTCAACGGCTTCGTGCCTCCTGTAATCACGTTCCACTGCTCGTTTGCAGTAACATTTTCAAATCCAGGAGATTCCCAGTCGGGAACGACCCACTGGACACCCTCGCCCACACTACAAGACGGCCAACTGGACCTGTTTGCCGGGCAGTCGGAATGGCTATCACAGTACTCGTCAATATCTTCGTCGGTTACTGCATCTGACCTGGTGAGAACAACGGTAGAAGACATGAGCAATGTTGAAGACCACGGGGCGGCAATCTGGTAGCCTTCACCGGGTATAAGGCTAAAGGTTACACTCCCGTTGCTTGCCGCAGACGAGGTGTTCAAGGTAAACAGAGTCGGAGTCGAATGGTGACCCGGATCCGAATCAAACTTGAAGGTGCAAACCGTGCCATTCCTACTAGGAGGCTCACCGGTCCCTGTGGGGTAGTCAATGGTCCACACAGCAGGAACATCGGGACAATTCACAGAAAGGATCAAGTCTCCATCGTGGGGCGGTATATTCACCTTGACCGGATAAGAATTGTTCGGCTGCAGTAATTGAGATTCCTGAACAAAGCTAACCTGAGGAGCAGATTTCTGCGAGCCCTTTACCCACACGTAAAACGGGACAGGCTTATAATCGCCTTGGGGTTGCGCCACGCATATGTACATATCCTCTGTGAGGGTTTCTCCGGAGCTCACCAGGTTGTTGTCGCCAACGTTCAGCGTTGCACCGGTATTCTGCCCCGTGCAGCCCACCGTAGTGGTTGACTTGGAAACATTCGCCCCATTCAACGGGATAACATTGTAGTAGTCGCTTAATTTGCCATAGGGGTCCTTGTAGAGGTAGATAACTCGCGGAAGCACTATGTAAGACTTGTCAAGAGGCTGGGCAGCATTTGCGCCCGCCACAGCTACCTCTTCGCGAGACGCGTACTGGCTTTCTACAGTAACGCCGAGCTGCGGGGCGTTGGATATAAAGTAGGGGTCCGACCCGCCTGTACCATAAGCAGAAGAGGCACTCTCTGCCGCCGCACTAGCCACAGGTCCACCACAAGTTGAGCCGTCGTTTTTACAAATGATGTTATTGTCTTCGAGAATCTTGTTGAGTTCAAGATCCGCTGTAAAGGTGCTACCCTGGAATTGCACCTTGCTACATGAATTTGCCGGTGTAAACAGGGTTCCCGTCAAGCTCAGCTGGGAGTTGTTATCGATTCCCTTTAGGGAATACACGAAGACATGGTCCATAGTCTTGCTAAAATACGAAGCGCCCTCCTTCAGATACATAAATACGTGGGAGCCAGCACTTGCCGTTATATTAGTATTCTGCTGATTTATCTTGTCGTCGATGATGATGATGAAATCTCCCGTCAGCGTTCCGCCAACGTTCTCACTAGGATTGTCTATGGAGCCATCCGCCTTTTTCTGCGTAGTCAATTCAACAACGACAAAACCATTGTAGAAATTCTCCTTTACATAGTCATCATCCTTATAATGATCATCATAGCATTTATTCAAAGACGTAATTGCCGCAGCGTTCCACTTTTTTATGCTGGCGGCACATCCCTTACTTGCGTACTTCTGAAATTCATTTATCCCGGTGACAATGGGGTCGCTTACTACGTATTTTGCCCCCTCACATCCCCCCGTTTGCGACCAGATGCCATCGCAATGGCTCTTGGCACCTTCGGCACAGGTAAACGGCACGTCTGGAGGCAACGTTGTCTGCAAAGTTCCATTGCTCTTGAACCAGGGCACAACTCCGCAACGGGGCTGCCAGGTCTTGCTGTCTTCTGTATTGAGCCTACACCAGGGCGAGCCCGTAATCTGAGTTCCGTCATGATTCAAATAGCGGTAACACTTTTTCTTATTTGCCCCGCCATTAACGTAGATAGGCTGGTGTGCATCACAGGCGGCGGCCGAGCTCTTGTTGACATCCCCATCGGTAAAACGGGTATCCATATTCTTTACGCTGTAGTTTATAAAGTAGCTATTGATGGAGGCATATCCATAATCATAGCAGAACGATCCTGCCATATCACTTCCCCACTCATTACACCAATTCCAATACGTATCATCATAAGTACCAAAGCCCACATCGTATTTTCCATCGGGCATATAGTAGATGTAGTACTTGTCGCTGGCGGTATGCCTCTCCGGGTAAGGCTGCCAACTTGCATCATCCCACCCATTATCTACATCGTCACAAAGGACTACATTTGTAAATTGGGTTGAGTAATGTTTCCTATGGCGGTATGTATTTCCGCCTTTGCACGCACGGGGAGCATTGGCATCTTTAGTCTGGGTGAAACTCTTACCCCGCAAGGCGGCGTAACCCGCAACCGAAGCGTGGCCAGCCTTAATATAGACGTCTGTATTCTCATGACCTAAGAGAAGACAATGATATTCTTTCCTTGAATCGGCATTCGCTTTGCCATTGTTTTCATAACTTGTGTAAGTATGGTCTTTGCAATGGCATCCCTTTTCGCCAAAAGAACAGGCAGCACCATTGTCATTACAAGTCATACTGAGCAAATCCGAGCCGTTCGCGAATTCATCGCATGCCGAGGTACTTTCTCCGTACGTAAGAGGACTCCAATTTGTAACAACCCTCCTCGTGCAAGTACAGCTCTTTTTCTTGCATGTTCCCCCAATCGGAGAATCACCCGACACACTCCACAGATTCATTTCGCCGGGCATCCAAACGTTTCCGTCCACTTCGGTTCTATACCCACAAGAGCCATCATCCTGTGCAACTGCTCCCGATTTCTGCACAATGGTGCCACCATTCTCCACGCACAGGTTACCCTTGATATGGGTTTTTACGGCAGAAGGATTCGTAAGGAACTTTCCCCCGTCCAAGGTCATGTGCCGGCCAATGGTCGCAGGCTGGTTTCCAATCTTTACATCCCCCTTGAAATAGGCGTCGTTGCCGACCTCGATTGCAAAAGCCGTTCCATTGATATCACCATCGACATAAAGGTCCTTTGCCTTGATTTTATTATCCGCAAAGACTGTTCCACCAAAACAGGCCGTGGCATCAATATCCATTGTCGCACCAGACAACTCCGCTGTTCCCGTAACGATAAAGTCCTTTTGGGAATACGGCGGGTTTCCTGACCAGTTTCCGTTGATGACAGCCGACTGAAAAGAATTCGAAGTCCCAGAAACGCTACCGCCGAAATAGGCATACTGGAAGTCCGCCTCGCCACTGCTAGTTTTCTTGGTCTTAGGCCGCTCTACCTGATATAAACCGTCTACGTTAAGGATGGCGACTTCGGTATGCCGGGCCTGGCCGTTCCGCGAAAAGCCCTGGGACAAAATTTTCAACTTGTACGTGGAATTGTCGGTATTTACACCGACAAGCCACACATGGTGCATCTGAGAAGCCCCGTTCTGCGTAAAGCTCTGTATGTGCTGGTCAAGGTTGATCGGCACCCTCGTGGTCTTTGCCGTGCGCTTTCCATCGGCTGTTTCACTGTAAATGTACTGCCCAATCAATGCACCGGTCTCTTTGGCGTGGAAGGTCATCCAGGCACGGGTATTCTCAATGCCCGCAACGGCACTCTGGTAAGCCTCCCTTTCGAGCATACGGCTTGCACTGGAACGGCCCTCACTGGTGATCCACTTGTAAGTGGCGGTAGCCGCGATGGTGGCAATCAGCATAAAGAGAAGGACCGTGATGAGGGAAACACCAGCCTTCTTCATTACACATTTCTCATTTTTCATTCCAAGCCTCATGATTCCCTCCTAGTCCCTGGGGCCGTTGCTCGGCGTAGGAACTACAATTTCAATTTCACCTGTTTCACCGTTTTCCCCGTTTTTACCGCCACGGGCAATTTGCAGTTTCATTTTCAGGGCCTTGATATTCTTCTTGTCGTTCTTGTGCCCTTCTGGATCATACGGGGTCTCAAAATCGTAATTCAACCCAGCAATCTTCTTGAGCTTCAGGTTCTTGATTTTTAGAGATGCCTGCGAAGCGATGGGCGAATAGCAAGCAAAAGTAAAGGCTAAGCAAACAGTATCAATGTCGGCAGGAACCGTGAACCTCATGAACCGTTTACCGCTTCCATCGGCATTATACGGCGGGTAAAACAAGAAATCCTCTAGAAGTTTGTTTCCGTTGGCGTCCTTGATTACCTCCCCCGATTCTTTGCCTCTAAAGCCCACAGCCATGTGGTCTTCGCCCGGAACAAAGGGCTGAACGTCGTAATCAGAATGCATTGACGTGAACGGTATTTCAAAAGATATCTCGTAAGTGTTATCCTTTTTAAGACTAAGGACTCCGCGGTTGTTGCAGTATTCTTTCCAACCATTACCCTCGCCAGACAGAGTTTCTTCGTTCACAGCAAATGCCTGGTTTATGTTGGTATGGTCATCCTTGAGCTTATTATTTGCATTGTCATAGTTCGTGATAAAGCCAGACAAGGTAATGGTTTCGCCAGGTCCATTGACCTCATCACCGTCTCCCGTAGAAGAAAAATTGAATATGTTAGAAAGCCCGGTCCTGGGAATTAACCGGAACTTGTCCGTAGGTGACGGGAATACCTGAACCTCGGCCTCGGTAACCGGTTTCGGGGCAACCACCACAAAGTCCTTGACTCCTGTCGCAATCTCTACGGCAAACTCCTTAAGTTCAAGCTCCGATTTACCCGCAGGGCAAATATTCTCCAATTCAACCCCATCAATGGTACGACAGATCCGCTTAAGCTGTTCGTTCTCAACAAACCACTTGACTTCTTCTACGGCCTGGTAGAGCCCCATGGCATCATAGCGCACCCGACGGAACGTCAGACTACTGAACCCGCCTTCCGCAGAAAGGACAAACGAAGACGAATCAACATTTTCGTCAAGCACACCTTCCCCCGCGGGGTTCATAAACACGTGCTTATAGATACTGCTAAACTTGTCGCCATGCTCATCACCGTTTGCAGACGAGCCGTCTTCCTTCGCGCTTTTCGCACCCATCTGGGCAACATCGGCCTTGAACAGGGTGGCCACATTTTCTGCTTCCTGGGTGGCCTTAAGCATATTCTGACTGCGTACCCGGAACTTGGTGGAGTCGCTGAATGCCTGGCCTGCAAAAACAACAATAATCCCCACAATGAGCATGTAGACCAGAAGTTCTATCAGGGTAAAACCTTTTTTCATCTGATTACCCCCGATACAGAAATAGACTGGGTGGAATTCTTGAACGGCCAACTGACAGTGACGTCGACCCGCTTGGCATAGATATGGGATACGCACTTGTCCTTATTCGCATCGTCACTACAGGGCTTAGTGGGGTCTTGCAGCAACAGCAGAGAGCCCGACTGCACCTTGTAGTCTTCATCGCTAGAAAACTTCACGTCTACGGTGTATGTCACTTCCATGGTGTTCTGGATTATACCGGGTTGTCCCTCCCAAGAACGGGTCACGGAAATTAAATCCTTGACCTTAGTCTTGCCATCATCGCCACCAAGTTTTGCAAGACTCCATGTACCATCGGCGTTTTCAATCAAGTTTTCTTCTGTAAAACTGGCAAGGCCACGGGAACTCATCTCGTCAATAATATTTTGGGCCACTTCGGTAGCACCATCACGGCCACGAATACGCAACAAGGCATCGCGGTTGCCACTCTGCAATCTCGAAACTGCAAGGTATAGAAGGCCTAACACCAAGGCAGCAACCAAGACTTCCATGATGCCAATGCCGCGCTTGCGCCGAAGGTTAGGATTCAATTCAGGTGTGCTATGTCTGAGCATCGTCCGCCTCCCTATAAATCCGACCAAGAATTCGAAATATTCCACTTGGCAACAAACGAGTTTTTCTTTGCACTCTTCGTGGCCGCGCCATACAAATCACGGTCTCCATAACGAATCACCACAAATCCCTGCCGTGGGGCCGCCGACAGCCCAGGCTGCGGAATAAAGGACGCCGCCTCCTTGGCCTCGTCAGTTGTCGGCGCAATAATGTTGATGCCTTCTAATCCAGTAGGAATCTCGGTGGTCATGATTCTGTTCGGCGCGTCCAGCACCAGGCTATCAACGGCTTCACCCAGTGTACCTGAGGTACAAGTCATTGCGTATGTCTTCAATTTCTGATCATTTTCCTTTTTGACACATAGTGGGAAATTCAACTTACGAGCCTCATTGGCGGTACGTTCCAGGTAGGCGCTAACGTTGTAAGCGGCATCCTTGATGCGGGCATTAGCAACCGCAGTCTGGAGTCCGGCAACACCCATTCCGGAGAGAATGCCGATAAGGAGTATTACTGTCAGCAACTCTACAGTTGTGAACCCAACTTTATTTTTCGACCTCTGTGTCATACAACATGCCCACCCAGATGTTTCTTACCCTTTGTCGTGCACCAAATTACCTACACAATCAAACGCGGGACGCATCACCACGCATTCCGTCTGACTTAAAATAGCTTTTTTTTTCAAAAAAAGTTCAAAATTATTTACAATAGGGTCTAAAACGGCTTTTTCGTGACGGAAAAGGCCTTTTTGTCGGGATATGGGTGTTGGGGCTTTAATTCTACGCAAAAATTGCGTAGAATTAAATATGGAGTCGCTTACTTTTCTTCGATCTTCACGATGGGTTCGTCCATCATCTTCTCGGCGATGACCTCAGGGGTCTCCTCGGCAATAGCGGCGTTGGATTCCTCGGGCATCCAGGGCTTATCCAGGCTCTTCTCCCAAGAAACGGTAGGAGCAGGAACAACCTCGTGGGACGTATCTACCACAGGGAGTCCCAGAATTTCGCGGGCGCGGTTCAGGGCAGCATCGATATTACCCAAAGCATTCTCTTCGCCGAGCTGCTTGAGCACCCCTGCGCGGGTCAGGGCCACCACGGGCTGGGCATGCACGCCGCTCAAGAGCAGCTGCGTTCCCTCGCTCTTGCAGCGGTTCAGCAGGTCCTCGATCATCTGGATACCGGCGGCATCGATGCTGGAAACACTACGCATACGCAAGATAAGGATCTTCGGCTTGTCAGAGATACGGGCCATAGTATCCTTGAACTTGTCCACGGCCCCAAAGAACAGGGAGCCGGCCAGTTCGTAAACGGCCACGCCCTTGGGCACCTGGCGGCTGAGCTCGTTGTGGGCAGCCTCTTCGTCGTCTTCCCTGAGGGCCTCGGTCACCGTCTCCATCTCGGACACATCGCTCATGCGCTTGATGAACAGCACGGCGGCAAGCAACACGCCCACCTCGATAGCCACCGTCAGGTCGATAATCACCGTCAAGAAGAAGGCCACCAGCATCACAATGACATCGCTCTTGGGAGCCTTGAACATCTTGACAAAGCTCCGGTAACCGCACATGTTGAAGGCCACCTGGAAAAGCACGGCAGCCAGCGCCGCCATGGGGATCATTTCGGCATACTTACCGAGCACCAGCATAATAAGCAGAAGCACCACCGCATGCACCAGGCCAGAAACCGGGCTTACGGCACCGTTACGGATGTTGGTTGCCGTACGGGCAATGGCACCCGTAGCAGGAATGCCGCCAAACACAGGAGACAAGATGTTGGCAATACCCTGGCCGAAAAGTTCGGTGTTGGA